>Ga0272444_10000698_pt1 | contig 34639 bp, 20 predicted proteins | sample SSMForm13_FD_201033 | JGI IMG/M metagenome (GOLD analysis project Ga0272444, IMG submission 201033) | Marine sediment archaeal communities from Little Sippewissett salt marsh, Falmouth, MA, United States - SSM-Form-13 | ecosystem: Environmental > Aquatic > Marine > Wetlands > Sediment ...
CGGTCGGTGTGACCGTTGGGGGTTCGGTTGGCGGAGTTGTTGGTGTCGGCCCGGTCGGCGTTACCGTTGGGGGTTCCGTCGGCGGAGTCGTTGGTGTCGGCCCGGTCGGTGTTACCGTTGGGGGTTCCGTCGGCGGTGGCGTCGGTGTCGGCCCGGTCGGTGTGACCGTTGGGGGTTCGGTTGGCGGAGTTGTTGGTGTCGGCCCGGTCGGCGTTACCGTTGGGGGTTCCGTCGGCGGAGTCGTTGGTGTCGGCCCGGTCGGTGTTACCGTTGGGGGTTCGGTCGGTGGAGTTGTCGGTGTCGGCCCGGTCGGCGTTACCGTCGGGGGTACGGTCGGTGGAGTTGTCGGTGTCGGCCCAGTGGGTGTCGATGTACTCGTCGGTGGTGGAATCGGCTCCGTCGGTGAGGCGGTGACCGTTGAAGTCGGTGTCGGGGTGGCGGTGGAAGTCGCCGTCGGCTGCCCCGTCGATGTCTCAGTCGGGGTCGCTGTCGGCGGTTCTGTTGCCGTAGATGTAGGCGTCGCTTCGCCGGCGTCCAGATCCTGAATATACAGATTATCCCAACGCATTTCGGGCGCCCCGCCCGTACCATCCGAGCTGGCGCTTTCAAAGCCGATGGCGAGAATGTCATCCCCGCCGTCCCACGTGAAGGTGACGCTGTATTCGCTCCAGGTATCATTGTTTCCATCAGGATTTTCGGGCCAGGCCGCCGCGTCGAACCACTCTACCTCATTCCAACTGCCGGTATCATAGGAATCGCCGTAATCGGACGGCGCGGTGGAAAAGGTTTGATAGGAGGTTTCCATCCAGTACTGCTTGCCGGAGTCGCTCGGACATGCCATGTAAAGGCGAATCCGAATTTGATGGCCCGCCCGCGACGACATGCCGGTGAAAACAAACCCGCGATTATCCTTGGAATCTCCCGTGGAGTGAGTGGCGCGCATACATTTTCCCCCGCCCAGGCCCGTGTTTGGGCGGTCCCATGTCGAGTGCTGATCGCCCCAGTCGGAGTCGTGGTCCCAGGCATAAATGGGCTCGGTCTCCCAGTCGATAAAGAAGACGTCCTCCGTGGCTCCCGGCTCGATGAGGCCAAGACAAGTGATCAAAGCAATACCAACAAATCCTGCGAGTAAAACTGGGAACGATCTTCGACGAAGGGTTGCAGCACGTTCCATCGGGCTTCATCCTCCTTCAATTCTGTCCGGCAAAGGGCATAGGAAAGGCGCCTTCTTTTCAGTGCTTTTCAGCACAATAAACAAGGCTCTCTGATTATAAACCGACTGGGGCTTCATTTTCTACTACAATTATTGTCGATCTGCGGATCAGAAACTCATAGATCTAAACCCTAAGAAAAATCAGATATTGAAACGTTTCAATTTCTAGCAAATGAGTTAAGGAAATGGGATAAGGGTCTGACTAATAAGTTGGTTCATTTCAAAAGTCGACGGTATCTTATCCTTTGAAAATAATGAGCATACAGAGATTTGATCTCCGAAGAGACTACAAGGGGATCCTATAGAAAGCAGGTCTGGTGTTTTTGTTTATACTAGTTCCGAAATAGGAATCATTATTATTTAAGATTTTTAACAAGATTCTTGATATTCCAAAAAAAACGCTCCCTTTTCCTATCTATTTTATCCTATAATGAACGAATGGATGGGGATGCGTCATTGTCTGATCGAATATAGGTTGCTTTAATAATCTGGAGTCTCTTCAGATTGTCAGAATGGGGTATTTCAAAGGTATTTCTCTTGTCGCCGGTGGAAGGCGTGTTTGTTCGTGCTGAATGGTCTGAGATGCATTTGGCGAAGGAGAAATCCCACTGAAAAATCCCATAGGGCTGAATTGAAGAGACCGCAATAACTTTAGTGAAGAGAGGGAACAGCCATGGCCGAAAGAAGAATCTCGTCAAATGCTCATGCCGCGTACAAAATTCTAAGAGGGACGAGCTCGGGATCGCTTTTATTATTGCTGGCGATGTTTTGTCTGGCGACGAATGGGCTGCCCGCCGAAGTGTCTTTTGTCGTGAGTCCGAGTTTTGTTGCGGTTTCCGAGCTGGGGACTCAAGCGGTCAAGATTTGGCTGAGTAGTGAGCCGGAGGGGAACGTTTCAGGGACCCTGGCCTGGATCGATGGCGACAGCGATTTGTCAGTGGACTCAGGAAGCCCGTTTGTCATTTCGAAGGCCGATTGGCAGACGGGTGTGAGCGTCGTTCTCTCGGCGACGGGGGATGCGGATACGCGCTGTGCGACCGCCACTTTTCGGATTGAAGATTCAACCACGGGCGCGGCGATTGCCTCGCGGGATATTACCGCGATGGAACTGGACGATGATGGCGGAATCGCCGTGGGCGGAGAGATTGCCGCCGGGACCGTTTGGGACAACACGCAGGATTACTACTGGATCACTTCGACCGTCACGATTCCCGCGACCGGCGGTCTGTCGATTCAGCCGGGCGTCGTGGTGCGCCGAGCCTCAGGGGGGAATTACCACAATTTCATTGTCAGCGGTACGCTGGAAGCTGCAACCGACAGTGTTCTGCTCCTGAATACGTATACCTATCCGTATACGCATAACGAGTACTACAGCGGTATCACGATTCAAAACGGGGGCATAGGGCGTTTCCGGCAGAGTAAATTGTTGGCAAGGGAGGGCAGTTCGCGTTGGACAAATAGTCGCAGTGAATGGGTCCATCTCTTGAGCGCAGATGCGAGCTCGGAAATCGAACTCTACGATTGTTTGGTGGAATCGATCAATACCGTGAGCGATTATCGCGCCGGCTTTGGATTGTATATCAACGGTGCGACGACGACGATTGTATCGACGGGTTCGACCGGCACGGCCATTCGAGGATTTCGGTGGGGGATTTACCAGGTCTTTGGCGCTGCTTCGCAGGAGATCGACGTTTGTGATTTCGAGAACATCAACGATGCGGATCACGTCGTTAATGGCAACGCTTATCACGACGTCGCCCTTAAGAACGCGGACATGTACATCACCGGCACGGTGAAGGTGCATCCCGGCGTGACGATGACGCTGCCCCCGGAAAGCGGTCTTTATCGATGGAAAGATCAGTGGTTCATTGTCGATGGTGGCACGCTGATTGCTCAAGACGCCTCCTTTGGCGCGGCTACCTTTAATTATCCCGTGTGGAATGCCGAGCGGAGGGATGGCATTTCCTTCCAGAACGGCGCCAAGGGGACGTTCGAGCGCTGTTATCTTTATGGGGATGATTCTCAGACGCGAGGAGATCTGAATGACTGGGTGGCGCTTCTCGTGGCGGACAGTTCCTCCGAACTGGTTTTAAAAGGGTGTTCGCTGGAATCGCGGAACCTGGCCGGGCATCGAACCGGATTCGGCGTTCGACTTAACGGCGCCAAGGCGACGATCATCGCGGATGGAACGACGCCCACTTCCTTCAAAGGCTTTCGAACGGGAATTTATCAAATATTCGGCGAGGAGCAGCAGCGGATCGAACCCTGCCTCATCACGGACTGCGACTATGTAGACTATTTGGTCAATGGTGACGTGGTCCGCGCCGTGACGCTTGAAAACGAGGGGATGCATGTGCTGAGCACGGTTCAAGTCTTGACCGGTGGGGTGTTAACCTTGGCTCCCGGGAGCGACCTGTATCGCGCTTTGAACAAATGGTTGATTGTTGACGGGGGCCAACTCATCGCCACAGACGCCGCGTTTGGTGCGGTGACGCGCAATTACCCTCCGGGCTATTCAGAGCGGCGGCATGGAATCTACTTTCAAAACGGCAGCCGGGGCATTTTTCAAAGTTGTCAACTCTATTCCGATGAATATGACGAGCGAAGCGCTATTGGGGACTGGGTGGCGATTCTTTATGCGGACGATTCGTCCGAACTGACGGCGCAAGGTTGTTCCTTTGTTTCACGCAATACCGCGGGAAAGCGAACCGGTTACGGCATCCACATCGATGGAGCCACCGCAACGTTGATTGCGGACGGCACGACGCCGAATTCCTTCCAGGGATTTCGGTGTGGGATGGCGCTGACCTTTGGGCCGGGCTCCTGGCAGATTGACGCATGCTCCCTGTCAGGCAATGAGCACCCGGCGGCGCTTTGGGGAACCGCGTCGCATGATTATGATGTCGGACCGAATTCGTACGATCTGTTTTACAGTTCGACCGTTGCCTCGGGCGCCCGTGTTACCTTTCCAGAAGACTCGATGTTTTACAGCTACAGCCGCTTGTTGACTGTGGAATCGGGGGGAGGGCTCACGATTGATAACGCGGAGTGGCGGCTCAATCGTGGGATTCAGACGTACGGCACGGTCGCCGCCACCGATACGCTTTTCCTCATTGACTCGCGTGCCTATCCCAACACAAGCGAGCGCTATAATGGTTTCGACCTGTACGACGGCAGCGACGGCACCTTCACCCGTTGCAGCTTCCAGGGCCGGGAAACACGCACGACCGGGAGTTCGGGCGATTGGTCGGCGGTCTTCTATCTCGGCGCGGATGCTTCATTAACCGCTTCGGATTGTTTCTTCCGAACGCGCTGGGATACCGGATATTACACCAGGTATATCGTGCGCTCCTGGAGCCAGCGACAAATCAGCTTAAGCGGATGCAGCTTTCTGGACAATTACTACGCCTTTCAGCTGGATGCGTTCCCATCCACCTCGACACTCGTCAATAATGACTTCATGGGAAACAGCCCCTATGCAATTTACAACGCCTCGCAAATCACACTTGATGCCCTGCAGAATTGGTGGGATTCCGCCTCGGGACCAACCCATATCGAGAATCCGGGCGGTACGGGCGATCCCGTGTCGGATTACGTGGACTACGGGCAAAGTCTGCTCGCGGTTAATCGTGAGCCGATTACGCTCGATCATCCCTGGACCGGACAGGAATCCAGCAACCTGACGCTGGACGCCACGCAGACGTCGGTTGAGCTCGTGGGCTTTCGAGTCGATCCCGGCCAGTCGCAAATCGAACAGCTGGGATTTCGCTTTTCCAACTTGAGCGGAATCGCTTGGAGCGATCTCTCGAACTTTAAACTGGTTTCGGATGCCAATGGAAACGGGAACGCGGATGCGAGTGAAGTCGCCTCGGCGGTAAATTTTGACGAGAGCAGTTCGTCCGGTTCGGTCTCCGATGTTCTCTTCAAACAGTCCTTTGAGACATCTGCCAACTCCGCCCAGGGATACATTCTCGTCGCCGATATCACGCAAGTGGCCGATGGCGATGCTTTCACCGTCGATGTAAATCCATTTGAGATCTGGTCCACGCCGGGCACGCCGATTCAGTCGCAGGTCGGCAGCGTTCGCCACGTGGCGGGCGCGGCGGTCAATCTGGCGAATCCGGCCGGGGGACAGGTAGGCGATAACTTGAGCGGATACTCGAGGCAAAGCAACGTTGTTTTGTACGGCTTCCGACTGCTGGGCGAAGGCGACGAGACGAGCCAGACGCTGGAGTTTACACTCAGCGGCGTTTCCGGGCTGTCGCGCGCGACGATTACGTCTGCGGGCCTTTACACCGACGAGGACGGCGACGGGCAGCTCGATGCCGCGGACAGTCGCATTGGAAGCCCCACCGAAATCCTCATGAGTGGCAGTACCGGCAGCATCGCGTTCGCCGAGGCCCTGGAGCTGGACGCTTCCTATCTCCTGGTGGCCAGTTTCCGCGGGTTGAGTTCGGGCGCGCAGTTGACGGTCCAGCTATCGCCCGAGAACATCGAAATGGCCTCGGGTAGCACGGTTCTCGGCTCCGCCGATCCGGCGACGCACGTGATGGACCCCGCCTATCTCCTTTCCCAAAATGAGAACTGGAGCCGGCCAACCGACTTTGGACAATTCGTTGACCAAGCGGATTTCCCGTTGCTGGGAATCCGCATTCTTCCGCTGGGCCGCACGGTGAACACCCTGACGGTGGATCTGTCCAGCGCAGTGGGAGTTCAGGCCGGAGACATTACGAATCCGACTTTGTATTGGGACAAGAATGACGACGGTGTGCTGGATGCCGGCGACGAAGTCTTCGCAGGGGGTACGGTCGATCTCTCCGGGCAGCAGGGGACGATTGAATTCAAAACGCCATTCACCACGCGCGGCAGCCTGTTGATTGTCGCCGACTTTACCTCGCTGGCCAACGGCGACGAAATCACCGTAAGTATGTCGTCTTCGGACTTGACGGTGCCGTCCGGATACGGAGTCACCGGGGCGATTCCGGCGATTCGCTACGTCGCGCAAACAGGGATGCCGGATTATCGATCGAAAAACATGAGCTGGACGCTGACGTATCGCAGTCCCGGTGGCAATACCGTCAACGGACGGTACAATCCGGCGGGCGATAAGGTCATCCTGGGTTACAACACGGGTTCGGCCTGGGTCTATGAAGCGACGACGAACACACCGCTGCTGATGCTGAAAGAACACTACGATCAAGTTGAGTATGCGGGTTTCTCAAAAGGCGGCACCGAAGCCATTACCGTAAGCCGGGACGGGGCGGTTTACATCTGGGATGCTTCGACCGGGGCTCAGCGATCGGCGATGTTCAGCGATCTTCTAGTGACCTATGCTGTACCTTCGCCCGATCTGGGCAAGCTGATGGTGATTACCGAGGGCAAGGGCATTCTGTTGGACATCGAGAATGAACGACGACTTTGGGAATATATCCCTGGGAATTACACCGTCAATGCCATTGCCTATTCGCCGGACGGTCAATATATCCTGGTGGGTTCCAGCGATTTCCGAGCCTACTTACTCGATGCCGAAACGGGAGTCGAAGTGCGGCGATACATCGGGCATACGGAAACCGTCACGGGCGTCAGCTTTATTGGTGATGGTAGTCGAATCATGACCGGCAGCACGGACGCGGTCGTGCAGATATGGGAGACTGATAATGGAAATCCCCTTGGAGGACCTCCCCTGATGACCATCTCCCTCGATAGTCAGGATTCTCAGGGTGCGGCGGTTTCTCTGGACGGCAACCGCGTCGCTATGGTGACCGGCACGGGCAAGAACGCTCAACTGCGGATGTTCAACGAGGATGGTTTGGAGCTGTACGCTATTGACCTGGACGATGAATCGGGCGGACGCTGGGGCGGCACGTTGGAGAATCTGACGTTTGACCACAGTGGCGAACGAGTGCTTGTGACGTCCCGGGGCAGCGACTGGGCCAAGGTTGCCAGCTTTCGAACGGATAATGGGGATTTCATTCTTAGCTGGGGTCCCGAGGGACTGATTAAGTCAGGACTGGACGCCCGGCCGCGCATCTCCGATGACGGCGAACGGATTTTCTTTAGCGGCAATCGCGGCTTCAACGTGCTGTTTCGCACGCCGGGCAAACTGATGCTCCGCTCACCGAATATGCCCTCGAACAAGGGATTCGACATTTCTGAAGATGGTTCGCGAGTGGCTTGGTTTGAAGGGTCGCGCCTGCGAATCGACACGATCTCGGAGCAAGGATTCACGACTTTTCTGGATCGCGACGCCGATGTGTCGAATTACAATGTGATCACCATGTCGGATTCGGGAGACATGGTCATCGCGGGTGACCGGTTGTTTAACGGTCGCACCGGGGCGCTGATGGCCGACTATGCCAGCGAGCCGGACATTAACGCGCGATCGGCATTCAGCCCCAACGGCCGGCTTTGGGGATTCGTGATGTCGCAGGCGATGGTTTCGTGCCGCACGGATGATCCCAATGCGGTCTTATACAATCTGATGCTGACCGATCCCTACGCGCCTTACAAGATGTTTTATCACCCGGACGAGAAGCGAATTGCCTGCGTTGACAGCAGCGTCGGCGTGCAGATGTACGACATGACAACGGATCTTCCTGTCGGGCTGTATCGCTTCAGTGGCAATAGTGACGCGGTGCTTTCCGAAGACGGTACGCTCCTTCTCATCGGCGGCGGCAATGTGGTGCATCTCCATGAAGTTCGCACGGGGCGCATTTTGCGGTTTTTCTATCCCCAGCATTCGGGACTTCAAAGCGTCAGCGTTCGGGCGGTGCAGTTTGCGAATCACGATAATCTGATCCTGATTGCCTGGAGTAACAATTACGTCGAGACCTATGAACGCAGTCAACCGACGGGTTTGGAGATCTCGCCGGCGCATCGGGTGCTTGCCGCAAGTGAAAGCCAGACCTTCCGTGTGACGGTTGTTTACGACAACGGTGTTTCGGCGGACGTCACACCTTCCAGCGCGACGGATGCCGAGCGGGCCACCCTCCAGATCGATCCGCCGTCCATGGCCACCGTGGACGGGAATATCGTGACGGTGAACGATGGCGCGGTCGGGACGTTTACCGTGCAGGCGCGTTATCGCGAGAGCGGCACGAGCTTTATCGCCGAAGCCACCGTGACGGTCGGCGAAAGCCACCTGACTGAACTCGTGGCAAATCCCTCCTCGATGAGCGTGGTGCCCGGCGTCTTTCGCGATCTTGCCTACCGGGCTCGCTACGATGACGGCTATGAGACGATCGTTACGTCGCAGGTGGATTTGTCCGCCTCGCCATCGAACGACGTCACGATCGCCGGGCAAAGCGTCAAGGTCAATCTGACGGCCCTTCCCGGCGATATTGTTGTGACGGGGACTTATACCGACTATCACGGGGACATTGCCGCCGCGACGACGACGATTCATAACTTCGGCCTGAAAACCCAGTGGGAACGGTATCGCGTGACCGGCGGCGGGTATGGACTGTCCGGCGACTGGAGTCCGGACAAGGGGAAACTTGCCTGGGGCTCCAGCTCGGGAGCCGTTAGCATTTACAACGTAGGACTGACGCCCAGCCAGTATGCCTTGGGGGAGGTCTTCATCGCGCACGACGGCCCCATCATCTTCATCGATTATCTGTCGGATACCGGTCTGATTACCGTTTCGCAAGAGGGCACGATTAAAACTTGGGACCTGGTCTATTCCGCAACGGAACCCCTAGCGGTCTATTATCACGATGCGCCGATTCTCGCTGCGGCGCGCAGCGGGGCGAAGGTGGCCTTTACGGACAATCTCGGCAAAGTCGCCGTGTATGACTATTCCAACGACCAGCTTGATTGGGCGCTGACGCTTCACGACGGTGCCGCAAAGGCCGTTGCCGTAGACGTCGACACGGTGCTCAGCGGCGGCGACGACTGGCGAGTCAAAGTGCTTCAGCGCTCGGACGGCACGGTGCTCAAATCGATTCTGACGCACACGGCGCCCATTGTCGCCGTCGGTTACTTGGGAACCAGCTCCTTCTACACGGTAAGCGAAGATCAAACAGCCACGTTCTGGAATAAAACCAATTACCAGGTACTGACGCGGTATGAGTATCCGGTGACTCCAACCAGCGCCGAAGTTATCGGCAGCGAGTTCTTTGTATCCACCATGAACCCGGTTGCCACGTGGGTTTACAACTTCGACGGATTGTTGCTGCGCTGGCTGGATCATCCGCCGGATCAAGGCGTGGTGGGAAAATACTTGATCGATCCGAGCGGCAAGTACCTTCTGACCGGGCGTAAGTGCATGCTGAAGGAGACCGCGGTCAGTGGCGCATTCGGCGATCTCGGCGCGACGGAACAAAAGCCGAGTCCTTTCTCTTCCTTCCAGTTTTGGGAAGTGGGACGCGGCATTTACCGGGGCTCGCTGGCGCATAGCTATGCTCTCACGAATGCCCACGTTGCGGACGATACAACCCGCATCATCACCCAGGACTCGAAGCGGACGATGAAGTGGACCTTTGCCGGGGAGGACGTCACGTCAGCGTCGTCGACCCGACTCATGGAAACAGGGTACTTCCTGAACTACGACTTCAGTGGCTTGGATTTTAATGCCGATAGCAGCATTCTGGCCACGCGCGTCGGCATTTCGATCTACTTATACAACACGGTCAATGATCTTCTCTGGAAGACGATGCACACGCCGGGCGCGGGGCCGTTTGCCATCTCACCGGGCGCCTCGACGCTGACCAACAGCGGGCGCATGGCGACGTCCGATTCGAAGACGCGGTTGTGGGATCTGGCCGACCTGAGCCAGATCAGCGAGGAATCGCGAGTTTCGGCCGCGCTGGATTTTCGATTGGAGGATGATTTTCTGGGCGCGGCGGGCAGCAAATTCATCGGGATTTGGAACAGTAGTGGGATGCTGTATAACGGAGTTCAGACCGTGTACGATCCGGTTCATCTGTTTGTCAATTCCACGGGATCGCGTTGTGCGGCGGTGACAATGCGGGAAGTATGTGACATGGTCAGCTGCACTTACTACTATTATCTGGAGATTTTCAACACTTCTGATTTGAGTGTGGAGCCGCCGAGCGTCGGGCCGCCTCTGTTCTTGTTCTCCACGTCAGCAGATTCCTTGTTTGGGGGAGGCGAGGGGCAGGTTAGTTCGTCGGTCGCGGTTTCGGACGATACCGCGCTGGCGCTGGTCGGTTCGGAAGGGGATCGCCCGGTTCGCTTGATCAGCACGGCGGACGGCTCGACGATACGCGAATTCAATCCGCCATCGGGACAGGGAAGCACGAACATCGGCTCGGCCAAAGTGGGTTTCGCCGACAATGACGGGACGCTGATGATCGGCTGGCGGGAAGGTTTCGTTGAACTGTATCGGCGGGTTCCGCCGGATCGGCTTTCCATCGTTGTAACCAAGACCGCTTCGGGCAAACCTAATGGGGGCGGAGCAGTCGTGTTCCGCAAAGTTATCACGGGGGAAGGCGACATTTATGTCAAGGCGGGAGACGTTCTGGACACCGAGACGATCGCCTTCTTCAAAAACGGCCAGCAGCTCAACGTGACATCGTCAGCGACGCTGTATTCCAGCAATCTAAGTGTGGCGCAGATCGAGGGACGGAGTATCGTTATTCCCGGGACCGTGCAGGATGGCGATGAGGCCACGATCACAGTCGAGTATGAGGAGCTCGGGAATATAATCTACGCATCGGTGAAGATCATTGTCGGCCGGTTGCATGGAGACACCAACGAGGATGCATGGCGCAATTATCTCGATCTGTTCGAGTTCTCTCGCTGGTGGCAACAGCCCGAAAACAGCGAGAATACACTCTGCGACGAGGTGGACGACGCGACGATCGATGAGTTGGACTTGCTCGAGCTGATGGATCTTTGGAAGTAGGAACACAGCGAAAGAGCTTAAGGAGAACGCCCTTCGCTACGATTTGGGGGTGCTGAAGCCCCGGGGTGTTTAAATGGGGATTGGGCGTGTGATGGAATTCGGGGGCCGCTTTGGCGAAGAGCTAAAGCGGCCCTTTCGGTGGTCGTTTTCCGGTTATCGCCTCCCCAGGTTCGGGCGACTTCGCCGTCCGCGCATGAGAGGTGTCATTGCAACCGGTCCGAGGCAAGGCTTTTTACTTGAGCACTCTTCTCCCCGGTCGTCAATTGACGCCATGAGCCGGGTTGTCGATGTAGTTTAATTTTTTCTTGCATTTTATTGAAAAATAGATCAAAAGTAATATATAGGAATCAAGTATCTTGGTGAGACTTGCGGGGAGGTGTTCCTGAAAAATTGCCCTCAAGGATCTTAGCAGGAGTGGGCCGGAAGAGAAAGAATGAGTTCATTTGTTGAATCTTCTTGAACTTATAGGATCTATTATGGTAAAAGTTAAGGACGGACACTTGGGGCATATCCTCGAATTTGCGATTTTTGCCGACGGCAAAAGAAGGGATTTCTCAGAGGAGGGATTTGTCCCTATATAATCTACTGATTTATTTGGGCTTGGCTTAGTTGGACGCGTTTGACATATCTTGGACATTGGATCAGAATCTTTGTTGGATTGTTACGGAGACAATCCATTCAACCAACAATCTATTGGGGGGAATCCACTTTGCGGTTCATTTCCTTCAGGAGGAGCCGAACGACGGGCAGGATTCAAATCTTGAGACGATCCAGGAGAGGACTCGGCAGGTCGCCGAAACACTAAAAGCCCTGTATGACTTGGTTAATCCTTTGGGGCATTCCCCTCGTGAAGAGTCGCTGGCTGGATTGTGTCGGCACATTGGAATACTTTTCAAAAGAAGAATGGAGTCTCGGAAAATCGAGCTCTCGCTAGAGGTCCCCGAAGACTTGGCGGTGCCGAAGCGGGAACAACGGTTGATCTGGCAGTTGCTTTATACCTATCTCTGGCTGAGCCTGGGGCAAATGGAAGGTCCCGGTAGAATTGAGGTGGCGGCGACCCGGGAAAGCCCGGGGCTGGCTTGGATTCGGATTGTCGCTATGGATCCGGCGGCCTCCATCGTGTTGAATGGAGGAGAGGGGGGACAAGGGGGGCAGCGTCCGGGGCGCGAGGCGTTTGCTCGGTCTTGCCTGGAGCAGTATAGAACTTATATGGACGGACAATCCCGGCTGAGACAAGAGCCGAATGGTTTCTGTTTTGCGGTCAGTCTCGGCGACGGTGACGGAGGGGACTGTGACTGAGCAGGTGCGTATTCTGATCGCAGAGGACGATCCGCAGGATTTGGAGAACTTGGTCACGATTCTCCAAAACGAAGGCTATCTCGTCGACGGCGCAAGGAACGGGGAAGAAGCCTTGCAGCGGCTGAGGGAGAATCCCTATCAGATGGTGATTACCGACCTTCGGATGCCGAAGCAGGATGGGCTGGAGGTGCTTGCCCGGATTCGGGAAGACTATCCCCGCGTGGGAGTCATGGTGATCACCGGGTATCCCTCGCTGGATTCGTCGATCCAGTCCTTGCGGGGCGAGGCTTTCGACTATATTGTGAAGCCTTTTGACGTTGACTACCTCAAATTACGAGTCGCGAATTGTCTGGAGCGCATGCGATCCCAGGGCGAAGTCGACTTCGAACGAGTGGCCCAAACCTTCGGTCTAACCGGACGGGAGATCGAAGTGGTACAGAATCTTTACCAAGGCTTGAGCAATGCCGAGATTGCTTCCAACCTGAAGATCAGCGAGGGAACGGTCAAGATCCATTTGGAGCATGTTTTTCGCAAGGCCGGTGTGAAGAGCCGCACGGCCTTGTTAGCTCGAATCCGGGACCTCTAGTCGCCCGGTTGATCGCTTTTGTTGCCTCTTGTGGACTCCCGATATAAATGGTGTTGGCCTCCGACTGGATTCGGAGTGAGGATTCGCAGGCTACCGAGCGGCGGAGAAAGAGTGCCGGGCGGTGCTGTTCCGGCGGAGGGAGCATCCGTTCGGATTCAAACTTCTGGAGCAGAGGCACGGTGTGAAATTTGTTCAAAAATATGAAGAAAGCGATATGGACAACGGGCGGCTGGGTTCTAAGCTTTGAGAAGTTAGTGGATTTAAAGGCGGATGGATCATACGGAGTGTACCCCGTCCTTGCCAGCAAGAGGACCGCCGGGCGCTTTGCGCCAACCGCGGTGGAGAGCCGGTCTGCGAGCCGGTTCGGCGCTTGTTGGTGAAACGCGGCCTGAAGCGGGTGCCGAACCGGTTCCTGCCGGGGCCCAGGCTTGAGAAAGGAGCGTTGCCAGAATGTCGAGTGAAAAGGGAGTGTCGGTCGTTGAAAAGCAAAAGGGGAGCTCTCGGGCAGATGAGAGGCAGTACGTGAGTTTCATTCTTGCAGATGAAGAGTATGCGGTGCCGATTCTAAAGGTGCAGGAGATTATTCGGTTCACGAAACTGACTCGAGTGCCAAAATCTTCCGAGTTTGTTGAAGGTGTTCTCAACCTGCGGGGACGGGTGATCCCCGTGATCGATTTGCGGAAGCGGTTTGGACTACCCTCGGCGGAGAAGGACCGCAACAGTCGAATTGTTGTCGTCGAAGTGGATAACCGAACAGTGGGCATGACCGTAGACGGCGTCAGCGAAGTGCTGCAGATCAATCAAAGCGATATTGAACCACCGCCTCCGTTGGGAGCCCGGGTTCGCACGGACTTCATCGAGGGCATGGGAAAAGTCGGAGACCGCTTAATGATCCTGCTGGATATCGACAGGATTCTGTCAGCCGAAGAGAAAGGGGCCCTGGACGAGATCGCCGGCTAGTCGGACAGAAATGGCGGTTCGAGTTCGGCTTCAAGGTCGGAAACGGATGATAACGGATTCCCACGGCGGCGGACGTCAGACCTCGAACGAGACTGCCGATAAACAGCCCGATAAGACGGTCCGGAAAATGCCTCTGGCCGCGATTTGTACCGATCTGGACGATTCGGTTTTTCAACTTTATCAAAAGCTGATCTATAACGAGTGCCGGATTTTCCTGAAGCCGGCGAAAAAGCCCCTTCTGGTGAATCGGCTTCTCAAGCGACTTCGCCAGCTGGGAATTCGAGATTTCAATACCTACTATACTTATTTGACCGAGGGGCCGAATCGCGCCTCGGAAATGCAGCAACTGATTAACGCCATTACCACAAACAAGACGGAATTTTTCCGGGAGCCCCGGCAATGGGAATTTCTTAAGACGCATTACTGGCCGGAGTTGCAGAAGTCCAAGGCGTCCCAGCGGGAGTACTCGATAAGGATTTGGAGCAGCGCCTGCTCCTCGGGGGAGGAGCCCTACTCCCTGGCCATGCACGCGTTGGAGCATCTCGGACGCGCGCAGCCCTGGAAGATTCAGATTCTTGCCTCGGACATCAGCGAGAAAGTGCTGTCCCTTGCCCGGCAGGGAGTCTACGATGCGCAACGGGTGGCGAACGTTCCCGCGGACTATCTTCAGAAGTACTTTATCCCGCAGGGCGACCGCTACGTTGTCAAACCGGAGGTCCGACGGCTGGTGACGTTCCGCAACGTGAACCTCAAGGGGACCATGCCGCGATTCCTGCAACCCCTGGACATAATCTTCTGCCGAAATGTCATCATTTATTTCGACCGGGCGACACAGGCGGATCTGATGCATCGGTTTTTCTCCTGCTTGCGAATCGGGGGGCATTTATTCCTCGGCCACTCAGAGTCACTCAGCGGTATCTGTGACCAATATCGTTTTGTCAGTGCTTCGATCTATTGCAGGGAAGGATGAGGATGATGGAATTCGATGCGAAGCAGTACATCGATTTGTTTTTTCAGGACACCGAGGAGCATTTGGAAATTCTCAACAACGCCCTGTTGGAGCTGGAGAATAATCCCAAGAACCAAGAGGCGATTTCAGAATTGTTTCGCGTGGCCCATACGCTGAAAAGCTCGTCCGCAATGGTCGGCTTCGACCATGTGAGCCATTATACGCATCATCTGGAGGACTACCTGTCCAAAATCCGAGAGGGCGAAGTGGCAGCTTCGGGGGAGATTATCGACGCGCTGTTCCGTTGCTTCGACATCCTCAAGGAAATGCTCGGGAACCTGCAGGACCATGATACGGAAGCGCGCAAGAATCAAACCAAAACAGCCTCGCAGGAATCGTTGAAAAATCTGGGCCTTTTGGTGGAAGGGCCAAAAGAGCCGGTTCGCAAACCGGCGCCCGTGGCGCGCTTGAGTGAAAAGGAGCGGATCCGCATTCAGGATTGCCGGCTGGCGGGGGAAAAGATTTACGAAATCGTGGTTGATTTGGAAGAGACCACCCGCATGGCCAGTGTTCGGGCGTACCTGGTCTGCAACAATCTCCGGCAGGTGGGCGAAGTCATTAAGGTTTCTCCGGACGTCGAGCATGACGACACGGCGGAAGTGGAGCAAGTCTTTACCGTGATCGTGTCGAGCAGTGCTTCAGCGGAGGAGATCCGCCGGCAGGCGGACGTGGACGAAGTCAAAGAGGTTCATCTGCGGGACGTGAGTGATATTGATCAGTACGATATCCCGGAGCCCAGCCAGGCGGTCCCGCCCGCAGCGGGCCAACCCGCGGGAGAAAAGCTGGTCGAAACGGCTTTCGACCGCCGGGAAGATCGCGCGATCACTCGAACCGTGCGGGTGGACATCGATAAGTTGGATCTGCTGTTGAACGTGGCCGGCGAGCTGGTCATCAATCGGGGACGCGCCACGGCTCAAGCGTCTCGGCTGTCGGAGATGACGAACCACAGCGTGGAATCGGAAGAAATGTTGGAAAACATCCAGGAGCAGGGCCGGCTGGTCAACCAGCTTCAAGAAGCGATTATGAGTACCCGCATGGTTCCCATCGGACAAGTCTTCTCCCGCTTTCGACGCGTCGTACGGGACCTTTCAAAGGATAAAATGAAGAAGGTTCAGCTGGAAATCTGCGGGGAAGAAACCGAGCTGGACAAAAAAATCATCGACCAGATTGGCGATCCGCTTACGCACATGCTGCGAAACGCCGTGGACCACGGCATTGAGGAGCCCCAGGAGCGAATTGCGCTCGGCAAGCCGGAGACCGGCACGGTGAAGTTTGACGCTTATCATGAAGGTAATAATATCCATGTCGTGGTCTCGGACGACGGACGGGGGATTGACGTTGAGAAGATTCAGCAGAAAGCTCTTGAAAAGGGACTGCTGCAGCCGGAGACCGCCGAGCATCTGTCGGAACGGGAAATCCTTCAGGTGGTTTTTCAGCCCGGTTTCTCAACCGCCAAGACGGTTACGGACATCTCCGGCCGCGGCGTCGGAATGGACGTCGTCCGGCGGGGCATCGAGGACCTCGGAGGCTACTGTGAAATCGACACGCAACTGGGGCAGGGAACCCGGTTTACGATGAAGCTGCCGCTGACGTTGGCGATTATTCAGGCGCTGCTCGTCGAGGTGGGAGGAGAAGTTTTTGCCATCCCCATCGCGAATGTCAGAGAAACGATTCGCATTTGCGAAGAGGACCTATTCTCCATCGAAGGCCGGGCGGAAGTGATCCGGCTGCGGGACGCGGTGGTTCCCGTTCTGCGACTGAGCGAAGTGTTGGATACCACGGGTTCTTCGCGGAGTGATCGTCAATATGTGGCCGTAGTCGGGTACGACGACCGACAGGTGGGGCTCCTCGTGGATCGCATGGTGAACGAGCAGGAGATTGTGGTAAAATCGATGGAGGGAGACGTGAAGAAGGTCGATTGCATCGCCGGCGCGTCCATCATGGGAGACGGCAGTGTCTCGTTGATCCTGGACGTGGTGGCTCTGATCCAGTACGCCTTGAAGCAGGAAGGAACCGGGAGTGTCGCGGTTTAGAACAGGGGAAGCGTCCCCCAAGTGAGGGTGAGATTCATGGACAGCCAGATACGACAAGCCATGGAACAGTTTGAAGCAGTCTTTCAGCGAGGCGCCGCGGCGGCGCGGGAAACGCTGGCGTTGATGATGAATCGCGAGCTGTCCATGAAGGTCCTCGGCGTTCGGGAGATGGCCTTTGAGGACGTTTCTCGATTTCGCTTTCCCGAGGACGTTCCCGTCGCGATGATCATTCTGCGCCTGTCCGGCGAAGCCAACGGCTTTCTGGCTTTCCTGATGTTCGAAGAAAGCGCCAAGAAGCTCAACCAGATCCTCTGGGAGGAGACGCCGGAAAGTTCCGAGGTGTTGAATCTGTCCAACGTCTCGGCGATCAAAGAGATGGGGAACATTGTCGGCAGCTGTTTCCTCAACAAGCTGGCGGACGCCAGTGGAGTGGAACTTCGGCCGAGTGAGCCGATATTTATATACGATCTGATGGCCGCCATCATGGAGGTCCTGATGCTCGAACAGAGCCTGACGTCGGACCGCGCCATCATTGTGGATACGGAGATTCGGAGCCAGGAGGAAGGGATCAGCTTTGACGTTCTATTTCTGCCTTCCAACACGCTTTTCTCCCGTCTCTGTGCCGGCCTTCTTGCCCGGGAGACGCATGACTGAACGAAAGAAGATCAATCTGCCGATCGGCGGGATTGTGGTGGTCCGGGAACCTGCGGAAGTGGCCACCGTTCTTGGCTCCTGCGTCAGCGTTTGCCTGTTTGATCCGGGACGCGGGATCGCGGGGATGAATCATTACATGCTTCCGCGGCCGCACGACGGGAGAGCGCCAAGCGTTGGGCGGTTTGGACAAACCTCGATTCCGGAACTCCTGAGCCGGATGATCAAGCAGGGCGCTTCGGTGTCGCGAATCACGGCGAAGCTCTTTGGCGGGGCGAGTATGCTGGAGAAGTTCTCGAAGTTCAGCGGGATTTCCAAGGGGAACGTTAAGGTGGCACAGGAGTTTTTTAGAGAACAGGGAATCAAGATCGTTGCACAGGACGTTGGAGGCAATCGAGGTAGGAAGATCGTGTTTCATACCGACACCGGACGGGTTTTTGTTCGTCAAGTGGGCACGAAGGAATGTCTTTAGGCTGAACGTGAGGCGGCAAGCGACGGCCTGGAATAGGGAGCGTTACGCGATGGTAAAAAAGGTGCTGGTTGCAGATGATGCGGCGTTCATGCGCATTACGCTGAAGAATATCCTGACGAAAGCGGGATTCGAGGTGGAGGAAGCCGTCGACGGGGAAGATGCCGTGCGGAAATACAAAGCGGTTCGTCCGGACATCGTCACGATGGACATTACTATGCCGAATAAAGACGGATTGGAGGCCGCGCAGGAAATACGACAAGCGTATCCCGACGCGGCAATCGTCATGTGTACCGCCTTGGGACAGCAGAATCTGGTGCGCAAGGCCGTGGAGATTGGAATCAAAGACTTTATTGTAAAGCCGTTCGATTCGGAACGCGTTGTCAATGCGATCAACAACGCTTTGGGGCAGTGATTGCCTCTGAGAAGGCAAGTCCTCCCGGTGAGTTTGAACGCACAGGAGTTGCAGGAATGCCGAAAGTCAAAGTCTTAGTTATTGATGATTCGGCCCTTGTCCGGAAGATTCTCAGCGATTTGTTGAATCAAGATCCCAAGGTCGAGGTCGTGGGCACCGCGGCCGATGGGGCGTTTGCCATGCGCAAGATCCGCGAGCTGGAGCCTCATGTGATCACGCTGGACGTGGAAATGCGCCAGGTCGGGGGGCTGGAGTTTCTCAGCCAGCTGATGCAGGAACATCCTTTGCCGGTGATCATGGTCAGCGCTCACACGCAACGCGGCGCGGAGGTGACGCTCAAGGCGCTTGAGCTGGGTGCCGTGGACTTTGTCGCCAAGCCTCATGCAGGAGGCGCCATGGGGCTGGCTCAGGTCGGCGAGGAATTGGTTGAAAAGGTCAAACAGGCCGCTCAAGCGAAAGTGCGTCGTCCGGTTGGTTTCTTAAAAGACCCCCCGCCGGCGGCAATACCAGTGCGACCGGCGCCTCGAACGACGCCGACAGGGCCGGTCGGGGCGAGCCGTTATGACGTGATTGCGATTGGCGCCTCCACCGGTGGAACCGAAGCGGTCCGAGAGGTTCTCCTGCCGATGCGGCTTGATTGCCCGGGAATTCTCGTCGTCCAGCATATGCCGGAAGGATTCACCGCCGCCTTCGCAAGGCGGCTCGACGGCCTCTGCCAGATTCGGGTCCGCGAGGCTCGGACGGGAGACGTTCTCGAACCCGGCTTGGCGCTCATCGCGCCCGGCCATGCCCACTTGAAGCTGCGGCGGTGGGGGGGGCGTTTGCAGGTTGTCTTGGATCAAGGACCGGCGGTGAACCGCCATCGGCCTTCAGTGGAAGTGCTGTTCTTGTCCGTCGCGGAGGTCGCAGGCCGGCGGGCGATTGGCGTGATGCTGACGGGCATGGGCGCCGACGGCGCGCGGGCGATGCTGGATCTGCGCAACTCCGGGGCCCATACCATCGCGCAGAGCGAAGACAGCTGCGTCGTTTTTGGTATGCCGAAGGAGGCCATCGCTTGCGGCGCGGCGCGGGAAGTGGTTCCGTTGAATAAGGTTGCGGACCGAATTTATTCTCTTTTGCCGGGGTATGCGTCATCCCGGTGAAGGATTCGACAATACGAGCAAGGAGTCGGTCGATGAAAGTTGAATACATTAATCCTTTTGTTCTGTCCGCCGCCAGCATTCTCGAACAGGTGGCGCAGATCACTCCGCAACGAGGCAAACTGGCTCTGCGGCCGAAAATGTTTCCCACTCCGGAAGTTTCCGTGATCCTGGGCGTGACCGGCGACGTGAAGGGTCAAGTCATCTATGGCTTGTCGCAGGAAACCGCTTTGGGCATTGCCAAGCGAATGATGATGGGGATGGATCTGGAGGCATTTGACGACGTCGCCCGGAGCGCCATCGGCGAGCTGGGCAACATGATCACGGGCAATGCGACCGGGATCCTGGAAAAAGAAGGCATTTTGACGAATATCTCCCCCCCGACAATCGTGTCCGGGAAGGAGGTCTCGGTGTCTTCCTCGGAAGGTCCCATTTTGGTTGTTCCGCTGGCCACCGAGGCCGGCTCACTGGAGATCAACGTTTGCCTGGTCTCGAATAAATAGACCGATCTCGGCGATCGGGGGGGGGCTCTTATTCCTGCCGGCCGTTGAAGATTCGATACGCATTGGTGATTGGCAGGCGGCGGTCCTTGCCCAGCGCGCGGGAGGTGATTTTCAGTCCCGGCGGCGACTGCCTTCGCTTATATTCGTTCTGATCCACCTTGGATATCACCTGTTGCACGACCGCCGAGTCCAGCCCCCGAGCGAGAATCTCTTCGAAGGGTTGTTCTTCCTCGACGTAGGCCTCCAGGATCGCATCGAGGAGGTCGTAGTCCGGCAAACTATCGGTGTCCTTCTGGTCCGGCTTCAGCTCCGCCGAAGGGGGCCGCTCCAGAATCGACGCCGGGATCCATTCCCGCCCCGCCTTTTCGTTTCGATCCCGGCACAAGCGATACACCATGGTTTTGGGAACGTCCTTGATGATCGAAATGCCTCCGGCCATATCGCCATAAAGGGTGCAGTATCCGACGCTGGCCTCGCTTTTGTTGCCGGTGGTAAGAACCAGCCAACCGTAATAGTTCGAAAGCGCCATGAGCAGATTGCCCCGGATTCGAGACTGGATGTTTTCTTCGGTGATGCCCATCTCCCGTTCGCCAAGCATCGCATCGAGCGTGCCGAGATAGGTTTGGTAAAGCTCTTCGATTGGAATCCAAAGCAGCGGGACGCCGAGGTTCTCCGCCAGCCGCTTGGTATCGTCCTGGGTTTCGCGACTGGAGAAACGCGAGGGCAGGCCGACGGTTACCACGCGTTCGGCACCGAGCGCGTCGACGGCGATCGCCGCCGTGAGAGCGGAATCCACACCGCCGCTGAGACCGACGAGAACCTTCTCGAATCTGTTTTTCTCAACGTAATCTTGCGTGCCGAGAACGAGCGCGCCGTAGATTTCTTCCTCCAGGCTCGGCCGGGGGCGCTCGGCGAAAGCGGGCAATGGGGGCTTCACTTGTCCCGCGGGAGGCGTTGGCAGCAGTGTGCAGTGCAGCGTGCTGCGGGTCGCCAGAGCGGCTTTTTCCGCTCGGCGGCGGGCGTCTCGCAGGCGCTGATGAAGCACCGCTTCCAGGGCGAGATCGACGACGAGAAAATCTTCTTCAAACAGCGCCGCCCGACAAAGGCACTCGCCGGTCGGCCCGAACACGGCGCTGGCGCCGTCGAACACCAACTCGTCCTGGCCGCCGACTAAGTTGACAAAGGCGACGACGGCCGTGTTGTCATTGGCACGCGTACGGAGCATGTGCTCGCGCTGCCGGGGTTTCCCCGCATGGTAAGGCGAGGCCGAGATATTGATTAAGAGCAGCGCGTCGCCCAATAGCGCCTGATCGCGGGCCGGCCCGGCCGGAACCCAGATGTCTTCGCAGATACTAACGCCGAACGGAATCGACCCCAGCGAGAAAACAACGTTCCCGCTCGATCTCTGAAAATAGCGATTCTCATCGAAAACGCCGTAGTTGGGCAGCATCTGCTTTTGATAGACGCCGACCAGCTGCCGGTCTTGCAGGATCGCCGCCGCGTTGTAGGTATCGTCCTTCCGATCGACAAATCCGACGATGACCGCCATCGGTCCCGAGGCGGACTGGCGGATCTCATCCAGGCAGGCCAGATTGTCGGCGATGAATTGGGAGCGGCACAAGAGATCCTCGGGCGGATAGCCCGTGATGGCCAGCTCGGGAAAGGCCAGAATGTCCACTTGCTGTTTGACGGCGCGTTGAATGCCATCGAGAATCTTATTCGTATTGCCTCGAAGATCGCCGACCGTTGGATTGATTTGCGCCAGACCGATTCGGAGTCGTCTCATCGTCCTTCTCCCCGATGGGCATTCTCGGGCATCTCTCTCCCAATGAAGTCGTCGTCGCCGCCGAGAGTGCCTTCTCTACTGTCAACCTCTAAGTATAGCCCATACAAGTCGCAGGGATCAACTCTCCTGTTAATCCCAATCCTCTCCCCCCTGGAGAGGCGGGCTTACTTGGCCTACTCTGGTGAGGGAATCGGTTAAAGATTGTCCCTGTCCTTGACCCCTTTCAACCGGACTGATAAACTCTTAGTTTGCTTTGTGTTGGAGGGGTGCGGTGCCCGATGATCTGTCCCGGTTGTTGCGCCGGGCGAAGTACTATATGCTCCTGGATTCGTTGCTTGGAGTCTTGGGCTGGCCGTTGCGGTTGGTGGTGTGGGTGGTTAAGGCAGGGTACCTGCTCTTTTGCATGGTGGCGTGGGGGATCACCCTATGGGTCCTGGGCGAACGGCACATCGGAATTCTGAAAATGCTCATTTTTCTGGCCAGCCTGTCGTTCTGGGTGCTGGTTTACTCCTCGGCCGTCACTTTGTGGCCCCGATGAACGGACAAACCCATGGCGCCTAAAGGGAATGGATTGCCGTTCTACGTTCGCTCCAGCGGTTTGCTGGTCGCCGACACGGCCTGTCTCGTCGGCGGGATCTACCTGGCGTTCGCTTGGCATTATGGGTTCCCGCTGGAGAATATTCACCATCGGGATTTCCTCCGGGCATACCTGATCCTGTTGCCGCTTCGAGTGTTTCTTTATTCGTTGCTGGGGCTGTACCGGACCGACCTCGAAGAAACGATCCTCGATCTTCTCTATCGAGTATTCTGGGTTTGTCTCCTCATTACCGGACTGGAGTTCCTCTTCCTGCTTGGTATTCGCAACTACTACCTGCCCGAGATGGGGGTTTCGCGGAAGTTGGCCGTGGCCCTCGGCGGCGGGTGGCTCTTATCGGCCACGGCCGTTCGGGCGCTGATCGGCGGATGGCGGCGCCGGCTGCGGGCCGACCGCTCGCGGGTTCTGATCGTCGCCTCGGGCGATATGGAGTCGGTGCTGTTTCAAGAGATCGAAGAGTTCATCGAACTCGGCCATTCGGTTGTCGGTTTCGTCGGCGATGACCTTCATCTGCCCTCCGAGCGCTATTCGGTGCTGGGTCGCATTGAGCGCTTGCCGCAACTCTTGGAGGAACACAGCGTGACGCAGGTGGTCGTTGTCGATGACCGAATGCCGCGAAAGCGCGTTTCCTGGCTGCTTGGACTTTGCGAGGCGCGGGGCATTTCGGTTCGAATTCTTCCTTCGCTGTACGAGGTCATGATCGGCCGGATTCATATCACGCGCGCGGGGGGGATTCCCCTGGTGGACGTTGCCACCGAGCCCCTGACGCCGTTGGAGCGCGTGCTGAAGCGAGCGATGGACGTTGTCGTTGCTCTCGTAGTGTTTCTGGCGGTCTTTTGGGTGTGGATCTTGATTTGTTTCTTGATCTGGCTGGATCAGAGGGGGCCGGTTTTAGAGCGACTGCCTTGCATCGGCCGGGGAGGCAAGCGCTTTCACCTGCTGCGGTTTCGCATTGCCGCAAATCGGATAGGCTCCCAAGGGAAGCAAGCGTCCCCCTCGGAGCCGGTCGATCCACTGAACCTGACGCCGATCGGGGACCTGCTTCAGCGGTTGGACTTCGACCGGATTCCTCAACTCCTGAACGTGATCGCGGGAGATTTAAGCCTTATTGGACCGCGGCCCATGACCCCGGATTTCTTCGAGAGGATTATCGAACAGGAACCGCTCTATCGCCACTGCTTGACCGTAAAGCCGGGAGTGACCGGCCTGGCGCAGATTCACGGACAGAGCCATCACCTGGCCAGCAAGCTGCGCTACGATCTGTCCTATATCAACAATTGCTCTTTTCTGCTCGACCTCAAGATTCTCTTTCAGACCTTTTCCGTGCTTATTACCGGGCGCAAGATCAAAGCATAACCGGGTGAGAATCTCGCTTCACCGCACGCTCATTCCTTCGCTCGCACGGTAACCTTCATGTCGTCCTCAAGCGTAGTATCGGGGGTGGAGACGACGACGTCTCCCTCGCTCAGCCCCTCGACGATCTCCAGCTCGAGGTCGCTGCGCAAACCGAGGCGAACGGGCTGTTTTTTCAGCCGTCCGGCCTCCACCTTGAACGTGTAATACGATTGATCCGGTGCCTGCAAGACGCTGAAGCGGGGAACGATCAGAGCCTCCTGTTTCGAGCCGGTCAGGAAGCGCGCTTGGAGCCGGTAGCCGACGCCCAGCGTCGGGGGCCGTGCATCCAGCGAGACGATGACATTGACCCGCTGCTGCTCGACGCCGAGCGAGGACAGTTTGGTGAATCCCGCCGGTTCGATTTTCTTGACCTTGCCGGACAGCGGTTCAAGTCGCGCCGCGGGTTCGAGAAACACGGGTGTGCCAATCGTCAGGCGCATCGCGTCCTGAGTCAGGACCTCGGCGATGACTTCCATCGCGTCGAGGTTGCCGAGCAGCAACAGCGGTTGCCCGGCGGGTAGCGTGCTGTCCCCTTGTTCATAGCGCGCCAGAACGACGCCATCGATCGGAGAGCGAACGCTCGTCATTGCCAGATCGTGTTCCGCCAGGGCGAGGCGGGCTTCCGCCTGGGTGAGTTGCTCGACCAGGACCTGGCGCTCCAGACGCTTTCGGCCGAGGAACTCATGGACGTAGCGGGGACCGAGGTGAACCGCCGTGACCAGCGCCTGAAGGGCGGCTCGATAGAATTCCTGGCGACGCAGTTCAATGAGCGCCGTTTCAGCGTCCAACTCGGCGTCGTCCAGTTCGCTGCGGGCGATGGCTTCGCTTTTGTTCAGTTGGCGCATGCGCTTCAGTTCCTTGTCGGCGCGCTGGCTGCGGGCGGTCTCAGCCTGAACCTGCGCGCCGGAGGCCTTCAGGGCTTCACTCGCGGCTCGGATCGTGGCGGCGGTTTCAATCATGGCCGTTTCCTCTAACCGGTTGTTGTCCTTCACGACGATCTGCGCGGCCAGCTCGGCGACCGCGGCGCGCGCTTCCGCGACCCTTTGTTGGAACGGCAGCAGGTCATACTGAACCAGCTCCTGCCCCTGCTCGACCGGATCGCCGGGCTCGAAATCGATCCGGTGGATTCGCCCCTGGACGTGCATCGTAATCGGGTAGAATTTTTCCAACCGCGTTCGGGCCGGTTCGCTGAACGACTCGCGAATCTCGCCGCGAGAGGCCCGCAGCGTGTCGACTTCCGCCTCGCCGCCACAGCCGAGCAGGAACGCCGTGAGAAACAGAAAAATCCACGTGGACCCATGGGTCGCAGGGGGCACACTTGTTGAGATAATCTTCATCACATTTCACTCCTTGACCTTGAGGACTTCCAACCAATCGAACTTGCGGACGAGCCGGTAGACAATCAGTTGTGCCAGGATAATGAAAACTACCATCAAGAAACCGCTAAAAATCAGATTAGAGGCCTTGATGACCGTCGGGAAACGATAGAGTTCCGTGCTGTAGAGGCTCGACAGGCCATACGCCAGGCCGATACCGGCGAAGAACCCCAGCACGATTCCGATGCCGTTCAGGAGCAGACTCTCGCCGGAAAAGATGCTCGAAACCTGCGCCGGGGTATACCCGAGCACCTGAAGCGTTCCCACTTCGCGTTGGCGTTCGCTGAGCGAAACGAGCGTGGCGTTTAGAACACTGCCGAAGGCGATGGCGCCGGCGAAGAGAACCATAATCGAGATCATCTGCCCCATCGTTTCTCCCAGACTCTCATCGACCAGCTGAAGCGCTCGCTCTCGGCGGTTGAGCCCGACGACCGAGGGACGTTCCTTGACCGATTTGAGAAAGGCGACTTCGCTGGAACTCTTGAAAAAGCGCCCCAGAAGCGTGTTCGCTGCGGCTTCTTCTCCAATCAGGCGGCTCAGATACTCCAGATTTGCATAGGCGGACAGGCCGAAGTAGGTGTCCACGATGGCGACAATCGGCGACGTGACTTCCTCTCGTCGAGCCATCAGGGGGCGCAGGCGAAGGACGTCGCCGGTACCGACGGCGAGGATTTCGGCCAGCTTCTTCGACAGTACCAATCCGGCCTCAGGAATGACAATCGGCTTGCCCTCTCGATCCAGGGGAGTAAACAACTTGCTGGAGGAGTTCATGCCGATGATTCCGGCGCGCTTTTTATAGGGGCCGTTCTGGAGATCGCACACAATCGCCAGCTGCGGTTCGCTCTGCGAGATCAAGGGAAAGCCCTCGACTTCCGATTGAGCGTTCTTACCCCCTTTGGGATCGCGAAGCACCACGGAAACGTCCTGATGCGATACTTCCGTGAACTCGTGTTGCATCATGCGATCGAAGGCCGAGACGTTCGAAAGCGACATAAAAATGATGCCGGTTGCAATGGTCGAGGCCAGCACGCTCACCGCGCTTCGAAAGGGATTACGAAACACCGCTCGAAGAATCATTCTCGAACGAAACGGCAGCCGTTGCCACAGCATTGGAATCGATTCCGGAAGAATCTTCCTGCCGCGTTCCGGTGGGGGCGGGCGCATCGCCTCGGCCGGCTCCAGACGGACTGCATAGCGAATTCCCTGAAGCGTGCCAATGAGCGCGCAAAGGACACTGATGCCGATGCCGAAGGCGAACAAATCGGGATAGAAGTGCGGCTCGATGACCGGCAGGGCGAAAAACACGCGATACATATTCAGCATGGCGTTTTCTATCCAAACGCCAAACAGCACGCCGGGAATGCCTCCCGCCAGTCCGAAGAGGAGTCCATGGGCCAGGTAGTGGCGGGTGACCGCAGCGCGCGAGTAGCCCAAGGCCAACAGCGTCCCGATGGTCGTGCGCTGCGACTTTACGATGCGCTTCATCAAAACGTTCAGGATGAGCGCAGCGACACCCAGGAAGATCCCCGGCGTCACCGTGGCTCCGACTTTCAAGCCGGCCAGCTCGTCCGCCAGGTATCGAACCGAAGGCTGTTGATCCGCCGGCGTCGTGAAGGTGACGCCGAAGGCGTCGAGCCGGTCCTCGATCAACTCCAGCGTGTTGCCCAAGGCGGTCTTGGATCGATCGTGAACGAGACCGACGATCTGGTTGTAGGCGCTCTGCAGATCGGCGGACTCTTGAAGAAACGTTTCAGGCAGATACATCACACCGAAGTTCGCCGGGTCCGGGACGAATCCGCCGCCGGAGGAAATCAGGCAGACGAATTCCGGCGACATGGCGGTGCCCACGACCAGAAGTTCGTGCTGCTTGTCCACAAGCAGAACCCGGATTCGACTGCCCGGCTGAAGACCCCTCGCCTTCGCGAAGGCATCGTTGAGAATTGCTTCCCGCGCATCGCGAGTGGAAAACCAGGTTCCCGACCGCATCTGAATATCGTTTAACACCGGTCCATGCTGCTCGGGCATGGAGATCGCCGTGCCGGTGATCGGTTGATCCACTCCGGGCAAGTCAATCAGCACGGGAGCGCTGACGCGTCCGCGGGCCGTGGCGACGTTGGGAAGCGCCTCAACGCTCCTGACGGCCCACTGCGGGGCGCGCTTTAAATCCACGGTGAAATCCGCAAGGCGGTGATCCGTGTAGTAGCGCTGTCGGGAGCCGTCCAGGTCACGCCAGACGGCGGCCATGCCGACGTAGCAGCCGACGCCGATGGTAACAATGAGGGCCAGGGCAACCAGCGAGCCCTTTCGATGAAGGAGATCCCGACCGAGTTTTTTGAGCAGTACGTGGTTCTGCATCGCACTGTCTCCGAGGCTACCAGGAGATTTTTTCCACGGGCGTCGGCGTTTCATTGACATGGATGGAGTGAATCGCGCCGTCCCGAATTGACGCCACGCGGTGGCCGATCTTGGCGATTGCGCCATTGTGTGTGATCAATACAATCGTCTTCTGAAGGTTTTGATTGAGATGGACCAGGAGGCCGAGGACCTGGCGACTGGTCTCCAAATCGAGCGCGCCGGTCGGTTCGTCACACAGCAGCAGGCGAGGCTTTCCCGCCAACGCCCGGGCGACCGAAACCCGCTGTTGCTCGCCGCCGGACAACTGCGATGGGAAATGATCGGCCCGATCTTCCATACTTACCCAACGCAGTGCCTCCATCGGGTCCATCGGATTTTCCACCACCTCGGTAGCAACCTGAACGTTTTCCAAAGCGGTAAGCGTGGGAATGAGATTATAAAACTGAAAGATGAATCCGACTTCCCTGCGTCGATACAGCGTCAGTTGTTTCGGTGGGGCGCTCGTCAGGTCCTGTTGGAGAAACCGCACGGTTCCCGAAGTCGGGCGATCCATACCTCCAATGAGGTTCAAGAGCGTGCTTTTGCCCGAGCCGCTCGGACCGACGATGATCAGGAAATCTCCCGCATAGATATCGATGGAGGCTTCCCGCAGAGCCGGAACGTCAACCTCGCCCATGCGATAGATTTTGCTTGCCTGGCGCACGGAAAGAAGCACGCGCGGCGGTGCAGGTTTGATCGTGTTGGATGTCATGAATGGCTCCCGGAATCAACGGCGCCCAAAGCATATGAAGCCCGAAGGTATCGCTTCCCGCGCGATTCGTCAATAGTCGGCGCGCTGTCCGGATGCTGGGAGTACTTCAGACTTCATGAGAATATTCAGATTCTATTAGCCGGGGAGCAGGGCACTCACAAAAGAGGTAAAAGAAAACCCTTCGCTGTCTCCAGAGAAGGGATTTTGTTTGGTTATTGGATGAGATCGAATATCAGTTGGGATTCTGCCGGCCGATCATTTTCTTCGCGGTCAGCAACAGGATCTTAACGTCGGTCTTTAAACAGGCCGTTTCGATGTACCGAAGATCGTGTTTGACCTTGCCCCGAACGTCCTGAAGCGTCTCATCGTACTTGTGATGAACCTGGGCCAGACCGGTGATGCCGGGCTTGACCGACAGTCTGCGATTGTAGCCCTCGATCTGTTGGCTTAAATTCCGGACGAACTCCGGGCGTTCCGGCCGGGGTCCGATCATACTCATATCACCCCGAAGCACGTTGAGCAGCTGAGGCAGCTCGTCCAGGTGGGTTTCCCGAATGAAACGGCCCACGTGCGTGACTCGGGGATCGTGTCGGGTGGCCCAGACCGCTCCGGTGTTCTTTTCCGCGTTGACTACCATGGAGCGGAACTTGTAAATCGTGAACGGTTTTCCGTCCCGTCCCACGCGCTGCTGGCGGTAGACCACCGGGCCGCGGGACTCAAGCCGGATGGCCAGCGCGACGAAGGCCATCGCGGGAGCAGCGACCGTTAGACTTGCGGTGGCCAGTGCGAAGTCCATGACCGGTTTAACCTTCAAATAAAACGCGACGCGCTCGGAAATCGCTACCGAGCCGGCCAATTGCAGGGCATCGCCGCCGCCTTGCAGATCGAAGCCAACCGAGCCTCGGCCGAGATTCTCCTTGGTCTTCTCCCACAAAACGCCTCGGCCATCGACGATCCCGCTCCGCAAGAAAAAATATCGGAAGAACGCCATCAAGGCCGCGGTGTTCATCAAGCAAAACATGTAGGGAACGGAAAACAACCGAGCCTTGCCTCGGGGGATCACCAAGCCGAGAAAAGCCAAGCAGTAGAATACAATCTGCGCGGACAGGACCGCCGTCGCCATTGGGCTGGTAGCCAGGAAGCTGGCCGTCATCATCGCGATCATGGCCAGCGGCGCGAGCAGGCGCAGAATCTTGTGAGAGAAAACTTGGAAAAACACGTGAATCGTATTGGGACTCAGAAACTTCTCCAGATGAAAATATTCCTGGTAATTGCCGGTCAACGTTCGGACTTTGCGTTTGAACTCGTCGCTGCCCTTGTCGGTCGCCCGTTCGTAGGCCAGTGCTTCGGCTTCGAAAACGACCCGATAACCGCGCTGGACGGCTCCCAGGGGAATCGCGACGTCGTCCAAAATGGTGTTGTTCGGCGGCGGCTCGTACAACTCGCGGCGCATTGCGTAAATGGCTCCGGTGGCGCCCAGCATCGAGTGCAACCGGCTCTCGAGTTCGCGAAGCTTCTTTTCGTATTTCCAATAGGTTGAGACGCCTCGGCTGGACCCATTGGCCTCGGAATCGGTCATCATCAGCTGGCCGCTCACGGCGCCCACTTTAGGATCGGCGAAATTCTCAACAAGCCGCCGGACCGCTTGCGTGTCGAATCGCTCGGAAGCGTCCGTGAAAATCAGGATTTTTCCCTTCGCAAGCGGCGCTAATCGGTTCAAAACGCTTGTCTTGCCTCGGCGCTCCTTGAAATCGAGAACACGAATTCGAGGATCGTTATAGGCCCTGGCGATTTCCGCGGTCTGATCGTCACTTCCATCCGACCCGATGAGAATCTCCAGGAATTCGGAAGGATAATTCAGGCTGAGCAAATTCTCGATTTTGCTCTGAATCACGGCCTCTTCGTTGTAGGCGGCGAGAAGAACCGAAACTGAAGGGGTGATTCCCCCCTTCTCCACGCGCCGTCCCAGGAACCGGGCCAGCACCGTCAACACGATTGGATAGCCAATGTACGTATAAGCCAGCAGCGCCAGACAGCCCCACATGACCAGTTCGCAGGCGAGGGAAAACCACTCGATCGTCCTGAGATCTTGGTAAGTCAGGCCGAATGAGGAAATCGTCGCAATAACAGCAACGACCAGCGCGGCCAGTGCCACGTGGCGAAGACGAATAAACGGTTTCTTGTTTAGGTCTTTTAAGGTCATTGTGCTTTTGTAATAGGTCGAGCAATATATATGCCAGTCAAGGATTAGAAATAGGTTAGCGATTAAGTTGTAACCTGCCCAGCGTTCTTAACATAGGCGGCTGATTTCACCGCCGCGCATCTCTGGTGAAAAAAGACGTAACCACCTGAATTCTAATGGATTAAAACACGATCCTCTTGCTGGGGTATTCCATGGGCGGCACTGAGAAGACAGAGTTTAGGGTTATTTCCTGTTTTATTCTAAGATCAGCCTTGATATGAAGGTAGGAAAGCCGGACGCAATTATGTGCAGCGATTTGCACAAACACTCCCGATAATTGCAAAGGACGGGTAGCGGCTGAAGTTATCTTCTGAAAAAGAGATCGGCAAAGATTTGCCGGTGGAATCGGGTGAGATGACCGGCTTTGAGTGATGACAGGACCCAAGGAATTCCAGATTTGTTAGGGTGTTACTCTTTGACAATCCAGTTTTTACATGTAAAATTAACATCGGCACATGGATTGCATGAAGGTCCCGCACGTTCCTGAGTGATCGTCGTGGAGATTGTGGTTGTGCCTATGTCTTATCCTATTGATTTTAAAAGAATTACTAACCAAAGGATTCTTCGAATGGTAATCCGTGGAGGCAGAGGGCAGTGTCGGCTTATGGGAAGACCGGGCGCTGTATGGGCGACCTTGGCGGTCGTTTGGATTCTGGTGGGTTGTGGTTCTCCCGTTGAAAGGGCGGAGAAGCACTTTCAACGGGGCAATCTTTATCTCCAGGCGGAGAAGTATGCCCAAGCCATCGGCGAGTTCCATAAGTGCGTCGAGCTGGACGCTGGTCGGCTGGATGCGCGATTGAAACTGGCGGCGATCTACCAGCGCCGCAACAATCCCGATTTGGCGATTGAAGAGCTGAAAAAAGTACTCGCCGTGGAACCTGCTCACGAGGGAGCCCAGCGCTTGCGGGCGCAAATTCTGCTTTCGATTGAACGCTATGACGCCGCGCTTGAGGCGTGCGCCGACATGATCGCGGCCCGTCCAGACTCGGTTGAAGGAAACATTATGAAGGCCCGAGTGCTGGCTCGGATGAACGAGAATCCGCGGGCGATTGAACAGTTGACGACTGCGTTGCGTAAGGAACCGGCGTCGATCGCTGCACGCATTCAGCTCGGCCGTGTGTACCTCCGGATGAATCGACTGGATCTGGCAGAGAGAGAGGCGCGCAAGGTCCTCAGTGATTATGATGCTGAGAGCCTGGACGCAAACCTGTTGTTAAGCGAAATTGCGGAAAGGCGAGGCAATTTGCAGGAGGCGGTGAAAGCCGTGGAAAAGGTCCTCGCCACCGAGCCGAATCGGGTCGAATCGGTGTTTCGCCTGGGGATTCTTCACTATCGGATGGCCTTGGAGGCAAAAAGGCAGAGGGATCTGGAGGGGGCCGAGGCGCATTTAACCGAGGCGCTGAAGCTTTCTGGGAAGATTGCGGAAGTCAATCCACGGCATAAGGCGTTGCAGCAGTATTTGCGGGGCAAGGTTCTCGTTCAGCAGGAACGGTACAGCGAAGCCATCAGCGATTTGCAGGACTTGGCCGCCGCTGGAGCGCAGGATCCTTCGGTCTACATTGACCTGGCTCGGGCTCAGCTGGCGGTCGGTAATCCCCAGATGGCGCTGCAACAGCTGCGCTCGGTGCTGACGTTCGACGCGGAAAACATTCCCGCTCGAATCATGATGGGAGTCGTTTATCTGCATGATAAGAAGTATGACAGCGCGATTGATTCCGCCAAAGACGTCTTACGCAGTCATCCGGACAGTATCGCGGCACGCCATCTGTTGAGCTCGGCTTACCTGGCCGGGGGCCGCTATGAGGAAGCCTCGGGACAATTGTCCGAAGTGGCTCGACTGTCTCCCAATTCGCCGATGGGATTGATCAGTCAGGCGCTCTTGGCGCTGTCGCAAGGGCAATTCGCAGAAGCGGAGCAATTGGCCGAAAGAATCATTGACGAGGCGCCCGAAGAGGCCACGGGGTATAACCTGCTGGGCGTCGCACAGCTGGAGCAACAGAATTGGCAAGGGGCGGTGGAGAACTTCCGCAGGGCACTCGAACTCAGGCTGGATTTTCTGGCGCCCCGGAAGAACCTGGTCCGGCTTTACCTTCGGATTCGACGGCCCGACCTGGCGGCGCGGGAATATCGGGCGGCCTTGGAGATTAGCCCCAATGAGATCGATCTTCGACTGGCTTTGGCCCAATTGTATTTTCGCGGCGGCGAGCGCTCCTGGGATTTGGCTCTCGAGCAGTACGCCGCCGTGTTGGAGCGACTGCCCGATCAGAAAGAAGCGCTGCTTGGCCAGGCGCGGATCAATGCGGGCCGGCGCCAGTTCGACACGGTGGAACAGCTGTGCCGCCGCGTTCTGGACTTGGACGCCAACGACTTGTCGGCTTTGCTGCTTCTGGGCGAAACGCACCACCGGCAAGGACGCTATGACGATGCGCTTCGGGTTTATCGAATGATCTCGACCGTGCGTCCCGATCACCCGGGCGGCCATCTGGGAAAGATGCTTTGCGAACTCTTTGCGCAGGACCTGAAAGCGGCTGATGAAACGGCCGCGAACGCCCGGAATCTTATTCCCGACCAGACCGTGTTAAAGCTGGATCACGCGATTGTCCTGCACCTCAGGGGGCGATTCCGCGAAGCCATCGCGTTGGCTGAAGAATCGATTCATTTGCAAGGGGAAGAAGAGCGGAATCAGGCGGTCCTGGCCAACATCCAGCTCTCCGCGGGCAACGCGAACAAGGCTTTTGAGTTGCTTGACACGGACGAGAATCGTTTGATGGGGGTCGACGCCGTTTACCGGCAGTTCGCGGCTGCCATTCAAGCGACCGGGCGTTCCGAATGGCCCGCTCAAGTCAATCAGGTATTGCTCTTTCTGCGCCAGCGGTGGACGACCGAGGCGGAACAGCTGGCCTCCCAGCTCATTGAGCAGGACGACCAGGTGGCGCTTTTTTACGCCGTGCGGGGACAGGTGCTTATGGCTCAAGGATCTTTTGCGGAAGCCAAGGCGTGCTATCAAAAGATCCTGGCGCTGGAACCGGACTATCTGGCGGCACACCGCTATCTGTCCAATATCGCACTAAGCTTCGAGAAAGATTATCCCCTTGCCCGGAACGAGATTCTGACTTTGTTGGAGAAGACTCCTGATCCTCACCATGCGTTTTTCTTGCCTTTGTACGTTACCTTGGGGCGGATCTACGACCTGATGGGGGATCGGGGGGAGGCGATTAAGACGTACCGGAAAGTCTTGGAGATCGATCCTGACGATTTCAAGGCGTTGAACAATCTGGCCTATCTTTACGTGGAGCGCAACCAGAACGACGAGGCGCTTTCGTATGCCGAGCGGGCGTATGTCCTCCAACCCTACAGTGGGGCCGTGGTCGATACGCTGGGGTGGATCTACTATCGGCAGGGGCGCTTCGAGGATGCTTTGGAAAGACTGCGGCTGGCGGCGGCGCTGTTGCCTTTTGAGCCGACGGTACACTTTCACCTGGGCAAAGCGCTGATCGAGAACACGCAGGAGCGCCTCGCCTTGGGCGCGTTGCAGCGGGCGCTGATGTTAAGCGAGGACTTTCCCGAGCGAGCGGAGACCGAACAGCTGGCGAGTGGGCTTCGGGAACGCGTAGGCGCCTTGGAGGAAGCGGTTTCTCCGGCGGCTGGGCCAGAGTAACCGGCCGCCTTGCGCGGGGAGATGATAAAGCGAAGAGCGATCGGGGTAATTCTCAGGTAATGGACGATAGAGGGGGTAATCTCATGGTTCGGTTCTCGGGAACAATCACGATTTTCCTGGCGGCGATCGTTGCGTCAGGCTTGATTCTGGGATGCACGTCCGGCAAGCGCACCGTGCGAAAAGCGCCGGAAACGAAAGCGGCAATATCTATCGAGGAGCAAGAGGAGATCCTGGCGGGTCTTGAGTCGCTTCCGAAAGATCTTGGCAAAAATGGCCTCAAGGACCATCGCGTCGCCTATACGGTGGGACCGGACGACGTGGTGAACGTCGAGGTTC
>Ga0272444_10000699_pt1 | contig 34634 bp, 23 predicted proteins | sample SSMForm13_FD_201033 | JGI IMG/M metagenome (GOLD analysis project Ga0272444, IMG submission 201033) | Marine sediment archaeal communities from Little Sippewissett salt marsh, Falmouth, MA, United States - SSM-Form-13 | ecosystem: Environmental > Aquatic > Marine > Wetlands > Sediment ...
GTGCAAGGCCTTCGGCAGCCGGGGCTACGCAACCGACGACGCGCGGGCCCTGGCCACCAACATCGCACTCCTGGCAGCAGGGAGGAGCCCAGGCCCGGAGTAGCGCGGCACGGCTTCCGCGGCGGGGACCCAGCTCCACGAACAGCGCAACCGGAAGCGAGGAACCTATGAAGCGACACATCCCATTCGCCGTCGCCGTACTGCTCCTTTCGGCGTCCGCCGCCGCGGTTGCCGACGACGGGCTGACGCCCATGACGAACCTCCGAAGCGGCATCAGCCTGGTGCCACAGGGACGCCACGGCGAGGACTGGGCCTACGAACGCTGGTACCACGACGCGGCGGTCGACGACGGCGGCACGCTGTACGTCAAGGCCGACTGCCCGCTCACCCTGGAGCACAACGAGCGCAACGTCGTCAGCCAGAGCGCGCGGTACGTCAAGTTCAACCGGGTCATCGGCCGCGACGGGCCGGACGGCAAGCCCCGCACCGGCGACGAGGGCGTCATCAAGTGGATGGTCGACAACAACTACCGCTCACCGCGCTACGTCGGAAAGGTCGTCGCACCGACGCGGCTGTACGAGAAGCCGATTGTCTTCGCCGACCTGGCGTACTCCGACGGCAAGCCCGTCGTCGGCACCACGGGGCACAACGGCCTGCCGTGGAGGGCCGAGAAGCGAGGTGAACCGACGCGATGGTTCTACGGCCAGACGGACACCGCGGGCAACGAGTGGCACACCCTCCGCTACTGGGACGACGACGCCTGGACCAAGGGCGCCCAGAGCGGCAAGTGCAACGCCAGCGACGGCGGGCGCGTGGTCTGCGTCGTCAACCCCCGGACGCCGGTGCTCCAGTTGGCCGCCGCGGCGCCCGAGGCCCAGTGGTACACCACACCGGCCAAGACGTTCGACACGCCGGTCATTCACGAGCAGACGACGTACCTGACGCGCGGCGTGACGATCCGGTTTGTCAACGTGACCAGCGCAGAACCGGTCCGGTACGTGTCCCGCGGGCACCGCGTCGAGGGCCCGCCGCGCGACTTCAAAACCTTCAGCGGCCAGACGCTGCGGAGCGAGGAGTTCTTCGGCGAGCCGGGCGGTGTCTATGACCTCTTCTACAAGTGCGGCGACGCCGGCCCGCTCGGACGGCGGCGCATCGTCTTCGAGCCGGACTTCCCCGCGCCCAAGGAGAAGCACGGCTACCTGCTCTGGGAGACGGAGACCCAGCGCGACCGCGTCAAGGCCAACCTGGCCAAGGATCCCTGGAAGACGGGTTTCGCGCGGCTGTCGCAGGTGAGCGAGAATCCCGAGGCCGGCCTCGACAACCCGGTCCGCCCGCCGTGGCGGGGCGAGATGGGCCGCGCCCGCGCGGCGCTGAACCACGCCTTCGTCGGCACGATGGCCGACTGGAAAGCCGAGCCGGCCGATCACGGCTACATCGCCAAGCGGCGCCTCCTGCGGTTCTACGCCGCCGAGCCGCTGGGCATCGAGGTGTACCTGTCGGGCACCGGCGGCTCGCCCGACCTGACGCCGCTGGGGCAGGAGTGGCTCGGCAACTACGCCGCCCCGATAGCCTACGACCTCCTGGCCGCCGGCTACCGGCGAAGCCCCGACCGGCCGCGCGGCATGACGCCCGTCGAGGAACTGAAGATCCGCGACAACCTGGCGCAACTGGCCAAGCTCTGGCAGCAGTTCCGCTACCACATGGCCGCCGGCGTCGGCTCCGGATCGAGCCACTGGGAACTCGGCTACGGCCTCGTGGCGCTGACCTGCTCGCTGGCCATGCCGAGCTACGACACCGCGTACTACGGCACGAGCGGCGCCGACGGCACCGCCGCAAGCCGCCCCTGGGCGCCGTACCCGGACGAGCCCGTCTCGTGGTGGGACAACCTGGTGCGGACCACGGGCGGCCCGGGGCGGCCGAACTCGGTCGCCAGTTGGCGGTACCACATCCTCTACAACCGCCTCGGCTACTGGATCGGGCCGAACCACCTGGGCTTCATCAAGCCCGACGGCACGCGAATCCACTACTGGAAGTATCGTCACAACCGCGGCCAGCCCGGCCAGCCGTGCTACACCGAAGGGGGCGGCTACGAGAGCCCGTTCATCGCACCGGGCGCCGCCATTCAGAGCATCCTGAAGGTCACCGGCCACGAACCGCTCGACCTTTACCTGCGCTACTACGAGCGCAAGGTCGAGGACGGCCACGCCATCGCGACCCTCGTCAACCACCGCTGGCCGTTCGCCCGCGAGGCCGCGCAGCCTGTGGCGAAGCGCCTGGCCCAGGACCGGCGCTTTCGCACGTACGGGTTCGCCGATCCGCTCACGCTGGCGTTCTACGATCCAGAGTCGGTGGCCCGCGCGCCCGAGGGCCCGCGATACCGCGAGCCCGTCGAGGTCCAGACGGTCATGGCCGGAAAGCCCGTGGAGATGTCGGCCCCGGCCAAGCCCGAGAAAGGATACTGGATGGCGTTCGGCTACCGGTTGCCCAAGGGGGCCAGCGTGGACGTGAAGACCGGCAAGCTCGCTTGGACGCCGACCGCCGAGCAGGCGGGACTCCACCGGTTCGTCCTGGCGATCAGCGAGAACGAAGAGGCCGTCATCATGGCGGTCCACCGCGTGAAGGTCGTCGCGCCCGAGTGACGATATCCGGCGCCCGGCGGCGCCGGGACAACGAAAGGAACTGCATCGTGAACGTGAAGCGAATGGTCATCCGGGCGTGCCTGGCGGCGGCCGTGTGCCTCGGCGCCACAGCCTGCCGGGCCGCAACCTACTACGTGGACTTCGACGCCGGCCGCGACGCCGCCGCGGGCACCTCGCCCCAGGCGGCCTTCAAGCATTGCCCGGGCGACCCCACGGCCGAGGGCACCGCTGCACAGACCCGCTTCGCTCCGGGCGACACCGTCGTCTTCAAGGGCGGCGTGCTCTATCGCGGCAACCTGGAGGTCCGCTGGTCCGGCGAGCCGGGCAGGCCCATCACCTACGACGGCAACAGCGCCGGCAAGTTCGGCCGCGGCCCGGCCGTGCTCGACGGCGGGGAGCCCGTCACCGGCTGGCGGCGCTGCGCGTCGGCTGACGAATGCGGCGGCAATCCCAACTGGAAGAAGCTCTACACCGCGACGATCCCCGGCGGAGCGAAGGGCCTGACGGCCCTGAGCGCGGGGCTCGTCCAGGACGAGCGGATGCTGTTCCCCGCCCAGTACCCGAATCCCGAGGATCCGTTCTACAGCGGCGACGAGCGGAGCTACCTGGCCCTGGACGCGGCGCCGACGCGCACGACCCTCGCGGACCCCCGCCTGGCCGAGATCGGCGGCCGCCTGCTCGTGGGCAGCTACCTCTACGTAACCACAGAGCACAACATGGTTGAGTACCTGCCGATCACCGCCTGGGACGCCGCGGCGAACACCGTGACCTTCCGAAAGGCGTACCGCCAGCCGACGAAGCGCTACGCGATCGTCAACTGTCCGAGCGCCGCGGTGCTCGACCGCCCGGGCGAATACGTCTTCGCCGACAAGCCAGCCGCCGACGGCCGGCACGCCGTCACCGTGTGGCCGTGGAACAACAAGGACCCCGCCCGCTGCCGCATGACCTTCACGGTGCGCCGCGTGGGCATCGAGTTCGGCCGCCGGAATGTCAGGCACGTCACCATCCGCGGCCTCAGGATCCAGAACTTCCACCAGGCGATCCACGGCCAGAACGTCGAGGGCGTGACCATCCGCGACAACGAGATCACGCGCATACGCACTCCCGGCGCCGGCAGCGCCGTCTACTTTGTCGTGGCCAAGGACCACCTGGTTGCAGACAACCACATCCACGACTGCCCGCGCTCCAACGCCATCCAGACGCGGACCGGACGGAACGTCGTCTATCGCCGCAACCGCGTCCGCATGGTGGGGCGGTCGCCCCTGAGATTCTACGACATCCAGCACGGCCAGATCATCGGCAACACGGTGATCGACTGCCGCGGAGTCCACAGCAACCCCCTGACGGTCTACCTGGGCTGCCGCGACATCCTCGTGGCCCGCAACGAGGTCCACCGCTCGAACATCGGCATCACGCTCCAGAGCGCCGAGCGCATCTACGTCATCAACAACGTCTTCACCTCCCCCCGCGGGGCCTCCGTGGGCATTTGGCCCGGCCGCCCGACCCGGCACTACTACTTCCTGAACAACGTCATCGGCATCGATGATGGCGCTTTCTACGTCAACGACCCGGGGGCCGAGAAGTTCGTCATCAAGAACAACATCATCACCGGCATCGAAGGGTTTCCCCTCAGGCCCGACAACACGCTGTCCCACAACCTCTACGTCGGCGTCCGCAAGCACTTGAACGACGGCGAATTCACCGTCGCGGACCTCGCCGCCGTCGTCACCGACCCGGCCGGCTACGACTTCCGCCCGAAGCCCGCCGGGCCGGCCGTGGACATGGGGACCGACGTCAGCCAGTATTACCCCCGCGAGACGTTTCCCGACTTCGACTTCGACACCGACTTCGCCGGCAACCCCCGGACGTACGGCGCCGCCGTGGACATCGGGCCGTTCGAAGCCCGCTACCAGCCGGGCGCGCTCGACAACCGGCCGCCCATCGTCACCGGCCCCGCGGCCGAGCCGAAAGTCCCGTTGGCCGACTTCACCCGCATCCCGGACGCCGAGCCGATCGTCATCGCGGCCACCGACTTCTCAGCCGAAGACGGCGGGAAGGTCGTCCGCTTCGACAAGAACCGCCTAGCCACCACGGACTTCGTGAAGTACTGGAACGCCGAGGGACATTGGCTGGAGTACGCCGTCGACGCGCCCGCCGCCGGCGATTACGCCATCGCGCTGCGGTACACGTCGCAGTTCGCCGCGCCGCGGCAGGTGAGCGTGGGCGGCAAGGTCGTCAAGGGCCTGGAGTCGGTCGAGCTGGCGGCCACAGGCGGCTGGGTGAACTGGAAGCTTGTCCGCCTGCCGGCCCCGGTGCCCCTGGCTGCTGGCCGCAACGTCCTGAGGCTGACGAGCCTCGGCGGCCGGGGGATCAACCTCGACGAGATCCGCCTCAGCCGCGCCGGACAGCCGGACATCGTCGTCACCGCCGGGGCAGTCACCGGCCAGGGCGGCGGGAAGGTCGAGGTGGTTCCGAGCCCGCGGCTGGGGCTCTTCAAGTTCTGGAATGTTGCCGACCACTGGCTCGAGTGGGCCATCGACGACGCACGGCCCGGCACGTACGAGGTGGTGCTCCGCTACGCCACGCTGGCCAACTCGCCGCGGAGCCTCAGCGTCAACGGCCGGCTCGTCGAAGGCCTGGAGAGCTTCCTGCTCGACCGCACGGCGGGCTGGCGGGTCTGCCGCGACGTGTCGCTGCCGGTCCCGGTCGTCCTGAAGGAGGGCCGCAACGTCCTGCGCCTGACCAGCCTCGGCGGGGGTGGGATGAACCTCGACGAGATTCGCCTCATCCCCGTCAGGCAGCACGCCGGACATCGCTGAGGCGGCGAGGCCGAGCATCCCGCTGCCCTGTCAGCCCCCTGGCGAGGCCGGGTGTCATCCGTTCGGCCCGACGGCGAGTGTCCGGTCGTCGTTCCACGTCCAGCCCGGCAGGGGAATCGCGACGTCCCGGCGCTTCCAGCCGGCGGCGATGCGGCCCCGCAGGTCGTCCCACGTCGGGACGCCGCTCGTGGCATCGGGCTGCTCGGCACTGGCGGCGCCTGCCGCCGCAGCCGCACCCAACACCTCCGCCGGGGAATGACCCCGGAGCAGCCCCGTGAGGAACCCCGCCACGGCGCAGTCGCCGGCACCGGTGGTGCCCGCCACGTCCACCTCGAACGCCGGGGCAAGCAACTCACAGCCGCACCAGGCGTCGGCCGCGCCCGGTGCCGCACGGCCCATCCGCTCCAGGCGCGACACGTCGGCCGTGGTCCGCAGGTACACCCCCTGGTCACCGAGCTTGATAACCGCCACGGCCGCGCCGAACTCCAGCAACCGGCCCGCGAGGTCCGCCAGCATTGTGCCGCTGACAAGGCCGCCGGGCTGCCCGGCCCCGGCGTGCGTCGGGGCGAGCATCACCAGCAGCTCGTCGATGCTCGGCAGGAACAGATCGACGTGCGGCAGCACGCGGCGGAGGAAGTCTGCCCAGTCGGTCCGCCCGGCGTCGGACGCCGTGTCGGGCACCGTGGTGTCGAGCGAGGTGGTCAGCCCCAGGTTCTTCGCTGCGCGGAAAAGCGATTCGGTCTCACCGCGTCGGGAGCGCATGCGGCGCATCGCCGTCGGGTACCCGAAGTGGAAGGCCCTCGCGCCCTGGAGGGCACGGGGGGGCACGTCGTCGGCCCCGAACGTGTCATTGGCTCCCGAACAATGGAGAAACAGGCGGTCGATCCGCGGGGCGCTGATGACGATGGAGTATGAGCTGGCCTCGCCCGGGGCGACGGTCATGTCGTCGGCCAGCCTGGGTCCGCGGCGGCGCAGGTAGTCGAGGATGGCCCGGCCAAACAGGTCGTCGCCGACCTTGCCCACGAGGCGGGCGGGGACGCCGAGCCGATGGAGCGCCAGACCGGTGTTGGCCACCGCCCCGCCGGTGGAGACGGCCGCCGGGCCCAGCGCCGTCAGGCGACCCGGGGTGAAGGCCTCCTCGATCCGTTCCAGCCCCTCGGGCAACTCGGGGATGATATCCAGGCAGATGTGCCCGGCAATGACAACCTCGGTTTCGTCGGCACTCATGGACGCTCCTCGGAACGCGCAGCGGACAGGTCGATTCCCGCCCGCTGACCGGACACACGATTAACACCCCGGACCCGGCATGGCAAGGCCCTTTTGTGGTGCGGGCTTGCCGGATCGGATGCTCCGCGATGCCCCTTGCACGAGGCCGTCGCCGCTGACATAATGGCCGGGCCGCCCACTGACAGTGGCCGGGCGGTCTGCGCTTGAGTGGCCCGCCAAGGGTGCCGTCCCGACACAGTGGAGCCATCCGGATGCCCAGCCATCAGACCGCGCCTTACGGCTCATGGAGGTCGCCGATTCAGGCTCGTGACGTCGCCGCGGCCAGCGTCCGCCTCAGCGAGCCGCGCCTCGAAGGCCCCTACGTCTACTGGACCGAGACGCGCCCGGCCGAGGGCGGCCGCCAAGCGGTCGTCCGGCGCGGCAGCGACGGCACGACGGCCGACGCCACGCCGGCGGGCTTCAGCGCCCGCACCCGGGTGCATGAATACGGCGGGGCGGGCTACCTGCCGTGCGGCGCGGCCGTGGTCTTCGCCAACTTCGCGGACCAGCGGCTGTATCGGACGAACGCGGTGGGCGGAGCCATTGCACTGACCCCCGAGGGCGACATCCGTTACGCCGACATGGTCTGCGACCGGCCTCGTCGGCGGCTCATCGCCGTCCAGGAGAACCACTCGGGCAACGGCGAACCGGTCAACTGCATCGCGGCCGTGCATCCCCACGACGACCGGCCGCCCGTGCGGCTCGTCGCCGGCAACGACTTCTACGCCTCGCCGCGCCTGAGCCCCGACGGCTCGCGGTTGGCCTGGCTGACGTGGAACCACCCCGACATGCCCTGGGATGCCGCCGAGCTGTGGGTCGCCCCGGTCAGCGAGGACGGCGCTCCGGGCGAGGCCATCCATGTCGCCGGCGGGAAGGGCGAGTCGGTCGCCCAGCCCCGGTGGTCGCCCGACGGCACGCTCCACTTCGTCAGCGACCGCACCGACTGGTGGAACCTCTATCGGCTGCGCGGCACGCGCGCCGAGCCGGTGTGCGAGATGGCCGCCGAGTTCGCCGGGCCGCAATGGGTTTTCGGCCAGTCGAACTACGATTTCGACGGCCCCGGGCGGATCGTCGCGGCGTACTCGCAGGACGGCTTGAGCCACCTTGCGACCATCGACACCGACACCGGGCGGCTGTCGGCGATCGACGTGCCGTACAGCGCCATCGGGGGGCTGCGCGTCGCGGACGGGCGGGCGGTGTTCGTCGGCGGGGCGCCGTCGCGGCCGACGGCCGTCGTGCTGATGGACCTGGCCGGCGGCGGTGTGGAGCAACTGCGCCGCGCCGGCGACCTCGAGGTCGACCCGGCGTACCTGTCTCCGCCGGAGGCGGTGGCGTTCCCGACCGAAGGCTCTCTGACGGCGCACGGGCTGTTCTATGCCCCTCGGAACAAGGATTTCGCCGGTCCGGCCGACGAACGGCCCCCTCTGGTCGTCATGGTTCATGGCGGGCCGACGTCGGCCACTGCGTCGGCCCTGCGCCTGGACATCCAGTACTACACGAGCCGCGGCATCGCCGTCCTGGACGTGAACTACGGCGGGAGCACGGGCTACGGTCGTTCGTACCGCGAACGGCTGCGCGGCGCGTGGGGCGTTGTGGACGTGGACGACTGCTGCAACGGAGCCCGTTACCTGGCCGATGGCGGGCGGGTGGACGGCCGCCGCATGGCCATCACGGGCGGTAGCGCAGGAGGATACACCACGCTGGCCTGCCTGGCATTCCGCGACACGTTCGCCGCAGGCGCCAGCCGCTACGGCGTCAGCGACTGCGAGCTGCTCGCCAGGGAGACGCACAAGTTCGAGTCGCGGTACCTCGATGGGCTGATCGGTCCGTATCCTGAGCGGCGCGACCTCTATGCCGAGCGGAGCCCGATCCGCCACGTGGCCGGCCTGTCCTGTCCCGTGGTCTTTTTCCAGGGGCTTGAGGACCGGATCGTGCCGCCGAACCAGGCGCGGCTGATGGCCGACGCCCTCCGGGCCAAGGGCGTGCCGGTGGCCCTGGTGGAGTACGAGGGCGAGCAGCACGGGTTCCGCCGGGCGGAGAACATCGTCCGGACCGTGGAAGGCGAACTCTACTTCTTCTCGCGGGTCTTCGGGTTCGAGCCGGCCGACGCCGTGGAGCCGCTCGAGATTCAGAACCTGCCGCAATGAGGGAAACAGGGCGCTTTAGCGGACGACCGGTGTTCAACATGCTGAAGAGATGGAGGTTGCGTATGAGAACGGCTATGTCGGCCGCGCTGGCTGTGCTCGTCACCTGGACCGTCGCCGCGGCACCCTTGGCAGCCCAACAGGCCGGCCTCGATGAGCAGATCGACGAGGCCATCAAGCGCTGCGTGGAGCACATCTGGTCCACCCAGCAGGCCAACGGCATGTTCAGCGCCAACGAGCCCAACCGGTGGCCGGACGCCTACCGCTATCCCGGCGACCGCGAGGTCATGGCCATGGTCGCCCTGGCCTACGCAGGGGAGGACCCTGCCAAGAACCCCAAGATGAAGCAGAGCCTGAAGACCCTGCTCGAACTGGAGTTGGAGAAGACCTACTGCCTGGGGTTCCGCCTGGTGACGCTCGCCGAGCTTTACCGCCGCGCCGACGACAGGCACTTCAAGTCGTCGCTCCGCCAGGTCATGCGGCGCGACGTGGCCAAGCTGGTGGACATTCAGCACGACCACGGCGGATGGTTCTACAACAAGACGGACCGGATCGCCGCGTGGGACTTCTCGAACACGCAGATTGCCGTCCTGGGGCTCTATGAGGCGGCGCGCTGCGGCGTTGAGGTCCCACCCCAGGCCTTCCAGAGAGTGCTCGAACTCTACCTCAAGAAGCAGCGGGCCGACAGCGGCTGGAACTACGGCCGGCCGGGCAACTGGGAGACGCAGGCGAGCTATGGCTCGATGACCGCCGCGGCCGTGGCCAGCGTGTTCATCACCCGTGACGCCCTGAACCCGGGCCAGGGCTGCCCCTGCCGCGGGGGGCGCTCCGCCGGTCGCAGAAGCGCCGACGTCGAGAAAGCCATCCGCAGCGGCCTGAAGTGGCTCGGCGAGCATTTCACCGTTCGCTCGAATCCCGGCCGCGGAGGAAGCTTCACTCCCTATTGGCTCTACGCCGCCGAGCGCGTCGGTATCTACTCCGGCCTGAAGTACTTCGGCACCCATCGCTGGTACGCCGAGGGTGCCGCGACGATCCTCGCTCGCCAGCGCGGGGACGGATCGTGGGGCTCGTTCTCCGACACGTCCTTCACCCTGCTCTTTCTCATTAAGGGACGCGGGCCCATCCTCGTGAACAAACTGATGCACAGTGGCCACTGGGACCTTCATCCTTACGACGCCGCCAACCTCGCCGAGTTCGTCGGCAAGATCAAGGAACAGCAGATCAACTGGCAAGTCGTCCACCTGGACATCCCCGTCGAGGAACTGCACGACGCGCCGATCCTCTACATCACCGCCGAGGAGCCGATCGAGTTCTCCGACGAGCACAAGCAGAAGCTCCGCGCGTTCACCGACACCGGCGGAACCATACTGTTTGAGGCCAGTTGCGGCAACCGGGCCGCAACCAAGTGGTGTGAACAGCTCTGCCAGGAACTGTGGCCCGAGTGGGAACTCAGGGCCATCGCCAAGGAGCATCCCCTGTGGACCGCCGACCTGAGGGTCGCCGACCGCCGCCTGCCGCGCCTGCGCGGACTCGATGACGGGGTCCGGACGTTCGTCTTCTACTCCCCGCGCGACATCTCGTGCCGATGGCACACCATGGCCACGGCGAAGAACGCCGTGCTGTTCAACATGGGCAACAACCTCTACGCCTACGCCACCGACCGGGCCAAGCTGCGCGGCCGGCTGGCGGGCCGCGAGGTGGGCACCGGCAGAAAGTACGCCGATCAGCGGCCGGCCTATGCCGGTGCCGAGCGGCAACTTACCGTCGCCCGGCTCCAGCACGGGGGCCTGTGGCACGCCATGGACCATTACAGCCCGTGGGCCGCCATGGCTGAAGACCTGAAGCAGCGCACCGGGCTTCAGGTCACCCTGCGCGACTCTATCCCTGCGGCGGAGGACATCCCCGCGGAGGTCGGCATGGTGCATCTCGCGGGCCGCGGCAGGCCGACGCTGAACGACGAGGCCGTCAAGCGGCTCAAGAACTACCTGGCCGGCGGGGGATTCCTCTTTGCCGAGGCCACCATCGGCGATGCGCTGTTCGACGCGGGATTCCGAGAACTGGCCGGCGCTGCAGGCCTCAAGTTCAGGTCCCTGGGAGCCGACCATGCGGTCATCAGCGGGCAGATCGGTGGCGGAACCACCGGGTATGCCATCGACCACGTGGGCTACACGTTTGCCCTGCGCCCGCAGCGCATCGGCCGGCCCCTGCCGATGCTCCTGGGCATCTACCTGCCACAGGGCGACACGCCGGGAGGTCGCCTGGTGGGCGTCTACAGCCCGTTCGACATCATGTACTCGCAGACGGGGTACAAGGCGTTCAACAGCCGCGGCTACGAGCCCGACGACGCCCGGGCGCTGGCCACCAACATCGCCCTGCTGGCCGCCGGTCGCAAGCGCGCTCCGTAAGGAGGAGAACCCGCGATGAAACGCCCACTGGCAGCGATACCCCTGGCCGCAGCCCTGGCCTTCGCGCTGGCAGCGCCGCTGGCAGCGCAGAGCGACCTGGGCCGGGAGATCGATACGGCCATCGCCGCAGGCGTCAAACACGTCTGGTCCACGCAACGGCCCGGGGGCCTCTTCAGCGACCTCGATCCCGCGAACCCACCGAAGGACTCGGTCTCGAACCCCGTCTACCCGGGGGACCGCAGCGTGATGGCCCTGGCCGTGCTGGCCTACGCCGGCGAGCCGCTCAACAAGCCCGAGATGAAGAAGGCCCTGAAGGCCCTGCTCGAGATCGAGCTGGAGAAGACCTACACGCTGAGCATCCGGGTGATCGCCTTGTCGAAACTGGTGCAGGACAATCGCGGCCACGCGGCGGTGCCGGGCCTCCGGGCGGCCATCAAGCGCGACATCGCCAAGATCATCGAGATTCAGCACCCGCATGGGGGCTGGCACTACGTCAAGGGCGCCGCCGAGAAGTACTGGGACTTCTCGAACACGCAGTTCGCCATCCTGGCCCTCCGCGACGCCGTCCGGGCCGGCATCGAGGTGCCCCGCCAACCGTTCGAACGGGCGCTGCGGCTCTACCTGGAGAAGCAGCACGGCGATGGAGGTTGGAGCTACGGCCGCACCGGATGGGACACCGACTTCAGCACCGGCTCGATGACCGCCCCGGCCGTGGCCAGCCTGTTCATTATCCGCGATGTGCTCGATCCCGGCCAGGGCTGCCCGTGCCGCGCGGGCCGATCGTCAGGCCGGCGCGACTCGAAGGCCGACAAGGCCATCGAGCGCGGGCTCGAGTGGCTCGGCGCCAACTTCACGCCCAACATGAACCCGCCCAAGTGGCAGCACTACGTGAACTACTGGCTTTACGCCGCCGAGCGCGTCGGGCAGAAGACCGGGCTGAAGTACTTCGGCCAGCACCACTGGTACGCCGAGGGGGCCAAGCGCCTGCTCCGCAAACAGAGCGGCAATGGATCCTGGGGCGGATTCTCCAACACGGCCTTTGCCCTGCTGTTCCTCATCAAGGGCCGCGGCCCTGTGCTCCTGAACAAGCTCAAGTACGACGGGCCGTGGGACCTCCATCCCAACGACGCCGTCCACCTGGCCGAGTTCGTCGGCCGCATCAAGGAGCAGCACTTCAACTGGCAGGTCGTCCACCTTGGCGTGCCGGTCGAGGAAATCCACGACGCCCCGATCCTTTACATCACGGCTGAGAAGGCCGTCGAGTTCTCCGAAGAACACAAGCGGAAGCTCCGCGAGTTCACCGACACCGGCGGCACCATTCTGTTGGAGGCCTCGTGCAGCAATCGCGGCGCGGCGGCCTGGATCGAGAAGCTCTGCCAGGAACTCTGGCCTGAGTGGGAACTCAAGACCATCGACCGCAAGCATCCGCTCTGGCATGCCGACCAGGACATCACCGGCCGCACCCCGCGCCTCAGGGGTCTGTCGGACGGCGTGCGGGCGTTCCTGTTCTTCGCCCCCATGGACGTCTCGTGCAAGTGGCACACCAACGCCTCGGCTCGCAGCATGGCGTTCTTCAAGATGGGCATCAACCTGTACGCCTACGCCACCGACCGGGCCCGCATTCGGTCGCGCTTCGCGCGCCGCGGCGGGAACCGCACGAAGTACGCCTCGCAGACGCCGTCGCTGCCGGGCGGCAAGCGCACGCTCTCCGTGGCCCGGCTCCAGCACGGCGGCGCGTGGCACGTCGGACGGAACTACGCCCCCTGGAAACGCCTCGGAGAGCATACCAGCGGCGCCGCAGGACTGGCGATCACCGAGCGCGAGCCTCTGGCCGCCGGCGACGCCATCCCGGCCGAGGTCGGTCTGACCTACCTGGCCGGTCGCGGCAAGCCAGCCCTGACAGACAAGACCCTTGCCGCGCTCAAGGCGTACCTGGCGGGCGGCGGGTTCCTGTTCTCGGAAGCCGTGCTCGGCGACAAGGCCTTCGACGCCTCGGCACGCGAGATGCTCCAGGCCGCGGGCTACAAGCTCAAGGTGCTCGATACGGCCAGTCCGCTCCTGGCGGGCCGGCTCGGCGCCGCCACCGGGTACGACGTGACCCGCGTCCGCACCACGCCGGCCCTGACACCCGAGCGGATCGGCAAGCCCGAGCCCCTGCTGCTGGGCATCTACAGCGGGGAGACGCTGGTCGGCGTCCACAGCCCGTACGACATCATGTATGCCCAGACCGGCTGCAAGGCGTTCGGCAGCCGCGGCTACGAGGCCGACGACGCCCGCGCCCTGGCCACCAACGTCGCCCTGCTGGCCGCCGCCGGCCGCTAGCTCGCGCAGTCGGCCACGTCGACAAGGCACGATGGGAAAGGAACCATGATGAGCGTGTCGCTTCGGATGCGATGTGCGGCGGCCTTATTACTGCTGCTCGTCTCGGCGGCCCAGGCCCGCGCGGAGAAGCAGGGCAAGATCCTGATGCTGGGCGACTCGGTGACGCGCGGCGGCATGCCCGAGGCCGTCCAGGGGCCACTCAACGATCTCACCAGGGGCAAGGTCGCCTGGACGCTGGTCAACGCCGGCGTCGGAGGCGAGACGGCCGAGGGCGGCGCGGCTCGCATCGCCAAGCTGCTGGAATCCGAAAAGCCCCACGTGGTCACGGTCAGCTACGGCCTGAACGACCTGGCCAGGAACCACGACGCCAAACGCTTCCGGGCCAACATGCTGAAGATCATCGAGGCGGCCGCGAAGCGCAGCCCCGCCCCCAAGGTCGTCCTGCTGACCTGCACGCCGTTCGACGCCGCCCGCCACAGCCTCGGCAAGATCAGGCGGCTCAACGACCGGGGCGGCGCCGACCGCGTCCTGGAGCTGGAGCACAACGCCGTCACGCGGCGACTCGCGGCCGAGAAACACCTGCCGCTGGTGGACGTGCACCGCTACTTCATGACCGACCCCAAGTGGGCAACGTACATCCGCGACGACGGCGTCCACCTGAACCGGCAAGGATACGAGTTCAGCGGCAAGTACGTCGCCAGGGCACTGGCAATGTGGTACGAAACCGAGGTCGCCAGGGAGAACAAGGCCGTCAAGGTCCGCAACGTGATGCTCGCCAGGCTGAAGGCCGTGGCCCAGAAGTCGGCACGCGCCGGCGATCGCGCTGCGGTGCTGGCGGCGCTCCACGCCATCTGGCGGGCGTGCCCCTACCTGCCGGCACAGGGCCTCCTCTGGCACGCCGTGCAGTACGCGGACGCGGAGACCCAACCGGCGACCGGCCAGCACCCCCAGAAGCCTGCCCAGTCGCCAAAGGCCCCGGCCACGACCCGCAGAGCGCCCTGACCGTCCGCGGGCACCCGCGAAGCCGGACGCCGCCCCAGACTGACCGGCGGCGCGTCCCGGCCGACAGGCGGTCACGTAGCGCAGTGCGGGCCGCCGCGCGCGGCGTCCTGGGCCGCGGCGCACCGGGCCAAGTGTTCGCGGTGGGTCTCCAGTTTCTCGCGCCGCAGCAGTTCGCCCACGGGCAGCGCCGGGTCGAGCGACGTCACCAGGCACATGTCCTCCTCGCGGTGCCAGTCCTGGCGGACGCGGAAGCCGTACTTTGCGGCCAGGGCGGCCCCGAAGTCGCGCAGCGAGTTCCACGGCAGCACGCGGTAATCCAGGTCGAACCGCGCGACCAGCACCTCCTTGTCACCCGCGGTGCGTACCACCTCGCGGCCCAGCGGGTCGACGATCACCGTCGGCGCCCGGAACGTCGACGCGACGATGTAGTACTCATGCCGCCAGGCCTGCGACCTCAGCGCCGCCACGGCCGACGTGGCGGACGGCAGGACCACCAGCTCGGCACCGGCGGCGTCCAGTGCCTCCCAGCAGGAGTCGAAGAAGGCCTCGAAGCAGATCTGCGCTCCGACGCGGCCGAAGTCGAGGTCCCACACGGGCACGTCGCCGCCCGGGGTGATGCCCCCCTCCAACGAACCGTCCAGGTGCAGCACCGGCCGCACCTTGCGGTATGTCCCCACCGGGCTGCCCTTGCGGTCGAGCAGCACGACGGCGTTCCAGAACCGGCCGGCGTCGGCCAGCAGCATCGGCACGGCGACGTGGGTACCGTACGCCCGAGCCTTCTCGGCCAGGGCGGCCACGAGCGGGCCGTCAAGGGGCTCGGCCTCCTCCTCGCGCGGGAGGCGTTCGCCCTGGGCGAAGTGTTCCGGCAGGACCACCAGGTCGAGGTTCCAGCCCTTCGCGCGGGCCTCGGCGGCCATCCGGTCCACCAGGGCCAAGCCGTCGGCCAGGCGGCCGGCGTTGCCCTTCGGGTGCTGGAACGGCGCCAGCGTGCACGTCCCCACGACCACGGGCCGCGGACCCGGTTTGCGCTCGCTCATCACCAAGCCTCCTTCCGCCGCGCCGAGGAAACCATCGCCGCGTGCCCCACCCCCGCATCGCGGGCAGGCGGGGCGCTACTTCTCAACGTGGACCCACAGATGCGCGGTCGACGGCACGCCATGCTCGCTCGTAGCGCGGACCGTCACGATGTAGTCGCCCGCCTTGGCGAAGGCGTGCTCGGTCGGCGCGTAGCCCGGCTGGGCCCACACGTCGGCGTTGTTGTCGCTCCGGGTGGTGACCGCCGGCGTGCCGTCGCCGAAGTCCCAGACCTCCTCGCCCGCGCCCGAGCGGAACGTGCGGACCTTGAACGTCACCGGCTGCCCCGGCCGGATGCCGTCCGTCGGGTAGTACACCGCGTGGATGCCGGTCGGCAGGCGCGCTGCCCCATGCTCGCGGTCGATGACCTGGACGACGGCGAAGTCCCAGGCCGCGCGGCCCTCGGCATCGGTCACCTTCAGCACCTCGCTGTAGACACCGGCCTTGTCGTACGTTCGGTCGACGGTCGGGCCCGCGGCCGTCGTGCCGTCGGAGAAGGTCCATTCATACGCTGCGATCTTGCCCGAGGCGCTCCAGGACCGGGACGCGTCGAGCCGCGCCGTCTCGCCGGTCCACAGCAGGTGGTGTGGACGGGCCGCGCCGATCAGCACCGGCTCGTGCTCCTCGCGGTACGCCTGCCACATGAACGGGTAGGCGTCGATGCTGCCCCGCCTGCCGGACGGCATGCGGCACCACAGGCCCAAGTGCAGGTGGGTCCACCCGCCGGAGCCGCCTTCTTTGCCCAGCGTGCCCAGGCGCCGCCCCTTGCGGACGACCACGCCGGGACGGATGTCGGGGTCGATCCATCCCAGGTGGCTGTAGTGCCATCGCCAGCCCCGGGCGTCCTCCAGGACCACGCGGTCGTAGCGCCCGCCCTGCCGGTAGCCGGGCAGCCGGTCCTCACCGGCGACGAGGATGATGCCGTCGGCCACGGCCAGGATGTTCACCTGGGCTTCGGACCCGCCGAAGTCGAGCCCGTCGTGGTAATAAACTCGACGGGTGGCCGGCGACTCCACGCCGTCGACGAACGTCGGTTCGTTGGCCATCTGCGTGTCGGTGGCGAACCACTTCTGGGCGACCGGGTAGCCGACCGTCCCCGGCCGCACCCAGGGCGACCCGGCAGGCCACGCCCTCAGCCGCGCGTCGGCGTCAATGGCCCAAGGGTTCCCATGTGAGTTCGACAGGCACCCCCGCGTGATCGGGCAGTCGATCTGCACGCCGCCGACCGTGACCGGAAGGTGGTACGTCGCCGACACCAGCGTCGTCCGATGGCCGTTGACCTCGACGGCAACCTCCGCGCGGCGGACGGCGTCGCGGACCGCGTCGCGCTTCTCGTCAAGGGCGATGAGTTTGACGGTTGCCTCGCTGCCGTCGGCCAGGGCCACGGTCTGCGACTGCCCGACGTTGAGGTCGACCACCCGGCACAGCGGGTCGAGTGCCTCGCGGCTCTGCTGCCACTGGGCGTAGGCATCGGGGTCCGGTTCGGCGGCCTCTTTCTTCCACGTCTCGCGCAGCTTCTCGAGCCGCTCGGTTTGCGCCGCGAGGTACTCGTCGTAGGTCCAGATGCCGAGCCAGCGGACCATGGCGTCAATCGGCGTCGCCGGGTCGTTGGACCAGAAGACGCCGGTGTCCTCGCGCGGGTAGTAGTTGAAGCCGATGCGCCGCCCGAACTTCTCCTTCAGGGCCGCGCCGTCCCGGAGCTTGCCGTGCCACCCGATGAGGCGATACTCCAGGTCGATCTCGCGGACCAGCACCTTCTCGGGCGGCTCGATCTGCGCCGCCACGGTGCCGATGGGTTCGATGATCGAGGCGTTGTCGCGCCACGTGCTGGAGACGATGTAGAGCCCATTGTTGACCGCCCGGGCCGACGTGATGGCCACGCTGGGCGACTGCGACGGCCAGACGACCAGTTCGGCGCCGCCGCGGGCCAGGTCGCGCCAGCCCTCCTCGAAGCTGTAATCGAGGCATATCTGGAGGCCCAGCTTGCCGAAGTCGCACTCGAACACCGGGTAGCCGCGCCCCGGCGTCAGGCCGCCCTCGAACGAGCGGGCCGGGGGCTCGTCCGGGCAGACGTGCACCTTGTCGTACCGGCCCACCTGCACGCCGTCGCGGTCAAAGAGGACCGCCGAGTTGTGGTACAGCCCGCCGTCGGCCACCACGGCCGGCACGACGATGTAGGCCTTGTGCCTGCGGGCCTTGTTGCGGAAGTAGTTGAACCCCGGGCTGTAGACCGGCAAGGCCCGCTCGGCGAGCGGTTTCGACATGTCGGTCAGGGCGAACTCCGGCAGCACGACCAGGTCCGGCCCGCGGCCGTAGGTGCGGTTCGACTCGGTGACCACGCGGTCCACCAGGCCGCCGAGTTCCTCACACCGCGCCAGCAGCCCGGGGAAGTTGCCCCACATGGCGTGGCACATCGTGCCGATGATGACCTTGCGCGGCTTCGGGTCGTCGGGCCGCACCTCTACGTCTTCGCGTTTCACGTCCTGCTCCTCCTTGGCCAGCGCGATGCCGACCGCCGCGCCGCTGCCGGCGCTGCCCAGGTACACTCCACCGTGCGGCGCGGCCTGCCACCGGCCGCAGCCCGCGGCGACAACCGCCAGCAGCGCCGCCGCAGAGACCGTCAGAAACTTGCGCCGCTTCATGGAGCCCTCACTCCGCGCTCGGCGGGCCGCCGCGCAGGCGGTCCTGGATCTCGCGGTCCTTCTCCACCTTGCCTTCGCCGATCCGCAGGCCCGTCTCGCGGACCATCCGGTCGATGGGCACCGCGGGGTCGTTCGACCAGAAGATGCCGCCGTCCTCGGCCTCAGAGTAGCGGTAGCCCACCTTGTCGCCGTACTTCTCCGCCAGCGCGACGCCGTTGCGGAGCTTCGGCTGCCACCCGATCAGGCGGTACTCCAGGTCTATCTCGTGGGCGAACACGCGCTGGCGGTCCTTGGTGACAATCGAGCGGATCATCGCCCCCGTGGGATCGAAGAGCGACGCGTTGTTGCGCCACGTGCTGGTCAGGACGTAGTAGTCGTTCCTCATGGCGCGGAACGCCGCCTTGATCTGGCCCGGCGACTGCGTGCTCCAGATGACCAACTCGGCGCCCTTGCGGCCGAGGATTTCCCAACCGTCGTCGTAGGCCATATCCCAGCAGATCTGGATGCCCACCTTGCCGAAGTCGCACGCGAACACGGGAAACCCCTTGCCGGGCAACACGCCGCCCTCAAGGACGTCGCTGCTCTCTCCCGAGACGGGGTGCACCTTGTGGTAGTTGCCCACCAACTCACCCTTGCGGCCGACCAGCGCGCAGGAGTTGTAATACACGGTTGCGCCGTTCTCTGTAGCCTTCTCGAACAGCGGCACCACGATGTAGCACTTGTGCTCGCGGGCCTTCGCGGCGAAGGCCTCCATCACCGGCCCGGCCAGCGGGAACGACCCCTTGGGCCCGTAGCCTGCGCCGCCGGAGACGGCGACCTCGGGCAGGGCGCAGATGTCCACCGAGCGTCCATACTGCTTCTTCGCCTTGGCAGCCATCTCGTCGACGAGACCGCAGAGCTGCGCCAACCGCTTCTCCAGCCCCGGGTACTTCCCCCACATGGCGTACATGCTGGTGCCAACGATGACCTTCCTCGGCGGCGCGTCTGCCTTGCTCATCGGTTTCTCCTTCTGGGGAGCATCGTCTGCCGGAGCCTTCTCCGCAGCCACGGCATGGCCCAACGTGACAACCATGGCGACCGCCAATCCGACGGCAACCACCCACGCCGCCGTGACACCCCAAGGCCCTGTGCTTCGCCTCATCATCCACCTCCTTGCAGCCGACCGGCCGCGGCCTTGTTTAACCCCACACTCGCCACCCGGTGCCGCCGAGGCCGCAATCCGTCCACCGGTCTATGCGCCGCGATAGTCCGCCACGTGGCGGTCCACCTCGTCGCGCAGGATGGGCTGGATGCCGACGCGCGCGGCCTGGAGCGCTGAGGCGACGATCGCGTGGCGAAGTGCCGCGGCCGTATCTGACGGGGCCGCGGCCAGGTGGCAGCACATGACGGCCATGAACTGGTCGCCGCAGCCCGTGGTATCGGCGATCTCGGGTGGCCGGTACGCAGCATAGAACGCGACGGCGCCGGACTCCGCGTCGACGTGCCACGCGCCGCGGGCACCGGCCGTGACGACCGTCTGGCGGACGCCGTGCCGCTCGCGGAGCACCCGCGCGGCCTCGGCCGCTGAGGCGTCGTCCGCGACCTCGACCCCGGTGAGCATCCGGGCCTCGTACTCGTTGGGCTTGACGACGTCGGCCAGGCGGAGCACCGCGTCGATGCGGTCGCCCTCGGCAATGCCGCCAGGGTCGAGCACCACGGTCATTGCGTTCTCGCGCGCCTTGCGCGCAGCGTGCACGGCCGTCGCGAGCGGAATCTCCAGGGCCAGGGGCATGATGCCCCCTGCCCCGGCTGCAGCGCGGCGAGCGACCGCATCGAAGACGGGCGAGGCGGCCTCGATGTCCGCCGCGCAGAAGTCGGCGTTGACGCCCGAGGCCAGGTAGATGCTGTTCTCGCCCTCGGGGCTGACCAGGATCTCCGCGACGCCCGCGGCCGTCCCGGCGTAGGGAACCTGCACGATGAAATCGGTCACCACACCCGCCCGCCTGAGCGCCGCCAGGGGCACCCGGGCCAGCAGGGTGTGGACGTACGGCCCGATGTCGCCGGCATCACCAGCCGGGACGGCTGCAGACTGCGCAGCCGCGGCACCAGGCTTGCCGTCGAGCGCCGCGAAGCCGTCACACGGTGGCGCGAGCGTCCGGCCCAGGAACGCCACGGTGCCCGAGCCCATGTAGGTGGCCATCATCTGCGCGACGTTGCGGCTCTTGCCGCCGGGGCCAACGGTGAACCGCCCGCCCGCGACCAACTCGCCCGGCGCGGCCGGCGGTACGCCGGTCATGATCAGGTCGGTGTTCGACCCACCGGGCACGACTGCGGCGACCTTATCCCACTGGCTCATCTTGCGTCTGCCTTTCCCGGTCCGGCGCCGCAGGGCCACTAGCGTTGGCGCAGCTTCTTCCTCGACACGACCGGCCAGTCCGCGGGAAACACGGGGATGGGGCTCTTGAACCGGCCCATCATGTCGGCGAACGGGCGGAGTTTCTCGGGCCTCTCCGTGGGCGAGAACCACGCGTCCGAGTCGGCGTACCTGGTGAGTTGGGCCTCGCCCTCGGCCGCCAGCGCCACCTCAGGTGGTTCCAACATCAACCGCTCCTCGGGCGTCGTGTCGCGGTACTCAGTCATCCAGAGAATCTGGTCCTCGCGGTACTTCTCGTAGCGGTAGAGGACGGCCTGGCCGCCGTCGCGCGGCAGGTAGAGGTAGGCCCGCACGGCCTCGCGCCGGCCGCACTTCGGGCACACGATGGGCGGGAACACCTGCTGCCGCACCGGCAGGTCGAACGGCACGCCGAACCGGTAGCCGCAGCCCTCGCAGACGTAGGCCTGTGCCTTGGGCGGCCGGATGCCCTCGGTCCCCTGCTGCGACGCGAGGGCGCCCTTGTCGGCGCCGGCACAGCCGAGGAGCGTGCTGCAAACGGCCACAACCGCAAGCGCGGTGATCGGGCACCGCATGGAAGCCTCCTTCCGAGCCCCGCAGCCGGGCAGGGCATCGGCGGGCGAAGGTACCACAAGGACCCTGGGCACGCAAGGCGCGCCCGCAGACACCCCCGCCACCGGGGCGCTACATGACCCGAAGCGGCGCTAGACCAGCGGCCGGCCGCCTCGCACGGTGTCCTGCACGCGCCGCATCCGCTCCAGGTAGGGCCCGAGCGGCTCGAGGTGGTTCTCGTGGAGGATGCGATCAACAGGGTGCTCGGCATCGTTGGACCACAGGAGCCAGACGTCCTCGTCGCGACGGTAGAAGAGGCCTATCCTGTCGCCATAGCAGGCCTTGAGTGCGGCCCCGCCGTCTTTGGCGGCCTTCCAGGGCATCAGCCGCCACTCCAAGTCGATCTGGTGCACCAGGACCTGTCCGTCGGCGGTGTCGGCAGCAGCCATGGCATGGCCCGTGGGGTCGTAGATGCCGCACGGAGGACGCCAGGGACACGACACGACGTAGGTGCCGTGCCGCCAACTCCGGCTCCGCAGGTGCTGCACCCCCGGGTAGGCGCTGGGCCAGAAGACGAGTTCCGCCCCGGCCGCCTCCAGGGCCTCCCAGCCGTCATCGTACAGCAAGTCGAAGCAGATTTGCATGCCGACACGGCCGAAGTCGAGGTCCCATACGGGCACCCGCAGACCCGGCGTGCAGCAATGCTCGATCGCGCCGGAGCCCTCGGGCCACTCGATGCCATGCAGCTTGTCGTAGCGGCCGAGCACCTCGCCTTCGCGGCCAAGGAGCACGGCCGAGTTCCACGTCCGCCCGCCCGCGCGGATGAAGTGCGGGATGATCACGTGGCACCCGTGGCGCCGCGCCGCCTCGGCCAGGCGTTCGACCGTCGCCCCGGGGAAGTCCTCGGCCCGCTCGTCGAGTTCGCCTTGCCACCCGGCCGTGTTGGCATCCTCCGGCAGACAGGCCACGTCCAGCCGCAGTCCCCTGCCCTTGGCCTCGGTCGCCATCCGGTCGACCAGCTCGACGAGCCTGGCCAGGCGCTGGTCGAGCCCGGGGTAGGTCTTCTCGGTGAGCATCCAGCACGTGCCGATGGTGACCTTGCGCGGCGGTCCGTCGCGTGTCATTCGCACATCCTTCACTGGTAGGGGCCGGCACCGGGCCTGCGTGCGTCACCGGCCCTCCGGCGCCGGCTTGGGCGGCCCGAGGATCTCCCGGCCGGCCTTCTCGTGGCCCCGCAGGTAAGGCACCGCCGCCTTCACGAGCGTCCCGGCGTTGGGCCCGCGCAGAAGGTAGCCCTCGAGCCAGACGTAGTTGTCCAGCCCCCGGCCGTTGAGTTGCACGGAGTAGAGCCCGGGGTGCCCCGTGACGTACGAATCGGGCCACGAGCCCTGGGCGCGCGGCGTCGGGAACAGGCTGTCGATCGTGAGCATGCCCCGCTCGCCGTCGTCGCCGGTCAGCGCCACCGCGCCGATGGTGTGCGCGCTCGAGCCGCGGCACCAGCGGACGTTGAGGAACCCCGGCCACCCGGCGTTGCGGTAGACGGCAGCCACCATGTCGGTCCCGCGGATGCAGTCGTACTTGCCGTCGTCGAGGGCCTTGCGGAGCGTCAGGACCATTCCTTTGTAGTTTTCGCCGCTCTTGTAGACGTCGTGCTGGGCGAACCAGTGGGCCGACAGGAGCGCCGTGCGGCGGTCGTCGCCCGTGAGTTCCCCGGCGGCTTTCATCAGGCGCGCGTCGTACCGGTCGCCCCACTCGATGCCGGCCATGCCGAGACTCGCGCGGTAGGGCAGGACGTCCATCAGCTCGGCGACCGTGGCCTTCCGGTGCCGCGCGCTGAACCGCTTGAGCGCCGTGCCCAGCCGGTCGAGCACGCCGACGGCCTTCGCTCGGTACAGGTGGTTGGCCACGAAGCTCCGCTCATAGGGAAGCGAGGCCGCGCGGTCCCATGCCGGCCGGTTGAGCGGCCCGAGCCGCTCGCGCATCTCGATGAAGGCGTCGCGCAAAGGCGGCGGCATCCAGACGGCCGCGGGCGACGGCATCCGGCGCGGCGCAGGCTTGTCCACAGGCCAAGCAACGGTCAGGTCTCGCGTGGCGTCGGCAGCCTCGGCCCACGCGGCGGGGTTCTTGAACAGGCCCTCGGCCTGGCGCTCGATCTCGAAGTAGTTGTTCAGCGCCGTCACGCACAGCGATCCGCCGGGGAACCGCGAGATGACGGCCGGGGCGGAGTACGGCTCCTGGCCCTTGCCGCCGTAGGAGTCCTCGCAGTCGGCGAACAGGCTCTCGCCCAGCTTCTGGAAGTCGAGACCGTCGAGTTGGTTCGTCGCTATGAATTCCAGCCACCGGTGCAGGTCCACCAGGGCGAAAAGCCCCGCATGCAGCTCGCGCGACCACCGCTTGGCGGCGCCCACGTCGCGCCGGAACAGCGCCTCCTCCAGGCGGGCTCGGCAATGCTCGGGCCACGGGGCGCCCTCGCGCAGCGACGTCGCGTGCAGCGGCATGTCCCGTGGCACCTTGCGCCAGTGCGACAGGGCGTCGGCGACGTACGCGGCCGCGGCGAGCACCGGCCTGAGGCGTGCGGAGGCGTCGCGGCTGCGAGTTCGCATGGTCTCCAGCTCGCGGCGGAACGTCGTCTGGTGCCAGCGGAAGTCCTCGGTGGCCGAGTGGACCGCGTCCTTGTGCTGCCAGTAGTAGACCTGGAGCATGCGGTTGCCCGGCCCGGCGTCGGGGTCGCCCTTGGGCGGGCCCTTGTAGCCGGCGTCGGTGTGGCCCGCGGGCTTGACCGGCTGGCAGGTCGGCCCGTTGGGATCGCGGCGGCCCAGGAGGACGCCCTGGCTGGTGTCGAGGGCGGGAACCAGGGCGCGCTGGACCAGGGCGAACTGCGCAGAGACCTCCTTGCCGCTCGGCACCTCGGTGGCCTCGGCCGTGCCGGCCACCGTCTGCGATACGGCAACGGTGGCCGCTGCGCCCGCCGGCTCCGCCCGCAGCGCCCCGCATCCTGCAAGAACGGCCGTCAGCGCGGCCACCACCAGCGCAGTGAACGGCATCCTTCCGCACAGTTGCATCATCTCAGTTGTCCTCAATGTCCTCTCCCTCATCACCGTCGTCGGCCGGCGCCGCGGCGTCGCCGTCCATGCCGAGCATCTGCTGCGCGTCGCCCGCGGGCATCTGCTCCACCTCGCGCAGCCGCCGCTCGATGGTCCGCGTCTTGCGCGAGGCCGTGTCGATCGTGTTGCTGGCGGTCCGGAGTTGCTTGTGCACCTTCTCGAGGATCACCCCGAACTTGCCGAACTCGGCCTTCACGGCCCCCAGCAGCTTCCAGACCTCGCTGGAGCGCTGCTCGATGGCCAGTGTGCGGAACCCCATCTGGAGGCTGTTCAGCTGCGCCCACAGCGTCGTGGGTCCCGCGGGCACGACGCGGAACTCGCGCTGCATGGCGTCGCACAGCCCCGGCCGGCGGAGCACCTCGGCGTAGAGCCCCTCGCTCGGCAGGAACATGATGGCGAAGTCCGTCGTCGCGGGCGGGTTGAGGTACTTGTCGCGAATGTCCTTGGCGAACTTCTTGGCCCGGGCCTCCAGTTGCCTGGCGGCCGCCTCGGCCCCGGCGGGGTCGCTCTGCTCCTGCGCTTCGAGGAGCCGCAGGTAATCCTCTTGCGGGAACTTCGCGTCGATGGGCAGCCAGACTGTTTCGTCGCCGTCCTCGCCGCGGCCCGGCAGGCGGATAGCGAACTCCACGCGCTCCTGGCTGCCCGGCCGTGTCGCCACGTTCGTCGCGTACTGCTCCGGCGTCAGCACCTGCTCCAGGAGGTTGCCCAACTGCACCTCGCCCCACGTGCCGCGCGTCTTCACATTCGTCATCACCCGCTTCAGGTCTCCGACATCGCCGGCCAGGGCCTGCATCTCGCCCAGGCCCTTGTGCACCTGTTCCAGACGGTCGCTGACCTGCTTGAACGATTCGCCCAGCCGGGCCTCGAGCGTCGTCTGGAGCTTCTCCTCGACGACGGCCCGCATCTGTTCGAGCTTGGCACTGTTGTCCTGCTGCATTGCTTTGAGCCGCTCTTCGTTCGAGGCCTGGAGCTTCTCGAACCGCCCCTCGAGCGACCGGGTCGTTCGTTCGAGCGTTTCGGCCGACTCGCGCCGGCCTTCGGCCAGGTCCTTGTTGACCGCGGTCTTCAGGCCGTCGAACGCTCCAGACACCTCGCGCTGGGTCTCCACGGCGCTCTGGCGCAGGGCGTCGTTGAACCGGTCGCCCAACCGGTCGAGCCGCTCATCGGCACCCGCCGTCGCATTCCCACGGCGCCTGAGCAGCACCAGCAGGTAGCCGCCCACGGCCAGCACCAGAACCAGGTTGACGATGCCCAGAGCGACTATCAGGGGTTCCATGGTCGCCTCTCCCGAGAAGCCCGCCGGCTGTGACCCGCCCATTGTGCCCGAAAGGCCCCGGCTCCGCAAGCGCCGGCCGGCGATGGCCGACCGACGGCGGCGCAGCCCTCGCGGCCCCCAGGCGGCCGGGACCGGGTCGCCCGCGAAAAAGCTACAGAAAGTCCGGGAGCCCCAGGTTGACACAGCCACCCGCAATACTAGCATGGCCCGAATTGACCCCCAAGCCGGGCCAGGAAGGACAGTCACGTGACAGCGCGCAGCAAGGTACTCATCATCGGCGACTCCATCTCCATCGGCTACACGCCCGTGGTGGCCCACGAGCTTGAGGGCCGGTTCCTGGTGGCCCACCACGAGGGCAACTCGTGCGATTCGGCCAACGTGCTGGCCCGACTTGACGACTGGCTGGCCGCCGACGCCGACGCGGCGCTGGTCCACGTCAACGTCGGCCTGCACGACCTGCGCCTCTGGCGGCGCAACGGCGAGTACCAGATCCCGCTGGCCGCCTACCGTGAGAACCTGGCCGAGATCGTCCGCCGCCTCAAGGCCACGGGCAAGCAGCTCATCTGGGCGACCACCACGCCGGTGCACGATGACCGCAACGCGCGCGGCACGGGCGACTTCTTCCGCCGCAACGCCGACGTCCTGGCCTATAACGCCGCGGCTCGTGAGATCGTCGACGCCGCAGGCATTCCCGTGAACGACCTGTACGCCGTGATTGCCGAGGCGGGACTCGACGACGCCCTCCGCGAGGACGGTGTGCACATGACCGACCGAGGATATCAGCGCCTGGGCGAGGCCGTCGCCGCGGCCGTCCGACGCCATGGGTCGACCTGATGCCGACCCGCATTCCGTTCCTGTTAGGAGGTGGGCTGTGAAGACGTCGTGCAGCAGTTGGAGCCACCATCGCGCGATCAAGGACGGTCGCATGGACCTCATGTCCTGGCTCCCCGAGTGCGCCGAGTTGGACCTCGACGGCGTGGAGCTGTTGGGCAACCATTTCCCCAGCACCGACCACGACTACCTGGTGGAACTGAAGAAGACCTGCGCGGACCTGTACCTGACGGTCGCCATGGTCTCGGCCGGCGGGCACCTGACCACCGACGACGACGCAAAGCGCGCCGCGGACGTGGCGGAGATTCGCCGCTGGACCGAGATCGCCGAGTTCCTGGGCGCCCCGCGGGTGCGCTTCTTCTGCGGCAGCGGGGAGCAGCTCGAGGCCGGCGGCCCGGCGCTCTACGAGAAGGTGCTCGCCGCCATGAAAGAGGTGGCGGCCATCGGGGCCGAGCGCGGCATCGTCATGGCCCTGGAGAACCACGGCGGGACCACGGCCGAGCAACTGCTGAGCCTCCACCGCGACGTCGCCAGCCCGTACTTGAAGTTCACGCTCGACACGGGCAACTTCCCGCCCACCAGCCGCGTGACACCGGAGAAGTACGACCAGATCGCCGAGTGTGCCCCCCAGGCCTCGATCGTCCACGCCAAGTTCTTCAACGTCAACGAGGACGGCTCCGACGCCGACTTCGACTGGCACAAGATTCGCGACCTGCTGGCCGCCGCCGGCTTCCGGGGCTTCCTCTCCATCGAGTACGAAGGCAAGGACCCGGACGAAAAGGCCGTCGTGCGCCGCATCGCCCGGTTCCTGAAAACGCTGCGCTGAGCGGTCGGTGGGCAACGTGGCATGGGCATCTTGCCCATGCGTCGCACGGCCATCTTGGCCGTGCAGAGACAGGGAAACAGGGGCAACATGCCCCTGGGACTCACCCGTACGGGTGCCACGGTAACGGCGTCTTGCAGCAGGCTCGTGCGGTCGCCCGAGGAGACGGACATGAAGATCGGCGTGATGGTCGAATCGTTCCGCGCGGGCCTCGACGCCGGGCTCCAGGCCGCGGCCAAGATGGGGGCCGACGGCGTCCAGATCTTCGCCACCACGGGGGAGGTCCAGCCGCAGAAGCTCGACGCGCGCGGCCGGGCGGCGCTCGCGAGGCGCCTGGGCGACATGGGCCTGGAGCTGGCCGCCCTGTGCGGCGACTTCGGCGGACACGGCTTCGCGCGGGCCGACGATAATCCCCGCCGCGTCGACGACTCCAAACGCGTCATGGACCTGTCGCTCGACCTGGGCTGCCGCGCGGTGACCACCCACATCGGCGTCATCCCCTCGGACCGGTCGCACCCGCGGTACGGCGTGATGGCCCGGGCCTGTGAGGCGCTCGGCCGCTACGGTGAATCGGTCGGGGCCGCGTTCGCCATCGAGACCGGGCCGGAACCCGCGGCGGTGCTGCGGGCGCTGCTCGACGACATCGGTTGCCCGGCGGGCCTGGGGACCAACTTCGATCCCGCCAACCTCGCCATGGTCATCGGCGAGGACATCCCCGCAGCGGTCGATGCCTTGGGGCCGACCATCGTGCACACCCACGCCAAGGACGGCGTGCAACTGAAGCCCGTAGACCCCGAGCTGCTCTACAACGCGTTCGCCGACGGCGGCATCGAGGGGTTCCACGCGACCGACTACATCCGCGAGGTGCCACTCGGCGAGGGAGCCGTCGGCTTCCCCGAGTACCTGGCGGCCCTGCGCCGCGCGGGCTACGACGGCTACCTCACGATCGAGCGCGAGGTAGGCGATCAGCCGCACCGCGACATCGAGGCGGCCGTGAAATTCCTCAGAGAACTCCTGCCGGCCGAGGGGTAGCGCCGCGGGGCACTGGAACGAAAGGATTGAGGACCATGTCGAAGAACCTGAAGGTTGGCATCATCGGGGCCGGGGCCATCGGGAACGTCCACGCCAACGCCCTCACGGCCGTGGGGGAGTCGGACATCACCGCCCTGTGCGACATCGATGAGGCGAAGCTGGCCGCCATGGGCGAGAAGCACAAGGTCAAGGCCCGGTTCGACGATTACCGCGACCTGCTGAAAGCCGACGTCGATGCGGTGTTCGTCTGCGTGCCGAACGCCCTGCACGCCGAGATGGCCGTCGCGGCGCTGGAGGCGGGCAAGCACGTCCTGCTGGAAAAGCCCGTGGCCCTCAACGCCGCCGAGGCTGCGCGCATCGTCACCGCGGCCACGAAGGGGCGGGGCATCATCCAGGTGGGCATGGTGTGGCGGCAGAGCGCCGAGGCCCGGGTGGTCCGCGAGTACGTCGAGGCGGGCCTGTTCGGCGACATCTATCACCTGCGGGCCGTGATGATCCGGCGGCGCGGCATCCCCGGCCTGGGGGGGTGGTTTACCACCAAGGCCGTCTCGGGCGGCGGGCCGATGATCGATCTGGGCGTCCACTGGTTCGACATCGCCATGTGGATGAGCGGCCTGTGGCAGCCCACGCGGGTCAGCGCCCGGACCTACGCCAAGTTCGGCTGTCGCATGCGCGAGTACCGCTACGTCGGCATGTGGGCGGGGCCCCCGAAGTTCGACGGCGTCTGCGACGTGGAAGACTACTCAGCGGGCTTCGTCCGCCTCGGCGACCAGGCTACCATGAGCTTCGAGATTGTCTGGGCTGCCAACACCCAGAGCGAGAGCTTTGTGGAGGTCCTCGGCGACAAGGCCGGGGCCCGCGTCGGCACCGCGGGGCCGCTCCAGATTCTCACCGAGGACCGCGACCGGCTGGCCGACCTCGCCCCGCAGTTCGACAACAAGGCCAACCGCTTCGAGCTCCAGGCCCGGCGCTTCCTGGCGGCGTGCCGCGGCGAGTCCCCGCCGGCGGCCACCATCGAGCAGGGCCACACGGTGATGAAGCTCATCGACGCCATCTACGCCTCCAGCGAAGCGGGCCGCGAGGTCGAGATCGCCTGACGCGCCCGGCGCGCCGCGAGGTGCAGCCCCATGACCATGACACCGCGCGAACGTTTCCTCGAAACGCTGATGTTCGGCTCGCCCGATCGGGTCCCGTTCGCGCCCGGCGGCCCTCGGGAATCCACCCTCGCGGCGTGGCACTGCCAGGGCCTGCCCGAGGGCACCCCCTGGTGGCCACACCTCCTGGGTGTCCTGGGCATCGACCCGGCAGACATCGAGCCCACGCAGCCGCGCTTGAACCACGCCGTTGACTTCACCATGATTCCCCGCTTCGAGGAGAAGGTGCTCGAGCGCCGCGACGGGCACCTGGTCGTCCAGGACTGGAAAGGCAACGTCTGCGAAATCTCCGACGCGTTCGACGTGACGTACCTGCGGGAGGCCAAGGACTTTGTCACGCGGCGCTGGATCCGCTGCCCGGTCGAGACACGCGCGGACTGGGAGGCCATGAAGCGTCGCTACGAGCCCGACGCGCCGGGGCGGTTTCCCGCCGATTTCGCCGACCGCTGCCGCCGCCTTGCCGACCGCGACTACGTCCTCACCGTAGGCTTCCCCGGGCCGTTCTGGCAGATGCGCGAGTGGTGCAGCTTCGAGCCGCTGTGCATGATGATGATCGAGCACCCCGGGTGGGTGGACGAGATGGCGGCCTTCTGGAGCGACTTCGTCGCCGAGGTGCTCAGCCGCGTGCTGGATCGCGTCACGCCCGACGTCGTGCACATCTCGGAGGATATGGCCTACAAGGGGGCGTCGATGATTTCGCCGGCCATGGTCCGGCGGTTCTGCATGCCGGCGTGGCAGCGCTGGTCGCGGCTGGCCCGCGCGGCAGGCGTGCCCCTGGTGGACGTGGACTCCGACGGCAACATCGCCGAACTCGTGCCCCTGTGGATCGACTCGGGCGTCAACGTCTGCGACCCCATGGAGGTGGCTGCGGGGAACGACATCGTGGCCCTTCGCCGCGTCCACGGCCGACGGATGGCCTTCCGCGGCGGGGTGGACAAGCGGGCCATGGCCCGGGGCGGCGCTGTTCTCCGCGCGGAACTGGCCCGCATCGAGCCGGTCGTCCGCGACGGCGGGTACCTCCCGAGCTGCGACCATGGCGTGCCGGCCGACGTGTCGTGGCCCGACTTCCTCGACTACAGCCGGCCGCTGGCCGAGATGACCGGCTGGCTGTGAGGGGGGCGGCCGTCTCTCTCACCAGCGGTCGTGGTGGACGCGCGAGGCGTCGTAGCGGTCGGCGGGGTCCTTGTGCTCGGCGGGGTGGCCGACGGCGACCATGGCGAACGGGATGACGTGCTGGGGGATGCCGAAGAGCTTGCGGAACGCCTGGACGCGCTCGCCGACGGGGTGGATGCCGAGCCACACGGCGCCGAGGCCGAGCTGCTGGGCTTCGATCAGAAGGTTCTCGGTCGCGGCAGCGCAGTCCTGCACCCAGTAACCCGAGTATTTCTCAAGCGTCTCGTCGCCGCAGATCAGAATCGCCAGCGGCGCCTGGGGCACCATGAGCGAATAGGGGTGAATCTGCGGCACCCCGTCCCTGAGCGCCGCGTCGCGGACCACGATGAAATGCCACGGTTGCTCGTTGCCCGCCGAGGGCGCCGCCATGGCCGCCGCGAGCAGCGCCTGCACCGCGTCGTCCGACACCGGCTGGTCGGTGTACTTGCGAATGCTCCGCCTGGCCAACACCGCGTCCATGGTTCACCTCCCTGGTGGCCGCGCCGTTCGACACGGGCACGGCAACTCGTGCTTCGTAGCGGCGTGTCGCTACTTCGCAGCGTAACAGTCGGGCCTCTACCGTCACTGGCCGCGATCGGCCCCCAGGTCGGCCAGCATGGTGAGTACTCGGTCGACAACCTGCTGTCCGGAATCCTTGAGCGCGCGGCGGACTTTGCGTCCCGGGCGGGCCTGGAGCAGATCGGTCTCGCTCGTCGCGTAGCCGCGCATCACCTCGTAGCTGCCTTGCTCGAACGCCAGGGGCGGCGGCTGGTAGCCGCCCACCGAGCCATTGTAGCCCATCATCAGGAGTTTCGGCAGCGGGCTGCGGGCCTCGGCCTGGCGGCCCAGGGCGAGGAACAACTCGCCGGGGATGCTGGCCACGCCCACGTCGCCCAGGGTCAGCACGTTGATGATCGTCAGCCGACTGTTGCCGGGATCGTCCTCGCCGCGCGACCAGTAGGCATGGCGCAACGTGGCCGGCCGGCCGTAGTCGTCACACGCCTCGATGGCGGGCGCGACCGCGTCGGCGAACCGCCGAGCCACCAGGCGGTTGCTTTCCTGGAACCAGCGGACCTCGGCGTCGGTGCCGCCAGGCGGCGCGGGATGCACGCAATGAATGTCGATGTCGCCGCCGGTGTAGTTGGCATGGAGCACCGTGAGGCCCGGCAGGCGTCGCTCGATCTCGCGGCGTGCGGCCCCGGGGAACTCGCCGCTGAAATGCGGAATCGCCGACAGGTGCGGGTGGCTGGGGTAGCTCACGAGCGCCGCGAAGGGGCGGTCGGCCCCGACCTCGCGGGCGCAGAGGATGCGGGTCTCGGTGGAGTGCGGCCCGCCGGGTCCCACGACCTTGCGCCCGGGCGGGCAGAAGCCGCCGCCGCCGTGCCAGGCGTTGACGCACGTGCCGTTCGACAGCCGCAGCCGGCGGTTCTCGCCGACAGGCTCGGCCAGGTGAGCCCGGGCAAAGGCGATTTCCGCCGGGCGCCGATCGGCGTCGGCCTCGACGCAGGCGGCGATGAAGGCGTCGACGATCTTGCGGTTGGCCTCGGCCAAGGCCGCAGCCGCCTCAGGCGAGTCGTCCGCCACGGCGGGGCTGCTGCAATGGTTGTGCACGGAGCTGAACAGGACCCGCCGTGGGTCGCAGTCCAGGCGCCGCCCGACCGTCTCGCGAGCTTCGACCACCCAAGCGTGGTCGATGGTCCGCAGGTCGCTGGTGATGATGAAGGCCCGCTCGCCGCTGACCTCGACGGCCATGGCCTCGCACACCAGCGCGTCGAGCACGCCGCGCGTCGGTTCCCGCCGGTCCATGCCGGTGGGCTTCAGGAGTTCGGGCTTCGGCGGCGAGATGTCGCGCCGCGCGACGCCGATCGTCAGCGTGCCGTCCAAAGCGGTTGTGCTCATCACCTGCCCTCCCCGTCCTGCGCGGCCAGGAGTTTCGCGGCCTGGAGCCGAACGCGCGGACTGTCGTCACTCAGCCGCTGCCGCGCAACCGGTACGGCCGCGGGTCCCCCAATGCGTTCCAGGGCCTCGACGGCACACTGCCGGACGTAGGGGTCCGCGTGCAACGCCTGGCGCTCGACGACGCCGGTTTGTTCGCCGTCCTCCAGCAGGCCGAGGCACTCGACGGCCACGGCAAGGTCGAACGGGTCGTCCAACCCGCCGGCCGCCTGAGCAATCAGCGCGACGCGGTCTCGGCGACCGGCCGTTGCCAGTGCGAACGACGCCTTCAGGCATGCGAAGTCCGCCGGGTCGCCGTCGGCCATGGCCTCCACAAGCCGGACGTGCTTCTCGCTCGGGTCGGCACGGAGCAGGCTCACGGCGGCTTGGCCGCGGACGTACCGGCTGTGGAAACTCGCCAGATCGCGCAGGGCCTCGCAGGCCTGCGGCGTGGCCAGCAGCCCGAAGACTTCGGCCTTCAGAGCCACCCGGGCGGGGTCGCTGTGGCGGACGCCGCGCGCAGCAGGCTCGCCCACGGCCTCGACGGTGATACGGGCCTTCAGGTCGCGCGTCGCCGGAAGGTCGTCGGGCAGCCGCAGTATCGCCGGCCCACAGAAGCAGAAGAAGACATCGTCGTTCCGGCCGGCCAGGTCGCCAAGATACCCTGCGCGCGAGTCGTCGCCGAGTGCCAGCAGGGCGACGGCCGCGGCAGCGCGGACTGCGCGGCAATCGACCCAGAACCAATCGTCGACGACGTTCGGCTCGTCCACCAGCCCGCGCAGCGTGGGGCAAACCGACGCGTCCCCGATGCGGGCCAGGGCGTGGATGCCGGCCGCCTTGCAGTAGTAGCGGTTCTCCGTGACGTAGCGGACCAGTGGGCCGACGGTCTCACGGCGGCCAAGTTCGCCCAGCAGGCGGGCCGCGTCGGCCTGGTCGTAGCGGTCGGCCGCATCCAACCCAGCGATGAGGCGTTCCAGTGGCGTGGCATCGGGCAAGCTCGTTCCCTCCTTCTTCCGGTGCCCGCGCCGGCGGCGCGGCGCCCAGGCCCGGTTCAGATGCCCCTAGAAACACATGCGGCGCACCGAAGTGTCGCCGCACCTTGTGTTGCACGGGCCGGCCTGCCCCGGCCGCGGGGCTCCCGGCCGGCCTAGACGTCGAGGTTGCGAACCTCGAGGGCGTGGCGTTCGATGAAGTCGCGGCGCGTCTCGACCACCTCGCCCATCAGGACGGTGAACATCTGGTCAGCGGAAGCCATGTCGGTGAGGGTGACGCGTTTGAGCACCCGCCTCGCCGGGTCCATGGTGGTTTCCCAGAGCTGGCCGGCGTTCATCTCACCGAGGCCCTTATAGCGCTGGATTTCCAGGCCGCGCTGGCCCTGCTGGCGGATGCTGGGCAGGATATCCCTGATGCACGCGATGTCGCGCTGCTGGTCGTCGCTGGCGAGGGCGAAGCGGTACTCGGCCTTCTCGCCGAGGTGTTCCTCGGGGCCGGCATGCCAGTCGGCCATCTTCAGGCCGCGCGTCTCCAGCTTGCGAATCAGGCGGTTGAGTTCCTTGACGTCGAACAGCTCTTCGGGCTCCGGCAGTTCGGCAAGCGCCTGGTCGACCTGTGCCTTGGCCGGGCGCTTGGCGCCCTTCTGGGCGAGGCGTCGTCGCGCCTCCTCCTCGCGCTTTTTGAAGCCCTGCTCCTCGCTGAAGACGTAGGTGAAATCGCCGTTCACTCGGACGCACCAGTTTGGCAGGTTACCCCTGCGGTCGCGCATCTGGATGAACTTCTCGAACGGCATGCCGCGCCGTTCCACGAAGCGGACCATCTCTTCGAGTTCGGCCAGCAGCTCGCCGAGTTCCTTGAGCTTTGCCCCGGCGATGTTCTGTCCGCGCCCTTTGCCGCGCCCCCTCACCACCAGGGCCTGCCCTTCCAGGCCGAGCCTGAGCAGGGCCTCGCGCATCTCGCGGTCACCGAGGACGTACTCCTCGTGCTTTTTACGCCGCACGCGGTAGAGCGGGGGCTGGGCCACGTAGATGTGGCCGTCCCGGATGAGGTCGGTCATCTGGCGGAAGAAGAACGTCAAGAGAAGCGTTCGGATGTGGC
>Ga0272444_10000700_pt1 | contig 34450 bp, 40 predicted proteins | sample SSMForm13_FD_201033 | JGI IMG/M metagenome (GOLD analysis project Ga0272444, IMG submission 201033) | Marine sediment archaeal communities from Little Sippewissett salt marsh, Falmouth, MA, United States - SSM-Form-13 | ecosystem: Environmental > Aquatic > Marine > Wetlands > Sediment ...
CCTATCCTCCTTCCCGAGATATTAACCCCGGGTATCGTGCTTGATGCCCTTGAAGATATTGAAACCAACTGATCCAACTGGAAGATGCAGAGAACCGAAAGGAAACCACCCATGAAGACACGTTCACGTCTTATCATCGCCGCGGCTTTGCTGTTGCTCGCGGCCGTCAACGTCAGCGCCGACAATTGCGCAGATCACTCCAAGGCCGAGGTCAAGCAGGCTTCGGTCGTTGAAATGTCGACGGCTACCGTGGGCGACAAGGCCCCTGATTTCACGCTGGCCGATGCCTCCGGCAAGAAGCACACTCTGTCCGAATTCGCCGGTAAATTTGTTGTTCTCGAGTGGGTCAATTTCGACTGCCCGTTCGTGAAGAAGCACTATGGCTCCGGCAATATGCAGAGACTCCAGGCCATGTACGGCAAGAAAGATGTTGTCTGGCTGTCGATCTGCTCGTCTGCCCCGGGCCAGCAGGGTTATATGAAGGGAGAGCAGCTTACGGCGTCCGTTAAGGAACACAAGTCCAACGCGGCGGCCTACCTGATTGATCCGGAGGGTTACGTGGGACGGATGTACAACGCCAAGACCACGCCCAATATGTATGTAGTAGATCCTGAGGGCGTCCTGATCTACGCGGGGGCGATCGATGACAAACCGTCGGTGGACCCGAAGGATATCGCCGAGTCGACCAACTACGTATCCTCGGCGCTGGACATGGCCATGAGCGGCAAGAAGGTCCAGACGGCCGCCACTCAGCCTTATGGCTGCTCGGTTAAGTACGCCAAGAAATAGACAACACACCTCCAGCAGCGACATCAACGCTGTTTGAACGCAGAAAGCCGGGAGTATTGACTCCCGGCTTTTCATTTGCCTGAATATTACCTAACTTGGGGCATATGTGTTATATAGTACTCTCTTCATAACAGACAGTGCAGGAGTGTATCGTCATGAGTCTCGAGCGTCCCTGGGAAAAGGCGTTTTCGAAATTGATCGAGTCGCTGAAGACAAGCTGGGGCGAAAGCCTCCCTCCGCGGCGGACTTCCGACCCTGGAAGAGACAGACCCTCGATTGGCAGCAGTTGGACCTACCCGGCTGTCGCCTGGCATCGGGGTGAAAACCGGGTCGTGGTGAGCATCAGTGAATCACCGGTTGGCTGTGGAGGTCTCCTGGACGCGATGGATAACTATGAGTTCCTGCATATCTCGCTGATAAGGAAATTGAACGCCCTTCTGATTCTTCGTCACGAAGGCATTTTCGACCGGCTGAAAAAGGCGATCAAGTTTGAATGGGAATACCAGACCGGCAATCGGGAGTTCGATCGGAAGTACTACATCGTGGAAGCCAGATCCGAAAGCGACAAGCGGCTGGTCTGCAGCGGTGAGTTTCAGGGTCTGATCGAGCAGCTCGAGCCCATAGCGTCCGTGGCTCTGCTGGAATCAGGTATTCACTGCTCACTGGCCATTGACGATGAGTCGGTTCTGTCGTCGGAGCGTGTGGAGAATGTCCTGGACCGGATGGACCGAATCGCCGGCCTGGCCCCGCAGTAAAATCATCCCAACCTGTTAGTCGTTCCGTGCGTCCGGGGACCGGCCTACCCCTGCCCACGAAAAGTGGCGAAGAGGGTACGGTCAGAGCCCTGCGTACGCACCTGACGCGCTCGGCGTAAACTGCCCGGTCGGCCTCCCCCCTACGGGCAAGGCGGCAGCGGTGTCAGCGTCAGGAACTGGTTATCGATCAGCAGCGACAGATCGGTGATGTCGACCGTGCCGCTGAAATCGACATCCCCTTCTTCCTCGCATATCAGTGGAGTCAGAGTCAGGAACTGATTGTCGATCAGCACCGATATATCCGTTATGTCCACCCCGCCACTCTGATCGATATCGCCCACCGTGGGCGGAATGCAGCAGCCGGCGCCTGTCTGACTTATGACGAGAGCTTTCTCAATTACGGTCATAATGGTTCCGCCGCTTGCGCCGCAAGGCTCAATTGCTTCATCTACCCAATTTAGCCTTTCGAAATTTGCTATGTAAGAGGCATCATCCGGGTAGTCGTACAATTCCAACTGCGCCGGCGTGCAGGCAAAGGTAGGGTCGCCGATCGAGTACTTGTCGTGGTGTATCTGCCCGTGGGGTCCGGATACAAAAAAGGCATCGTTATGGACCCCGGCGCCGTGAGCCGAACCGGCCGGAGGATCACCCTTGACCTGCCCCCCATATTTCGGTCCAGTTTGAGAGATAGTATATTGGGCTGGACCAGAGAAGGAGGCAGTCATGGGCCGGAAACGTTATGCGGTCGAGTCTATTGTGCGGATGCTTCGTGAAGCTGAGGTTGAACTGGCTGCAGGTTCGACTGTCAAGCAAGTCGCTAAGAAGCTGGGAATCAACGAACAGACGTATTATCGGTGGAGGAAAGAGTACGGTGGTCTTCGGATGGACCAGGCCCACCGGCTCAAGGAGTTGGAACGGGAGAACGCCCGGCTGAAGCAGTTGGTGGCTGAACAGGCCCTGGACATCTCAATCTTAAAGGAAGCAGCCTCGGGAAACTGATCAGCCCGGCGAGACGACGGCAGGCGGTCGAGCGAGTTCGTCGTGAGCTGGGCGTATCAGAGAGGCGAGCCTGCCTGGTTCTTGGCCAGCCGCGGTCGACCAACCGGCATCGACCGTTGACTTCAGTCCTGGAGCAGCGGTTGACCAAGCGGATTACGGAGTTGGCGTGTGAGTACGGGCGATATGGCTATCGGAGGATTACAACATTGCTTAGAGCGGAAGGCTTTCGAGTGAATCATAAACGTGTGGAGCGGATCTGGCGTCGGGAGGGCTTGAAAGTGCCGAAGAAACAGCCGAAACGGGGCCGGTTGTGGTTCAACGACGGTTCTTGTGTGCGACTCCAGGCGGAGCATCCGAACCATCTCTGGTCGTACGACTTCGTCTTCGAACGGACTCACGATAACAAGCCGCTTCGCATCCTGACGATAGTCGATGAGTTCACCCGGGAGTGTCTGGCCCTGAAGGCGGGTCGCAAGATCAAGTCTGAGGATGTCATCCACATCCTGACCGATTTGTTCATACAGCGAGGTGCACCGGCTTACCTGAGATCGGACAACGGTCCCGAGTTCACGGCTACGGCAGTGCGTGAATGGCTGGAACGGCTTAGAGTACAGACGCTGTTTATTGAGCCGGGATGTCCCTGGGAGAACGGATACGTTGAATCGTTTAACGGCAAGCTCAGAGATGAACTGCTGAACCGGGAGATCTTCTACACCCTGACGGAGGCTGAAGTCTTACTGGAACGATGGCGGATTAATTACAACACGAAACGACCGCACAGTTCGCTCGGTTACCGTCCTCCGGCTCCCGAGGCGATTCAACCCCAACTAGCTTGACAAGGAGACTAGGAAAAAACTAACTTAGAAAGTGGTACAACAACCGGGGGCACGTCAGGGGGCGCTGGGGCGCTTTTCCACGCCCTCTTTGAGGGGAAGCGAGGGCGAGCCGTAGGGTTGGACTATCTCTACAGGGTGAGGCATAGTCTGTAAACACTGTACTAAATGGATGCACTGTGAAGTTTGCGAAAGCACTAAGGACTGCCACTGTCTTGGTGTTCGCGGTCATTTTGTTGGCACAGGCGTGTGGCTGCGGCTATTATGCATATCGTGCGTACTACTTGCCGGAAGGGACTCTATCACTGCGTTATGAAGAGAAGCGGAAAGTGGGATGGCTTGAGCTGACAGGTTCAAAGGTAGGCACCAAGACCTTGCTGTATTTCGCAAGACCGTATTATCCTGATAACAGAGAGTGTTTCGCAGCAAGTGTGGAAGTTCTGTCTGCCCAACGAGTGATCGAGAGCTTCCAAGGAGAAGGGCCCGCGGAAGAGTCTGCTTATCCAACCGTTGATTCTGTCGTCATAACATGCCGACAGACCCAACTGATCGCGGTCTTGGAAACAAGCCACTCTCACGTCGATACACTGGGTTACGAGTTCGAGTCGGACTCAATCTGCCTTCCACGCAAGCACAAGTATATAACCGTTCAGTACACAGTGAGGTGGCTGTCAAAGAGTGGGCAATTACTGTTTTACGACCAGTTCGAGCAGGAACTTGTACGGTGGGAGGACCGCGACTGGCTAGGGCTCCAGTGACCTGCCCGCGATTGATCAGTTCAGCCCAACGTATAGCGAACCAGGCTGGGCCAGAAAATGATGCCGTGATGGGGAGGAAGGCCAAAGCGTTGGAGCTATTGTGCATCAGCCGAACCACCAAACTTGCCATCCTTCGGGGTGGGCGTCTTTGGACAACAAGCGACGAGATGGACCCATAGCTCAGCGTTTCGTGGTACGACCAACTCGTGGATCTAACGCCTGAGATTGCGCTTGCGCTCTGACAGACTTCTAGCATAGACTTTCACCAAAATGAAGCTCACGGAACAAAGCCTCGGCCAGCTCTGCCAAACCTAACCTCTGAAACAAGAACAAGACACGCCCATACGGCCGGAGAACACAGATCGATGCGACGGAGGTTCTATGTCGAACCTCTCCATGGGTTACTGTGATTTGAGAGATTGGAGTTCGTAACTAGAATTGGCGGCAAGGTGTGCTGGAAGCGGCAGGAAATCAATCCCGAACAGAACTGATCGGCCTATACTCTGTGACTTCCATCTTACCAAGCTCGGTTCCGAGTTCGTCCAGCTGCCCCTGGCAGGTAGGACACGGGCCTCCAGTGCGTTCTGATTTACGCTGATATAGTCCAGGAATCTTTCGACAAACTTGTCGATCGAAATATCGGCTTTGGCGAACCCGAACTCCTCACGGGCAGCTTTTACCTCGGCATCCTTGAGGGCCAAGGTTGCGATCTCCTTGGACCGCCCGACACGCTTGCGGATACGACGTCCTTTGACGCGGACATCGATGTACCAGTTCTTGCCTCTTTTGTAGATAGAACCCATGACAAAAAGCCCTTTCGCGTGGACACAAAATGGTCCCAAGAGCTCCTACGAACAATATTGGCAATTCCAATATGTTGTCGAGTAGTAACTTAGGGTGAGCCCAAAAATATGGCGGAGAGGCAGGGATTCGAACCCTGGATAGAGGTGATACCCCTATAACGGATTAGCAATCCGCCGCCTTCAGCCGCTCGGCCACCTCTCCGATCCAATTCTGTGGAGTGAGTAAATAAAGGTCGACAGGCCCCGAGAGCAAGCCTTTTCTAACGAGCGGTACCGTCTGAAAATCGGTCGGAAGGAACGGCTTGGCCGGACCGAGCGGCCCCGGGGTCAATCCCCCTTGAAATCCGAAATCAGCACCTTGGTACCCTGAAGGTTCAACTGGCAACGGCCCTTTTCCCGGTCGATGTCCCGGTAGACGATGCCGAACTGGGCCCGCACCCCCGGGAATATCGCCTCTTCGGCGACGATCCTGGCATCGGCGTACTGCAGCATTTCCTCTTCCAGTTTCGCTTTCTGGGCGCCGAGGTTTTCCATATTGCCGGGGAGGTCCTTCTGAAACTGCTCGAACTTCTTCATCGCCGCCTGTTGCTGCGGCGTCAGCTTGCTGTCCATCTGAAGTCGGTACAGGGCGATCAGGCCCTCCTTGATGCGCTCCTCGTCCTCGATCAGCCGCTGCATCTCCTTGGTGACTTCGGCATGCTTCGACATGAGCTTGTGATCGTAGGCGACTGTCAGATGGGTAACCGTCCCGGCGTCGGAACCAAGCACCGAGGCTCGTATTTCCTGGCCGGCGCAGACGCTGCCGCCGATAATCTTGCCGCGACGGCCTTTAACCAGAACCCGCTCTTTGGCAATCACCTGGCAGTTGATTATCTCGCCGCCGACCGTGATCTCGTTTCCGGAGATCATTTTCTGGCCCTCGGCAAACTTGACCGTGATATCTCCGCCGGCCTGCATGATGCCGGCGCCTTCGCCGAAGAAGCCGCCCTTGACGTAGATGTTGCCGCCGACGTCGAGGTTGCAGTCCTCGACATTGCCGTTGACCTCGAGGTCTCCGTCCAGTTTGAGATTATACCCGGCTTTTATTTCGCCGGTCACGCGGACGGAGCCGCGGCAGTCGATGTTGCCCACGCTCTGATCGACATTCCCCTTGATAACAATGACATCGCTGACCGAGACCTTGCCGTGCTGGAACTGGATAGCGCCGCTGGCCGTGGCGTGGAGTTTCAGGCCGTCTTCGGCCACGGCGGTATTGGCCCCGTTGTTGAACTGGAGATCCCGACCGTTGGGGCCTTTGATTTCTTTCCCCAGAACTGACATCCCCGGTTGACCTGTCGTTGCCGGTACCTTCGTGACGAGCAGGGCACCCTTCTCAGTGTTCTGGATGAAATTGATGTCCTTGTAGTCGATATGACCGTCTTCACCTTCTCTCGGCTTCAACGTTTCACTGGTATTGAAGTGGTAGACGAAGCTGGCGCTGACGCCCTTCTCGGGTTTACGACCGGAGGCTACTTTCAGCGGAACGTTGTATTCGTTGTTTTCGACGGCTTTGGCGATAACGGCCTTGTCGATTCCGTAGACCACGCCGGCCCGATCGAGCTCCTCCAGGATTTCATCGACCGTGATCGGCGCCTCTTCCTGCTGTGGGGTGCGCAGCAGTACCGTAGCCGCCATCGAGTCCTTGCTGATGGTCGTGGCGATTCTGGCTCTGGTATTGCTGCTGGCGGTATCGACAGCCATGGTCGGGGCTCCTATCAGGCCTTTTCGGCCTGCTGGTTCTTTTGCGAGAGCAGGCGCCAGTAGGCCCGTTCGACTACCAGCGAGATTTCGAAGCTTTTGAAAGGCTTGGTTATATATTCGTCGGCCCCCAACAGGAGCGCGTCCTTGACGGTGTACGTATCGCCGTAGGCGGTCATCATGATCATGGCTACGCCGGAATATTTCTGCTTCACGGCTTTGAGCAGGTCAAAGCCGTTCATGCGCGGCATCTTGAGGTCGGAAATAATTATGTCGACCGGCTCGCGCTCCAGCATCCGGAGGGCGTCCTGACCGTCCTCCGCGCTCACAACTTTGTATCCGTCGCGCGACAGAATCCGCTCCAGCAGATTTCTCATCATTGACTCGTCATCCACCACGAGTATTGAAACAGAACTTTTCATGCGGTCTGGCGCCCCCTGTTGTTCGTCGTTCCGGTTGAAGGCTGGTAATTCGGTTTGAGACAATTGATCCGTCCTTGTCCGCTCGTCTTATTTGAGCAGGGCGGAAGTCAGTTCCGCTATGAAGTCCTCCAGGCGAATCGGCTTGTACATCACCTTGCACGCTCCCAGCACGCCGGCCTGGTTGACCAGCCGGTCGGTGGCGTTGCCGGTAATGACCATTACCGGTACTTTGGGCGACACCCGCTTGATTTCCGTCAGGGCCTCCAGGCCCGAGGTTTCGGGCATGATCAGATCGAGCGTGACCAGATCGTATTGATTGGTTCCCGCCATCTTGATAGCCTCAGCGCCGTCGGCGGCCATGTCGACTTTGAAAGCCTCGGTGACGCCGCAGAAGTCGCGGAAGACTTCCCGGACCCACTGTTCATCGTCCACAATCAGGATTCGAAACGGCTCACCCCGTTCTTTCGCCTGTTGGGTTATTTCATCCAAGTTTACCGAAGTCATTGTCAGCCTCTCGTTTCTGGTCAGTGCACCGATCCGCTGAGTCAATAGAAAGGCACTCTTAACACTCTATTACTATAGTTTTTATCGACATTTGCCTGGGTTTTCTTCAGTTCCGGCGGCCGGGAGGGCCCGACCTTAAGCTGTTTCAAGCCAGAAGGTCCTTTACCTGGACCAACGTCCCCAGAATCCGGTTGCACTGCTGCACGATCGTCTCCAGCCGAGCCTCGATATGATCCTTGGTAAGCAGACCGGAGGGCAACTGGTATACCATTTTCTCCCGGTTGCGGGCAGCGTTGATTATGTGAGTCAGTTCCTGGACTACCCTGACGGTGCCGTTGACGAGCCGAATAAAATCCGGCTCGAGCTGCTTGAGCTGCCCGGAGTCATCGGCCGCCTTCGCCTTCGCCAGATACAGGGCAAGATTCAGGGCCAGGTCCTTGGTCTCCTGGCTCAGATCATCGACCACCCCGACCAGTTCGAGAGTCTCCTGTTTGACGTCGTTGTCGGTATCACTCATTGCTATGACCTCGAATTGCTCAGGTTAGTCCGATATAGACGGGTCCAGATGGAACAGCTTCGCCGATCTGTCCGTCAGGTATTTGTACGGTATCAGTTTATCTATCGTCAGGAGGCTTCGATTGACCTCGCCGATTCGCATGGCGGCCTGCTCGATCCGTTCCAGCCGCGTTTTTGTCTTCTGATCGGCTTCCGGCAGCTCCAGTTGCAGGCACTGCACGTGGCCCAGGATTACCGACAGCGGGTTATTTATCTCATGGTTTACCGAGGCGGCCAGTTGGCCCACGGCGGTCAGTTTCTCTTCAGCAACTATCTTCTGCTGGGCCGCTTTGAGATCGTCGTGCGCCCGGGCCAGCTCCTGATTCTTGGCCTCCATCGCCGCCACGTATTCCAGCCGCTCGATGGAGACGGCAAACTGGTCGGCGATGATGCTCATGAGCCGGACGTGCTTTCGCACCAGCGCCCCCGCGGTGTAGGCTCCGAGATTGAGAATGCCGATAACCTCGTCGGCTACCAGGAGCGGGATAGAGAGTACCGCCGCATACGGGCAGTCCGGGTCAAAATCATCGTCGGCCTCATCGCGCCGGAGAAGAACCGGTCGGCGTCCCCGGGGCTCGGTTCGCTCACCGGGCCGGCGGCTGTTCCGGATGAAGAAGCTGGGCGGCGCCACCGCCTCGGCCAGTTGCGCCCGCAATTCCAGTTTGAGATCGGGACCGTAGAGAAATAGAGAAGCGGCATCGAAAGGCACGATGCTCTGAATGAGCCGCAGGACTTCGACAAAGGTCGAACCGTCGACCGCAGGTTCACGGCAAAGAGCCGAGATCTCGGCGATCAGACTGACCTTCTGCCAGAACCGGGTCTGTTCCTCCGGCGACTCCTGAGGTGGAAGATCTGTAGCCACCCTATCTTCCCCTGGTCATCAGGGCGACCTTCTCGACAAGCTGCTCGGTCAATTTGTCTTCCAGAGCGTCGAACAACCTCGATTTGGCCGTAGCAGGGATGTGCAGAGAGGGGTCGCTGGAATTGTCGTCCATCTCCGCCTGATACTGGCGGGACCCGCAGAGCTCCGTCTCAAAAGGTTCGGCGGTCAGGAGACGACGCTTCTGGATATCCAGAAAACGGTATTCCCCGACAATAATCCCAACCGTTTCGTATTTGTGGAAGATCAGCGGCAGGTTGAACGACTTCCGCCGTTCAAGATATTCCTTGTCGACCGTGACCACCAGCAGGTATCGGCCGCCCATCTCCGCGCCCCAGTCGAGGAGACCTTCGATATCGGTCCGATTGTCGGGGAAACGCGGTTGCGGGTTAGCGGTAAGTCTGTCGCCGGGATCGCTGACGGTTATTTGAAGGTCGGGATTGCGGCTCAGCGCGGTCTCAATCTTCTCCGGCAGGCGGCTGTCCCCCCAGGCCAGAGGCGCCGTGCGGACGTCCACGAGCAGTTCCCGGGAGGCCGCCCAAGCGTTAAGGCCGGTGGCGCACAGGGCCAGCAGTACGAGTATGAACGTGACGCGACGCATGCTGCTATCCCACTTCCTGACCGAGTCTTTCGCGGCTGATGTACTTTCCGAGCACTTCCCGCAGAGAATCATCGAAATGCCGATGGCTCCCGGTAATCAGCTGCATCTCGGCATCGCTGAAATTATCCATCAGGTAGTTGGCCGAAACGAATTCGATACCGGCAATGCAGCCGCCGGATTCGACGTCCACCCGTTTGACCAGTCCCAGCACGTTCTCCAGAACCTCTACTTCCTGTATCGTGAAGTGCATCGAGACGATATCGCCGCGTTCGATCGCCTGGTCCAGGTCGACCAGGAGACCGCCGGCTGAAATGTTCAGGATGATGCCGGCGATTTCGCCGCCCTCGCCCTCCGGCCAGAATCCGCCGTCGGCGTTCTTGATCCGGCGCATGGACATCGGCGCCGAAATCTCCAGCCGGACAAAACGTCGCTTGTTTTCCTCGCGGACGCTGAACGGCTTGCGGGCTGAGGCCTCGGTCGACTCGGCCGGGATATCCCTCACATGCTTGACCTTCTCACTGTAGTCCATGGTATTCTCCATATGGGGCTTTACTTTGATTCCAATTTAGTGATGACCCGGTTCAGTTGTTCCCGATCCGAGCCCCGGTATGCAAACAGCGAAGCCGGCAGCCGGCGCATGGTGGCCGCCGGGAACAGGCGGCAGGCGGTTTCACGAGTAACAAATTCCACCCCGGCCTGAAAATGCAGGCTGTCGAGCGGCCAGCAATGGCGCACCCGGCCGATCAACATCTTAGGCAACGGCAGGTCTTCCAGTTCGACGTTCATAAGCAAGTGGACATCCTCGTCGAGGACCGAAGGAACCTCGAGAGCCAGGCCGCCGCTGGATATATTTATCGATTTCGTTTCCATCCAGCGGAGTTTGCCGAGATCTTTCGTCCCGCGGGCGAGCAGCGGGTAGGTGGCCATTCTTACGGTCGAGACCAGGGCCATGCGGTAGAACCGCCGCTGCGACAGGGGCGTCACTCTCTCATCGAGAATGAAATAACAGCGGCCGCCGGAACCCCGGCGCAACTGTGCCCGGACCGAAATCTCCTCCCCGCGATAGGGAAATTGCAGTACGAGTTTCTGCTGATTTACCAGATTGTCGATAGCGTCGAACCGCGTACCACTCTCGGCTTCGAGCTGGTTGTCGGCCGCGGATAATATCTTGGTGCGCAGATCCCGTCCGGGGAACTGCTGCGAGTACAGCTTTATCTGACAGCCCACCAGGCAGGACAGATCCAGCCTGCCGCTTTCGAAGTCATAACGACGGATACCCGGTGTTTTTGCGATCTCCGGCATTTCAGATGAGTCCTTTCTGACGCAGCTCGATCTGTTTGTGAAAGAGATACATAACCAGTCGGTCCTGAGCGGGAGCGTCGAACGCTTTCAGTTCCACGGGCAGCCGCCCCAGTGCTCGCTTGTCGACAAAACGGTTGAGTTCTGAAGACAGCAGGAACCTCACACCGCAGCAAAGACTTTCTTCCCTGGTGCACTGACGACACCAGAGGCCTAATATTGTCTCGGGCAGGCCGGCCTCGCGCATCAGTTCTATCTTCAGAAGCAACAGCGCCTTCGCAGGCACTTCATCGATCACCTTCATCAGCACCCCGCCGCCACTTATGTCAATGCTCCGGCTTCGGCGCCACTCGATTCCGTCCGGCCAGTTCGACCAGTCGAAACTGGTGCGGAAGAGGGCGTAGTCAATCTGCGTGGAGACATCGACGCGGGCGAACTGCCTCCGCTGGATACGGCGGAGACTGACAGGTGGTGTAAGAACGACTCGGCGCCCGACCGTACCGTTGTCGTAGCTCCTGACAATCGAGGTGAACTGGTACGCGGCGTCTTCGCGGGTGATTTCCACACGCACTGTCAGACCCTGCCGAAGCAGCACACTGCCGGACACGAGTTCGGGGTAGGTTACCACGACTCCCTCGGCGACGAAATCCTCGATGCGAGCCTCGAACACACCGGCCCCGGAGCCTTCACCGGCAATTATGCGCACTTTCTCCCAGACTTTGAGTTCGCTCTTTTGGGGTTTGAGTCTGACGTTCTGCACGCTCATGGGTCCCATGCGTTATCAGGCCGGTTTGGACGCAGTCAGGTTGGCCCGCCCCTGTTCAATAGCCAGTTCAAGGATCTTCCGGGCCAGGGCGGTTCGCGAGCGATCCCGACGATTCTGGTAGATGAACTCCTGCCCCGACTTGATAGTGCTGGTGAAGAACTGCTTGGCGCCGTCATAATCGCCAATCCGGCGCGACAGTTCAGCGATGAGATAGGACGCCTGGATTTGCTGAGCGCCGGGCGAGATGTCCCGTCCGCCGGCATAGGCCGCTTTGTAGTACTTGATGGCCTTTTCGAGCGCCTCGCGCTCGCCGGTAACCACCCCGTCCCACCGCGACTGCTGCTGCCTGAGAAATTCGGTGAACGATCCGTGCGAACCGAAAGCGGCATCGCCGCCGCTCTGTTCGCCGCCAAGAATGGCTGTTCGGTATTCGTCCATCAGCGAGCGCAGCGACGCCATGCCGTTGCCCACGTTCTGCAAGGTTTGACCCAGACCGCCAACTTCGGAGTCGTACCGTTCGCGGAAGCTGCACATGACCGACTGGACGTCGGTCCGCACCTGGTCGGTTTCGAAATGGGCGGCCACACTGCTGCGGAAATTCTCCATATTGGCGTGGGTCGCCTCGATAGCGTCCTTAAGGGCTGCGTACTTGCCGTCAACCTCGCGAAGCAGTCCCCTCAGCACGAGCTGTGCGGGGTCCTCACCGGTGGCCAGGTCGCGGAAGACCCAGCCGATCCGAAGATAGAAGCGGGCGAGATCGAGATTGCTCGGGTGCTCGATCAACTGGGCGTCATAGATCGCCAGGTGCAGCTTGATGATGGCCGATTCGTTGGGATGGCGCTGTATGTCGATAGCGTCACCCAGGTTCTTGATGTGCGAGTCAGCGGTCGACAGTTGCTCGAGATGCTTGGTCTTCAGCGTCTTCAGACGGTAGGTCCGAAAGGCGTTGTCGTTTTTCCATTCCCGGAAATTGCTTGTAAATTCCTGGGTGTAAAAGCAATTGCTGCAGGTGGCCGTGAAATAGAGCAGCGGGTTGGTGGCCTGGTATTTGGGATTGCGCCAGGTAATCCCCTGCGGACAGAAGTCAGTGTCGCGGCCTTCCTCGGTGTAAGCGCCGACCTTTATCTGCTCAAACTCATTGATCGTTTTGCAGATGGGACACTCGACCTTGAACAGAAGAAACGGGCTGTCGGTACTCATGTTTATCTCCACATCCTATTCATTGTTTACCGGTTTGAAGCAGGGCCAACTCCCCCTCCGATATGGGGAGAGTGCGCCGAATCATATCGCCGGGAGTCCCGGCTTTGATCATTTCCCGGGCCAGTCGGACGATCTCGGCTCGGTCGGCCCGTTTGCTGCGGTCGACTCGCGGCCGGGCCGGCTCGGCCGGCAAAGTGACTTCCTTTATGTCCGCCGCCTGCGAGGGGCGGAAGCTCACGAACTCCAGGTTCCGCTTTTCGCCTCCGGCCGTCGGAGCTGTCCTCTCGGGCGCCGATTCGGCCGGGACGGCCGCCGGGGCCTTCTGTCTGCCGCGAAACGTGGAATAGACCAGCATGCCCAGGGCTCCCGCGATCAGGTAACCGAGGACGTTCAGTCCGATGTCAATCAATTGATCGTTCAAAACATCCATGTTTCTCGTCCTTTCTCTATGCCTTCACGTCTATGTGTCCGCTTTCGTCCGGATCGTCCGGTGCTTCTTCCCGGCTCTCGGTCTCGCCGGCCTGCTCCTCTTCGCTTGCGGGCGGGCTTTCCGACTCGGCCTGCTGTTCTTCCCCGGAGTCGGTGTCGCCCTCGAACTCGTCCTGCGGTTCGGTCGCGAGCACCAGCTCATCTTCCGGAGACTCTTTGCGCTTGCGGCCCTGTTCATCCTCGAGCTTCTCCTTGAGAGCCTCGGCGAACTTCTGCTTCCGGTCCCGGTCCGACTGCTGAGTCGGCTTGACGGGTCCGGTCGGCAGGTATTGGGCTTTTTCGACGGCATCCGGGCCTAACATTTTGCCGCTCCCTGCTTTCTCCGTTTATCACCCGGTCATGGCAAACCTGTCTTTGACCATGCCCCTGAGTTTCTTGACGGCGCGGGTGTGGATCTGCGAGACGCGCGACTCGGAGATAATCATCACCTCGCCGATTTCCTTAAGCGTCAGTTCTTCGAAATAATACAACCCGATCACCAGCTTCTCCTGCTCGGTCAGGCGGTCGATCGCGACCACCAGGAACGAATGCAGTTCACCCTTTTCGAGCAGGCCGAGTACGCTCAGGCTGGATCGGTCCTTGACCGTCTCGATCCTGGGCACCTGCCGGTTGTCGTCCTCGGGATATATGATCTCATCGAGCGAGAGGATGTTCGTGCACGAGACATCGTCGAGCGCCCGATGCAGTTCCTCTTCACTGAGGTTCAAACAGGCGGCCAGTTCGGACTTTTCCGGCTGGCGTCCCAGTTCGTTTTCCAGGTGCGTCAGGGCACGGTCAATCTCTCTTGACTTGGCACGGGTCGATCTCGGTACCCAGTCGAGCGCCCGAAGTTCGTCAAGGATAGCGCCGCGAATGCGCGGTACCGCGTAAGTCTCGAATTTGACGCCCCGGCTGGGATCGAAATTGCCGAACGCCTCAATCAACCCGATGCACCCGGTGTTGATCAGGTCGGTCAGTTCGACCGAGCGCGGGAAACCCATGGCCATGCGGGTGGCGACATTGCGCACCAGCGGGACATACATGCTTAGCAGCTGCTTACGGACCTCCGGCGTCGGATTCTTCTGATAGCGAACCCAGTCACGAGAGGAGACTTTCCACCGCTTGGCGCGGGTGTTTGGAGTGGTCTTGGCGACCTCTTCACTGACAGCTTCTCTGACCGGTTTCCGGCTTTTGGTCCGCGGGGTTTTTGCTGTTGTAACCATATGAATGCTATCCTCTTGTATCGGCTGCTGCCGCGTGAATATTTATCTTCGGATTGGCTCCGGCCGGACGAGGCCGGAGGTACTGATCGGCTATCTTCCGGGCCACGGCGCCAAGGTCTTTGACCACCCGGGCTTCCGGGTCAATCGCCGTGACAGGTCGTTGGCGGGCAATGGACTGGCGGATCAAATCGGACTCGGAGAGATCCCCGGCAAATCCGGGAGCCGTTCCCAGAAAACGCTCCGCCACCGCCCCGAACTTGACTCTTACATACTCGGATTCCCCCTCTTCCCGAACGCGGTTGAGCAAAAGGGCGCAATTAACTTGCGGGTCGGCTTTCTTCAGATATTTGAAAAGGCCGTAACAGTCTGAAATGGAGGTCAGCTCCGGGACCAGCAGCAACAGATTCAGATCCGAGGCGCTGGCCAGAACGGTGGCCGGATCGGAAACACCGGAACCATGGTCAAGAATCACCAGGTCGTAGCCGGCGGCCTGTTGGCGAAGCAACCGGGCGGTTTGCATCGCACCGTGAACCGTGCCCAGAACCTCCGACGGACCGGTAACGGCCGAGGCCAGGATGTCGAGATTGGGCGCAAACGGCCGGACGGCCTCGGCCAATGACAGGCGGCCGTCGGCAAACTCACGAATACCATACTCGGCTTTGAGGTTGCCGAGCACATGGATATTGCCCGCGGCAAAATCGGCATCGACCAGAAGGACCCGCGTCCCGGTCGAGGCCATGATCTCAGCCAGGTTAAAAGCCACCACCGACTTGCCCACGCCGCCTTTACCGGACAGGATCGATACCAGGAAAGCCTGGTCGACGGCCGTGGAGCGATGCCCGCTCCGAGGATTGCCCGGCTTATTCATTTTCGTCCTCCCGGTTCAGGAGACAGGCAACGATAGCGGCAACATCCGGCTTCTCCAGCGAGCCGCTGCCCGAGGGCGCGTTGGCCGACAGAGAAAGCTTGAGGCCGGTTGATTCAGCCGCGGCGAGCATACCCCCCCAGCTTCCGGTCAGGTCCGTCATGGTGAAAACCAGGTGACTTGGTTGCAGCGTCTGCAGAGAGCGACCGAAAGCCACGATATCGGAAGACCGGGTGAGGGCGGAAAAAACCGCCAGGCGGTGAGTGGGGTTGAGCTTGTCTATCTGTTGGGTGAAGGCCTTCAAACCTTTATCATCGACCGGAACTATGCCGGTGTCGATAAGGACAACCTTGTCGGTATCGCAGGAGTCTTCAGCCTTCACGTTACCGAAGGTCGGGTTAGTGACATCGACCCCGAGCAGCTCGCCATAGCTGGCGATCTCATCGAAAGCCCCGATGTTGGAGTTATCCAGCGTGACCAGCTTGACGGCCAGCTTCTTCTTCATCACCAGATGCGCGGCCAGTTTGCCGATAGCGGAGGTCTTCCCCGCTCCGGCCGGACCGACAAAAAGAACCCGGTCGCCGGCCTTGAATTCGAGAGTCGGGTCGACTATTTCGGAGACCATTTTCTCGAGGCCGCTGCGGATAATTGCTTCGTTCATATCGCCATCGGAGCTATCCTCTTCGAGGTTGTCCACCAGGCGCGTTATCCATTCCTCGGGGACATCGGCCCGACGCAACGCGGCCCGCGCCTTGTCCATCAGGCTCGGTTCGTCATCGGACGAATCAGATACCTGTTGGGCCTGAAGGAGACGGTCCAGCTTCTCTTCCAGAGAGGCCAGGCGTTCCTCGACAGCGGAACCGGCGGTGATCTTTTCGGACACGGCTTTCCTCGAAGGTACCTGCTCGGCGGCAACAGCCGCCGCGACGGTGGCCTTACGATCGGTCAGCGTCTTACCGGCCTGTTCCGTGGTCGGGTTATCCAGACAGGCCGTAACCTCGTACTTGCCGTCGGCGTTCCTGCCGCTCAGTTGTCGGGTTTTAAGGACCACGGCGTTGCCGCCCATCTGGCTGCGCACTTCCTTGAGCGCAGTGGCGACGGAATCTGCTACGAACGATCTAATTATCATCTTGCAACCTCACCATCCCGGTGGAGACTATCTCTACATTGGGCAGAATTTCGTTATAGGAGACGACCGCCAGTGAAGGCAGGGCGGCCTCGGTCAGTCGGCGAAGAGCCAGCCGGACGTTGGGCGAAACGATGCACAGCGGTGTAAGTCCGGAGGATTGCATCTTCTCCGCCTGTTTTCCGATCTGGACGAGTACTTTCTCGGTGAGGCCGGGGTCCATCACCAGCATCAGGCCCTGCTTGGTGTTCTGTACCGAATCGGCCATCTGCTGTTCGAGCGCCGGATCGATCGTGAAGACGTTGATCTTCCCGGAATCATCTTTGTACATTTGCGTGATCTGACGTTTGAGGGCCATGCGCGCGTACTCGGCGAGAACGTCGGCCTCCTTGGTGGCACCGATGTAATCCGAGACGGTCTCGAGAATGGTGGCCAGATCGCGGATGGGAACCCGCTCTCTCAGCAGAGCCTGAAGGACTTTCTGCAGGGTGCCGAGCGGCACGATATCCGGCATGATGGAATCGACCAGCGCCGGGTAATCTTCTTTAAGTGTTTCCGTCAAATGCTGGACATCCTGACGGGTCAGTGTCTCGGCGGCCGAATCGCGGACGACTTCAGTGAGATGCGTGGCAAGCACGGCCGACGGTTCCACCACGGTGAAGTTCTTGGCCTCGGCCACCTCTTTGACAGCGGGGATGATCCAGGTAGCAGAGAGTCCGAACGCCGGGTCGGTGGTATCAAAACCGTCGAGCTTCTCTTCGACAAAACCGGGGTTGATCGCGAGCACGTGATCCATCATCAACTCCGAGCCGGCCACCCTGATACCTTTGATCTTGATCTGATATTCGTTCGGTTTCAGGCGGACATTGTCGCGGATGCGGATCGACGGCACGATAATGCCCAGCTCGGTGGCCAGTTGTTTGCGGATGCTGGCAATGCGCTCCAGCAGGTCGCCCCCCTGGTTGGCATCGACCATCGGAATCAAACCATAGCCGATCTCCAGGCCGATCGTATCAACCTTTAGAAGATCCTCGGTGCGTTCCTGCGGGGCCGGCTTGGCGGCCTTGGCCGCCTTCTTCTCGGCTTCGACCTGCTTGGACCGGTTCTCGTGGGCCTGCCTGGTCAGATAGCCGACCCCCCCGACGGTCAGACCGAGCACGACGAATGTGATCGTCGGCATACCCGGTACCAAGCCGAACAGGATGAGCGCCACCGAGGCGACCAATACGGCGCGCGGCTGGCGAGTAAGCTGCTGGGCCAGGTCGGAACCCATGTTGGAGGTCGCGGCCTGACGGGTGACAATCACACCCGAAGCGGTCGACACCAGCAGGGCGGGAATCTGCGTTACCAGACCGTCACCAATCGACAGCAGTGAATACGTCCGGAGAGCTTCGACCAGCGACATGCCGTTGATAGCGGCGCCGATCACAAAGCCACCAACGATATTGATCAATGTGATAAGGATACCGGCGATAGCATCGCCGCGTACAAACTTGGAAGCACCGTCCATGGCCCCGTAGAAATCGGCCTCGTGGGCGATCTCCGCACGACGCTCACGGGCTTCCTTATCGCTGATTATCCCGGCGTTGAGATCGGCGTCGATAGCCATCTGCTTGCCGGGCATCGCGTCCAGAGTGAATCGGGCGGCAACTTCGGAAATACGACCGGCGCCCTTGGTTATCACCACGAACTGGATGATGACCAGGATGACGAAAACGATAAAGCCGACCACGTAATTGCCCTGGACCACGAAATTACCGAAGGAGTTGATGACTTCACCGGCGTAAGCCTCACCCAGGATAAGTCGAGTCGAGGCGACGTTGAGCGCAAGACGCATGAGCGTGACAATCAGCAGCATCCCCGGGAAAACCGACAGGTCCAGCGGCCGCGTCACGTAGAGCGTGGTCAACAGCACCACCAGAGAGAAGGTGATGTTGAAAGCCAGCGCGAAATCGAGAATAGAGGCCGGCAGAGGGATCACCAGGACGGCGACAATGCCGATCACGCCGAAAGCCAGGGCGATATCGGATCTCGCGGTGATCGAACTGAGAAAACTGCGATTGGGCTGAGCCATCGTTTACCTCACCGCCCTGCTTCTGAGTTTGTAGATGTGAGCCAGGACCTCGGCCACCGCTTTAAAGAGCTTGGCGGGGATCATCTGGCCGATGTCGCACATCTTGAAGAGCGCCCGGGCCAGCGGCTTGTCCTCGATGATCGGGATGCCGTGTTCGCGGGCGATTTCTTTTATCTTCTGCGCGATCAGGCGCTCACCCTTGGCGACCACCATCGGCGCATCCATTTCATCGGGCGTGTACTTGAGCGCCACCGCTAAATGGGTCGGGTTGGTAATGACTACATCCGCGGTGGGGACCTCGGACATCATCCGGCGACGCGACATTTCGCGCTGGATCTGCCGGATACGGGCTTTATTCTGGGGGTTACCTTCCGAATTCTTCAGTTCGTCCTTAAGGTCCTGCTTGGACATCTTGATCGACTTCTCGAACTCGTACTTCTGGTACATGTAATCAAGCACGGCGATAATGAGGATGGCCGCGCCGATCTCGAGAGCGATCTTGAGAGCCAGCCGGGAGAGAGTCGTTGCCATCTGGACAACGTTCTGATCCGGCAGCGTAAAGAAGCTGTAAAACTCGTGGCTGATCGCCTGGTAGGCGATGAATCCGACCACAGCCAGCTTAAGCGTGTCGCGAACGCCCTGCACGGCCGAACGGAGCGAAAAGAGCTTCTTGAGGCCGCTGGCCAGGTTAAGCTTCTCGAGCTTGGGTTCCATCGCCTTGGGTGTGATCTTGAATCCGACCTGGGCGATGTTGATGCCCGTCCCGATTACCATCATGGCGATGAACACCGGGGCCACGACTGCCAGGAAAGCCAGGAGGTTGTCGCCGAAGATCTTGTAGAAAGTCGGGTCCTGCAGGGCTATAGTGGGGGCGTTGGACAGCGTGAAGCGCATGATCCCTTTCATCCGGTCGGCGAGCTGTGGACCGAGCAAAAACAGCGCCGTGAAGCCGAGGCAGATAATCGCCGCCGCGTTAAGCTCCATCGACTTGGCGACCTTTCCCTCCTCACGGGCTTTCTCGCGCCGTTTGGGGGTCGCCTTCTCTGTTCTTTCCTGGAAGCTCTCGTCCGCCATATCCCGTTACCTCTGCGCCATTGAGGCCAGCAGCTCGCTCATGCCGCTGTTCAGATAGAGGGTTGACTTTTCGAGCACGTAGGCGAAAACCGGCAGCGACAGCGCCACCACCATCAGGCCTACTCCGATCTTGAGCGGGAAACCGACAATGAAAATGTTCATGGTCGGCATCAGCTTGGCAATCGTGCCCAGGGCGACATCGGTAAGCGTCAGCGTGATCATCACCGGCGCGGCGATCTTGATCGCCAGCACGAAGACGTAGGCGGTGTACTTGATCATGACGAGAGCGGTGTCGCCCGAAACGACCATCTGCCCCGGCGTGATGACCCGGCAACTGTCGGCGAAGGCCTGGATCACCAGGTGGTGACCGTTGATGGCCAGAAAAATCAGGCTCGCCAGGGCCACCCAGAGACGGCCGATAATCGAAACCTGCTCGCCGGCGTTGGGATCAAAGCTCTGGGATATCGCCAGGCCGACCTGAAAACCGGTGATGACACCGGCCAGCTCGGCCGCTTTGAACAGGAGAAAGAAGAAAAACCCGGTGAGAACCCCCACCATAAGCTCCTTCACAGCCAGCCCGGCCAGTTCCAGAAGGGTGAGGGTTTCGGGAATGGAGACGTCCTGGAGCGCCGGCATCGAAACCAGAGCCAGCAGGAAAATCAGGCCTACCTTGGCCGTCGTCGGGAAAGAGCGATGCTGCAGGATCGGCGCGGCCAGGAACAGTCCACTTGCCCGGACTATGAGCAGGAGGAACAGCTGAAGCTTGGTAGAAGAGTAGGCTAAAAAGTCAAACAACGGGTTATTTCCTTACACCACAGGCGTTAACTGATCTCAGCTAATTCAAGCCATGTGCCGAAATGAAACAGCCCGACTAAACTATTTATCTCGTTGCGGAATGGTCACTTAGAGGGGGCACAAAAAGGCCGACCGAAACGGTCGGCGATATCGAAGGAAATTCTTACCGGATGCGTTGGAAAATAGTTCACGCTGCCCAACAATCGAACAGATATCTACCCGGCCATGCCCGGAATCAGGGCGTACATATGGCGGCAGAAATCGGTCAGCATGTTAATCATCCAGGGCATGAAGATCAACAGGGCCAGGGCCACGGCCAGGATTTTGGGGACGAAAGTCAGGGTCATTTCGTTGATCTGGGTGATCGCCTGGAAAATCGAAATCGTCAGACCGATAATCAGCCCGAACAGAAGCATCGGAGCAGCTACCATTACCGTCACCGTCAGGGCCTCGCGGCCTATCGAAACTACCATTTGCGGGGTCACAGTCTTACTCCTCGGCTACAGATTGAAAGATTCCACCAGCGACTTCACCAACAGGTACCAGCCGTCGACCAGTACGAACAGCAGGATCTTGAACGGCAGCGAAACGATAATCGGGGGCAACATCATCATCCCCATTGACATGAGCACCGAAGCCACCACCATATCGATCACCAGGAACGGTATAAAAACGACGAACGCGATCTGAAACGCCGTTCGCAGTTCGGAGATGACAAAACCAGGCACGAGCACGTGAAGGGGGACATCTTCCGAAGTCTCCGGAGCCTCAAGCCCAGCGATATTTACGAACAAAGCCAGGTCCTGTTCGCGCGTCTGGGCGAGCATGAACTTGCGGAACGGCGCCACCGATTTCTCGTAAGCTTCTTCTCCGCTGATCTGTTCTTCCATGTACGGTTTGATCCCCTCGTTATAGGCCTGGTTGGCGATCGGGGACATGATGAAGAAAGTCAGGATCAGGGCCAGGCCGATCAGCAGTTGATTCGGCGGCATCTGGTTGGCCCCCATGGCATGACGCAGGAACGACAGCACCACCGCGATCCGGATGAACGAGGTGAGCATGATTAACAGCGACGGCGCCAGGGCCAGGACCGTGAGCAGCAGGATAATCTGAAGGGTAGTCGAGAGATCGGACGGATCACTGACCTCACCGACTTCGACCGAGACTTTCGGCAGAGTCTGAGCGGCGGCATTGCCCACCAACAACAGGCAGGCGCTGCCAAGATAGATGATGCGTTTTATCGTCTTGTTCATATCCTATATGCTCTGTCCGATAACAGCGGCAACTTCCTGTCGCGCGCTTTCAACGACCGCCCTCACGGCAGCCGGGTTATCGGCTTTCAGGTTTCCAGAGCCGTCGGCTTGCGCGTCAAACCTAAGTTCTTAATGCGTGAAGATGCCGACCGGAGCATCCCCGCGAAAGCATCGGGCTTTTCTTCGGCTGCCGGCTCCACGGCCAGGATCTCCTCGGTCTCAGCCTGATCCAGCTCGGTTATTGTCGATATCTGCTGCTCTGTCACGCCCACCACCACCGACCGACTACCTATCTTAATCAATGAGATAGTCTTGCGGGGGCCAAGATGGGTGGTCTGCAATACTTCCAGAGCGTCGTTTTTCAATCCGGGGCCGTTGCGGCGGCCGGTCAGCCGCTTGAGCAAATACAGTCCGACATAGACACAGATCACGACCACAGCCAGAGCGGAGACCATCTTGATCATGGCGCCCGTGAAACTCCCCTGGGCTGATGTCGCCGGGGAGGGTTCGGCCGATGGTCCGGCTGCCTGCAGCGCACCCGGATCGATATTACGGTCGGCACTGACCTGTCCGGTGTTCACCATGAACAGCCCGGCCAGGGCGACCGCCAGGACGATCGAGACGGTGACGATGCGTCGTCGGTTTTGTCGTTTACTGTTCAGCAAGGGCCTTCAGCCTTTCTTCAGGAGTCATCAACTGGGTGATGCGGAGGCCGAAGTTCTCGTCGACCACTACCACTTCACCCTTGGCGACTACCTTGTAATTGACCAGGAGGTCGACCGGTTCACCGGCCAGCTTGTTCAGCTCGACCACCGATCCCGGACCCAGACCAAGGATATCGGAGATAGCCATCTTGGTGCGGCCGAGTTCAATCGAAACCGGCAGGTCGACATCCATGAGCAGGTCGATATTGCGTTGATCCTGTTCCCCGGCCGGCTCCTGCAATTGCTGAAAATCGGCTCTCGAGGCCGAAGCCGAACCGAAATTGATATCGTCGGCGCCGGCTTTGCTCGACTCCTCCGGAAGGCCTTCCAGCATGTCCAGCATGGCCGCCTCGGCGTCGCCTTCGCTGGCGTCGTCCTCGTTGACGACTTTGAAATCGTCGTCAGGAGGAGCGTCGCCTTCGGAAGCGACCTCGCCTTCGGCGTCGGCCACATCGACCGCCGCCCCGGCCGCATCTTCAGAGGGAGCTGCCGCTTCCTCGGACCCGGCCTCGGCCGCCTGATCGGCTGCCTCGTTAACGGGTTCTTCCGAATCGGCTGGAAGATCCTTTTCCAAATCGTCAGTCATTTTTGAGCTCCTCCGCGATATTGTCGTAGATCTCGACTACTTGAAATGCCCGCTTCTTTCCGGACAATCCGGGCCGGGCGATGAATTTTCTTCGTTTGTTAACGGTCACGTCTATCGGCTGGTCGATCTTCTTCTCCGAAGGGATGACATCGCCGAGCTTGAGGCTCAGGAAGTCCCGCATCTTTATGTGCGAGTTCAGAAGCACCGCGGCCATCTGGGTCTGAACCTGCTTGACGTTGTGGACATTGGTCATGCGGTCTGCTTCGACGTTCTTCTTCTTGGTGGCGTCGATCCAGTTCTGGGCCGACAGCTTGGTCACCACCGGCTCCAGGGAGACGTAGGGATAACAGATCGTCAACAGGCCGGTCGACTGGAACAGCTTCACCTGGAAGGAGATTACCACCACCGTTTCTCCGGGCGGCACAATCTGGATGAACTGCGGGTTGGTCTCGAAGCTCTTCTGCTCGATTTCGATGTTGACCAGGTGCTCCCAGGACTTGGCCAGTTCGCGGTAGAGCCGCCGCGCCACCGTCGAGATTACGGACTTCTCGATGCCGGTGAGTTCCCGTTCCGTCTCCATGATCTTGCCGTGGCCGCCGAACATACGGTCGATGATCGAAAAAGTCAGGGTCGGGTTGAAGTCGACCAGGCAGACACCCTCGAGCGGCGGCGCCGCGAACGTGTAGGTGCACGAAGGCGACACCAGGGACATGATGAATTCGGAGTAAGTTATCTGGTCGACCGAAACCAGGTCGACATCGGCGATCGTCCGCAGCACGGTCGACAGCGCCGAGCCGAAATGTCCGGCGAAGTTGTCGTGCATGTTTTCCAGGGTCCGGATCTGGTCCTTGGAGACGCGGTTGGGGTGCTTGAAGTCGTAGGCGACGACCGAGCGCATCTTCTCGTCGTCAAAGCCGGAGGACTCCGCGTCCCCCTCGCCCGATGACACGGTGGTCAACAGGGCATCAATCTCGTCCTGAGAAAGTATCTTGGCCAAGGTAACCTGCCCTACTGCAATACAAAGTCCGTATAATAGACACCGGTGATTTCATCGGTGTTCAGAATCTGCTCCAGGCGCTTTTTGACCTGATAGCGAGTAATTTCTTTCTGCTTGGCGTCGGTCAACTGGGCCACCGTCTTGGAGGAAAGGATCGTGATGAGAGCATCGCGAACCACCAGCTCCCGTTCGGTGAACTCAGCGGCCAGCTCGGCCGAACCCAGCTCGAAGCCGAAAGAGACCGAAAGAAATCTGGTGCCGCCGGTCCCGGCCGGGTTGACCACGATATCCTTGACGGCGTAAACCAACGAGGCAGCTTCGCCGTGCGAATCTCTCTTCTTCGGTTTCGGTTTTTCGGCGTGCGAATCGACCTGTTCGGTGTGTCCCTCGGTCGATTCGGCCTCGCCGCCGGAGTCGGACATCATCGGCTTGATGACGAACAGCGCCAGCGCGACGCCGATCACCACCACTCCCAGACCGAGTCCGCCGAACAAGATAAGCTTGTTGGACCCTTTCCCGGAGGCGGCTTCCTTGGTCGTAGTATCCCCGACCTCTACCGTGGTTTTTTCGTCTTCAGCAGCCATGCTTATTCCTCACTGACGCGGGCGCCGCCGCCCGAGGCAATATCCCGGGCGGACGACAACCGCTTGAATTCCGCCACCCGATTGATGACTTCGTCGATCGATTCCTGGACCATGATTTTCTTACCGGTGGTAAGCGAGATCATGGTGTCGGGAGTAGCCTCGACGAATTCGATGAGATCGGCGTTGATAACCAATCCGCTCGCGTTTAATCTGGTGACTTTAATCATCTAACTATCACTATCTCTTCAGGTTTACGAGCTCGTCCAGCATCTGGTCCGAGGTCGTGATAATCCGGGCGTTGGCCTGGAAACCACGCTGGGCCGTGATCATGCTGGTAAATTCCTGGGCGATATCCACGGACGAGGATTCCAGGGCACCGGAAGTGATGCTGCCCGAAATCGTCTCGCCAGCGATACCTTCAACCGCATCGCCGGAGTTCGGCGAAGGCTGGTACATCGACCGCCCGGCTTTCAGCAGCCCGGCCTGGTTGGTGAAATCGGCCAGCAGGATCTGGGCCAGGATACGGGTAACACCGTTGGAGAATATGCCCGATATGTTACCGGCCTGATCGATACTGATCTTCTCCAGCAGCCCCAGACCATAACCGTCCTGCGCGATAATCGAGGCGTTGGAGCTGCCCGAGAACCCGGTCAGGCCGTCGAACTCGCCGATCGTCCCGGCATCGAAGCGAATGTTCATCGCTTCCGCGCCGTTGTTGGGATTGATCGACACCGCCGAGGCACCGCCGAAATAGTCGAAAGTGTTCAGGGAACCGTCGGAATTGAACGACACGAAGCCCATGGCTCCGGCCGTGATCTCTTCCACACCGAGGGTGGAGACATTCCACTCCCAGCGGTTCGGCACGATCGACTTGTAGAATTCTATAGTCAGGGTGTGTCTGCCGCCCTGCGAGTCATAGACGTTGATCGAGGTAGCGTGCAGGGTGGCGTCGGTGGTGATAACCAAGTCGTTGGTTCCGGCCGGGCCGGTAGCCGTGAGGCCGCCGCTGCCGGCTTTGATTTCGACACCGCCGCCGTCCAGACCGGCCAGTCCCACCACCATACCGGTGACGGGATCAATGACGTGTTCAAGTGTGTCAGTAACCGGGCCGGCCGCAGCGTCAAAACCGCGATCGGGCGTAAAAACGTCGATCGCCTCGAACGTCGAGGCCGCACCACCGGCAGAGTTGAAAGTGGCGCCGCCGGTTACGCCGAACAGAACGCCGACGACATTACCGGTGGTAGGAGTACCGCCGCCGCCCACCGCCGCGTTGCCAGCGGTAGACGTGAAGAAGTAGTCGGCGTTGTCGCCGGCTTTTTCGCGTGTAATCAGGATTTCGCCGCCGCTCAGCTCGGCGTTGATGCCGTCTATCTGATTGATGGCGTTAAGAAGATCCTGAACGGTTGAGGTCGAGCTCAGACCGGAAATCGTCTGAACCGTCCCGCCGTCGACCGCAAAACCGAACCCGGTAAAATCGGTCACACCGATATCGCCCATGACCATCGAGGTGGTCAGGTTGGCGCCGATGAGGTTGCCCGAGGCATCGGTAGCGTTGTTCGTGCCGGTAAAAGTGGCGTTGACCGCCTGAGCACCGGTGATGCTTATCACGTGGGTGCCGCCGACACCGTCAACTGCCGTGCCGCTGACCGCCACCACGTTGGAACCGCCGGCGTCAACCAGCGTCGCCACGGCGTCGGTCGCCGTTACGTCGATGTTATTGGCCAGCTTGACGACCTCGGTCGACTGGGCCGGGTCCTGCTGACCGAACGGCAGCGTGATGTTGCCGGTGGTGGCCAGCGATGGAATCTCGCCGTTGGCGTCGGCCATTTTACCCTGCACGAAAAGTCCCGTGGCCGGGTCGACCAAGTTGGAATCGGCGTCCAGACCGAAAGCCCCGGCGCGAGTGTAATATGTGTCGCCGTTGTTGTCGGCCAGAATAAAGAAGCCGGAGCCCTGGATAGCCAGGTCGGTTATCTGACCGGTGGTTTCGAGACCGCCCTGGATGAACAGGTTGTCGATCGTGGCCACCTGCATGCCCAGTCCGAGCTGCAGCGGGTTAGTACCGCCCGAGACCGAACTAGGCCGGCCGGCCCCTTTGAAAGTCTGGACGAGCGCCTCCTGAAAATTGACGCGGCCCGTCTTGTAACCGATCGTGTTGACGTTGGCGATGTTGTCGCCGATCACGTTCAACTTGGTCTGGTGATTCTTCAAACCAGACACACCGGAGTAAAGGGATGCCATCATGGTACATCTACCTCCTTGCGTGAGCGCAAGGCCTCCCCATCTGAAATGGGGTCCAGCCCTGTTGATTGTTTCTGTATCTTCTTATTCATCTTCTTATTCTCAGAGTATCACCGCGGAGTCTATCGAGGTCACTATGCCTTCGCGAAGGTTCTCGCGGTCGAACGCCGTTATGACCGTTCGGTTCTCCACCGACACGACCATCGCCGAATCATCGGTCAGCACCAGCGTCTCGCGCGAGCCCTTGGATTCGGCCTTGTCGATAGCGTCCGCCAGTTGGGCCAGCATATCACCTGTAATTTCGATACCGCGCGAATGCAGCCGGGCCGCGGCATGCTTCGAAAACGTCACTTCCCGGTCCGCCGCCAGTTCCTGCGAGAACATCTGCTTGAACGGTGCCTGGTCTTTCCCGGCCGTTTTGTCCGTGCCCTTGCCACGTTGCGCTATATCGAGCAGATCCACCGGCCGATGGTAATTGTTGATCTTCACTGCGTTTCCCACACTCATCTTCCGTCTCCATCTTGCCTGTTAGTCATCGTCCGTAAACGATCCCGGTTCTCCGACCGAGGTAATATCGCCCAACTGCAGTTCCATGCCGTTGACGGTCAGGTAAGCGGCGCCATCGCGGTACACCACATTGGTCACGACACCCACCAGCGACATTTCGGGGGTGAACTCGACGTTCGAAGCGTTCCGGGCCTTAGCTTCGACCGTGTAATAGCCTTCCTCGACCCGGTTACCCCGCGAGTCCTTACCGTCCCATTTAATACTGCCGGTACCGGCCTCGACGTTTTCTTCGGTGATCGTGGCAACCACATCGCCCGCCGAATTACTGATCACGAACTCTATTTCGGAGGCGTACTGCGCGGTCGTGTATGAAATCACCGGCTTGTTGGAGTCGTCCACGTATATGTCGCTGTACTCGGCCTTGACTTCCTTGCCGATGAAGCCGGAAGCCATGACGTTGTTGAGCGATTGCATCTGGAGATAAGACCACTGGTTGGAAGTCTCGATACCATCGGCGATGTTGGACATTTGTTCCAGGGACGAGAACTGGGCGAGCTGAGCGATGAAATCCTCATCGTTCATCGGCTCCAGCGGGTCCTGGTACTGCATCTTGGTCACCAGCAGGTTAAGGAAATCATCCTTACCCAGCGTCTGCATACTGCCGGTGGTGCGTTCGACGCCGTTGGTGTCGGTCGGGACGGCTGAAATGAAGGACATCGCTTATCTCCTATACCAACAGGTTGACGCCGTCGGCCCTCACAAACTGTTCGGGTCGGATATAAAGGGTCTGCGACGGCGTCACCTGCTCTAATTCAAAATCTTCATCAGCCTGGGCCGAGCCGGCGTTGTGCGGCTGTGCCCATTCGGGCCGACGATGGAAAAACTGCTCGCGGGCGTCCTGCTCGCTGAGGGAAACTTCAATACGGTCGACATTTATCCCGGCTCGGGAAAGCTGCTCGGTCAACTGCTGCAGGGAATGCTCCACTGTGCTCTTGGCCACGGCCGATTCCACCGTCACCCGCGCTGTCAGCACGTTGTTGTCCATGGTCAGGTGAAGGCGGGCCGGGCCCAGTTGTTCCGGCTCGATCTTGAGCATAACCGACTGCCCGCCCGGGCGAAGCACCTGTTCGAAATGCGGCGGCAGAGTGACTCGGGCATACTGACCGGTTGTGGCGGAACTATCGAAACGAGCGAGCATTTCGCCTTTGGCGGTCTGAGTATCGGTCTGAAGTCCGGTGGTTTCCAATTGAGCTGTGTTCTTGTCGGCAGTCAGTTTGTCGATTAGGTCAAACGGCATCCGGCGGCTGGCGTCCTGGATCGGAATGACAACCGGTCGCTCCAGCGGGCGCGCTTCACCCTTGACCGCAGCATTATCGGCCTTCGCAGAGTTGGTTTCGAAAGACACGGTCTTTGATTTCTCTGCACCAAAAGCCGCGGTCTTGTGGTTGGTGCGAACGTCGATTTGCTGTTTATCCAGCTTGCTCTTGATTACGAGCTGATTGCCGTTGACCACACCGAACAACTGAAGTGTGACCTGCTGCTTTTCTGTGCTGGTAGCGTTCGTCGCAGGCTCGAGCTTGACTTCGATCGCCTTCAGATTCAGCTTAGACAGGAGGCTGTCCAGATTCTCCGCCACCGGGCTGCCGCTGTCACCCAAGGCAACTCGCTCCGCGCCGCTCGGCACCGCGCCCTTGACGTTAATACCTCGCGAGGCTGTCAGAGCGTTGCCGGCCTCTTTGCCGGCGAGCAGCTCGGCCGGGACGGTCAGCTTGACCGGTTCGGCGTTGTTGCTGTCGGTAACAATAGTCAGCTCGAGCTTATCGCCGCTGACCTGGGCATCAAGAACTTTGTAGATAGCGGACTCAAGTTCCGCCGGTTGACTGCTTAACAGATCGCGCACAGCCTGATTCGGTATGAACGAATTCTCTATGATAGTATTGGGCCGATTCGGCAGGATAATCTGCGGAAGATCCTTCACGAGGGCGGTTTTGTCATCGAGCCACCCGGCCTTGTTGTCGGACACCAGCACGGCAAGGTTGTCGATGACGCTGTCATCAGACACCGCGTTTGCTTTAGACACTTCAGCGTCTTCTAAATTATGGAGGAACTGCTCGAAAGGCACCGTCGGCCGAACGGCTGTCTCCGCCTGATTCGGGTCGGAGCTTTCGGTCTTCGGACCGACTACCGATCCCTGGCCGCTGACCAGCATCGACAGCAGGTTGCCAAACGGCTGAGCGCTATCGCCGCCGGCGGTCCTGGTCGAAGACCCCACGGTCCGGAGCTGCGCGGTATCGAATCCGCCCAGCAGTTGGTCGAGTATGTTTCCGGCAGTCGGCAGCATCAGTTTCCTGCAATCGTTATCAACTGTTTGGAGAGCTTGGCGCCCCGTTTGGCCGGCAGCAAGGCCAGCACCTGTGAGGCGTTTTTGGGTTTCATGCGCGGCAGAATCGCCACTACGGTTGCATCGTCGAGGTTAGCGGCCAGTTTGGCCACCGAGCGCGCGTCCATACCGTCATAAAGCCGCGCCAACTGTGCGATACGCGTCGACTCGGCCTGTTCTAGCGTGGTCAGTTTCTGCGAGACGCTGCGGTCCAGAGCCTCGAGCTCTTTCTGGCGCTTATCCAGTTCGGCTTTACGCTGGGCCAGCGCGGTCTTTTCCTTCTCGAGCCAGTTGACCTGTTCGAGGGAGTCTTCGACCGACATCCCGGCCTCTTCCCCCGGCATATCCGCATCGGTCGGCTCATAATCGAGAGCCTCGAGGTTTTTCATAATCTCTTCAATGACCGATTCATCAGCCTCGAGCAAAGCCATAATGGAATCCTCGGGGGCAATTTCTTCGCCGTGCGCATCGGTTGAGGCAGCTTCGGTCTGATGGGTGGAGTCGGCGGCGAGGGATTCGTCCGAAGGTGCTTCGGCCGGAGCATCACCGCCCATCAGCATGAGAACACCCACGGTGGTCGCAACCACCACGACCAGGCCGACCACGGCGAATATGATCATCTTCATCATACCGCCACCTCCGGCCGCCCTGGCGTTGGCGTCTTCGGTTGGTTTCTGTGCGTCGTTGGTCTTTTTGGCTTCATCAGCCATGTTCACACTCCAAAAAAACAGAATTTATCCAGCCACTGCTAGGCAAGGACCGTGCCAAGGCTCTCGCTGCGGGCCTAAGCTTCGATGTGTGAGAGGGTTGCGCGGATGCGTCAAAACAGCTCGACACGCCAAAACGAGCCGAACGCGGAACATTTTTCCGAGGTGGATGGGAAGATCGGGCAGGAATTGGCTGCGCTACCGGCTCATCCGGCAGGTTATAGATCACATTAATAGGGTGGACGGTCGGGAAGCGCGGGACGACCTGGAGGATTGGCTTTCCGGTGGCGGCTGGAATCCGGTCTTGAATAATGAGCAGGTATGTCAGTATATTATTAGACGGACTCTATCATTGGAGGGGATTCTATCATGCACAGACAGGTTTTCCATAGCCACCTTGGTTGCATAATCATACTGGCCGTCTTCCACTTCATTTGGACCGACTGCCGGATTCATGCGCAGGCCGAGACTCCTGACGAGGACTTGGCAACATATCAAGAAATCCTGGCGCTGGACGCGGATACGCTTCAAGCCCATTACTACAAGCAGCTTGGGGACGTTCGATATCCGGTTTACATATTGGATCAACTGCTCTCGACCTCTTCTGCCAGACCGAAAATGGAGCGCTTCGGCGAGCCGGTGACGTTCATTAGGAAGGATGTTGCCTACCTCCCTGATCTGAAGGCATACTTTCGAGTGGACCGCTATTCATGCATGGATACAACTGCAAGGATTCAGCTGTATTATTCTCATGGCGAGCTCGTGATGGACGCAAGCTACCGGAGAACTGCAACAGGCTGGGAGCCAATCGACTTGGACCTTCACTTGCATGATCGAGTATCGGAGGACTCGCTGTTGGTTTACTACGAAGAGGTGCTGCGACTGGCTCTCGACGAAGAAGTACTGCTGCCTTGCTTGTCACTCCAAGTCGATGGTGTTCCATTGTCTGTCCTGATCGCCGACAGCGGCTTCTCCTGCAATACCAGACAGCCATCAATAACGAAATTCGGTCACCCGGTGGCATTTGTAACTCTGGACAGAGTTGACAGCGTCGGATCAACCGCGAACGTCCTAATCGCTGAATTCTCGTACCAACCGAGGACAGACGACACAAGAAGTGCAGAGATCGCTACCATAAAGCTGACGAATCCCGCCGACGGTAATACATTTGAAGGGATGTACGCTCGCGCGCTCCAGACATGGCATCCGAGTTGGGTTGAAGGGTGCAGCATCCCCTGGACCGACTCAACACGCTCGATTGACACATCAGGCGATGAGCCCGCCTACGAACCATTTCCACCCAGCCCGATAGATGGACTGGAAAAGTATGGCTATGTTGTCACGGGGTGGACGGAGGACGTCCGTATGCACACCCAGTTAGTTAGACTCCCAGAGGACACGACTCGTGAGGACTTCACAGTACTCGATTCTTTCACGATGAGATACACGATCCAACGTTGTGCCGATGATATAGTGTATTTTGTCGCAGAAGATGACTCTCTCTTTCACTTCGTAACACTCGGTCCGCTCCCTTACGCTCGGAGAGACACGGTTGTTTCCTGCCGCAAGCCTGATGCGAGCTACTTCTCGTTCACCAGTTGTTTTTTTGTGTTGAAGGACTCCTTGTTTGCTTTTCAACTGCACGTTTCGACTGGAATTCCCGGGGAAAACGAGCAATTCTTCATCGGAAGAGTCGGAGAGGACGGTTTCGCGGATACAGTCGGCTTATTCGTCGGTGCCGTCGGGGGGTACCTGTCTATCGATAGCACAGAGGTCTATTTCACAGTTTTGTCTAAGCCTGATCATGGCAACTGGCCGAGACGGAACATCGGCATCTACGACTTGGTCGCTGACTCGCTGCTGACGCCGCTGGACGGAGACTACCACAATTGGGCACCGTACCGTGCGTCGCGAAACGAGCCGATGTATTTCTTGAGAACCACCGGCGCGCGTACAACCAACATCTGGCGTTGGCACGAGAATAGCGGCGAGGAGCAGCTTACCTTCCATCACCACCCTGAGGAAGTGAAGTATGGACAAATCACCGGAGACTCGGTTATCTACTATGTAGGGACTTACGGTGTCCAATCCGACTCAACTAACACTGAAAGGCTGGCCATCCCCCTTGAGGCTGGTGAGTAAGACTGAGCGAGGTTGATCACTTCCTCGGCATCCACTGAAAGCGTTCCAGGTCGATCGTGTCCCGAAGACCGAACACAACCCCCTCCGCTTCCAGCAGAGATTTCTGGAGTTCATAACCCGAGCCGGGTTTGAGGGCGATCTTCCCCTGCTTGTTGATCACCCGATGCCAGGGAAGGTTGTGCTTTTCCGAAGAGCTGTGGAGAATCCGCACCACCTGGCGGGCGCCGCGAGGACTCCCGGCCATCGAGGCAATCTGACCGTAGGTAGCAACTGTTCCCCGGGGAATATTCTTGATGCGCTGTTTAACCCGGTCTGTGAATGTGGATGCCATGACCTCTCCCCCGCGCTATCTCAATCGAGAAGTTCGCCCGTCACGTGATCCTCGGCGGCCCCGGTGACGCGGTATCTCACGATCCGCCGGCCCCCTTCGTAAGAATGCGGCAGCCGCACCTTGACGTAATTGTCGGCGATCCCCCAGAAATTCCCGCCCGGCGGTTTCTTGTGCTCGGCGATCACCTCCAGCACTTGCCCTACCTGTCGTTGATAAGCTTCAGCCTTGATACGATTTGAAACGCGTGTCAGTATGGTATTGCGCTCCTTGATCACTTCCGGATTGACCTTGTCGGGGTATTCCGAAGCTGTCGTGCCCGGACGATCCGAGTAACTGAACACATGCAGGTAGTCAATCAGGCCGGACTCGACCACCCGGCGTGTCTTCTCGAAGTCTTCATCTGTCTCGCCGGGGAAACCGACTATAACGTCCGCCCCCACGATTGTATCCGGCACAGCTTTCCTGACATCCTGAACGCGCTTGAGGTAAAGATTCTGGTCGTAAGGCCGCCGCATGAGCTTGAGGATGCGCGAGGATCCCGACTGCAGCGGAAGATGCATATGGCGGCAGATGAAACCGTTCGATTCCGCGTAAACCTTCAGCAGGTCATCGCGGACGGCTTGTGGTTCTATCGAAGACAACCTGATGCGTTTGACATCCGTCTCGGCGCGGATCATTCGGCACAGATGCGCCAGGTTCTTCACCTGCGGCTCAACCTTCCGGTTCTTATAATGGCCGAGGTGGATACCGGTCAATACCACTTCGTTGAACCCTTTGCCGACCAGCCCGTTGATCTCCTCGATTATCTCCAGCGCCGGACGGTTGCGAAGTCTTCCCCGGACCTTTGGCAGGATGCAGAACGAGCACCACTGGTTGCAGCCGTCGGAGACTTTCAACCACGCCCGGTTATAGTTGTCGAATGCAGCTATCGAAGGTCCGCAGCCTTTGTCAGGTTCCTGTGTGAACAGGTCGGGCAGGCGTTCCGGGAGGATGTCGGCAATCCGGTTTTTCTCCGCATTGGGGATGATGACGTCGACCGCCTCCATACCGGACACACGGGAAGGATCTTTGTCCACGTAACAACCGGCCACGACAATTCTCCCGTTGGGGTTCTCCCGGGCCGCTTTCTTGATGAGATAGCGATCGTCAGCGTCGGCCCGATGAGTAACGGTGCAGGTGTTGATGATGTAAAGGTCCGCGGCCTCCCCCTTCTTTGCCTGGCGGAAACCCCAGCGGGCGAGATCGGCAAACATCTTCTCGGTTTCATACTGGTTCAGACGGCATCCGACCGTCTGAAGCGAAACCGTTTTCTGTGCGGGTGTGGACATAACTAACAGTATACGCAATAAAGCGCGATTCAGGCGGTTTTTAGCCGGGCGCCGTGCGATTTGCGGAAATTCTCGATAGCCTGCTCGACATCCTCCGGGCTGTCGATATTCTCCAGGGACATACGGAATTCCTTGGCCCCGGGGAAGCCTGAAGCATACGCCAT
>Ga0272444_10000701_pt1 | contig 34439 bp, 27 predicted proteins | sample SSMForm13_FD_201033 | JGI IMG/M metagenome (GOLD analysis project Ga0272444, IMG submission 201033) | Marine sediment archaeal communities from Little Sippewissett salt marsh, Falmouth, MA, United States - SSM-Form-13 | ecosystem: Environmental > Aquatic > Marine > Wetlands > Sediment ...
GCATCGCGAATACCGTTGTCTTCGGCAGCGATTATCTTCACATCATTGTCGGACTGGACAAAGGTGGCCAGGTTGACGAAATCGTTACGTATCAGGCCCTTGAACACGATCACCGAATCAGAACTGGTGCCGAATTCCGCCTGACCGCTCATCACGTGTTCAAAACTGCGGCCGCCGCCGATCACCTCGACCAGTTCAACCTTGAGACCGACATCGTCGAAAAAGCCCAACGCATCGGCAATATAGATGGGGGTGGATAAGGGCGTGCGGGACACGGCCACCCGCACCGTCCGCTGCTCTTCCGGGACGGGGTATTCACTAACCGTGAACCAAATCGCCGGTACCACAATCGCGGCGATCAACAATCCCAATAGTGGCCAGCTGATTGCCCGCATACCAATCCCTGAATCATGCCTTGCGTAATCATTAGCGGACTGTCCGCCGAAACCTGACGCTGCAGCGAAATCACCAGCCGCTCACATGGAACAAATGATAGTCGAGCAAAATCCGGCCACCGACCTGGTATTGCAGCGCGCCCAGCCTGATCCGGGCGGCACCGACCAAGAAACCAGGCATATAGAATAAGCACCCACAGGTGTGGATTCGCCGGCCTCAGGCACTGCAACCCGCCGGCCGGATGCTTAACGCGGCATCACACGACGCCCGTCATCGACCTCATCGTTCGGATGATTGATGACCAGCTCGCCCTCCGCGACCCCGTCGAGCAGCTGCGCGACCAGCCCGTTGCGCTGGCCGACCTTCACCGGACGGCGAACGGCACGCCCGTCTTCCACGACGAACACCGCCCAGCCATCCCGGTGACGGAACAGGCTGCTGGCGGGCACCTGCAGCACGTCATCCTCATGCCACAGCACAAAGCGGGCCTCGACCCGATAACCGTCGCCCAGCCGCTGCCAGACCTCCGCCGGCGAGGTGAAGTCGACGATCACCAGCACCCGCTGCTCCTCCACCCCCAGCGCGGAGACCTTGGTGATGCCCACCGGTTCAACCGTTCGCACCATGCCTTCCAGCAGATGGTCACCGCCCCAGCGGTCGAACAGCACCCGGGTGCCCGGACGGATCTTCACCGCGTCGGCCGACAGCAGGTCCACCAGCACCTCCAGCAGGGCCGGGTCGCCCACCTCCAGCAGTGCATCGCCGGTGCGTACCGGCCCCTCGCATTCGCGTGGCCGCTTGAGTACCCGGCCATCGATCGGTGAACGGACCAGCACCCGCTCGGCCGGCTGGCCACTGTCGCGGGCAGCGGAATGGGCCAGCACGGACTGTGCGGCCTCGCGCTCGTGGCGGGCGACCTCCACGGCATGGCGTGCCGAGCGCAGCACCGCATCGGCGCTGATCAGATCCATGTGGGCCTTGTCCAGTGCGTCGCGGGAGATCACGCCCTGCTCCGCCAGCGGCTGCAGACGTGCAAAGGTGGCGCTGAAGAAATCCGCCTTGGCCTTGGCCGCCTCGGCGTCTTGTTCGGTAGCGGCCAATGCGGACTCGGCGGCGGCAACCCGCGCCTCCGCCTCGGCACGGCTGCGCGGATCCAGCACCTGCGACTGCAGCGGGGTGATGCCCAGCAGCACCTGACCCTGCTGCACCGGATCACCCACGTCCAGCTGCACACGACAGGCGACGCCATCCACCGGGGCGCTGATCACATAGCGGTCGATCACCCGGGTTCGACCGTCCTCCTCGATGGTAACGGTCATGGCGGCTCGCTTCGCAGTAACGACCTCCACCAGCACCGGCCGCGGCCAGAAACCCCACACCAGCAGGCCGACGATCAACAACGCGATAAACAGGATTCCGGGATGCTTGCCCAGCGGCAGGCGCATACTCACTACTCCTTGCTCTTCAGTACGGCCACCATATCCAGCTGTGCCAGGTTGCGCCAGATCATCAGCCCGGATACGCAGGCAGAGCCGATCACCACCAGCGCGGCGAAGGCATAGACCTTCAGGCCCAGCACCAGCGGGATGCGGTACAGGTCGGTATCGAAGCGGAATGCCAGGTAGGCGCACAGGCCGTAACCGATCAGCATGCCCAGCGGGATCGCCAGCAGGGTGAGCAATGCCAGCTCGCCGAGCAGGATATAGGCCACCTCGCCGCGCTCGAAGCCCAGCACGCGCAAGCTGGCCAGCTCGCGGTTCCGTTCCGACAGCGCGATACGCATGCTGTTGTACACCACCCCGAAAGCGATGCTCGCGCCCAGCGCGGTGGAGACAAAGGTGAAAAACAACACCGTCTCGGCCAGGGTGTCGTAGAAGGACTGGATGGCCGAGTCGTGCTCCACCACCCCGGCGATGCGCGGCATCTCCTTGAGCTCGGCATAGACCTGACGCTGGTAGCGCTCATCCACCGCCAGCAAGGCACCGGAGATGGCATCCCCCTCCCGCAACAGCCGGTTCAGAGCAGGCCGCTGCATGTAGGCCGTCACCCCCAGATACTGCTTGGTGGTGGCGGCCACCGGCACCTGGACAGTGCGTCGGTGCCCTTCCAGCACCTCGATGGTCAGCATGTCGCCGGGCTTGATCTGCAGCAGCTCAGCCAGGTAGTCGGTCAGCACCACACCCTGCAGCGGCAGCTCGATGACCTGCAGATCGGTATCGAGCAGGCGCATCAGGCTGCCGCCGGGTTCGATACCCTGCACGGCGGTGCGATAGAAACGATGCCCGAAGCGCAGCCGCGCCGGTACGTCACGAAAGCCCTCCGCATGCTCCACCCCCTGCAGGCCGCGCAGCGAATACAGCGAGCGCGTCGAGGTGGGCTCGGTGTAGATGGCGATGACATCCTCGCGCTGGCTCATGCCGTACTGCACGTCGACCATGTGATCGATGGCGCCCTCCTGGAAACCACCGATCATCATGATGCCGCAGGCCATGGCGATACCCAGGGTAGTCAGCAGTGACTTGAACGGCCGCCGCTCGATGTGGCGCAACACCATGCGTGTCGGCTGGGAGAACCAGCGCTGCAGGCCGAGCCTTTCCACCATGGTGGCGCGATACACGGCAGGGGGCTCCGGCCGCAGCGCCTGGGCCGGCGGCAGCCGGGCGGCAGTGCGCACCGCGTACAGGGTGCCCAGCAGCGCCACCGCAACGCTGATCAATGCCGCCGCCGCGATCACCTGCGGCTTCAGCACGAAGATCATGAACGGCAGGCTGTAGAAGTCCATGTAGATATTGCTCATCCCCTTGCCCAGCAGGATGCCCACGCCGATGCCGCCGGCGACCCCGAGCGACACGATCATCAGCACCAGCTTGGCGTAGTGCAGACCGACCGCCAGGTTGCTGTAGCCGAAGGCCTTCAGGGTGGCGATCTGCTCGCGCTCCAGGCTGATCAGGCGGCTGATCACCACGTTCAGCAGGAACGCCGCCACGCCGAAAAAGATCACCGGAAACACCGTGGCGATGGTCTGCTGCTGCTTCAGCTCTTCGGACAGGAAACGGTTGGACATCTGATCCTTGCGCGCGATGGCCCCCACCCCGCCATAGGGTCGCAGCAGTTCATCCAGGCGATCGATGACGTCCTGCTCGTTACTGTCCTTGCTCAGGGTCAGGGCAACATCGTTAAACGCGCCGTCCATGTCATAGGCGGTGGCCAGCGGCTTGCGGGACATCCACAACACGCCGTAGCGCGCGTAGTCGGGGAACATCGCCCCGGGCGCGATCTGGTAGATGTACTCCGGCGACAGCACCAGCCCGACGATGGTCAGGCCCTTGCGCCGGCCATTGATGGTGGCGCGCAGCTTGTCACCAGGCTGCAGACCATGGGCCTGGGCGAACTCCTCGGACAGCAACACCTCGTCGTCGCGCCCCGGCTCCAGCAGCCGGCCGTTGCGCAGGTAGACCTGGTTCAACAACCCTCGACTGTTATCGGGCAGTGACACCAGGTGACCGCTGACCGGGTCGCCGAAACCTGCCACGTCGAGGTTCACGTAGGCCACCACCCGGGTTTCCACCTTGTCGACCCCGGGGATCTCGGCGATCCGCCCGGCCAGCGACAGCGGCGCGCGCTTGAGGGTGGCGAACACCTGGGCGAAGTGATGATCGCGGTAATAGGTCTCGCGGGTCTCGTACAGGGAATCGAGGGTGCTCAGCGACATGATGAAGATCCCCACCCCGCTGACGATCACCATGGCGATGGCCAGCGCCTGCATGCGCATGGCCCACAGCTCGCGCCACAGCTTGCGGTCGATGGCCTTCATGCCGGGTTCACCAACTCAACTCGCTGGGTGCGAGCTTGACCGGATTCACCGTGATCTCACTGATGCGCCCGTCCGCCAGGTGGATGACGCGGTCGGCCATCTGCGCGATGCCGGCGTTGTGGGTGATCACCGCGGTGCTGGTGCCCAGTTCCCGGTTGACCCGTTGCAGGGCCTCCAGCACCACGATACCGGTCTTGGAGTCCAGCGCACCGGTGGGCTCGTCGCACAGCAGCACGTCCGGCCGCTTGGCGATGGCACGGGCGATGGCCACCCGCTGCTGCTCGCCGCCGGACAGCTGCGCCGGGAAATGGTCCAGCCGGTCGCCCAGCCCGACCACCTGCAGCGCCTCCTCCGGCGACATCGGGTTGCGCGCGATCTCGGTGACCACCGCCACGTTCTCGCGCGCGGTCAGGCTGGGGATCAGGTTGTAGAACTGGAACACGAAGCCCACGTGGTAGCGGCGGTAGCGGGTCAGCTCGCGCTCGCTGGCGGTGGTCAGGTCCTGGTCGCCGTACAGCACATGGCCATCGGTGGGCGTATCCAGACCGCCGAGGATGTTCAACAGGGTCGACTTGCCGCTGCCCGAGGCGCCCAGCAACACGGTGAACTCGCCCTGGTACAGATCCAGGTCGACGCCGCGCAGGGCATGCACCAGCACCTCGCCCATCTGGTAGACCTTGGTCACGCCATGGACGTGGAACACCACCCCCTCGTCCAGTGGTTCGTGGCCTTGCGGTTGCGCCTTGCCCATCGCATTTTTCCCCATGTGGATCAGCCCGCTGGCCCAGCCTGACCGGCAATCCGCCATGCCAGCCGGGACAAATGCGTGATGCCGCTCCTGTGTATTCAGCGCTTAACCGGTCGGCAGGACAGCTGCGCAGCAAAGACCCTGCCAGGGTGCCGTGACAGCAGCCCGGCAGGGTCTGGGTTATCTTAGAACGATACCCGTCGCAGATGGACATCCCGCCATGATGCGTTCGACCCTCAGCATTGTTTTCGCCTGTCTGTGGACCCTTGCCCTGCCCGTCACGGCGACCGCTGCCAGGGCAACGGACAGCTATGCCGTCCAGCGCGCAGCCATGGTCAGCACCATCGAAGCGGACGTTGCACAGACCAGCCTGTACCTGGACAAGCAGGCGCTGGATCCACGGGTGATGGCGGCCATGGGCAAGGTAGCGCGCCACGCGCTGGTACCGGAGGATCAGCGCGACAACGCCTACCGGAACCGGCCGCTGCCCATCGGCTACGGCCAGACCATCTCCCAGCCTTACCTGGTGGCGGTGATGACCGACCTGCTCAAACCAAAACCCGGCGACCGCGTGCTGGAGGTCGGCACCGGTTCCGGCTACCAGGCGGCGATCCTCGCCGAACTGGTGGCGCGGGTGTTCACCATTGAGGTCATCGCCCCGCTCGGCGAGCGGGCGCGCACTGCCCTGCAGGCGCTGGGTTACAACAATATCGAGGTGCAGGTGGCGGACGGTTACTACGGCTGGCCGGAGCAGGCACCGTTCGACGCCATCGTGGTCACCGCCGCCGCCAGCCATGTGCCGCCACCGCTGCTCAAGCAGCTGAAACCGGGCGGCCGCATGGTGATCCCGGTGGGCAGCAGCTTCATGGTGCAGCAGCTGCTGCTGGTGGAAAAGGCCGCCGATGGCGAAATCAGCACCCGGCAGATCCTGCCGGTGCGTTTCGTGCCGCTGACCGGGGATCACGACTAGGTGGCCGGACAGCCAACCGAGCGCCTGCCACGGCTGTCGCTGGCGCTGCTGTCGGCGTCGGCGCTGGGCTACGAGATCCTGCTGACCCGGCTGTTCGCCATCATCCAGTGGCATCACTTCGCCTACATGATCATCAGCCTGGCACTGCTCGGCTACGGCGCCAGCGGCAGCCTGGTGGCGCTGGCGCAGCGCTGGCTGCTGCCGCGCTTCCAGCTGATCTACCCGCTGTGCCTGGCCGCCTTCGGCATCAGCGCGCTGGGCTGTTACCTGCTCGCCCAGCAGATCCCCTTCCACCCGGACGAACTGCTGTGGGCGCCCTGGCAGATGTCGCGATTGCTGCTGATCTATTTGTTGCTGGCGCTGCCGTTCCTGTTCGCCGCCAGTGCCATTGCGCTGGCCCTGACCCGTTATCGCGATGCGGTGTCGCAGCTGTATGCCATGGACCTGCTTGGCGCCGGCATCGGCAGCCTGGGCGTGATCGCGCTGCTGTTCGCCGCCCAGCCGATGACCGCCCTGCAGGCGGTGGCCGCGCTCGGCCTGCTGGCGGCACTGATCGCCAGCCACGAACTTGCCACCCGGCCACGTGGACTGGCGCTCGTCATGCTGGCACTGCTGCTGGCACTTTCCGCCCTGCCCGCCAGCTGGCTGCCGCTGGCGGTGTCGCCCTACAAGGCGCTGGCCCAGGCGCTGAACATCAGCGGCACCCGGATAGTCACCGAGCGCAGCAGCCCGCTGGGGCTGCTCACCGTGGTAGACAGCCCCAGGGTGCCGTGGCGCCACGCGCCTGGTCTGAGCCTGCTGGCCGACCAGGCACCGCCGCCGCAGCTGGCGGTGTTCACCGACGCCGACGCCATGACGGTGTTCACCCGTCAGGTGACGGATCCCGCTGAACTCGGTTATCTCGACCGGTTGACCTCGGCGCTGCCCTACCACCTGCAACGGCCGCAGCGGGTGCTGGTGCTTGGCGCTGGCGGCGGCGCCGAGGTGCTGCAGGCGCGTTATCACGGCGTGCCGGCCATCGACGCGGTTGAGCTGAATCCGCAACTGATCGAACTGGCCGAGCAGGACTTCGGCGACTTCACCGGCCGGCTCTACCAGCAGCCCGGCGTGCGCCTGCACCTGGACGAGGCGCGCGGCTTCGTCGCCGCCAGCGGCGCACACTGGGACCTGATCCAGCTGGCACTCCTGGACAGCTTCGCCGCGTCCAGCGCCGGGCTGTATGCGCTGAGCGAGAACTACCTGTACACCCGCGAGGCCATCGCCGAGTACCTGGCACACTTGCAGCCCGGCGGCCAGCTGGCCATCACCCGCTGGATCAAGCTGCCGCCACGCGACACCCTCAAGCTGCTGGCAACCGCGGTGGCGGTGCTGCAGGACGCCGGGGTAGCGGACCCGGAACAGCGGCTGGTGCTGATCCGCGGCTGGCAGACCAGCACCCTGCTGATCAAGAACGGCCGTTACCAGCCGGATGAACTGGCGGCGCTGCAAAGCTTCTGCAAAAGCCGCGGCTTCGATCTCGGCTACTACCCCGGCATGCAGCGCGATGAGGCCAATCGCCGCAACATCCTGCGCGAGCACTACTTCTACGATGCCGCCCAGGCACTGCTGGGCGGCCAGGGCGAATCCCTGCTGCAGCGCTACAAGTTCGATCTGACCCCGGCCAGCGACGACCGGCCGTACTTCTTTCACTTCTTCAGGTGGCGGCTGCTGCCGGAACTGCTGCAACTGCGCGGCCAGGGTGGCATCAACCTGCTGGAGTCCGGCTACCTGGTGCTGGTCACCACCCTGCTGCAGGCGCTGCTGGCCAGCGTGGCGCTGATCCTGCTGCCGCTGTGGCTCGCCCGCCGTCAGCGCCAGCCGGTGCTCGCCCGGCGCGGCCGGCTGCCGGTGCTGATTTACTTCTCGGCCATCGGCGTCGGCTTCCTGTTCGTCGAGATCGCCTTCATCCAGCGCTTCATCCTGTTTCTCTACCACCCGCTGTATGCCATCGCGGTGGTGCTGACCGCCTTCCTGCTGTTCGCCGGCCTGGGCAGCGCCTGGTCGCAGCGCCTGGCGGCCGCCGGCCATAACCGCGCGGGTGTGCGCTGGGCGGTGGCCGGCATCGTGGTGTTCGGGTTGAGCTACCCGCTGGCGCTGGGCCCGCTGTTCAGCGCCCTGCTCGGCCTGGCCATGCCAGCCAAGATCCTGCTGAGCCTGCTGTTGATCGCGCCGCTGGCGTTCTGCATGGGCATGCCGTTTCCGCTGGCGCTGGCGGCACTGGGTCAGCGCGCGCCGTCACTGATCCCCTGGGCCTGGGGCGTCAACGGCTGTGCCTCGGTGGTGAGTGCGGCGCTGGCCACGCTGCTGGCGATCCATTTCGGTTTCAGCGCGGTGCTGCTGATCGCCCTGGGCCTGTACCTGGTGGCGGCCTGGACCATCGCCGCCATGCCAGGCAAGGCCCAGTAAGGCGCACACGGGGTCTGGCCCCGCTGGCCCATGCCGCACCCGGATCACGGCTTCAGCTTCTCAGCTGTTCCTTGGCCACCACAGGCCCCAGGCAGCGTTCGATGTCTTCGCGGTGCAGGGTTTCCTTTTCCTCCAGTGCGGCGATGAGGACCTCCAGCTGGCTGCGGTGCTGGTGAATGATCTCCAGGGCCTGCTGTTCCGCGGTAAGGATCAGCTCCCGTACCGCCTGGTCCACCGCCTGGGCGGAATGCTCACTGTAGCGGCGGGGCTGGGCGATCTCGCGGCCGAGGAACGGGTGTTCCTCGCTTTCACGCAGATCCACCGGACCGACCTCGTGGGACATGCCCCAGCGGCTCACCATGGCCCGCGCCAGTGCGGTTGCCTTGCTGATGTCATCGTCCGCGCCGGAGCTGACCGATTCGAGCAGCGCCTGTTCGGCGCTGCGTCCGGCCAGGATCACCGCCAAGCGGTCGCGCAGATACTCCTCCGGCAGGGTATGGCGCTCGTCCTCGGGCAATTGCTGGGTGCCGCCCAGGGTGCGGCCGCGAGGGATGATGGACACCTTGTACAGCGGATCGGCGTTGCGCACGAAGTAGGCGACCAGGGTGTGCCCCGCCTCATGCACCGCCAGCCGATGGCGTTCTTCCGGCTGGATGGCGAGGGTGCGCACGGTACCCATCAGCAGCTTGTCGCGCGCCTCTTCGAAATCCTGCATCAGTACCCGTTCACGCTGGTAGCGCGCCGCCAGCATCGCCGCCTCGTTGACCAGGTTCTTCAGATCCGCGCCGGAGAAACCGGGCGTGCCGGAGGCAATCTGCTCCAGCGCCACATCCTCGGCCAGCGGCACCTTGCGGGTATGCACCTGGAGGATCGCCACCCGGTCCTTGCGGTCCGGCAGGTCCAGCACCACGTGGCGATCGAAGCGGCCGGGCCGCAGCAGCGCCGGGTCCAGCACGTCGGGGCGGTTGGTGGCCGCCAGCACGATGACCGCTTCACGCCCGGTGAAGCCATCCAGCTCCGCCAGGATCTGGTTGAGGGTCTGCTCCCGTTCATCATGGCCGCCGCCCAGGCCGGTGCCACGGGTGCGGCCGACGCTGTCCAGTTCGTCGACGAAGATGATGCTGGGGGAATTCTGCTTGGCTGCGGTGAACAGGTTGCGCACCCGTGAAGCGCCGACGCCGACGAACACCTCGATGAACTCGGAGCCGGAGATGGAGAAGAACGGCACCCCGGCCTCCCCGGCCAGCGCCTTCGCCAGCAGGGTCTTGCCGGTGCCCGGGGCACCCATCAACAGCACCCCGCGCGGCACCTCGGCACCCAGTTTGCGGAACTGCTCGGGATGCTTGAGGAATTCCACCAGTTCGGTCACTTCGCGTTTGGCGTTGTCCTGCCCGGCCACATCGGCGAAGGTCACCTCGGGCACCTCCGCCTCCTTGGCGGAAGACTGGAGAAATTTCTTCAGCTCGTCCGGGCCGCCCAGGCGTCCACCCAGGGTCTTGCTGGTGCGCTGAAAGATCAGGTAGAAGAAGCCGAACAGCAGCAGCCAGGGCAACAGCGACATCACCAGGGTCATCATGGCCCCCTTGCCCGGCTCGTCACCGATGGTCAACTTGACCTGGTGGTCCTCCAGCGCCGGGATCAGGGACTCGTCACCAAAGTCCGGCAGTCGGGTGCGGAACCGGCTGGCGGTCTCCTGGCGCGGACCGATCGGCGCGGGCGCCGTCAGTCTGCCCGTCACCTCAACCCCCTGCAGTCGCACCTCGCTGACCTCGCCCTGGTAGACGAAGGTCTTGAACTGGCTGTAGGGGATCTCGTAACTCGGCTCCGTCTGGCGTATCGAGGTGCCAAACAGCCAGTAATAGAGCAGCCCCATTGCGAGGATGAGCAGCGCGTAGTGCAGCCAGTCGGGGTAAGGCCTGGTCGGTTTGGTGGTCTTATTCATCCGTTCATCGTAAGCGGATTTTGATCCGGATGCCTTAAGGTTACGCCATCCCGCAGCCACTGACCGTAACGGTCGAAGCAAGGCGCTGCGCGACCGGTGCGTGCGACCCCGGCGAACGCCAGCGGCTAGCGCTGCAGCAGCCGCCGCAGCGCCTTGAGCGAACGGGTGTTGATCACGTCGTCAGCCGTCAGCCAGCCGCGCCTGGCCTGGTCCACGCCATAGCGCAGGCAACCCAGGCCGGCGCAGCTGTGGGCGTCACTGGAGATGGCCACCTTCAGCCCCAGCTCGCTGGCCATGCGGCAGGCCTCGTCGCTCAGGTCCAGGCGATCGGGCTGGGCGTTGACCTCCATGAAGCAGCCCCGCTCCACCGCCGCTTTCATCAGTCGTTCCAGGTCGATGTCGTAGGGCGGGCGGTCGTTGATCAGCCGACCGGTGGGATGAGCCAGGATGCTGAAGTGGCGGTTGTCCATGGCGCGCAGGATGCGTTCGGTCTGCCTGCGCCGCGACAGCTGGAACTTGTAGTGCACCGCACACACCGCCAGGTCCAGCCGGGCGAGGATGTCGTCCGGCATGTCCAGCGTGCCGTCCGCCAGGATGTCCACCTCGCAGGATTTGAGCAGCACGATGCCGTCGAGCTCGTCGTTGAGTTTGTCGATAGCATCGAGCTGGGCCGCCAGGCGCTCCGGTTCCAGGCCGTGGGCAACGGTGACGTGGCGCGAATGGTCGCAGATGGCCAGGTAGTCGTAACCCAGTTCGCGGGCCGCCAGCGCCATGGCGCGCAGGCTGTCGTGGCCGTCGCTGGCCTCGGTATGGCAATGCAGGTCGCCGCGCAGCTCGGCCAGGGTCAGCAGCTTGGGCAGCCTACCCTGCCTGGCCGCCTCGATCTCGCCGCGGTTCTCGCGCAGTTCCGGCTCGATATAGGGCAACCCCACCGCATCGAACACCTCCTGCTCGGTACGCCCGGCGATGCGCTTGTCGCCCTTGAACACACCGTACTCGTTGAGCTTCAGACCGCGCTTCACCGCCAGGCTGCGCACCGCGATGTTGTGCGCCTTGGAACCGGTGAAGTAGTGCAGCGCGGCGCCGTAGCTGACCTGCGGCACCACCCGCAGGTCCACCTGCATGCCGCTGCGCAGCCGCACCGTGGAGCGGGTGTCGCCCTGGGAGACCACCGCCACCACCTCGTCATAGCTCACGAAGCGGTCCATCACCGGCGCATCCTTGCTGGCGGTGATCAGGATATCCAGGTCACCCACGGTTTCGCGGCAGCGCCGGTAGCTGCCGGCCAGCGTCACCTGCTTGACCCCCTTCACGGCGCCCAGGTAGGCGAGCAGCGGCGCGGCGATGTCCTCGGCAGCGCTGCGGGTGGCGCGGCGTTCGACCTGGGCCTGGCGCTGCAACTGATCGAGGATCTTCGCCTCGGTTTTGGCGCCGAAGCCGGCCAGCTCACGGATGCGCCCGGCCCTGGCCGCCCGCTCCAGGTCCTTGAGGCTGCGCACCTTCAGCTGCGCGTGCAGCGCCCGCACCCGCTTCGGCCCCAGCCCCGGGATCCGCAGCATGGCGACCAGCGCGCCGGGGGTGCGCCGCTCGGCCTGCTTGAGCGCCGGCAGCTCGCCGGTCTCCACCAGGGTGCGGATCTTCTTCGCCAGGTCGTCACCGATGCCGGGCAGTTCGCTCAGGTCAGCACCCTGCGCCACGAGTTCGGCCATGGCGTGGGGATGCGCGCGGATGGTCAGCGCGGCATTGCGATAGGCGCGCACCCGGAAGGGGTTGGCGGCCTCGATCTCCAACAGGTCGGCCAGCTTGTCGAAGGCGTCCGCGATCTCGCTGTTGTGCACCGGCATGGTGGCTGGTTCCCCGCTGACCCGGCCGCGCCGGGCGTTGCTGTAGATGCCGTGGCAACTGGGCCAGGCACGGACGTCCAGTATAGGTGCCAGCCCAAGGAGTTGGGCCAGACCGGTAATAGCGCGGCAGAAACGGGGACAGGCCCTTATCCCGGCATCTGGACCATACACTTACCCATCCAGGGGTTTTTTGGCACACTGCAGTTACGCCCTCTTCAAGCCTAATTGCCTTTGCGCGGTCTGCAATGCATCAACTCAAGCCCTTCCTCAACAGAACGCATGTCGCCTATTTCTCGCTGGAGATCGCGCTGCGCAACGATATCCCCACCTATGCCGGCGGCCTGGGCGTGCTGGCCGGCGATACCCTGCGCACTGCGGCGGACCTGGAACTGCCACTGGTTGCCGTCACGCTGATCAGCCGCCGCGGCTACTTCCGCCAGGCGATCGACGCCGAGGGCCACCAGACCGAACTGCCGGACCCGTGGACGCCGGAGAGCTGGCTGCTGCCGCTGGACGCCAAGATCGCCGTCCCCCTCGGCGGACATGATGTCTGGGTACAGGCCTGGCTGTACGTGCTGGCGGGCGACTCCGGCCGCAGGGTGCCGGTGATCCTGCTGGACACCGACCTGACCGAGAACCGGCCGAAGGACCGCGAGATCACCCACGACCTGTACGGCCGCGATGACGAGTACCGACTCAAGCAGGAGGCAGTGCTGGGCATCGGCGGCGCGCGCATGCTGCGCGCGCTGGGCTTCCGCATCCAGACCTATCACATGAACGAAGGCCACTCCGCGCTGCTGGCGCTGGACCTGTTGCGCCGCTACCAGGTCAACACGGACACGCCACAATCGGCCGAGCCCTCCTATGACACGGCCCCGGTGAAGGAACGCTGCCTGTTCACCACCCACACCCCGGTGGAGGCCGGCCACGACCAGTTCTCCTACCAGCTGGTCGAGCGGGTGCTGGGCGACTTCATCGAGATGTCACTGCTGCAACAGCTGGGCGGCAAGGGCCGTTTCAACATGACCCTGCTGGCGCTGCACCTGAGCGGCTACGTCAACGGCGTCGGCAAGGCCCATGCCGAAACCTCACGGACCCTGTACCCCGGCTACCGGCTGCATGCCATCACCAACGGCGTGTATCCCGGCACCTGGACCCATGCCAGCTTCCGCAAGCTGTTCGACCAGTACATCCATGACTGGCGCCATGAGCCCGAGCTGCTGGTACGCGCCGACCAGATCCCGGCCGAGGAGATCTGGTCGGCCCACCAGCAGGCCAAGACGGAACTGATCAACACCGTGTATGAGCGCACCCGTGTCCGGCTGGACCCGGAACTGCCCATCATCGGTTTCTCGCGGCGCATGACCACCTACAAGCGCCCCGACCTGTTGTTCTCCAACCTCGATCGACTGCGTGCCATCGCCAAAAAGCAGCCGTTCCAGATCGTCCTGGCCGGCAAGGCACACCCGCGCGACATGGCCGGCAAGCTGCTGATCGAGGCCCTGCACAAGTGGCTGGGCAGCCTGGCCGCGGACATTCCGGCGGCCTTCCTGCCCAACTACGACATGACGCTGGGGCTGCACATGGTGTCGGGCTCGGACATCTGGCTGAACACCCCGTTGCGACCGATGGAGGCGTCCGGCACCAGCGGCATGAAGGCCGCCCTCAATGGCGTGCCCAGCCTGAGCGTGCGTGACGGCTGGTGGACGGAAGGCTGCATCGAGGGCGTCACCGGCTGGGCCATCGGCGACGGCGCAACGCCGGATATCAACGGCCTGGACTCAGGCTCCTTGTACGACAAGCTGGAGCACACCGTACTGCCGCTGTACTACCAGGACCGTGACGCCTGGATCCAGGTCATGAAGGGCGCCATCGCCAAGAACGGCTCGGTGTTCAACAGCTTCCGCATGATGCGCCGCTACGCGGCAGAGGCCTATCTGCGCCGCGAAGGGTCGTTCCTGTAGCCAGCCAGGGTGGCACGACTGCCGGGCCGTTGCCTATGACCTCACTTCAACAGAAAAGGACACCGGCTCCGCGGTCTGCCGGTTGGCTTTTCGCTCGGCCACGCACTCGTATTCACCCATCTCGAACTCACGGCAGATCAGCGGCCGCCGGTCGTAGATCAGGCACTTCAGGGTGTTGCGGTCCAGCGCCGCGCACCAGCCATCATCCAGGCGCGCCATGGTTCGCGCGCCCCATTGATCGGTGTCGACAAGGTGATCGGGCACGCCGGTATCGGTAATCAGCATGACCTCCAGGCGGCAACAGCAGGCCTCGCAGTTTGCGCAGCTCACTTCGGCGTCGGGCGGTGATCTCATTTCGATGGTCATACCAATGATGTTTCGTGTTGCAGAGGGGTTGCCATTCAGGTCCGGCGCATCCGCGGCCCCGGTCGCGGGACTGTACAGCATCCAATCGCTCAGAGCCCTGTAGTTACCGGGTGTCCGGGCCCGCTGCTGCCAACCCGCACCGGACGCAGCTGCCCTTGAACTGACATTGATCAAATCCGCCTGCCTTGCCGCTTCCCTGCGCGACGCCGGCCGCTGACAATCTGCGGATCAGCCAGCATCGACGGCAACCGGGCAGTGACCAGACAGCCCCGCACAGACGCCGCCGAGCATGACGCCACCCTGGAGTCCGACCGATGAAACATCGCCTGTTCGCGGCCCTGCTGCCCCTCACCCTGTGCGCGACCGTCTCGGCCGGACCCAGCAACATGCAGCCCGGCCTGTGGGAGATCACCACCGAAACCAGCATGCCCGGCATGCCCATGAAGCTGCCGCCGCAGACCATGCGGCACTGCTACACCGCCGCAGACCTGGCACAGGCACAGAACGCGGTGCCCCAGGGCGGCGATGCCAACTGCAAGATTCAGGACTACCAGTTGAACGGCAACACCGCGACCTGGACCATCGAGTGCACGGGCGAGACCACCATGCACGGCACCGGCACCATGACCATGACGCCCACCAGCTACACCGGCTCGATGAAAAGCGTCATGACCCACCCTGGCGGCAGCATGGAGATGACCAGCAGCTGGCGTGCCAGGCGCGTGGGTGACTGCCCCTAGCCGGCACCGGCCCGGACAGCGGCTGGCCGGACGCTGACTCAGGCCTTGCGCCGGCAGTCCGCCAGGGCATCGCCCCAGGCGTCGACAAGTACCGCATGCACCACCGCGTCATCCGTGCCGCGCAGCAGATACTCCTTGTCCGCGGTCAGCCGGCAGCTTTCCCAACCCTCCGCCACCGGGCATTCGACGCGGATCTCCCAGTGTCCTTCATGGGGCTCCACCTCGAACAGGTAGGCGTCGAGCCCCAACTCATCAAGCACCCGGCCGACCACCTCGCGCGCCTGGGCCAACTCGGTCATCGATAGGGTCATGGCAGCCTGCCTCCTGTGAGGGTTACCCGGCGAGCGACATAGCGCCAGGGTCACACAACGGTTGTCTTGAATACTGGCGCCAGCCATCCGCCGGCGCCGCCTGCACACCCCGCCAGCATAATCGCCTGCCGTTTGAACTCCCATCCACCAAAGCGAACTAAGCAGATGATCGCGATCCCCCATCCCACCCCGGAGTACCCGTCATGCACAAGCGCCCCCTAGCAGCCTTGCTGAGCGTCGCCCTGTCCACCACCGTAGCGGCGGCAACCAGTGACCTGCAGCCCGGCCTGTGGGAGGTCACCACCGACACCAGCATGCCCGGCATGCCGATCCAGCTGCCGTCACAGACCGTGCGCAACTGCTACACCGCCGCGGACCTGGCGCAAGCACAGGATGCGGTGCGCCAGGGCGGCTATGCCAACTGCAAGGTGCAGAACTTCCGGGAACAGGGCAACACCGCCACCTGGTCGATCGCATGCAGCGGCGAACCCGCCATGCGCGGCACCGGCACCATGACCACCACCGCCACATCCTTTAGCGGATCCATGGACAGCGTGGTCAATTACCCCGGCGGGGCCATGGCACTGACCAACCGCTGGCGCGCCAAGCGGGTGGGTGCGTGCAAGTAGGCGGTTGATCCGGACCAGAATGGCCGGCATCGAGCGCAGCGCCCCGCCACCCCGTTTACATGTCTTCCACCCGGCACATCGCTTGTATAAGCTGTCGCTGATAAACCACCGCTCCAGGAGCATTAACCCATGCAGCAGCCACAGATCCATTTCATCGGAGGGGAAAAAGGCGGGGTTGGCAAGTCCGTCGTCGCCCGCCTGCTCGCCCAGTACTGGATCGACCAGGAGAAAAACTGGAAGGGTTACGACACCGACCGCTCCCACGGCGCCCTGCTGCGCTACTACGCGGACTACAGCGTGCCGGTGGAGATCAGCCGCGTCGAAGAGATCGACAGCATCATGGAAACGGCACTGGAAGAAGAGGCCAACGTGCTGGTCGACCTGGCTGCGCAGACCGAGGCCCAGCTGCACCAATGGGTGGAAGACAGCGACGTGCTGGAAATGGCCAACGAGGTCGGCCTGGGCATGCATTTCTGGTACGTGCTGGACGAAGGCAAGGACTCGGTCAACCTGCTGGGAAACTTCCTGGCCCGCTACGGCGACAAGGCCCGTTACGTGATCGTGCTCAACCAGGGCCGTGGTGACGACTTCAGCCTGTTCCACGATTCCCCGGTTGCCCGGCAGGTGGCCGACATGCAGATCCCGGTCGTCGAGCTCAAGGCACTGCACCGCCCCACCATGCGCAAGATCGACCAGTTCGACAAAAGCTTCTGGGCCGCGGTCAACAACAGGGACCCCGCCCTGGGTGAATGCCTGGGCATCATGGAGCGCCAGCGCATCAAGACCTGGCTGAAGAACGCCTACCGCGAGTTCGAAGCCATCGGGGTTTGATGCCCTGCCATGGGCCCCTGGCCCTGGAATGGAAAGCCGGCCCCGGGGCCGGCTTTTTTCATCCAGCTAAAGCGTGACAATCCGTTTTTCACGGGTATGGTTGAAGCCCCTGAACACGGTTAGGCGCCCCGCATCCCATGGATGATTACGACTACATCATCATCGGTGCCGGCTCGGCCGGTTGCCTGCTGGCCAACCGCCTGTCGGCCGACCCGGACGTCAGCGTGCTGCTGCTGGAGGCCGGCGGCCAGGACGACTACTTCTGGATACACGTCCCGGTCGGCTACCTGTACACCATCAACAACCCGAAGACCGACTGGTGCTACAAGACCGAGCCCGCCCCTGGCCTGAACGGCCGCATGCTGAACTACGCGCGGGGCAAGGTGCTGGGCGGCTGTTCGTCCATCAACGCCATGATCTACATGCGCGGCCAGCGGCAGGACTATGAGCACTGGGCCGAACTCGGCAATCCCGGCTGGGGCTGGGACGAGGTGCTGCCCCACTACAGGAGCAGCGAGGACTACGTGCACGGTGCCGACGCCATGCACGGCGCCGACGGCGAGCTGCGCGTCGAGGAACGGCGCGTCAACTGGGAGATCCTCGACGCCTGGCGCGCCGCCGCGGCCGAGTGCGGCATCCCCCCGGTCGACGACTTCAACCGCGGCGACAACCTCGGCTGCGGCTATTTCCAGGTCAACCAGAAGCGCGGCAAGCGCTGGAGCGCCGCCGACGCCTTTCTGAAACCGGTGCTGGCGCGCCCCAACCTCACGCTGATCACCCGGGCACAGGTCGAGCGCATCCGCGTGCAGACGCAGGACGGCGTGAAGCGCGCGACCGGCGTCGAGGTACGGCTGAACGGCGCTGCATCCCGATACATCGCGGCGAAACGCGAGGTGATCCTGTCCGCCGGCGCCATCGGCTCGCCGCAGATCCTGGAGCTGTCCGGCATCGGCAACGGCGCGCTGCTGCAGCAACATGGCATCGCCGTGGTCCACGAACTGCCCGGGGTGGGCGAAAACCTGCAGGACCACCTGCAGATCCGCATGGTCTACAAGGTGCACAACGTGGTCACCCTCAACCAGCGCGCCAACAGCCTGGCCGGCAAGCTGGCGATGGGACTGGAATACCTGTTGTTCAAGCGCGGGCCTATGACCATGGCGCCCAGCCAGCTGGGCGCCTTCGCCATGAGCGACGGCTCGCAGCAACGGCCCAACATCGAATGGCATGTGCAACCGTTGAGCCTGGACAGGTTCGGCGAACCGCTGCACCCCTTCCCCGCCATCACGCCATCGGTGTGCAACCTGCGCCCCACCAGCCGTGGCCATGTGCACATCCAGGGTCCCGCGGTGGACACGCACCCGACCATACAGCTCAACTACCTGTCGACCCCGGAGGACCAGCAGGTTGCCGTCGCGGCCATGCGCTTCAACCGCCGCATCATGGCAGCGACTGCGCTGGCCGGATATCAGCCGGAGGAATGGTTGCCGGGCGCGGCCACGGACAGCGACGAGGCACTGCTCAAGGCCGCCGGCGACCTGGGCACCACCATCTTCCACCCGGTCGGCACCTGCAGGATGGGGCCGGACGACATGGCGGTGGTCGACGAGCGGCTGCGGCTGCGGGGCATCGCGGGACTGCGGGTCATCGACGCCTCGGTGATGCCGACCATCACCTCCGGCAACACCAATGCACCGACCATCATGATCGCCGAGAAGGGCGCGCAGATGATCCGCGAGGATGGGCGTGGTCGAGGCTGAGCAGCCCCTGTCCTAGGGGTCAGACGCCGTTATTTACGGTGAGGATAAAATTCCGTCAGCAAGGTCGCCAGCGCCGGAATCTCCGTGACAAGCGCCTCGACGGATTGCTCATGGGCGTGGACATCCACTGCGCGCGGACCTTGCGGGTCGCAGATCACCACCGCCACGGCTGCTTTGCTGGCGCTGAGCCAAACGGCATGCGGTTGCTTTTCGGCATGCATCCATAGCCGTTCGATAGGGATCAAGGTGATCCCGGCCACGCTGATCGGGGTGCCGGCACGCAGCTCGCTCATTGCGCCGCCGCTCTCGCGGTGTGCAGCGCGCGTCGCGTATCGGGCGATAGCGCGAACACGAGCAGCACCCACAGTAGTTGCACAGGGATGATGCGGATGCCGCCCTTGCCGTCGATATCGAGGGCCTCGGCGGTGAACGCCGGCTCGACGGCAACGCGGGTATTGGAGAGCGATGCCAGCATTGCCGCAAGAGGGCCCACCACCGCCCACAACCGTCCCGTGTCCGCCGGGTCATCCAGGCCCAGGCGGACCTGCATATCGAGTTCACGGACGTGGATGCGCCGGAGCAGCTCCTGGGCCAGCCTCAGCAGGCGCCAGCCGAACCCTTCAACGCGCAGCAGGGCGATCAACCGGCGCGTGCCGCGGCGGGTGCGGCGCCAACCCACCTTGCGGCGCGCCGGCCTGGCGCGCGCCCGTGTCTTGGGCTTGCCCGGGCGCAGCCGTACCAGGCCGAACAGCCAGACGAGGGTGACACCGCCTTGCTGTTTGCCCGCCTGGCGCTGCACGACGAAGTCCACGTCCACCGGAACGGCCAGCAACGCCAGCAGGCTCGCCAGCAGTGCCACAACCACCCAGACAACCAGCACCGGACGACGCCTCAGTCAGCGCTCTGCCCGCCAGCCCCGCGCACGGTCTTGCCGATGGTCTCGGCCACCTTCTCCAGCACCGAGGTGGTGGCGCCCTTGATCGGCTCCACGCGCACGCCGTCCTTGTTGATGATCAGCAGCGCGACCGGCTTGACGCCGCCACCGCCGCCGGTTGCTCCGCCCGTGCCCTCGCCCACTTCGCCGGCCTTCATCCTGCCGGTTCCGCCGCCTGCACCAAAGCCGAAGCCGACGCTGACCAGGGGGATAAAGGTGTTGCCTTCGATGACGATCGGCTCACCCACCACCGTCTTGGTGTTCAGCATCCGCTCGATCTCGCCCATGGCGGTCTTGAGAAGTTGTTCTACGTGTTCCATCGGGTGCTCCGTGACAGGCTGCGTGATTGTCGTCCGCTAACCATAGACAAACTCCCGGCGGGCGTATTGCGCCATGTCAGGTATCCCTGGCGCAGCGAGGAAGACGGGGCCGCCTATTGTTTGACGTCCGCCTGCCCCGTCAGCGTTGCACCCGAGCGCTCAGGCGGCACGCAGATCCGTGTGCTTGAGCGGGAACGCGCGCACCCGCTTGCCGGTGGCGGCGAAGATGGCGTTCAGCACGGCCGGTGCGGCCACCGCGATGGTCGGCTCGCCGATGCCGCCCCAGAAGCCGCCCGACGGCATGACGATGACCTCCACCTTGGGCATCTCCGCCATCAGCATCGACGGATAGTCGTTGAAATTCTGCTGCTCCACCGCGCCGCCCTTGAGGGTGCATTCGCCATACAGCAAGGCCGACAGGCCGAACACGAAGGAGCCTTCCACCTGGGCCTCGATCTGCTGCGGGTTGACCGCGTAGCCGGGGTCGGTGGCGGCGACGATGCGATGTATCTTCAGCCTGCCCCCCTCGTCCACCGACACCTCGGCGCAGGCCGCCACGTGGCTGGCAAAGGCCTTGCACACCGCCAGGCCGCGATGCACGCCCTTGGGTGCCGGCTTGCCCCAGCCCGCCTTTTCCGCCACCGCGTTCAGCACCGCCAGGCTCTTGGGGTGATTGGCCATCAGCTTGCGGCGGAATGCCAGCGGGTCCTTGCCGGCGGCATGGGCCAGTTCGTCGATGAAGGATTCCATGTAGATGGCATTCTGGTTGACGTTCACGCCCCGCCAGAAGCCCGGCGGAACCGGAGGGTTGCGCATCGCATGCTCGACCAGCAGGTTCGGCACCGTGTAGCTGATGGCATGGTCACCGTCGGGCAGCAGCCCCTGGAAGGTGAACATGTCCACCCCGTTGTTCATCCAGTTCGGATTGACCGAGGCCAGTATCGACTGCCCCGAGATGCGCACATGCAGGCCGACCAGCTCGCCCTGGGCGTCCAGCCCGCCGACCAGCCGGCACTTGGTGATCGGGTGGTAGTGGCCGTGCTGCACATCCTCTTCACGGGTCCACAGCAGCTTCACCGGCGTACCCGGCAGCTGCCTGGCGATCGCCACCGCCTGCTTGACGAAATCGTGAAAGGCGCCGCGCCGGCCGAAACCGCCGCCGAGGTGGATCTTGTAGACATCGCATTGGCGCGCCGGCAGCCCGGCCGCCTCTGCGGCGGCCTGCAGGGCGGCCTCACCGTTCTGCGTCGGACACCAGACCTCGCAGCGATCCTTGGTCCACAGCGCCGTGGCGTTCATCGGCTCCATGGGATTGTGACTCTGGTAGGGATAGGCGTAGGTGGCCTCGACGGTCTTCGCCGCACCCTGCAGCGCCTGCTTGGCATCACCGTTGCGGTTGCCGACAAAGGCCTCATCGGCGCTCAGGCCTTCATCCAGCATCTGCGCGATCGAGGCACTGCTGACCGCCGCATTCGGTCCCCGGTCCCAGGTCACCGGCAGTGCATCCAGCGCCGTCTTGGCCTGCCACCAGGTATCGGCAACCACGGCCACGGCATCCTCCCCGACCCGCACCACCTGGCGCACGCCGGGCAGCTTGCTCACCTTGGCGGCATCGAATGCTGCCAGCGTGCCGCCGAAGGTCGGGCATGCCCTGATGGCGGCATTGAGCATGCCGGGCAACTGCAGATCGGCGCCGAACACCTGCTTGCCGGTCAGCTTGTCCAGCGTGTCCAGGCGCTTGACCGGCTGGCCGATCAGCTTCCAGTCCTTCGGGTCCTTGAGCTCGACCTGTTCCGGCGGGAACAGCCCGGCGGCGGCCGCGGCCACCTTGCCATAGGTGGTGGTGCGACCGGTGGGCTGATGGGTGATGACGCTGGCCGCCACGGTGCATTCCGCCTGCGGCACGCCCCAGGCCTCCGCCGCGGCCTCGATCAGCATCTCGCGGGCGACGGCGCCGCCCTTGCGCACATAGTCATGGCTGCCGCGGATGCCCTGGCTGCCACCGGTCGAGAAGCTGCCCCATATGCGGTCACGGGCGAGATTCTGTCCGGGCGTCGGGTATTCGGTCGTCACCTTCGACCAGTCGCACTCGAGTTCCTCGGCAACCAGTTGCGCCAGGCCGGTCAGGGTGCCCTGGCCCATCTCGGAACGCGCAATGCGGATGATCACGGTGTCGTCGGGCTCGATGACGACCCAGGCATTGACCTCGGGTGTCGCTGCTGAAGTGCCTTGTGCCGCCAGCGCCCCGCGGCTGGTCAACGGCAGATACAGTCCCAGGGTAAAGGCGGCGCCCAGCGTGGCGCTGCCAATCAGAAATTCCCGGCGGGAAACATTGACGCGTTGCTTGTCCATCACGACCTCCCCCGCTTGTTGATCTCGACGGCCAGGTGAATGCCGCGCCGCACGCGGTTGAAGGTCCCGCAGCGGCAGATGTTGGTCACCCTGGCATCGATGTCGGCATCACTGGGATCGGGCTTGTCATTGAGCAGCGCCGCGGCAGTCATGATCATGCCCGGCTGGCAGTAGCCGCACTGCGGCACGTCGAGTTCCGCCCACGCCTGCTGCAGCGGGTGCCTGCCGTCGGGGGACAGCCCTTCGATGGTGGTGATTTGCTGGGCGGCGTCGAGCGCCGAAACCGGGACGACACATGAGCGGACCGCTTCGCCATCGATATGCACCGTGCAGGCGCCGCAGATGCCGATGCCGCAACTGTACTTGGTGCCGGTCAGGCCCAGTTGCTCACGCAGCACCCATAGCAGGGGCGTCGAGTCGTCCACATCGAGGTCGACAAGCTTGCCGTTTACCTTGAGTTTCGCCATTGCCAACTCCTTTGGTCTTGGATTCAACATGCCGCTTCGCAGAGCATAGGCGGAACATCCAACCACCACCATGGGCGGGGGACAGGGGTCGCAGCGTGTCGATGGTGGTGTAGCGACCGACCGATACCCGCAAAATGCCCTAGTAATCTAGTCGACTTTACTTGTTGCGGCATCAGGCATCAGAAAATCCAGCCATACGGTCCCGGAACTGGGCGAATACCTGGGCATCATTGAGCGCCCGCAGATCACGACCTGGCTGAAGAACGCTTATCGGGAGCGCGAAGACATCGGCGTCTGATCCCGGCCGGACGGCTGAGCCGCGACGTGCGCACAAGGATCGTAACCCGGCCACAACTGACGGATATGCCGCGAACGCTCCGCGGTGTCGAATCAGACCGGTTCGTCGTCCCGTGGCGTACTTGGTGCCACGTCCAGCTCCTGCTGCAGCTGCCGCTCCACCGCCCGCGGTGAACCCGTGTGGCGTGCCAGCAGGTCGTAGGCGGCGGGTACGATGAACAGGGTGAAGAAGGTGCCGGCGATGACACCGCACAGGATCACCACGCCGATCACGAAGCGGGTCTCGGTGCCGGCGCCGAAGGACAGCAGCAGCGGCACCGAGCCGGCGGCCGTGGTGATGCCGGTCATCACGATCGGCCGCAGCCGCACATCCGCCGCCTCGATCAGCGCCTCGCGACAGCTCTTGCCCTGGTCGCGTAGCTGGTTGGCGAACTCCACGATCAGGATGCCGTTCTTGGCCGACAGGCCGACCAGCATGATCAGGCCGATCTGGCTGTACAGATTCAGCGTCTGGCCGGTCCAGTACAGGCCCAGCAGCGCGCCGGTCATGGCCAGCGGCACCGTGAGCATGATCACCAGCGGATGTATCCAGCTCTCGAACTGCGCCGCCAGCACCAGGAACACCACCATCAAGCCCAGTGCGAAGATGAACAACAGCGACTCACCGGCGAACTTGTAGTCCCGCGACTGGCCCTTGTAGTCGACGATGGCATGACCAGGCAGTTCGGCCTTCACCAGCCCCTCCAGGTGCGTAAGGGCACTACCCAATGCGTAACCCTCCTCCAGGTTCGCCTCCAGGGTGATGGAGCGCACCCGGTTGTAGCGGTTGAGCACGATGGAATCGGCAAACTCCTGCAGCTGCACCAGGTTGGCCAGCGCGATCAGCTCGCCGGTCCGGTCGGAACGGACGAAGATGTTCTGCATGTCCGTGGGCGTGCGCTGCTCGGCGCGGTCGCCTTCCAGGATGATGTAGTACTCCTGCCCCTCGTCGATGTAGGTGGTCACCCGTCGCGAGCCCAGCATGGTCTCCAGGGTGCGGCCGATATTGCTCACCGTCACACCCAGGTCCGCGGCGCGTTCGTAGTCGATCGCCACCTGCACCTGGGGCTTGGTCTCCTTGTAGTCCCAGTCGATGCCGCGCAGCCCCGGGTTGTTCTCGTTCAGCCTGGCCAGCAGGATGTCGCGCCACTGCGCCAGCTCCTGGTAGGTGCCGCCGCCGATCACGAACTGCACCGGCTTCTGGATGCGCGCACCGAAGCCCTGGCGCATCACCGGGAAGGCGCGCACGCCCGGCAGGTCGGACAGGTTGGCGCGGATCTGGTCCATGATCTGCCACGCCGAGCGGCGCTCGCCCCAGTCATTGAGCACCAGAATGGCGATGCCGGTGTTGTAGATGGCGACGTTGCCGAAGCCGCGCGGCGCACGCATCAGCAGACGCGTCACCTCGCCTTGCTCCACCAGCGGCATCAGGCGCCGTTCGATCTCGTCCATGTAGGTCTTCATGTACTCGTAGGACGCGCCCTCGGGACCGTTCACCAGCACGAAGAAGGCGCCGCGGTCCTCCTTGGGCGTGTACTCGTCCGGCAGCTGCTGGGCGGTCCACCAGGCCGCGCCGCAGATCAGCAGGAACACCACCGCCAGCACGCCCTTGTGGTCCAGGGTCTTCTGCAGCACCCGGTGATAACCCGACTGCACCCGGCCGAAACCGGCGTTCAGCCAGGCGGTCAGCCGGCTTTCTCCCTGGCGCGACTTGAGGATCTTGGAGGCCAGCATGGGCGACAGGGTCAGCGCCACGAAGCTGGAGAAGCCCACCGCCGCGGCCATGGTGATGGCGAACTCGGTGAACAGCCGCCCCAGATCGCCTTCAAGAAAGGCGATGGGCACGAACACCGCCACCAGCACCACGGTGGTGGCGACCACCGCGAAGCCCACCTGGCGGGTGCCGCGGTAGGCGGCCACCAGGCGGGTCTCGCCGTACTTGTCCATGCGCCGTGAGATGTTCTCCAGCACCACGATGGCGTCGTCCACCACCAGGCCGATGGCCAGCACCAGCGCCAGCAGGGTGAGCATGTTCACCGAGAAGCCCAGTGCCAGCAGCACCATCGGCGTGGCGATCAGCGACACCGGCACGGTGATCGCTGGCACCAGGGTGGCGCGCACGCTGCCCAGGAACAGGAAGATCACCAGGATCACCAGCACGATGGCGATGCCCAGGGTCTTGTATACCTCCTTGATGGCGCCCTCGATGAACACTGAGGTGTCGTAGCTCTGGCGGATCTGCATGCCTTGCGGCAGCGTCGGATTGAGCCGCGCCATCTCCGCCTTGGCGGCGCGCGCCACGTCCAGGGTGTTGGCGGTGGACTGCTTGATGATGCCGATGCCCACCATGGGCACGCCATTGCCGCGGAAGAACAGCCGGTCGTCCTCGGCGGTGCGTTCCACCCGGGCCACGTCGCCCAGGCGCACCAGGTGGCCGGGCTGGCTGGCGCCGTCCTTGGTGATAACCAGCCTGCTGAAGTCCGCGGCGGTGCGGAACTGGCGTTCGATGCGGATGGTGAACTGGCGGTCCACCGAATCGATGCTGCCCGCGGGCAGCTCCACGTTCTCGCTGCGCAGCGCCTGTTCCACATCGGCCACGGTCAGGCCGCGCGCGGCCATCGCGGTGCGATCCAGCCATATCCGCATGGCATAGGACTGGGCACCGCCGATGCGCACCCGCGCCACGCCGTCGAGCACCGAGAAACGGTCCACCAGGTAGCGCTCGGCATAGTCGGTGAGCGCCGGCACGCTGAGACCGTCACTGGCCAGGTTCAGCCACATGATCACGTCTTCGTTGCTGTTGACCTTCTGGATGTCCGGCGGCTCGGCCTCGTCCGGCAACTGGCTGAGCACGCCGGATACGCGGTCTCGGATGTCGTTGGCGGCGCCGTCCACATCGCGCTCGACGTTGAACTCCACCGAGATGGCGGAGCGGCCGTCCTCGCTGCTGGACTCGATGAAGCGGATGCCCTCGACGCCGGCGATGCGGTCCTCGATCACCCGGGTGATACGGCTTTCCACCACGTCGGCCGAGGCACCGCGGTAGATGGTCTCGATGGACACCACCGGCGGATCGATGTCGGGAAACTCGCGCAGCGGCAGGCGATCGAAGGCCACCAGACCGAAGGCCACCAGCAGCAGCGAGAACACCACCGCCAACACCGGGCGTTTGACGGAGAGGTCGGAGAGGATCACGGTCAGGGTTCGCCGAGGGTCTTGCCCTTGATGATCTCGGACAGGTCGGTGCTGCCGTCATCCACCGCCAGCACCCGCACGGCGCTGCCCGGTTTGGCCTTGATGGCGCCGTGGGTGACCACCTGCTCGCCTGCCGCCAGCCCGCTGGTCACCTCCACCCGACCGGCCAGGCGCGCGCCGATCTCAACCGGCCGCCGCGCCACGGCATCGCCGCCGTCCCGCTGTACCCGCACCAGCACGAACTGGCGATCGCCCTCGGGCAGCAGCGCAGCCTCCGGGATCACCAGTGCCTCGCGCCGGTTGCGCAGCAGGTCCACCCGCATCAGCACGCCGGGCACGATCTGTCCGTCCGGGTTGGGCAGCAGGGCGCGCACCCGCACCGACCGGGTGACCGGGTCCACCCGGCTGTCGATGCTCGCCACCTCGCCCTGGTGGACCTGCTCACCCAGCGCCCGGGCACGGGCCTCGATGGGCATGCCGGTGTGCAGCTCGGCCAGGAACACCGCCGGCACGGTGAAGTCGAGCTTGATCACCTGGGTGTCGTCCAGGGTGACGATGGGGTCCGCCACCTCCACCAGGGCGCCGACGCTGATATGGCGCAATCCCACCTTGCCGGCGAAGGGCGCGCGCACCGTGCGGTCGTCGATGCGTGCCTGGATGGCCTTGATGCTGGCGCGGGCCTGCGCCACTTCCGAACGGGTGCTGTCGATCAGGTCCGGCGCGGTGAGCCTGCTCTGCTCCAGCTTAAGCAGCCGTTTCAATGCCAGCTCGCGCTCGGCGAGCTGCGCCTGGGCCTGGGCCAGATTGGCCTGTTCCTCGGCCTGTTCCAGCACCACCAGCACATCGCCGGTCGCCACCTGCTGGCCGTCGTCGAAATGGACGGACTGCACCTTCTCCGTGACGTTGGCGGTGATCAGCACCGACTCGTTGGCACTGGCGGTGCCGAGCGCCTCCACCCGGTCTGCGACCGTGCCGGCGGCAACCGGCGCCACGATCACCGCCTGCGGCGGGCCGGCCTTGGCTGCCTGGGCGGTGGCTGCACCGGGCAACAGCAACAGCAGCGTAAGGATGATGGGAAGACTGCCTCGGGCATGCTGCCGACGGAGCCGTTGTAAGGTGCGATGTGACATCGTTTGGCAGTCACCCTGAAGCTTGGGAAGCTCGCGCGAGCGTACGCCCGGCCATCGCGTGCGCACAAGGTGCTTAAGCGCGACCTGTTCCCGATGATTTGTCGGGGACTTTGCCGAATGCCTAGACCGGCAACAGCATGGGGTAACACCCGCAATCCGGATATACACGCTGGTGAGTCCCGGCTCGAACGCCTGATCGCGGGCAAAACTGGAGCATGCAGTGATCGCGCAGGGCAGCCGGTATAATCGGTAGCCCTGCCAAAGACACACAGCCCGCCGTCCTCATGCCAATCACCGACCTGATCACCCACCACATCACCTGTCAGCCCGATGCCGACACCACGCTCAGGCTCGGCACGGCGCTGGTCACCGCGGATGACCGGGCCGCGGCCCTGGTCGATGCGCTGAAAAGCAGCTTCTTCTCACGCCTGACCCGCGAACACGGCAGCTTTGCGTCGGAGGACGACCCGGCACCCCTGCCCCGCGAACTGGAGGCATTCAGCAAGCAGCAGCAGGGCTTCGTGGCACTGACCACCCGGCTGATGGAACAGTGGAAGACCCTGCTTGGCCAGGACAACCAGCCGTTCGATGCCGACGTGATCTGCTTTGCGGAACAGAACGGCGAGCACCACGTCTTCTACCTGCTGGTCGCCGGGCACAAGACGGCCTTCACCGTCAGCGCGGACCTGGCCATCGAATCCACCCAGTACCTGGACCTTGGCCCCGCCCTGTTCGGCATCAAGGTCGACCTGCACGAATGGCTCAAGGCCAAGCACTACGCCTACCTGTCGTTCGTGCCGCCCCGCGGCAACCGTGCGCTGGCTGACAGCTTCACCGCGCTGACCGGCTTCACCGCCGGCCTGGACAAGACAGACAGCACCGAGGCCTTCCTGACCGGGGTCGAAGCCTTTGCCAAGCAGGTCGAGCCGGAGCAGGTCGACAGCTACCGCAACCAGGTGGTCGACTACTGCGCCCACCAGGAACAGCGCGACGCCCCGGTCAACCTGCATGAACTGTCCCGCTCGGTGGAAGGCATCGACGGCGACCGCTTCAGCCGCTTCATGGCCGACTACACCCCCGAGCGTGACGAGGCCCTGATGATGGACAGGCGCAGCCTGCGCCGCTACGTGAAGTTCACCGGGCGGGAGAAGGACCTGGCGATCAGCTTTTCCTCATCGCAGCTGAACAGTCGGGTGCACTACAACCCGGACAAGGACACGCTGAGTATCGACGGGATTCCGCGGGCGTTGCGCGATCAGTTGCTCAGGCATTTGAACAAGTGACTGCGATTAACACCCTCGGCAGCAACCCCCTGCAGATCATTGTGAAAAAATAGGGCCTGCCCCCCATCACCTTTCTCAATCGATTCGCCGGAGCCCTACTCTGCCTAAGCGCGATGAACGCCGCCAAAGCCGCTGACACGCCGCCTGGCTGCATGGAAATGCATGGTGAAGTCCGCTGTATCGAGCGACAAGGTGCGCCGACCCCTAAGTGGCAGCAGGATTTGCATCAACTGAACGCCATGAATGCCAATTGCAGCCAATGGCTGGACATCTATAAAAAGGCACCAACGGATCTAAACCGGCAGCACATGAAAATGGCGTGTGATCGCAGCAGCCAGAAACGCCGTGAGATTCGACCTGAAGACGTTGTTCGCGAAGAATTCGGCCTTCAGTAAGCCATCCCAGTTTTGCCGCGAAGCGGAGTCTAGACTGCAGTAAAGAAAACCGGGGCTGCCGCCTATTGCCTGTCCCCATGACCTGATCGCGCCGGGACTCCCGGACCACGCCACCCCGCCTGCCCAGCGCCTGCCCAAGCAATACCTTGCCGCAGGTGTCCTGCTTGACCGACCATAGGCGGTACACACAGCGATCACCACGCTGGCTGGCATACGGGAGAGCGCGACGCATCATGAACAGGCAACAGCAGTCACAGGCGGGTGAGCGGGCATGACGGATCACATCGTGCACCGCTTCGACGACGAGCTGCGCCAGCTGCATGGCCAGGTGCTGGCGATGGCCCGGCTGGTGCTGGAACAGACCCGGGCCGCGCTGACCCGGGCGGTCAGCGGTGACGTGCAGGCGGTGGCCGAATTCGGCAGCAAGGAAAAGGCCGTCAACCAGTACGAGCTGCGCATCGATGACGCCGCGGTGTCGCTGATCGCGCGGCGCGGCCCGGTCGCCATGGATCTGCGCACCGTGATGGCCTTTGCCAAGATGGCCACCGACCTGGAGCGGATCGGCGACGAGGCGCTCACCCTCACCGAACTGGCGGCCCAGTGGTCGGGCGACGGCGCCCTGCTGACGGAGTTCCGCGAAGAGTCTGAGTGGGCCACCACGCTGCTGCAGCGCGCCCTGTCGGTGCTGGAGCAACTCGATGTCGAGCAGGCCATCCAGATGGAAAGCGAGCAGGCCAGGCTGGTGGAGCCGTTCCGCTCCTCCATCGCCCGGCTGGCTGCGCTGGAGCAGCATGAGAGCGCGGGCAACGCCGTGCGCCACGCCCTGGCCATCCGTTGCATCGAACGCATCGGCGACCACACCTGCAACCTGTGCGAGCACGTGGTGTACCTGGGCCGTGGTATCGATGTGCGGCACCAGTCGGACGCTGGCGGTTAACCATAAAGCAGCAGCCCCGTTTGCGCGGGTCTGCCGATACTGGCGCGGCACCATGACCGACCAGCCGACGATCACCCGCAGACGCACCCGCAGGGCTTGCCCATGACCCCCGCTTCCGGCACCAGACTGAGCGCCATCATCAGCATCGGCCTCGGCGTGGCCGCCATCCTGCTGCCCTACCTGTTCGGCACCGTGGCGGTCATGTTGCTGGCCGGGGTGATGCTGGCCAGCGGCATCGCCGGCCTGCTGTACGTCAACAGCTGGCGCCGGGCGGGCTTGCCGATGAGCGTCCTGGGCCCCTGGGTGCAGATCGTCGCCGGCGCGGTGTTGCTGATCTGGCCGGAACTGGCACTGTGGCTGGTGGCCGTGCTGCTCGGCGGCGGGCTGGTGGTGAGCGGCATGCTGGGCCTGTCGGCGCTGAGCGGCAGCCCGTTGCTCCAGCAGGCGACGGTCAAACGCATCGAACTGTGGGTGACCATCGGCCTGGGCGTGCTGCTGATCCTGATGGGCGCGTCCGGCTCGGCGCTGCTGCTGGGCATCATCCTGGGGCTGACGCTGATCAGCACCGGCTGGCAGCGCTGGCGACTGGCCAAAGACCTGTCCTGAGGCGTTTGTCCGGGCTGCCCTGAGCTGGCCCGGCCAGACCCGGATACGGCAATGGGGTCTGTCCCCCGTTACCGCACGCTATGAAGTTCACCGCCGGGCGCACTGCAACCCGGGCAAAGCCCCCTGCGCATCAACGGGATTGCGCAGGCGATACGGGTGCAGCTACTGCGACATCTGAATCAGTGCTGCGCTCCGGCAAAGCGCCGCACCACATGCCCGGCCGACAGCAGTACAGCGCCCACCACCAGCCCCGCAACCAGGTCGGCCAGCAGGACCGGCCAGGCCGCCACCAGGTGATGCACCGCAGCGATGTTGTGCACGTACATGCCCCCGCCCACCAACAACATGGCCACGGTCCCCACGACACCCAGCACCCGGATGACATGGGGTAGCGAGGTGACCAGCAGCCGTCCCCAAAAGGCGTACAGCCGGCGCGTTGCACCAGACACATCCAGCGCCTGTCTCAGCAGGTAGCAGCCCGCGTCATCCATCCGCACCAGCAAGGCAACCAGGCCGTAGACCCCTACCGTGGCCAGCAGGGCGATGAAGGACACCACCATCACCTGAATCGGCAGCGTCTGTTCGAACACCGTGTCCAGTGCGATCATGATGATCTCGATGGACAGGATGAAGTCCGTGCGCACCGCAGCCTTGATCTTGGCCTGCTCGCGCCGCAGGATCTCCTGCGGATCAGCGGTCTGCTCGGCGGCGATGGGCTTTTTCTCATGCCCGGCAAACCACTCGTAGACCTTCTCGGCACCCTCATAGCAGAGGTAGGCGCCACCCAGCAGCAGGATGGGCACAATCAGCCACGGCAGGTAGGCACTGAGCAGAAACGCAACCGGCAGAATGATCAGCTTGTTGACGAAGGATCCCCGGGTGATGGCCCAGATCACCGGCAACTCACGGCTGGCCTGAAAACCCGTCGCCTTCTCGGCGTTCACCGCCAGATCGTCACCCAGCAGACCGGCGGTCTTCTTTGCCGCCACCTTGCTCATCACCGCTGCGTCATCCAGCAGCGCGGCGACGTCATCCAGAATTGCGAAAATACCGCTGGCCATGGTTCCTGTTTCGGCTGCTGATCGATGCCGGGCAATGTATCAGGAAACAGAAATCAGTTACCGGCGGCATCCCACCCGGGTATTCAACGCCGTTGGCGAGCCAGCCAAACCGGCCGCGGCTGGCTGCGGCCGCAGCTGGCCCAAGACCGCCCTGAGGCCTTCGTTCGGGCCACCTGCCCTGATCCTGTCAGCCCCGGAAACGGCGTCCGGCAATGGGGCGGTCCCCAATCACCTCGTTTCAATGGTTTGACACATATCAAAGTCGTTTAGGCGGTCTTTTTTATATTTACATTACCGATCGGGCGCTCAGCTGTACCAGCGCCGGTCAGTCTCGCTAAATACAAACCACACGGAGGTATCGTCATGACCATGTTCAAGAAAACGGTGCTGGCCGCCCTGGTGGCCGGCGCGACGACATTGTCAGTGTCCACGGCACAGGCCTGGTGGGGCCCGGGCTATGGTGGTTATCCCGGCTATGGTGGTTATCCCGGCTGGGGCGGCTACCCGGGCTGGGGTTATCCCGGCTGGGGCAACCGCGGCTGGGGCCTGGGCGACGCCCTGGGCGACATGGCCGGCGACATGGACTTCAACGTCGGCTTCAGCGGCCGTGGCGCGGGTCGCGGCTGGGGACGGGGCTATGGTGACTACTACGGTAACTACTATGGCTACCCCGGTTACTACGGCTACCCCGGCTACTATGGCTATCCGGCTTATGGTGGCTACCCGGGGTACTGGGGTTATCCGCCACGTGGGCCGGCACCAGCCGCAGCGGAAAAACCGGCCAAACAGGCTGACAACTAACCCTGCCTGCGCAAAAGGCCTGCACCCGATACCGGGGCAGGCCTTTTTATTGAACACACAGGGTCTGGCTGCTGTTTCACGTTCATAGCAGTCTGACCCTTATTTCGCTTCCAGCCCCAGCACGGCCATGACCGCAATCAGCAGGCAGCCGGGCAGCGATCAGGCCCGGGGCGCCCTCACCGCTCATCCTCCTGCTGCTTGCCAGCCCGCAGGCGCTCGCGGTACTTGCCCTTGGCCAGCGCCTGCATGTCCACCACCGTGTCACTTTCGTCCATGATTTCGCGACCCAGCAGGGTCTCGATGGCGTCCTCAAGAGTCACGATACCGGCGATCTGGCCGAACTCGTCCTCTACCACGAACAAATGGGCTCTGTGCTTGATGAACAGGTCCAGAAGGGTCTGCACGGGCAGTTTCTCGGAGACCCGGGTGATCTCCTTGGCGAACTGCTTGATCGGTTCGTCGCCCTTGCCGTTGCGCTCCGCCTCGTAGAGGTCCATGCGGATGACCTTGCCGGTGATCTCGTCCCTGTCCTGACCATAGATGGGCATGCGCGTGAACTGACGGGTGTCCGGCTGGTCCAGCGCCTCCCTCACCGTGAGGTTCTCGTCCAGCATGTGCACCACGCTGCGCGGGGTGAGGATCTGCTCGGTGCGCACCTCGCGCAGGTTCAGCACGTTGGCCAGGTACTCGTTCTCCTGCGAGATCAGGGTGCCATCGCGATGCATCAGCGACGCCAGTGCGATGATCTCCTCGCGGGTGATCTCGTTGGCGCGGCCCTGGCTGAACAGCTTCGTCAGGCGGGTGGAGATCCACACCAGCGGGTAGACCAGCCGCACCAGCCAGGTGATAACGAAGGCCGCCGGCACCGCCAGGTTGCGCCAGAAGGTAGCGCCCAGGGTCTTGGGGATGATCTCTGAGAAATACAGGATCGCCAGCGTCAGCAACACGGCGATCAGGGTTTCCCACTCTGCACCGAAGATCTGCAGCGCCTGCGAACCCACCCCGGCGGCACCCATGGTGTGGGCAAAGGTGTTGAGGATCAGGATGCTGGACAGCGACTCGTCCAACCGCTCCTTGACCCGCCCGATGATCCGGCCGGCGCGCGGCCGCTCCGTGCTCAGCTGCTCCAGGTAACTGGGGGTAATGGACAGAAGCACCGCCTCAAGCACGGAGCACAGAAAGGACACGCCAATGGCAATGACCAGGTAGACCAGCAGAAGTGTCATGTACTAAGTCGCTAGAAGCCGCCCAAGAAGGTAGAAACTATCACGCCTTGGGGCAGGTGCTAACCATCAGAACTTTGCGGGCTATCGCAGCGAGTCTCGGATCATGCCTGCCATCTGCGGAGCAGAGGTCCGCAGCCGGACTGACCGACGGGCCATTCGCGAGCTACGGGAATTCGCCCGGCAAGCAGTCACCACGCGCCCGGACATAGGCACGCAAGTCCCGCATCCCGGTTCATCCGGACCTGCGGACCGGGGAGTGACGTCGTTCGCAACCGTGCCGCCAAACCCGCTGTTGCGTATCCCTGGGCTGCGCAGGGGGGACGTCGGCTCACACCAGCCACTCCCGCGCGGTGTCGGTGATCGCGGCGACGGCCGGGTGGGAAATGCGTCGCTCCACCGAGATCGCGTAGAACTGCTCGGTCACCTGGTCGGTCCGACCAAGCTGTTTCACGCCATATTGCGCGATGACTTCCTCCTCGATCGCGGTGGGCACGACAAACACGCCGGCGCCTGCCTGCCCGAAGGCCTTCATCAGCGCGCTGTCGTCGAACTCACCGACGATGCGCGGATAGATGTGCTGGCTGTCCAGCCAGTTGAACAACCGGGACTGCACCCGGTTGATCTCGCTGGGCACCAGCA
>Ga0272444_10000702_pt1 | contig 34438 bp, 27 predicted proteins | sample SSMForm13_FD_201033 | JGI IMG/M metagenome (GOLD analysis project Ga0272444, IMG submission 201033) | Marine sediment archaeal communities from Little Sippewissett salt marsh, Falmouth, MA, United States - SSM-Form-13 | ecosystem: Environmental > Aquatic > Marine > Wetlands > Sediment ...
CCGAGGAGCTTCCGCTGATGAGACCGGAGCACTGGGCGCATACGGCCAGCGACGTCGGAAGCCGCAAAAAGCCAAAAAAAAAGGCCGCCAATGGCGACCCTTTTTCGACTGATTTGGTAGCGGGGGCCCGCTCTGACCATAGTCTAACCCCCCGCAAGCGCATTCCCCTAGTTCGTCGGGACTAACGGCTACAACTACTGCCCCGCTGGATCAGCCCCCGCCCGCCGGCTTTCGGGGGAGAGGCCCTGTCTCGAGCCAGTTCGTGTCTTTTAGACACTAACTATCGGCTTGTTGTTGAACCTATACCTAACATATAAAAGGACACGGGTCAGGGTGGTGCCCGAGCGACCTCCCTCGGATAACGCTTTTTCCAGCCTATGGTATTGACCGTCTTCGTCGGCACGGTCAAAGGCGTAGGCAAGGTCTATCTGCAGACCGTCATCGACCGCTGCAGCCGTCATGCCTGGGCCGCTTTTACACCTCCAAGATGCCAGTGACGGCGGTGCACGTGCAGAATCCGATCCAGAACGCCTTCGTTGAGAGCTTCAACGGCACGTTCCGTGACCACTGCCTGGACCTGCATTGGTTCGCCAGCCTAGCGGATGGACGTGAGACCATCGACACTTGGCGAGACCATTACAACCACGTCAGACCCCACCGCTCACTGGGCAAGAAACCGCCAGCTGTGTTTGCTGAGGAAGTGGCCTGATATGCTCAACTTCCCACATCAAACGTGGCTCAATTCCAGGGGTACGGTCACGCCGACCATAGCAATCTAGGCATTGCGGCTCCGGCTAGCGTCATCAGAACTTCACCCCCGCCCCAGTCGCCGCTACGCCAATATCGTCGACCTCGGCCTCAGCATCCCCGTAAGCTTCCCCGATCGAGCGAGTGAACCCGATAGACACCAAAGAGTTCGGCGCCGGGCTTGTCAAAATGTTGGACCGCTGCCGCAGCAACGGAATAGCCGTCGTCATCATCCGTGGGAAGACTCAGCGATCGGGTGTAATCGACACTGAATGCCGTGTCGCCCACCGGGAAGAACTTCCTGATCCAGCCCACCTTGAAGAAATAGTTTTTTGGTCGTCCTGGTTCGACCGGGCCAGCAAGCCCAGGGGCACCGCGGCATTCAAACCGGTATCTTCATGCAGTACTGCGAATGAACCATTGTACTGAAGGCCAGCATTGCGCTGGTTCGGATCGGTTCACGGCGACTACATATTTAACGCTACCAAAATATCAATCCACTGGTACAACGACAACGTGTCCGCAACCACAACCACATCTGCTGCGACCTCTGGCCTCGTATCGCTGTACTTTTTACTGCTTCATTGTAAGGCTACGAGACCGATGTTAATCGCCACGTTTGATTGGATGAGGTGCCTCTGCCTGCATGAACTTTGGCATCTCCCGTATCACCCTCCTCGGACTCCCATGAAGCCCCGTAAAGCGTAACTACCGGAATGGGATTAGCGAGCGGCGCACTCGTACATACGATGCCGGCATCTTTTGCCTCAACCAATCCCTTTCCCACAATTAGCTTCTCCCGCCCTTCCATCGCCTCCCATTCGTTGATGGGCCCTACGTTGTCCGAAATTTTTAGTGTTATCCCATCCGATAGTTCATAGATATATTCGTCAGCCATTTCTTATGCTCCCATTCTTCGCTAGACTTCTCATTTTCAGCCATTGCTTTCTGCACCCTTGAATTTCATCTCTGACTATCCTACTGAACACGCACACGCCGGTTCACAATGCGGAAGATCATCTCGTTTGATGGAGTTATCCATTGGAATTCGACTACAGCATTGTCGTACTCCGGATCGAACCAATCAGTTTCTTTGCGCTCAAAATCTCCTACTTCGAATAAGTGTCTTCGCCGCCCATGCTTCGACGGCAAAGGTAGCATCGTAGAATCATTGATCGCCCCCCTCTCTAGGACGGCTCGGGGTAGCTCTGGACGTTGGTCTCCGAATACGGAGATAGAGACATCGAAATCTGCCCAATCTGATTCCACTTCGCTTTCGGGAAGGAGCGCACCAATCTCGTCGATTAGTAGTTTCTGTATAAGATCTCTAGCAGACAATGGCGTTTCGCGAGGTAGCTCCACTGGTTCATAGTTATAAAGATCGAGGGACGCGCTTCTCGAAAACGGGTCCTGTGGCGCAACAGTTTCGGTGACAACACCAAATTCAGGGGCGAAGCGCCGGCCGATATTCCGCCCTTGGACAAGAGTCACCGCTGTTCTCTGCCAAACCACAACTTCGAAATTTGCCAACAAGAAAAACCTGCCCTGATCCGCCTCGGATCCCTCAGGGGCATCGGGCTTTAAAAGGTAGATCTCAGCGGAAATACCGTGCGGTCTAGCGCTTACGTCGCAGATGTCGACACCGTCCTCCGAAGCATTCTCTCTGATCTGGAACGCGAGTAAATCATCATAGGAAATCGGAGCGTCGAAGTTGGGTCGGATAAGTCCCTCCAGGAAGTCGAGTGAACTGGCAGACATAAGAGTCTCGATATTCTCGATCGTGGCGACCTCACTTTGGATCATTAAGTGGTCGAGCACCTTTTTCAGCGCCTCGGGCGGCTCTGCAGCCGTTTCCTTGGTGGCCGTAGTTGGCGGACTATAGTCGTCGGCGACGACGTCAAAGATGAAAGTGTCGTTCTGGAATGCGTTGGGCCAAGCTTGCTGTGCTGCTTCCTCGTCACCATCAATTGAATAAATAGCACTAAGGGTGAAATCGTCCTGCCGCCTCGACCGGCCCGTGGTCAGTGGCTTATTCGTTATCCGCACCGTAGCGCTAGATGGGCTGTCCAGTCTTACAATTTGCCCTTTCAATAACTCATCCAGGTCTAACGGCACTCCAACGTAGTCTTTCAATCCGTTCGCCGCCTGACATTCGTCGATAAAACCTATGAACAACGGCACGGGATTAGAAAGCGCCTTCCGGGACGCCAGTTCGATCGGTGTTGTCGGATCAGGTGAGCCAGTGAGCTTTTGGTCGCCTCTTGGTACGCTGATGGTGTTGTCTTGAATCGGCACGGTCAAAGATCCGCCGACTGGAAGCTCGGTTTCTTCTTCCTCAGCTTTAGCCAAGGCATCGATTGTTGCCTCGAAGGTGAGAAGGTTGACATCCGTCAGATAGAACTCGTTGTCGTAGTCAATATCGTCCAGGCCTTCAAGAAACCCAAACCACTCGCTGTCAACGAGATCGGCTAATGCAGACTGGATGGTGGCGCCGTCATCCTCTATGAGTGACTCTTCACCGAAGCCACGAATCAGCTTGTTAGTCGTAAATTTAAAAAGATCCGACGAGACGCCCACACCCATTACGCCGCGAAGGCGCGCGTAGAGGTACCCTTTTGTATCGTAAAACTTCGTAGGCGCCGCCCTGAACTCTTCGACAAGACGCGCCCGTATCGCCTTTGTGAGGCGGTGATCTGGCTGCCTGGCGGCATCCACGATTGGCTTGATTTTGCTGTTTAGGGTTTCGTCCTCAGGATCCGGGAGCGGCCAAGCCAATTCTGATAACCGTGCAATCACTCGCTCGTAATTTTCGCTCACTGCCTCTAGTGCGCCAAAGTGCGCGCTCAGTGCCGCAGGATCATTCATAAGGGCCTTACTCGTACGGCCCTCTATGATGGCTTCGAATGCGGTGAAGATCCGCCTCAGGATATAGGCGGCGTTCTGGCCAAGGTAAGATTTGCGATCAACAGGCCGGAAGCCAATCGGGAGGAATTCGGCGTATGCAGGTTGGCCGGCTCCGTCGATTAGTCCTTCTGGAACCAGCCAATCTGCCGCGCCTGTGACGTCGCCCCCACCGCCGCTCAACAGACGCCGGACAAGCGCGGCACCTGGCGTTTCTTCGGCACTCGGCTTGATTGGCCCCGCCCGTGTCTGCAAGGACTGATTAAATTGTTCAAACCGCTGCCGGACTTGCACGTATTCCTCATCTGAGGGCTTTATCTCGCGTACTTTTCGGCCATTCTTGCCGAATGGATTTGGATTGGTTTCGATCGGGCGCGTTTCGCGTACAAGTTTCCAACCACCCTGTGGATCCGGTACCGTTTCTGGCGCACGGGTGTATTGAAGGCGGAACTCAACGACGTTGCAGGCCTTGAATATCTTGGCTTGACTAGGTCCAGTCAAAATGACTCGGATCGGCGAACTGTCGTCTAGGTGTCCACTAATCCACTGCCGTGCACGCCGTGCAAAGTCCTCAGTAATGTCCCAGCGCATGGTCTCGAATTCTTCCACTACTGCTAGCGCGCTCGATAGGGAATTGTTGGATTCTGCACGTAGCAGGGGCTTGTGATCGAAACGTCGAAACCTGCCGAATAGCTGTATAGCCTCCACTCGCGTTGCTTCGGCGATGGCGCGCCACGCCGCGATGTGCGCGGATACCGCCCCCTGATCTGTCGAGGAGGCCGGCCTGAGAAATTCCAGGTCTACGTGCAATAGCGCCTCTTCCGGTTGGCCAAGCTTTCCGCCTCGATACTCAACCGTGAGGAAATCCTTCCGGTTGGCCTCGCCATTGTCGACGTCGGTTGGCAATACGATCGGGAAGTCGAAATCGGCACTAACACCAGACTGCTCGAGCAAGTCAACGTGTGTGCCATAAGTATGCTCTGCATCGAACTCCAGAGTACGGTCACTGCCTAACTGTCCGTATAGCTCCGCGAAAAAGCCACGCGCATCGACGACCTGTCGGGTCTGGTCGATGTCTGGGGTCGCGGGCGTCTCGAAACGCACGTGATAGGTGTACAGCGTGTGATCGCTGGTCGTTTCCTCGTATACGGGAAAATCCTCCCGTTTCGGGTTTAGGTGCTCGCGAACGCGATTGCCCCATGAGTGAAAGATGTTCAGACAATTGAAGTTCTTCAGATCGTCCAGAAACTCATCCGGGACCGAGCGCATACTTTGCTCAGCAACAGGCGCAGGGTGCACTAACGTTGTCTGTATTGCCGCCTCGATTGAGCTTGCGCCTTGCGCGTAGCTGAATTCAACGTCGCCGATGAAGGACACCGCTACTATCAACTGGTCGGCGCGTTCGGCCAATGTCGGATGAATAAGCTTCAAATGATGAAACCGCTTTGCCGGCATTGGTGTCGTCGGCAGAAATTGCCAATACTCCTCTCCATCGCCGAAGTCATCCTGTTCGCGCTCGCGGACTGTCGTTACCTTGATCGGCTGTCCGTTGTCGAAGACCCGCTGAAGCACCACGGTCACATTGCCGCCTGTTGGCGGAGTGCCAAAGTAGAGGATCGGCGGCTCCGTGCCCTTGCCGTTTTTGTCCCAAGCGAGGTCGAACCTCCCCAGATAGACCGCTTGGACCTTAGTGCCTGCGGCGTCGTAGAGAACGGCGCGCGTCAGCAAATTGGGCTCATTCGCCAACTCGGAATAGAAGGCCGCAGCATCCTGTTTCCGCGGCGACAATCTAAGCACACTCGTCCCGTCGATAGCGGCGTAATCCCGGTATCGTTGCATCTCGCATTCAAATGACGCGTGGACGTCCCATTCGAGCCGGTCCCACTCAGGCGGAGGCAAGTCGGTGTCGTCTTTTGGCCGGTATTTGACGAGGATTCGGTTTATCTCGTCCAGAGCCAGGGCTGGTACCTTAGTCCCCTCACCTTTCCGCTCCTCCCGTCGGCGCCGGAACCAATGTGTGCCGTCTGGATACGCACGATGTGCGAAGACCATTGCAGTATCGCGTACATACACTCGGCGGGAAATCTCCCCCAGCCAAGTTGCCCGTAATTGCCCGTAGTCGAGATTGCCGGAAAGGTTGGAGAAGAACCGTTTTAGGAATTCGGCGTCCTGTGGCCGTTCCGCAAGATCCAGGGACGCGAGTACGCCAGCCCCATCGGTGAAGGTTAGCTTTAGGCCTCGCACGGCGCTCAGACTCGGGATCTCGTGCGCGTCACCGAGCTTGAACATTAGGCCATTTAGAGAATGCAGATTGGTGACCGTTACATCGGGCTCCGAGGCGAAAGGCAGGCGCATGATATCGACCCTATCGACATGCTGCGCGACACTCTGGCGGAGTCTCCTGCGGGCGCCGCCAGCCTGTGCCATATCGATCATCTGCATCAGCCGATCCCATGGCACTGGTCTCGGGGCCGGTTCGTCTGGATCAAGATCGACAATGTCGGTGTGACCTCGTTCCGCCTGGCGCGCTCCGTGGTTGAAGGCCCTCACGAAAGGCCCCTCACGCATTGGCTCGATATTCCCGCCGCCTTGGAGGTCGAGATTGTCTCTTGCGAACTGAGCACCATCGAGGACATCGACGGCAAGATTGCGCTCATTGAGCGGGTCGAGCAGGACCTCACCGTCTTTGTCAGTCGCGATGAGCTGAATATCGACATCGTCCGCCAGGTTGACGGTGATCATTTGGTCTGCAAACACCGTTTCTCGGACCAATTCATACGTAAAGGATGACCCGTGCTCAGATCCTCGTACCCATCCAAGGACATCGCTTTCCGTCGGAGAAACATGTGCGTTGACCGCTAGCCAGAGCTGGCGGTCGTCGGGCCTGTTCCAGTAGTAATGAAATAAATCGACCGTGATATAGACCGTGACCGACATGCTACTTCAGCCTCAATTTTTGACGGAATGGCATGGTGACGGACGCGCTCACGCCTTTGCAGATCTTGAAGGGCCCACTGCCAATGCAGGCACGCGCGCTTGCCCGCGCATGAAGGACGAAATCCAAATACAAGATGACGTCGCTATTGCTGAGATCCTCAAGGCGAAGAGCATCGGGGTCCATGCCCCAAATGAGCGTCGCGCGTGCCTCGGCCGAGGCTAAGACGCCGATCCGCACAGATATGATCCACCAGTTGAGCTCGCCAGCACCTTCCACCAGAATACCGACGGCACCGACCAAACGAAGCCCCCGAATGTTCTTATCGTGCAGTACGAGGCCACCTTCGATGATGTAGTAGATGCCGGCACGCACCCATACCCGGAAGAGCCCCCCGTTGAAGGAAGCGCCAAGCCCACCCTGCACCGCGTAGCCGCCAACAGCCTGGATGAGCTGAGTTTCACTCCCTGTTCTAGGGTCTTTGATTACAGTCGATTTTCGATAGCCAAGGTAGAAACCACCGGAGCCTTGAAAAGGCAGAATGAAGGCACCCAAGGCCCGATCCCATCTTCGCGATCCGTATTGATCGATCCATGGAAAGCCAACGTCCAGAACAAACCCGCCGTTGACGAAGACCTCGAGGGCGATGACCCCGCCGGTGAATCGGAAGGTAGCGAAATCGACCGCAGGCACACGGACTTGGATGAAAAAGCTGTCTTCCTCGGGCCGAGCGCGCTTGAAATAGACAACCGAGATCGCCAAGTCGTAGCCAAACCACTCCTCCAGGAAGGCGCCGCGCATCGCAATGCCGTAGTAGGCCTTATCCTGGAACAAGAACTTGCCAATAACGAAGCCATCGAAGAAACCGAATCCAGCGCCGAACAACCATTCACCGACATTCGCGCGCCCTCCGGCACCACCAATCGGAAGAATTTTGTCGTCCTTAACCGCCTGGTTCAGCACCCCGGCGACCTTCTTCTGGTCCTCGCCATTAGACTTGGCATCGACGCTCAGGACATCCTTCACGAGTTGGTCGGGCAGCATCAGGTTACGCCCGACGAGAAGCCAATAAATGTCCAACAGCCCGGTCCGGAAGACAGAGTCGCCAGGACCGTAATATGAAAGAATGGCTTTCTTGCGGTCAGGCATGCCGTACATGTGTAGGGTTAACCCGTCGATGATCTGCGCCTCAAGGATCTTGACTCGCAGACCGACGAGGTCCATTTTCCCTACGTTCTGGCCACCGATTTCCTTCACGCCGAATTCCAGCCGGTCAGCCTCCAGCACCAGGAAGCGCATCAGATCCAAGTTCAGCTTGTCGAACCCTACCGCGCGTAAGGCAATGCGTAATCGCGATGCATCTAGGTGTGGCAGACTCTTGCCGCCGAACCCATACCCGACCGAAAAGTCGAGTGTCAGTTCTTTGATATTCTTGGCGATAAGGTCGGGTAGCTTGCCGAACCGTAGACGGATATCGGTAACTAGCGCACCGTGCTCGAATATACGATCATCGTTTCGCGATCGGTGAATATCCGACAGCCCGCCCCAATTAAATCTGTCGCCAACATCGACGCCGATGTTCTGGACTTTCATCTGAAGCCAGTCCAGCCCGAACAGATTGAATTGCGGCATATTCGGATCTAGCTTGAAGCTTGGATAATTGAACTTCAGCCACTGCGGAACCTTTCCACCCGCCACCTCGGCTGGAAACTCGAGTCCTAATCCACGAAAGGATATACGGCGTGTGTCACCGGACGGGTAGTCTATCCATTTCTCCCCACCGAACTCGATCGGACGGCAATCGACTTCTCCATCCAGATCGATGACGCTTCGTCCTCGGCTTCGGACGAGTTCCGCATGTTTTACGTATATCTGTTTTAGCGGCCCCAAACCGTTCTGCGTGGTGATGATTGGGATCTTTTCCGCAAGCTGGCCAAGGAATCGAAACTTATCCTCCGTCTTGTCGTAGCTGCCGATTATCTTAAGCTCGATCTTCTTTTGCGCTCGCTGCTGGTTACCTATTCCCGCCGCACTCCGAAACTCAACATCCGATTCCGCATGGAAACGAGTTAGCTGGTTGTCATGCCAGGCAACATCGATTTCCCTAGCCGTGAACGTGCTTTCGAACGTACGCTGCTCCTCGGCGTTGCCAGGTGGATCCGGTGCTTCCGGCGGGTTTGGATTTGACCAGCGGACTCGGCCGGAATAGCTAAACGCACGATCGGCACTAGTGCCGGCCGACTTTTCGGCTGATGTCGCGAGATAGCGGATCTTTAGTTCGCTCTCCCCAACGATGGTTTGTAGAATCGGGAACTCATCGAGATTGAGATCCATATTGAACAGGAATAGGCCTATCCATCCTCGCTCTCTAATGGGTTGCGCAACGATATCGGTCAGAAAATTTTGACCGGGCAGGTCTGGCATTTCGGTACTGACGTTCTCACTTTCAAATATCTCATCCAATGAGAGATTCGCGCTGAGCTTGAGAATACCAATTGGGCGATTGACTTCTGGGTGGGTCTCCACTCGCGGCGGACTACCGATCCTGAATTGCGGCATCCCTGGAATGAGGATGCTCGCCAGCTCATCCGTCTTTGGAAACTGCTCAATTCGGTCAACGTCGTCGAGTTTTCTCAGTACAAAGTAATCGGGCTGACTGTCCTTTGGTGTTAGATGCGCAACTCTAATGGGGCCGTAATCTCGCGCAATTGGATGTTCTTTCACCTTCAGGCCTGTCCGTCGCATTGCCCTACGGTCGTCTGGCCTAGCTGGCGCCTCCGTCGCTATGCCGGAAGCCTCGCCACTCGCAGTCGCGACCGTGAGTTCTCCACTATCGGGATCCGCAACATAGAGTTCGCTGAGCTCTATTATTTTCCTCGTATCGTTGAGCGCCGCAGCCTCGCGCATGAATGTTTCATGCTGAACGTCTTCAATCGAATGGGTAAATCCTATGGAGGTGCGACGGTTGGCTTCTTTCAGATACTGTCCGCCGACATCGCTGACCTCTACCCCTGCGGCTTCCACCATGGATAGCGGCATCAATGGCAGGACTAGCTCCGGCGAAGGTCCGGTTGCACGAAAGCGCCAATTGTCGACTGCAGAATTTGACGACGGCTCGATGCTGCCCTTGGCATAGATTTGTCCCGGCCGAGGGTAGTGGATCTCCGGTGCACTCTCTGCGACAAGAGTCGGTAGTGTGACGTCGAACACCAATTCTTGTTCCACGCCATCTACGCCTGGGTCAACATGCGCACCAGCTGTCGACCCAGAACATACTAGGCTGCAGTTTGGACTAGAGAAGAACACCGCATCGGAAACAATCCCATGTATAGCGCGATCTCCCAGTCGTTCGACGGAGAGCGGGTCGCGGCCTTCCGGCCCTACTGATCCGTAGAATGGGGCTACCATCAAGGTTGATGGCGAGTCCCATGCATCGAGGCGTACGGCCAAGTCCAGTTCGCCATCAAATCGGAGCACGCTCGGAGCATTGGTCTTGCGCTGACCAACGGCGAAGGTCTTCACAGTACCGCCGGTTGCTTTTCTCGCCGAAGCGAATATGCGATTAAGAACCGGCCTACCATCCACCTCCGTCAGGCTGAGATTAAGCATGTAATCTGAGAGCCCAAGCGGCACTACAACCGGATTATCCTCGGAATACGCTCCGCCCAATTTTCTGCTAAGCACGTCGGTTTGCAATGGTACGAATTCGACGTCCTTTGCCCGTTGTCTCCCTGGGACGAAGGAGAGCACCGGTCTCATGAGCCCGACGGAGAGATCAAATTTCTGGCGAACTGAGTCGTGAATGCGCTTGAAGAAAGCCTGCGGCATTACGCGATTTCCTCTGCGAATACGGCGCAAAGCAAACGTTTCGCAAAAGAACATGCCAGGGTTTGTTATCAGTTCGCCATTTCTCAGGTCGATGGTGATGCCGCCGTCGCCAGTCCCAGCACTGAGTGGAAGTTTCGCCGATGAGACAGAAAAGGCCCTAGCCTTAGTAAACGAAACGCTTATGTCATCTCCCACTCCTCTCAAACGATCCTCTAAATCGTTGAGCCGGATTCGCACCAAACCACTCTCCATTTGGAGAATGCCACCGCTCGGGAATGAATCTACGGCACGGGTCCAATAGCCAAAACGGGCGTTAGCACCCTGCCCAGGCTGATCCGAACAAACCAGATACCGGTCGCCGTCCCCCCGGTAGCGGATCGTTAGGCGGGCAGAAATTGATGCTGAGCCCTTCCAGACGATATGAGCGTCAACCGAGAGGTCGAAAGTACCGTTGGCACTTGGCGAAAGTTTCGCTGACCAATGATGGACGTCTATGAATTCGCCTGCTGGCTGCGCAACAGCTGAGCCAACAACCTCTAGATCCAAGCCAAAAAGCCTCAGTGTGGTCATCGTGCCCCCTCCAGCAAGACCCACGCTCTGCCCCTCGCCGCCTACGCTACAACATGCCTGGAGTATCTGACCCGGAGAGGCGGCTCCGCCCAAAAATTAGTACGTCGCGATGTCCAACGATGAACTTGTCTTTTAGTTTTGGGTCAAGTCGGATACCGTGCTTTCCGTTCAGATCGCCGGCGTAGTCGTTTGGCTTCGAGAAAAAGAAAGTTGCATAGCGGTCCGTTGCGTCATTGCCAACAATGTCGTCAAGCAACTCTTTCTGCGGCGTGTTCCCGATCTTGAGAGTCATCAGGTAGTCTGCCGACCGACGTACAGCATGGATTTTTCTTCCAAGACGTATTTCGAGATCCCTGACCGTCAGGCAGGGCGGAAAGTAATGCGAAATCGCTTCGTCGCCGAGCCTTACGGCAATCTGGACCTCTATATCTGCACGCGCGCCATAGACACCTTGTTCGGGTCCTTGCTTCGAATACCATCGCTCGTTTAGCGAGGCGTCAAGGACGATCGGTTTAAGGTCGCCAAGAAAAAACCAGTTGTCACCGTTTAGTACTCGCAAGCGGTATGTTTTGATTTGGTTCTGGACTGCGGCCTTCGAGTCAAGTACATCGACAGTCATCACGAGCTCCCGGGCGATTGGAGTCTCGCCAAAGTCACCGGGGGTAGCACCGCATAGTCGAGTCCGCATCGCCGCTGCCGTGTAGTGAGTGCCATCACCTCCGGAGCCAACGGACTGAACCTTGAGCACCGCTTGCGGTGACACCGGTTCTTGTCCGTCCCTTCTATCGCGCCAATAGGCAGGATCGGTCCAGCGTCCGATCGTCGCCTGACCCAAGATTGTGGCGAAGTCACCGTCTGCGGATTCCGCAAATAGACTTTTGCCCATGTCGACGAATTCGTTGTCTCGACCGGAGCTATCATCCTCCGCTTGGGTTCTCCCCATAATCATTAGCCAGTTCAGAAAGAAGAAGTCCTCACGTGAATATCGAACTGGTCCATCAGCGGCAGCTGGCACCACCCAATCAAAGCGCGTTGGGGCGAAGGTCAGGATGTTCCAGTTTCTCGCTTGGATCGGCATCGAGCGGATTACTAACCGCATACCGGGCTGAAGATCGAGAGTCTCCAGCTCTTTCCGATCGGCTAGCTCATCGGGCACGTTGTCGGTCCCGGTCCACCAGGGAAGATACAAAAGCGCTTGGTTCGGCCCGCCACGGACCGCCGGATCGTCGATCTTGTACGTAGCGCACCCGCTCAGGCCGACGACAATTGCAAGCGCAGCCACAACTGGTCTAGTTCTATCCATCCCCCCTCCTGACTTTCGCCTATCACGGTGAGCCGCATAGCCGATTGTTCGTTTTTTGCGTGCAGGCTAGATCCACCTAATCCATTTCACCCCGTGATTGACACTGGCTTTGGGACGCCAATTAACGGTTGGAGGACGCGAGGCGTTGCCGAGCCGATACCAGTCATTCATGAGCTCAAAGCAATCGCATCCGCGCTGGACCCAATATCGGTCTACCCAATGAGGCAAATGGACGTCGCTGCGGCGCTGCAGCAGGAATGGAGTTGCTTGGGCGAGCGTCGCCGTCACAGTGCAGCCATCCTTGGCCCTACTCACAACTCCTGCACCATGCGTGCCAGAGAGAGAAATGACTTGGGAATTAACCGCTTGTTCGCATGCGCCACAAGTTGGCGCACCCAGAGTGTTAAAATTATTGACGGCTCTGCGGCCTACACGAACCTGGCATAGGATCATCTGGGGACGCCAACATGCACCATGATGCCGCCAGCAACAGTCCCGCTTAAGAGGCGTAGTAGTAGACGTCAGGCGCTTGACCCGCGTGAGTAGCGGCATGGAGCTGCAAGTAGCTACCCGACAAGCTGGTTATCCCCTCCGAGAAGAGCTTTTCCTTATCGGGAGAGGGGGCCGTGTGAATCCCAGCCCACACGAATAGGATTATTCTTTGAGGCGGCGTAACGCCGGCCGTCGTTTTCAGCACCCCTGAAAGGCTGATTTCCAATCGCTATGCCATCCCGGTTCTGAGCGATCAGATCCAGCGATGGGATGCTGGACGACGCAGTCACGTTCAATGCAGGCACTCAAGTCGAAATCGTCGAGGCACGAAAGCGCGGCAGGCTAGTGCTCTAGAAATCCGGAGACGAAGGCACCTGCAGCCAAGCGAGCACTATCGACCCGAAACGGAAGCTTTGGATTGGAGATGTCTTCGAGTGTGATGAGTGGGGCATTCTTACTCTGACCCCAATTGTTTCCTGACCCCAATTGTTTCTCCTTCCGCTTTTCTCCCCTTTTTAAGACGCTATTCCTTCAGCCTGTGCTCCAATACAGACGTGATCAGTCTACGCCATTCATGCTTTTCACACTTTACCTTCACTTTCTTCTTGAAGTCGCCCCCAAGCTCTTCCCTTAACCCTCCGAATAATTCATCGGCGAATGATGGCGATAATGCCTCAGCATGAGTTAAGTCGATTAGCACGCCATTACCACCAGCGATTAGAGCCATAATTCGTCCTCGCAGATCTCTTCCTTGGTCACGAGTTAGAAAAGTCGAAGAGTCGGAATAGTCGACCAAATCGAAACACTCCTCATACGAATAGGTCATCTTCCTCAATCCCTTCCGGCAAAGGCATTTCGTTGTATATTTCGTTCAACGGCAGATCTCGGTTTAAATCGATGATGACGCTGACAATCGTGCCACTCCAAGGCTTATGCTTGTAGGTGTCGAACCTGATTTCGTTCTTGCTCATATACCCCATCATACTTGCCTCGCCTGAGGTCAACAGAAATGTACCACCATTTCTGGCAACAAGTTCCGTCAGCAAATATAGGCCATACCCTGAATGCCCTTTATCCTTGCTTGTGGAATAGAGCCGCACTGCCTCCCGCAAGAATTCCGCATCTTCAGAGAGACCCTCGATAGAGACCGACGGATTCCCCTCTTCAAAACTTCCCCTTATACCCATTCCGGCATCAACTAAAGTTACACCCATCTTAAGTCGCTTCGGGTACACTTGCGCAACCGCAAAGCCATCAACAGGAGACTTTGCATGCCTATGGACATTTTCTATCATTTCCGAAATCAACACGAGCAACGCATCCCTATCTTCACGATTAGGATCCATAAACGTCTCAAGTATATCCACAATCTTATTTGCGACTTTGTGCGTCGGCTGATCTCTATTGATTCTGGTCAGCCCTACAGCCCAGTCCATAATGTCAGGCGAAATTACAATCTCAGGGTTTCGTAGCGCTGAATCGAACCGTATATCGTCAAGATACCTAAGAGTATTGTCCGATGATTCAATAAAGTCATATTTGCCGACGAAACTATTTGCTAAAATCCACTGTGCCAAAACGGCAAGCGTCGCCGCGTAGGTGAAGCCGCCTAATTTAATGTTTATCTCACGCGCACCGAGAGAAACATCGCCTATCCTATTCATGATCTCCGGAAATTCACCGAGAGCCCCGGCAATATCCGAAAGATCCAAGAATTCGCTCGGCCCACTAGGCGGTTTAGTGCGGAGACCTCGAGGCGCCTCAATGAGCGGGTTAACCCAACGCTGCAGCCAATCTCGCTTTGCTTTTGGGCATCGTCCGCCCGGCTTCATTGACTTGGCAAATGATTGGCGAACACTGTCCCGTGATGCGGCATGCCGGACGAATTGACCCAAATTCTCCCATTCCATTGGTGAAAGGTTTTCTTTCGCAAGCAAATCACATGCGATCCGCGTGGGACCATCGACCTGCACCGACACTGCTTCTTCGACTAAGAGTTCCAGAGACCCTGGATCGACAATGTATGGCTGTAGAACCAGCTCAGCCACTATCGATAACTTTTCTTTTCTGGACTGCTTCGTCCTCACGCTGTTTTCCTTATGCCAGTGAACACCGTGTCTGCTGACCCATCCGTCTCATGTCCCTACATAGCAAAAAACGGCGCCGCCCCTCCAAGAGGCCACCGTTCTTTTCTACCACGCCCCCCGCCTGGGCTGGCGAGCGGAAGCCGACCCGACGCGGCCAGACGCGTGGGGGCGGCACCGCTAGAGAAACGTGGCCTGCCCCCTATTACGCGAAGGCCCAGATTCTGCCGCGTGATACCTATTCCCACCCGCTCCTGGCCGTATGCGCTCAATGATAAGCTCCGTACATATTTTGCACTAAGCGAGCGGCACTAACACGATGTAGCGGAGGGGTATGTGGGCCAAGATGGCCAACAGAGCCGGGGTCTATGCCCCTTGTATCATCCTTGCCTGCGAGTTGTGCCGCTGTCTATATCGTCAATAATCTTATTTACATTGATCCCAATGCCAAAGATGTTTGGGTTCAGCGTGATGTAGCTATTCAGCCGTGCAATAAATCGCCTAATTTTCCCTGGATCAGAAGTTGGTTTTAGTTCCAAAAGGTCGATCAGCCACCGATCCCGCAATTGAACAAAAAGAGGGTCATCGGCTTTTATGGCTCGCATTCTTTCCTTCGCGTGCTCGATGTCCTCCATGCGAAGCGAGCTTGCGGAAAGCAAAGCCCATGATATGGCCAAATCAAATTTTGCTGGTTCATCAAGGCTGGCGACGTCGATGTCGGCCAGATGATTCCTTGCAGCTTCTAACTTCCCATCATTGCATATAGATCTTGCTAGAAATGCCTTCGTCAAGTCACTCGGTTTAACTCTCATGCTCTGAGTGTATGCATCTATCGCGGCAGCATGGTTCTCCAAGTCCTCTTCGCAATCGCCGAGGAGTTTCCACAGATTTCCGATGTAGTCTCCCGAATGCCCTTTTTCTTCAGCCTCCCGAATCAGATCGCTGGCGACGACCTTCGCGTTTTCAATGACTTCTTTGTCTCCACCTGCTTTTCCATAGGTTTCCAGTGCGTGCGCAAGAAGTACCCTTCCATATATAGACTGCTTTTCTTTTGGAATAGCAGAGTATTCATTGATAGATTCTTTGAAAATCCTGTCTCCTTCCGCTTTCTCGCAGACAAGGTAATACTTAACCGACTTGAGTGCGCGATATTGAAGACGAACCGAGTCCCTTTTTGTATTGGAAATGATCCGATCAATAATATTCAGGGACTTAGACAGAGAAATCTTCGTAGGGCATACATCCAGATAAAGGGTAAGGATGTCTGGATCTGTACAGGATTCGATATCGATTGATGATATTGACTTAAACGCTTCTGCCCTGTCGTTTCGGTCGACAAGATGCCAAAGTCCGTCCACGAAGTAGACTTTTTCTGCCCAGCGCGGATCATCGATGAGATCTCGCACATGGTGTAGCACTTTCGGAAACTCTGCGCTGCGCTGGAGATAGAAATAACAGCGATGAAGGTTCTCTAGCAGCTCTGCTAAAGCCTCAATATCGACCCTGAGTAGGTCGCGTCCTGCATCTGGGTTCGCTTCAAGCAGAAGCAATGTGTGCGCCTTGTGGGAAAGCACATACCAAGTGAAGAACCGGCGGCCTTGGATTAGAGCTTCCTCGTAGTCGCCGCGGTTGAATGCAGCTCTAAAAGCTTTGGACGCCTCAGCCGAGTATGAATTGCCGCAGCACCTCTTAAACTTGATACCAGAGCCACAGACGCAGGGTCTATTCCGACCTGGCTCGTGATATTTTGCTGTCAATCTGGCCGGATACATAGATGCACCTAGTTTTGTATCTCTTGTTCCAGAATTCTGATGTCGCTGCAACGTAACCCAAATATCATTGGCCAACGGGCTTACGTGAGACTACACCCTGTCGACCGAGAAGTTCCATGTGACGAACTTACGACCACGAGTGTTAGCGTCGGCAGTGTCCGCTCGGGGCCGACCAGGGACTAACCTGCAAACCATTGTGACAGTCCACGCTTGGACGATTCTTCGCCGACCTCTATCAGCCATCAACACTCAAGCGGCTAACCATCTCGCGAAATTGCTGAGCATCCCGGCTTCCAAAACCCGTACGTGGATCCGGAGCGACAACCCTCTCCGCCAATTCCCCGTACCAACTGGCGTTATCGTCAATTGCGAGCCAAGGACCATCGTAGCCCGTCTCGCTGAGCCATTGCTTGACGACGGCCTCCCTGGGGGTCTTGGTGAACGCCGGTTCCTCCGGTGCCACACCCGCAACAAAGCGTCCGACCTGGCGCAATCGAGTGATCAGTCGCTCAAGGGGTAGCTCATCTCTCCAACTGCTGATGATGATCACCCTGGCAGAGCAGTCAGCCAGCACAGCGTCCAGACCAGCCAGGCATGCCTCATCAAAGGTCGGCCCACTAACGCTGTGGGTAACACCGTCAAAGTCTAAAAAAACTACCACGCACCCATCCCTCGGCCGGCATGCGAACGCCCAGACTCGTCACGGGCTATTTCCCATGGCGGCACCTTTGCCCCGGCCACAGGCACATCGAAGGCACCAGGGTACACGATGATGCTTCCAGCGCCGCGATCTGGAATCAGGTGGCATACGCCGCGGCAACGCGGTGTAGGGCTAAGTACGGCAGTGGTCATCGGTCCCCCTGGGTCTTCGTTGAAGCCGACTCATGCCGGCTACTACGTATAGCACCCGAGGCGGCGGCCGGACTTAGTGTCCTATTCCGCCATTCACCTCCCCTCCTGCTGCTCCAGTCCGGCCCAAAGCCACACTGAAACGAACCGCACTCGGCCTCCTTCGATCCGCCCGGTGGCTATACGACGTGCAACCCCTCGCGAGTTGCCGTCCGCCGCACGCAGTAAGCGGGGCCCGCTGTGGTGCCCGCCTGGCAAAAAGCCACAGCAAGACCAACCGACAAATCCAGGCTCTGTGCGCGCCCACTCACAACCTGGCCCGTGGAGCTGGACGGCCCATGCCGTCGAGCCGATGCCGCCTTGTCGCAATGGCCGTGCCTTGTCAGCACGCCGCGCCTGGCGCCGCCTATAGGCGGGGGGAACGCTGAGTACCCGGCCTGTCTCGCGGTCTTCCGCGAGAACCAGGCTCCGGAGCAAATGCTCCACGGGGAAAAGGGGCGAGGTGCGCCCGTGGAAATCGCGGTCAAGCGCCATTACCACCAAACTCAGCTAGCAAACGGGTCCGGGGAGTATTCTTCGGGGTCGCACCATTCGTCTTTCAACTCAGCCGAACGTGCAGACAAGAGCACGAGGGTTTGATCGTAGTACGGCATCCAGACAGCAGATTGTGTTAGTTCCCAGCGGCCTGCATAGCCAGGCTTGAGCCACAATTCGGAATCGACCACCTGCCCTCCTCGATCCATGCACAGGGCGGAGTCAGGGATCGACTGCTGCTTTTCAAGCCAGAAGCCCGTCTTACGCATTCCTTCACTGCGCGACCAACCGATCACCTGGTTACGCCGGACTCGAACCACCGCGACTGGGGAGACTTTCGACAACTCCAGAATTCTGTATGCGGTTGCCGTTAGCGTGGTGTCATACCGCGAAGCCAGTTCAGAAACCACTTCGAGCGTTGGGGTACGCAACGCGAGAGTGTCCCGGAAGTCATCGGCAGGCATCAGCAGTGTCGCCGCGAAAGCGTTGGCCTCTTGTTCGATCCCCTTCGGGTGCGGCTGCATCTCATTGAGATCGTCCATAGAGCAATGGAAATCCCCTTGGTTCCGATGCAAGGAGAAGTGCCCCAACTCATGGGCAATACTGAAGTTCTTGCGCCCTTCCTCGCGAATGTTGTCGTTGTACAGAATTGCTTTCAGGTCGGCCTCGAGGATCAAAGCTGCCTCGAATTCATCACCCAACGAATCATCACCGTGGACTTTGATGCCCAGCCCCTCGGCGATGAAGCGGCAGTCCACCGGATAAACCGGTCTGCTCTCCGGCCGGTTATCCCGCCACAGTTTCGTAAGCTGGATTGCGGCCTGGGTTGGGGTCAATTGCCGTTCTCTTCCTTGAGAGCGTCCAGGATCCGCCGGATCTGCTTCTTCGTATCTGGCTTCAAGGCCTGATAGTTGCGGAAGAACACCTTGTCCGCCTCATCCGCGTCCTCGACCGTCCGCTCACCCAGCAAGACAGCAATCGTGGTGTCGAGCGCCGCGGCAAGCTTGCTGACGGTCTCCGCCGACGGCCGAATATTGGGCTTGTTCTCCAAATCCCAGACGTAGCTCTTGGTGGAGTCTATTCTGCCCGCTAGGCCATCCATCGATAACCCTTTGTCTATCCTAAGTTTTTTTAGCCTTTCACCGAATTCTGTGGACACTGCTCTCTCCAGGGGTTCGCTATAGCGGACCTCCGTGTTATGGTCCGCTATAACGAACGACTAGGTTCGTTAGTAGAAAGTTAGGACTTACGGGTACTTCTATCACGAACGGCAGTAGCACCCCAAGCCTGACAACCACCAAACTTTGATGGAGAACAGAAACCATGTCTGCAAAGACTATTCACCTGACCTACGAAGGATATTGGCGCGAGCCGAATATCAGCGGCATCCCCGCAGGCGCCGGCGTCTACAGCGTCTATGCCTGCACCCACAACCAAGACAACACGGTTACCCTGCAAAAGCTGATCTACATCGGCGAGTCAGAAAACGTCCGTACACGCATCAGCAACCACGAAAAGTGGCCGGAATGGCGGCGTCACTTGCGGATGGGGCAGCAGCTTTGCTTCAACTATGCCCCCGTGCCCGTCGATCGGCTGCGGGCCGAGGCCGCTCTGATCAATCACCACAAGCCACCGGTTAACACGGAGTACGTGGGAGCCTTCCCCTTCCCCCAGACGACGGTCTACACCAACGACCGCAGTGCGCTGCTGTCTCCGGTGTTCACGGTTGTTCCAACTGCAGCCCATACCGGGCTCTACCACTACCGCTGAAGCAAGGAGCAATGAGATGTCGAAGAAACGAGACATTCACGTCGTGCCTCACAAAGACGGTGGCTGGGCCACCAAGAAAGAGGGTGCAAGCCGAGCAGGCAGCCGCCATGGAACGCAGAAGGATGCGATCGATCAAGCCAAGGGCCAAGCCAAGCGCGAGAAGGTGGAAGTCGTTATCCACCGGCCGAACGGCCAAATCCGAGATAGCGATAGCTACGGCCCCGATCCGCATCCACCCAAAGACAGGAAGCATTAACCTGCCTCGAAGGGGCATTCAGAGTATCCGTTGCTCTGGATGTCCCTCCCGGCACAGCCGGGTCGGGGCCTAGAACCCAACCGGCACAAGGTTCAGGGCATTGATGGACTCGTTAACCGCCGATAGCTGCTCGTGGACCTTGAGCACTTCCTGGTAGTCCCAGTACTTGAGCTTGCCCTTAAGGCCGGGAACATCCTCGGCATGCTTTCGGATCATCTCGAGCTGCTTCGCGTCAGAAACCGCAACGACACCCTGCACGGCGGGGTTCTTCAGGGACTTCAGCAGGTTCAGGATCAGACTGTCCTTGCTACCCTTGGTCTGGACCTCGAAGACATAGATCACTCGCCCCATGTTGCCGATGGCGGCCTCCCAGACGGTATCGACCACCGAGCCTTCCGCGACCTTCACCTCGATCCGATCGTCGAAGCCCAGCCAGCGACCGATTTCTGCCAGCTTGTCGCGCACCTCGTTGTGAATGAACTCGGCGGTCGTGGCATCGGTCTTTTCGTCAATCGACTCGGGGACCGGTTTCTTCTTGTGGATCGCCTCCAGGTTTTCTTCGACCTGAAGCTCCGCCCAAATGAAGTAGTCCGCGAACAACAAGTCCGCCTCCGGGGCGTCCTGAGCCCTCATCTCCGCCACGATCTCCATGGCAGCCCGGGAAAGCTCCGCGTAACGCTCCCCGGTCACCTGGTAGTCGTATCGTGGCAGATTCTGCACTCCAAGGTACTTCAGGCCGACATGCGCCCGTCGATTCCAGACCATGCATTCTTCTGGGTGGGTGTAGCAAAGCAGCTCGCTGAGCATGGCAGGCCCCATGCCGATGCCTTTGAACCTCTCGCGGAAGTGATCCCAGCGCTGCGCTAGCTGCTCTTTGCCCCAGAGCAGCTGGGAAAGCTCCTCAGTCACGGTGCGCAGATCCTCGGCTTCCAGGATCTTGTCGACGACGTACTGCTTGTTCCCCCACATCCGCATCGCCCAGAGCTGAGCCAAATACTCAGCGAATTGCTCTTCGTCCATGGTCTTGAGCCGCTCGGCTGTCCAACCCTGGTAATAGCGGCAACGCTCCCGGCGATTCTCTGCATCCTCTCGATACTGCTCAGGGTTATCGCCAAGGTGCTCAATGTAGTGGGCAACGTGCTCTTTGAGTTTCTTCTTGTCCATGATGGCCGCCCCGGTAGTGGATAGATCAAGAAGCCGGCTTCTGCCGCAGCTTCTCATAGACCTCGCGCACCAGGTACGAGGCCGCCAGGCCGCGGAATTGCTTGTCCTGCATTATCCGGTCGAATATCTCTTCGTTGCCTTCCATGCGATCGATGAAAAGCCCTTCCAGCAGCCGGTCGAAGACGTACTGGAAATTCTCCAGCGTATTGACCCGCGCCGCATCCTGCAGGGTCTCATTGTCCATTGCCGCCTCGGCCACCTGATCGAAGAACAACTGGTCAGCCGGGCGAAAATCGGTGCCGAACTGCTCATTCAGGCGATCAATGAGCGTGGACAGATAGACCTCCTCGTCCTCGCGCACTCCCCCTGTCCCCACCTCGGTTGGCCCCTTCAGCGGATCGCCCTCGCCCTCGCTCAGGTCAATGCTGCCCTCGCTGATCTTCTCCAAGCGGTAAAACTTCAGGGCCACCTCGTCCTCCAGGTGATAGCCCTTCCCCTCCCCCCGCCTAGGCAACTTCAGCAGCAGGAACCGGGCATAGGTGTAGAACTTCTCCAGGTCCGAATCCTGGAAAGGGATAACCTGGGACATGAAGCCATACAGGTTGCGGAAGCTGACCAGCAGGCCCTTGAACTCTTCCTGCTCCTCATCGGACAACGCTTCGTAGCGATCGACAGCCAGGTCGATGATGGCATTGAGCTGCTTGTGCTCGCCGGGCGTGGACTCGTGACGCTCGCGGAACCAGATCTCGCAGAACTGGCCGATCTCCGCGGGATCGATGACCGGCGAAGCAGCAAGGTCATGCTCCAGACGGTACAGGTCATGCGGGTCAGGCATCTCGCCGACCTCGGTGATCTCGTAGTACGGCTTGAAAGCCTTGTAGATCTCATCCCGCTCGTTGACGAAGTCGAGCACGAAGGTGTCCACCTTGCCGGGGGCCGTGCGGTTCAGGCGGGACAGCGTCTGCACGGCCTGTACACCCGCGAGCCGCTTGTCGACATACATGGTATGCAAGAGAGGCTGATCAAAGCCGGTCTGGTACTTCTCCGCGACCAACAGCACCTGGTACTCCTCGGTAGAGAACTTCTCCGGCAGCTGCTTCTCGGGGATGCCGTCATTCATCCCGACTTCGGTGAACTTCTTGCCAGGTGCATCCGGGTCGATCACCTCCCCTGAAAACGCCACCAGCGACTTGATGTCCGTATACCCCTTTTCCTTGCAGTACGCGTCGAAGGTCTGCTTGTAACGCACGGCGTGGAGGCGGGACCCCGTAACCACCATCGCCTTGGCCCGACCGCCGATCTTGTGGCGGGTTGAGGCGCGGAAGTGCTCGACGATGACCTCGGCCTTCTGGCGGAGGTTATGCGGGTGCAGACTCAGAAAACGCGCCAGCGCCTTGGCCGCCTTGCGCTGCGGGACCTCCGGGTCTTCCTCGATGGACTTGATCAGCCCGAAATAGGAGTTGTAGGTGGTGTAGTTGGCCAGCACGTCGAGGATGAACCCCTCCTCGATCGCCTGGCGCATACTGTACAGATGGAACGGCGCCTTGCCGTCAGGTCCCGGCTCATCGAATAGCGCCTTGGTCTTGAACTTGGGCGTGGCGGTGAACGCGAAATAGCTCAGGTTCGGCTGCCGGGCGCGCTTAACCACCTCGCGGAGTAATGCCTCGCGGGCCTCTTCCGACATCTCCTCGTCGTCTTCCTCCAGCATCTGGGCCGCTACTGCCGCCTCGATGCCTTCCTTGTTGAGGATCTTGCGCAGTTCCTGTGCCGTTTCGCCGGCGGTTGAAGAGTGGGCCTCGTCGACGATTACCGCAAAGCGCTTACCCGCGGTGTCGATCTCCACGCCCTCGCCCTTCTTGGCGAGGGTTTCGAGCGCCTGGCTGATGAAGGGGAATTTCTGGATGGTGGATATGATCACCGGCACGCCGTCACTCAACGCCTTCGCGAGCTGCTGGGTGTTCTCGTCGATCTTCTGCACCACCCCCTTCTTGTGCTCGAACTGGTAGATGGTGTTCTGAAGCTGCTGGTCCAGCACCCTCCGGTCAGTGATGACCACCACGGAATGAAAGATCTTCTGGTCATCGGCGTCATGCAGGCTGGCCAGATGGTGCGCCAGCCAGGCGATGGAGTTGGACTTGCCAGACCCTGCAGAATGCTGCACCAGGTAGTTGTGACCAGGGCCCTGGGCCTGACAGTGGCTGACTAGTCGCCGCACGGCATCGAGCTGGTGGTAGCGGGGGAAGATCAGGGTCTCCTTGCGCACCAGCTTGGAGCCCTTGTCGGTCAGCACCTGGCGCTCGTCCACCTGCACGTGAACAAACCGGGCCAGAATGTCGAGCAAACTGTCCCTGGCTAGCACATCTTCCCAGAGATAGGCCGTGCGATAGTTACCCTCAGCGCCAGGCGGGTTGCCGGCACCGTGGTTGTGGCCACGATTGAAGGGCAGCCAGTGGGTCTCCTTGCCCGCCAGTTTGGTGGCCATGAAGACCAGGTCCGGATCCACTGCGAAATGCACCAGGGCTCGCTGTTTGAACCTGAACAGCGGCTCGCGGGGATCGCGGTCGTACTGGTACTGCTTCTTGGCATGCTCGACGTTCTGGCCGCTCATCGGGTTCTTGAGCTCCAGCGTCGCCACCGGCAGACCGTTGAGTGACAGGACCACGTCGATAGAGAGCCCCGGCTGCTTGGGGCTGAAGTGCACCTGCCGGGTGACCCGCAGGATGTTCTTCTCGTAGTCCGCCCAGGCATCAGGATTCATCCCGCTGGCCGGAGCGAAGGCGGCGAGCGGGTAGGTCTTGCCGAAACACTTGAAGCCGTGGCGCAAGACATGCAGCGCGCCCTTGGCGGTAAGTTCCTTGTTCAGCGAAGTGAGCAGCGTCTCCTTTGCCCCCTCGCCCTGCAGGTCAGCCAACGCCTGCCACCTCTTGGGCTGGCTTGCCTGCACAAAAGCGATCACGTCGTCAGGGAAAAGTGCCGGCTCTGCGTCGTAGGCATTCGCGTCACCGATCTCGTAGCCCCGTGCTTTGAGGCCAACCTCGATGGCCTCCTCGAATCGCATCTCCGTATGCTTTGGCTTGTTCATGCGACGGACGCACCCTTGTTCAGATTACGGACGTCTATCTGTCCAGTAACTGCATTGGTTATCAGTGTGGATCGATATTCAGTTAAGCGCTCAATAGCCAAGCCAATAACTTTTTTGGCTCGTTCGAGCTTACCTAGGGAGTCATGCACAGACTTAACAATGCTGCTCTGTTCGTCGGCAGAGGGCACCGGCACAACAAGCTCGCGGAGCTGTTCACATGTAATCGCCCCTTTTGTGCTTCCCCCTCCGGAACTCTCGTTTCGCAAGTATCGATAGGCTCTTTCAAATACGAGGCGAAGATACTCCACCGAGACTTCATCAGGGTGCGGCTTAATAAACGCCAAGTGCTGGTTAATCGTCGCCTCGATCACCAGGGTAGTCACCATCCCTCTGGTCCTGCCCTCCCCGGTTATTCCCACAAGGAGGGCCGGCGGCGTTATGACTGGTAAATGACATTCCTCAAGTGCTTTCTTGGTTACCAATTCGGTAGGCTCTTCGACTTGGTCATGATTCACGACAGAACTATTGAGCCATGGGAACTCGCCATCTACCCAGTACTCAGCGTTATCTCTCTTAGGTGTTGAGCCGTTGCCCACCGCAGCCAGGAATTTGACCCGCTTTGTCTCCCAATGCCCCGGCACCTCCCCTAGCCACTTAATGCCCGAATCCTTCATCGGCACATCAGCGTCAAGTCCCTTCGTTACGGCCTGGGTGATTAGCGCCAGGCGCTTTTCCTCAAGCATCTGGAGCAAGCAGCGTTTCTTCTCGACCAGGGCATCGATCCTGGCGGTTTCGCGGTCGAGGAAAGCAGCCACATGCCACTGTTCTTCATACGGGGGGTAAGCAACCAACTCATTGAAGTAAGCGCTTGAGTCGAGGTTTTGAATTCCAGTCGTTTGTTTAATGGACGGATAGTTGACGCGCCCCGAATAAAGGTGCGCGTGTACGTACGTCCAGTAGCGTCCGTTCATCCCATCAGCATGAACGACCTTCGCAACAAAATTCGAACAGACCGCCGGGAATCCATGGTTGAACTCGACGACAGCCCCAACCAGTTGCTGTTCCCCACCGCCAGACTTCTCAAGGAGCAAGTCCCCGGGGGACAGGAGGCGCCGCCCCTTGTCTTTCTCCTCAACCGAACGGTATGTCAGGTTATCCAGCACGACTCGGAGTGCCACGCGATCAAAGTCAGCAACGCGAATACATGCTGTGTCCTCATCACCGGTCGGCTCACCACCCCAAACGCCATTGACCACTGTATCCGCGGACCACTTCAGGCGATCTATGTGCCAATGCGAGGGAATATCCCCAAGCCAGGGGACCTCTGTCGTTGTGTAGTCGGGGTAGCGTGGAAATTTCAACCCACCACCTCCTTGAGCATGGCAAGGATGTCTCCCTCGAGCGCCTTGATATCCATTTCGATCTCCTCCAACGGGCGCGGGGGCTCGTAGACGTAGAAATGGCGATTGATCGGAATCTCGTAACCCACCTTGGTTTTGCTGTAGTCAATCCAGGCATCCGGCCAGTGGGGCGTCACCTCGCTATCAAAGTAGGCGTCACAGTGGGCGCGGACCAGGTCCACCAGTTCGTCGTTATCTGCGTCCTTACCATAATCGATGGGCAGCGGAAGCGGCGCGTCTCCCGGCAAAGGCACCGTCTCGGTGTCACGCAGTTCGGGATCGGACTCAGGGTTGCCATGCATATCCGTGCAGATATCCGCGTCCTTGTCACGCTCGGACAGCGCTTCCAGCACGATCTTCCTCACGGCAGCCGTCACGCGTAGACCAGCCTGCTTGAAGGCCGCCTTCAGGTCGTCCTCGAAGGCATCGCGGTTACAGTAGAGCTTGTCCGGATCCAGCTTGCTCAAGGCGGCAAGCACGTCTTCCTGGAGCTGTTTTCCCTCGGCGATCTCGGCGGCCGCCGCCTTGCTGTCCTTGCGCTTCTTGCTGGTGGCGAGCGCCTCGAACTTCTTGTGTGTCTCGAGGCGCTCGATACGCTCGGGGCTCGCCTGGAAGTTGAGGCGCAGCGGGCGCTCGACGGTAAGCTTGATATACCCGAACTCGCGATTGTCGAAGACCTTGGAGCACACCCGCTCCTGGGGCTGGCCGTTGACCATCACCTCGGCAGTCGCACCATCCTGGTAATCGGCGTAGAGGCGGGTGATCTCGTCGATCTGGTCATCCGACAGCTCGTTGCGCTTGTTGCCCAGGCTCTTCTTCATCTTCTGAAAATGCCGGGTGGCATCGATGAGCTGGACCTTGCCGCACCGCTCCGGGCGCTTACGGTTGGTGACGACCCAGATGTAGGTGTAGATGCCGGTGTTGTAGAAGAGTTGGTCCGGCAGGGCGATGATGGCGTCCAGCCAGTCGTTCTCGATGATCCAGCGCCGGATATTGCTTTCCCCGCCCCCAGCGTCGCCCGTGAACAGCGGCGAACCGTTGAACACGATGGCCATCCTGGAACCCTCACCACCCTCTTCCGGTGACGGCTTGCGCTTGGCAATCATGTTGAGCAGGAACAGCAGGGCGCCATCGTTCTTGCGCGGGAGGCCGGGGCCAAACCGGCCGTCAAAACCGTGCTCCGTGTGCTCCTTGGTCACATAGGGCTGCTGCGTGGACCACTCCACACCGAACGGGGGATTGGCGAGCATGTAGTGGAAGCGCTTATCCGCATGACCGTCGAAGGTCTTGCCGTCGCCCAGGGTGTCGCCGAAAACGATGTTGTCGACCGGCTCATCCTTGATGAGCAGGTCTGAGCAGCAGATGGCCCAAGCCTCGGGGTTGTATTCCTGCCCGAAGAGTTCCAAGTGGGCCTGGGGGTTCTGCTCGCGGATGTACTCCTCGGACACGGACAGCATGCCACCGGTACCGCAGGTCGGGTCATAGATGGTGCGGGAGATACCGGGGGTGTAGACGTCCTCTTCCGAGGTGTAGAGCACATGGGCCATCAGGCGGATGACTTCGCGGGGCGTGAAGTGATCTCCCGCCTCCTCGTTGGCCTGTTCGTTGAAGCGGCGGATCAGGTTCTCGAACAGGTAACCCATCTGCAGGTTGCCGACCCGATCCGGGTGCAGGTCGACCTTGGCGAACTCCTGCACGACCTCGTACAGCCGGTTGGCCGCATCCAGTTTCTGGATCTCGTCCTCGAACTCGAACTTTTCGAATACCTCCTGGACCTTGGGCGAAAACCCCTTGATATAGCGGGTCAGGTTCTTGGCGATATGGGCGGGGTCACCCAGCAACGCCTGGAAGTTGGTGAACTGGCTGATATTGAACAGCGGCTGTTGGCGATCCTTGCTCGCCTTCTGCGCGAGCGCCTTCTGAACCGCCGCTTCCGACAGGCCCTTCGCCTTGAGCCGTTCGTATTCCTTGAGCACCTGCGCCTTGGTGGGCTCCAGCACGCAGTCCAAGCGGCGCAGCACGATCATCGGCAACATGACCCGGCGGTACTGCGGCGGCCGGTAAGGGCCGCGCAATTTGTTGGCGATGCCCCAGATGAAGTCGGAAAGTTTCTGGTGTTGTTCGGAAAGCACTAGCGGTCCTTGGTTTCGTTATTGTCAGACCCTTGGGCCTGTTAGGCCTTGCGGGACCGGGTATCAGGGGTTGCGTTGGTTCGCTGCCCGCCGGTCTGTTCTCCCTCGTCACTCACGCGCTGGACCAGATCGCCGATCTGGCAATCGAAGAAGTCGCAGAGCTTGTTCAGCACGTCCGTCGTCGTGTTGTACCCCTTGACGTTCTGGATCTTCGACAGAGTCGTGCGATGGATGCCCGTGCTTTCGGCGATCTCGTCCAGGGTGACGCGTCGGTCTTCGCGGAATTGCAGATCCGCGATCAACTCGCGCAATCGGAATCGAAGCATGGCCCTCTCACTCCCCCTGGCTGATTCGATGAAGAATAACAGCGTTCGAATGCCAAAGTCGAAGAATGTGATTGACAATCACACTCTGAAGGCGTTAAATGTTGTCTATACGCGACGTTTGTCGTGACTGGACTACTTTTGAGGCACAACCGATGATATTTGGCGCGCAGTTTCTGAAACAGAACCCCGAGGGGCCGTTTGCAGGGGAGTTCCGGCTCCGCGACTACCAGACCCTGGTTTCCGAGTCTGGGCAGACCTACGGCAAGGGCATGCTGGAGGATGCCACGGGCCAAATACCCGCCTACTGGTGGGGAGACGGCGAAGGCGAGTTCTACTGGACGGAACGCCTCGTGATGTACGTGCAAGGCAACACCCAGCGCCTCGGGGATCGCACGATCGTGCGGGTGTCCAGCATGGAGGACCGCTTTCTCGAAGGCCCCGCCCGCGGCGTCAGGGTCATCCCGCAGACTCTCGCGCAGGATCCGGCCGTGCTGCTGCAGGTAGTCGAGGCCGTTGATCAAATTCAGACTCGGTCACTGCAGGAGTTTTGCGACCGTCTGTTCGATGACTTGGAGTTCGCACGCAAGTTCTTCACCGTCCCGGCCAGCCGTGACAACCATCATGCGTTTCCGGGGGGATTGGCAGCGCACAGCGTTGCAGTAGCCAAGGCAGCTGCTCAGGACGCACGGCTGAGTCAACGCGAGAGGGACTTGGCGATGGTCGGAGGTTTGCTGCACGACGTAGGCAAGACCATCACCTGTGACCCGCTCCGCCCACATCCCGTTTACCTGGACCATGACCTGCTGTCGCTGGAGATACTGAGCCGCCCTCTATCAGAGCTGGACAAGAAAGACTCCAAGCTGGCTGACAGTCTGCGCTACATCCTCACCTGCCGACGTGCTCAGCCGCGCAAGGCACCCCGCACCCCCTCCGCCGTCGCTGTGTGGTCCGCTGACCGTCAGGATGCCGCCTCAAACATGAGTGCACGTGCGGACGCCTAGGTAGCGGCGGGTCGGGTGAACCGCTGTACGCCTGCGTAGTAGCAACCGTAGGCACATCTTCAGCATCGCGCGGATACCACAGGATCTACCGCCGGCGAACAGCACGCACCAGCCGATGCGGATGGTCGTTCGCCACGGCACCGGCGACAAGGCAGGCACCGCTGTTGCGACGACACAAGATCAGGCAAGCGCGCACTCAGGCGCGCGCAGCACCGCACCGTGAGCGAGACCGAAGGTGCGTCCAGCGCCGCGCGGCGAGCGAGAGCACTGATACACCGAAGCGTTCAGCTTCGATGTGTCAGTGCGGGTGAGCGACTCGGCTGCACCCATGCAGCCGAGAGTCGTCTACCGCGCCCACGCGGTAGACGACGTGCGCGAGAGACACCGTGCACACCCCCAGGTGTGCACGCCCCCGTGCGCGCCCACGCGCACGGGGGGCAGTGTCGGCCGCCACCCGAGCTGAGCAGCCCAAGCTGCGCGGCGAGCACCCAGGTTTCAGAGCGCGTCAAGCGCGTCGGGTGCCCGGTCGAGCGGGGTGGCACGGCCGCCAGGACGATGACGCCCCAGCGAGCCGCTGGCACCCGGCTGAAAGCTGGGTGCTCGCCGCGCAGCGGGGAGGGTGGCGGGCAAGGGAGAAGGCCGTCCAGGCCGGCGACTGCGCAGGCCGAGCCCCAGCGAGGTCGGAGGGCAAGACCGAGGCGTCCAGCCTCGGTCGCGCAGGGTGAGTGCCGTCCAGGCGTCACCCGGAGGATTCCCGAGAACCCTGACATTTCAACGCGATAGGAGAGGCATGTGGGCGGATGTGACTGAGTCGGCTGTGGACGAATGGCGCGGAATTCGGGGAGAGCCGTCCGCCCTATTCGCTACTAGATGACGAAGGCCGCCTTTGAGTGTGGCCGCCACCCGGATGCGACTGGACCTGTAGACCAGGACTACCGCGCGAAATCCGGCCTGTTCATCACCTTGTTCACGGAGCTAGTACCCGCATGCTACTTAAACCTATCGAATTCAGAGACCATCTGGATGAATGCAGCACAGACCGCGAAGTTGGCCAGCTACGCCTCTACTCGGCGCTTGATTGGACCTTCCGATGGCAGTTCACGACAGCAGCCCTAATTGCCGATCTACTCGGCTCAACAGATCGGCGCCACTACCGATGGCTGACCTCCTGGGAGCGCCAGGATCTGATCCGCCGCACCCCAACCCTGAGCCCCATTGCGAGGGAGGTGATCACCCTGACCCGAATGGGGGTGAGCGCCCTGCAAACAGCCTTGGCGGGCATTGGTAGCGAGGAGCTCCTGCCTCAATATCAGCACGATGTCAGCAGGATCAACCTGCGCAACCTGACGCATTCGCTGGCTACCCAGATCGCTGTCCTGAAGTTGATCAGTGCCGGAAAAATCGACTGCTATGCGACCGAACACGAACTAGCCAGCACCAGTCGTAAGGGCGTAAAGCAACCCGACGCCCTCCTCGGCAAGGCGGAAAATACCCGGATTGCCCTAGAGGTGGAGTTGACTCCAAAGAGCCACCGTCTACTGGACCAAGCCCTCATTGCCAACATCGATCTCCTCCGAGACAAGAAGGTCGATGGTATCTGGTACGTCAGCCACGTACCCGCAATCCTTAACTCGATTCGGCGGGCCTTGGAGTCAGGGCACATCACGAAATGGCGGCGAGATGATCAGTACAAATGGTCGAGAAACGGCCGTGTCGTGATCGAAAAGGCCGAGTCCGCACGGTTCCTCTTTCAGCACCTCCCCGAGCTTGCTCGGCTCTATCCGTAAGCAGGTTCCAATCATGCGATCCATCCTCACTTTCTGTGTGGTGCTGGCAGCACTCACCGGATGCTCAATCACTCCTCCCGGTAGCCTCGCGGAGGCCAAGAAGAAACACGCAGAAGAGCTCCAGGCCGTCGAACTCTCCCGCGAACGCATTCGGAAAAAGGCCGTCACGCTTGGAAACGACTTGGCCGAGTGCAAATCCGCGCTGGAGGACGAGCAAGAGTATCGAACATACGACGCCCGAGCAGTCGCATACATGCAGTGGTGCGATGCCGGAGGCAGCGTCTTTGGGATGTGCAACGACCGCCTCTACTCCGACGGAGAAAAAGCCTACACGAACGGAGAAAGCGCCAGTTTTTGGTGGCAGCTTCTCTACTTTGTGCGGTCAGCGGTGATCGCTGGCATTGCTCTCGGGATCGCAATCGCTATTCCTTTGAAGCTCTGGATATACGTCAGGCGTAAGGGTGCGCTACGCATCCTAGATACGATCCGGATAGAGCAAGAACGCCTCGCATCCCGTGAAACGAATCTTCAGGAAAAACTCCAGCACTGGTCGAGCCTAAAGGAATCCACCCAAGGGCTTGAGCATAAAGCTCGAGATCTAGAAAGAACCCAACGCCGAACCGTATCTCATCTGGAGTACCTGCTATCCAGGCTCGAATCAGCCCGAGCCGAACTCCAGGAAATCCGACGGCTTCGGGACACCCTGGATATCTAGTCATCCTCTGAACACGCCCCCGCCCCGTTCCCTATACGAGTTGAGCCACCTTGCTGGTGGCGCATTTCAAGTCTAACGATTAGATGGAGATTGCTATGGCAAGACCCGGTGTAACGAGAGAAGACGTGGCTGAAGCTATGGCCACAATCCGAGAGCGGGGCCAACACCCGAGCCTGATGGCCATTCGGAGGGAGATGGGCGACACAGGATCACTGAAGACCATCTCTGATCATGTGCATGCCTTGCGGGAAATCGATCCTGAGGCAACTGATCCAGCTGAAACGCCACGTGAGGTTCTGGACCTGGCTGAACAGCTGGCAGCGAAGGCTTGGCAGATCTCACAGGACAATGCGACGCAGGATCTCAAGGAGTTGAGGGCATCCATGAAGAGCCAGGTTGATCGGCTTCAGCGGGAACTGGATGAGTCGATCGACGCGGCCGACAGTTTCGAGGAGCGTTACAGCGCGACTCGTACTCAACTGGCCACAACGGCGGCGGAGAACGAAGCACTCAAGCTCAGTGAGGCCAAATTGCAGACCGCGCTTATCAGCCTGCGGGAGCAATACGATACCCTGCTGGCGCGATTCGACCAGCAGGCTGCTACTGTCGAGCTGCTGGCAAAGAGCATCAACAAGCCTGCCAGGAAACGCCCCACGAAGGCCACCACTAACAACAGCAAGTAGAACTTGCTTCATTCCAGCCCGCCGAAAGGCGGGCTTTCTTTGTGTCTGCGGTTTTCTTCATGTGCTTTAGGCATCTGAACAGCCAATACATAAATTTCGTATCGGTAAACGTATTACGTAATACGTATGGATATCAGATGCCTGTTCGGGTTGTGCGAAATCCTTGCAATTCCTTATCCCCCTCCCCTTTCGCTACACGTGCTGACAGTTCCCTAAACACTCAGCACAACCATCCACAACCGACATGCGACTTACTCCATTTCATCACGCCATCATCCAGGTGATGGCTAGGCAAGCGATCCGTCAAGTGTTAGACGACGAACGCAAACCTGCTGATTCCATGAGAAAAGAACAGGCGTGTTCGAAGCGGGATGTTGTCGTCAGTAAAAAACAACGCTAGCGTCGATCGACATGAACGTCAGAAACTATTCTCGATACTCAGACAGCAACCAACGCGCGGCCTCGATAGACGACCAAATCAGAAACGCGCGCGCCTATGCCGAGCGGCAAGGATGGGTGCTTTCTGAGACGTATTGCGACAGAGCTATCACCGGGGCCCGCCAAGACCGCAGCGCTTATCAAGCAATGCTGCGCGACGCAGCCGCTGGCCTGTTTGACGTCCTGATCGTCGACGATCTCTCCCGGCTCGGCAGGAACATGATCGAAGCCGAGACCTGCGTGCGGTCACTGGAACATCGGGGTCTGCGCATCATCGCGATCGGTGATGGCTATGATTCTCACGTCGGCACGACGAGTGGCCGCTTGCTCAACCGGGGCGCAAAGAACCTGTTCAACGAGATATTCCTGCATGACCTGGGATACAAGACTTTCCGCGGCCTCGAAGGCGTCGCCAAGGACAAGCACTCTGCAGGTGGCAAATCGTACGGCTACAACTCGGAGCCAGTCTTCCGGGGAGAAGAGATCATTGGCTACAAGAAGGTCGTAGATGAATCCGAAGCCAAATGGGTTCGGTTCATCTTCGAGCGGTACGCAGATGGCGCGACCCCGCGCAGCATCGCGAACGAACTCAATACCATGAAGGTGCCATCACCGCGCGGTTCCACGTGGGCACATTCAGCAATCTATGGCGACATGAAGCGCGGGCTTGGGATCCTCAACAATGCCCTGTATCGGGGCCAGTACCTCTGGAACAGGTCTGAATGGCCCAAGGACCCGATCACTGGAAAGCGGAAGCGGGTTGCGAAGCCACAGAAGGAATGGATAGTTTCGGAAATGCCCGAACTGCGTATTGTCGACCAAGAACTCTGGGACAGGGTCAAAGCCCGACAAGCCGCACAACAAGCTAAGACAAAGGCTATCCGGGAAGCGAAAGGCCCCCGATCACATGGAGGACGAGGCCCCAAGTACCTCCTATCGGGCTTGCTCAAATGCGGCTGTTGTGGCGGCAACTTCGTGATCGTCGGCAAAGACTACTACGGCTGTGCCACTCGCAAGGACCGGGGTGAGTCCGTTTGCTCGAACAACATGAAAGTCCGAAAGGGTCTCGCCGAAGATATCCTGCTGCAGCATGTCCGCGAGGACCTGCTCAGCGAGGAGGCATATCAGGAATATCTCGCCGAACTGGATTCAGCGATCAAGGCACTTGAGCCTGACACCAGTCATTGGGAACAAGAGTTGCGCGCCGCTCGGAAGGAGAAAGAGAACATCCTGTCTGCCATTCTCCAAGGAATTATCACCCCCACCACGAAACAGGCGCTGGAGGAGGCTGAGGGCCGTGAGAAGGCCGTGGAGGCGGAAATGGCACAGATCCGGAGCGTCGACCCTCAGGAAACGGCCCAGCAGGCGAAGAAGCTCTGGAAGGACCTCGTGACAGATCTCGGCAACACCGACGATGTGCCGAAAGTCCGCTCGGCCCTGAGGGAGTTGTTCGGGGAGATCAGACTATTCCCCAATGAACACGGATACTTAGAGGCAGAAACGAATAAGGGCCGCCCGGAGGCAGCCCTTAGTTCGATAACATTGGTAGCGGGGGCAGGATTCGAACCTACGACCTTCGGGTTATGAGCCCGACGAGCTGCCAGACTGCTCCACCCCGCATCTGGTGGAGCGCATACTACGGATGAGCCCCCTATCCGTCAAGTCCGAT
>Ga0272444_10000703_pt1 | contig 34424 bp, 32 predicted proteins | sample SSMForm13_FD_201033 | JGI IMG/M metagenome (GOLD analysis project Ga0272444, IMG submission 201033) | Marine sediment archaeal communities from Little Sippewissett salt marsh, Falmouth, MA, United States - SSM-Form-13 | ecosystem: Environmental > Aquatic > Marine > Wetlands > Sediment ...
GACCCTGGTTGAGGTTGGTACTGGACACAAGGTCGACGTTCGCGACTTGTATGCGTTCGAAGGGACAACGCAGAAGCGGATCCCGCAGGCCAACTGTGGTCAGATCGTTGCGATCGGCAAGGCGGAGAATCTGAAGCTTGGAACGACGATTGCGACTGAGCAGAGCGCGGAGCCGTACCCGATGCCCGAGTTCCCAAAGCCGGTGTACTCGCTGGCGATCGAGCCGAGGAGTCAGTCCGATGTCGAGAAGATGAGCGAGGCGCTGCGAGAGATCTCGGCGACGAAGGCGACACTGTGGGTCGACCGCGATGCGGTCACGAAGGAGATGCTGATCCACGGGATGGGCGACGTGCACCTGTCGGTCTTCCTCGAGTGGCTGAAGAACCGCTACCACGTCTCGCTTGAGACGCACCGGCCGAGCATTCCGTACAAGGAGACGGTTCGCAAGAAGGCCGTGGCGAAGTACCGCCACAAGAAACAGACCGGCGGCCGCGGGCAGTTCGGCGAGGTCGAGCTTCGGATCGAGCCGTTCAGTGGCGAAGGCGGATACCAATTCCTCAACGAGATCAAGGGGGCGTCGATCCCCGGCCAGTACATCCCGGGCGTCGAGAAAGGAGTTCTCGAGGCGATGGAGGAGGGAAACCTCGCCAAGTACCCGGTGACGAACGTCTCCGTGGCTGTCTTCGACGGGAGCTTCCACCCGGTCGACTCCTCGGAATTGGCGTTCAAGCTTGCCGCTCGGCATGCGTTCCGCGACGCCTTCGACCAGGCGAACCCCGGCCTCCTCGAACCGGTGATGAGCGTCGAGGTGCGGACGCCGGAGGAGTTCACCGGTGACATCATCAGCGACCTCAACGGCAGGCGCGGTCGGATCCTCGGGATGAACCCGACGGGAAAGACGACGACGATCCGTGCCGAGGTGCCGCTGGCCGAGATGCAGAGCTATGTGCTTGATTTGAAGTCGCGTACGCAAGGACGCGCGACGTTCCAGATGGATCCGGTGGAGTACCAGACGGTCCCCGGGAACCTGCAAGGCAAGATCATTGCCCAGGCGCAGCAGCAAGAGGAATGAACGTCGCTCAGTACATGCAGCGGGGGGCCGTGACGGTCGCGCCGGACGCCCCGATCTCCGAAGCGCGAGATCTGATGGAGGAGCACGGCTTCGGTCTGCTCCTCGTCGTCTCCCAGGAGGGAGGGCTCACGGGGTTCGTCACCCGAGCCGGGTTGAAGGGGATTGCCGATTGGGAAGCGCCGGTCGGGCGTTTCTCGCACCCGGCGAGGTTCGCCGTTTCGCCCGAGGACACGCTTGAGAAGGCGGCGCTCATCCTGCTCGCCAATCGTCTGGTCGTTCTCCCCGTCGTCGAGGGAGAGAAGCTCGTTGGGGTGATCACTCAGGGCGAGCTTCTCAGAGGGCTTACGCGCGGTCTCGGGATCGGACTCGAGGCGACGCGGCTGACGGTGAAGGTTCGCAACGACAGCGACGACCTCTACGACGTCTTCGGTATTCTGCGCGAGCATGGGGCGAAGATCGTGAGCCTCGCCCGAGCGGGGACAAACGGCGAAACGTGCGAGATCGTGCTCCGGATCCAGGGGATCGGGGAGAAGGAGCGGCTGCGGGCGGAGCTTGAGGCGAAGCTGCAGAACATCCGATGAAGCGGTGCGAGATTCGCTCGACCCGGCGCGAGGAGTTCATCGACATCACACCCCTCATCCGTGACGAGCTTCACCGGTCGGGAACGCGGGACGGCCTGTGTGCCGTCCACTGCCCTCACACCACCGCAGGGCTAACGGTCAACGAACACGCCGATCCGTCGGTTGCGGAGGACATCCTTGCGGCGCTTGATCGACTCGTCTTGGTTGAGGGCCCGTGGACGCATCTCGAAGGCAATTCGCCGGCACACGTGAAGGCGTCGCTGGTCGGGTCGTCCGTGCAGCTTCTGGTCTCCAACGGGGACCTCGCGCTCGGTACGTGGCAGGGGGTGTTTCTGTGCGAGTTCGATGGTCCGCGAGCACGAGAGGTCTGGCTGTGTTTTGTCCCTTGAACGGGCGGTTTGGCGTCAGTACAATTCCTGGAAATCGAGCGAGTGTGCCAGCGTAGCTCAATTGGCAGAGCAACGGTTTTGTAAACCGTAGGTTGCCAGTTCGATTCTGGCCGCTGGCTTTGGTTGGTTTTTTGCTTGGAGGGGTACCGAAGCGGCCAAACGGGGCGGACTGTAAATCCGTTGGCGGACGCCTACGGGGGTTCGAATCCCTCCCCCTCCAGTTGTTGTGGGAACAGGGTTTCGGTTACACTCCGTGCTTGTGATCGGAACGCCCGTGTAGCTCAGGAGGTAGAGCACCCCCTTGGTAAGGGGGAGGTCGTCGGTTCGACTCCGATCGCGGGCTGAAGGCTCGCGAGGGAAGACATCTCGTTGAGTGAGTGCGCCAAAAGAAGAGACCGAGACTGCATAGACCATCTCAAGGAGGCTTAGGCGATGGCGAAAGAAGCGTTTGTGAGGGACAAGCCTCACCTGAACATCGGTACGATCGGACACATCGACCACGGAAAGACGACGCTGACCTCCGCGATCACGAAGGTCCTCGCGACCCAGGGCAGGGCGGCGGCGATGGCGTTCGAGGATATCGACAATGCGCCGGAGGAGAAGGCCCGTGGGATCACGATCAACGTCCGACACGTCGAGTATCAGACGGAGACGCGTCACTACGCGCACATCGACTGTCCCGGGCACGCCGACTACATCAAGAACATGATCACCGGTGCGGCCCAGATGGATGGGGCGATCCTGGTCGTAGCGGCGGATGACGGTCCGATGCCGCAGACGCGCGAGCACGTCCTGCTGGCCAAGCAGGTGAACGTTCCGGCGATGGTTGTCTTCCTGAACAAGGTGGACATGGTCGACGATCCGGAGCTGGTCGATCTGATCGAGATGGAAATTCGAGAACTCCTGTCCGAGTACGAGTTCCCGGGCGACGAGATCCCGATCATCCGAGGTTCAGCGCTGAAGGCGATGGAGCACGGTGACGAGGTCGGTCATACGGACGCCGAGTGCATCACTGAATTGATGGCTGCCGTCGACGACTACATCCCGCTTCCCGATCGCGAAGAGGACAAGCCGTTCCTGATGCCGGTCGAGGACATCTTCTCGATCAAGGGACGTGGGACGGTGGCCACCGGTCGTGTGGAGCGTGGGAAGATTACGCCTGGAATGGAGATCGAGATCGTCGGCGTGCACGACCAGGTCGAAAAGACAGTCGCTACGAGCCTCGAGATGTTCAACAAGACGCTCGACTATGCGATTGCTGGTGACAATGTGGGCATCCTGTTGCGTGGGATTGACAAGGACGCGATCGAGCGCGGGCAAGTTATCTCGGCGCCGAAGTCGATCACCCCGCACACGAAGTTCGAGGGCGAGATCTACGTGCTGACCAAGGACGAAGGCGGTCGTCACAAGCCGTTCTTTACCGGATACAAGCCGCAGTTCTTCTTCCGGACGACCGACATCACCGGGACGATGGTCCTCCCCGAGGGCGTCGAAATGGTCATGCCTGGGGATCACGTCAGGATCAACGGCGATCTGATCCACCCGATCGCAATGGACGAGGGACTTCGGTTCGCCGTCCGTGAGGGCGGGAAGACAATCGCCTCCGGCGTCGTCACGAAGATCCTCGAGTAAGGACCGGACATGGCTAAGAAGGGTGAAGCAGTCATTCACGTCACCCTCGCATGCAGCGAGTGCGGGCGTCGCAATTATCACACGCAACGAAACAAGAACAACACCCGCGGCAAGCTCGAGTTGAACAAGTACTGCAAGTGGGATCGGAAGCAGACGTTGCATAAGGAGGTCTAGCCGCCAGCCGGACTGCGAGCTAGACGCTACAGGCCCTTAGCTCAACTGGAAGAGCGTCCGACTCCAAATCGGAAGGCTGGGGGTTCGAGTCCTCCAGGGCCTGCAACCAGAACGGTGGAGCAAGGGGTGTACCGATGATCGAGCGGATCGTGAGCTACCTGAAGGGCGTTCGCGCTGAGGTTGCCCGTGTGAGCTGGCCGACGCGGAATGAGGTCATTTCGCTGACCGCGTTGATTCTGCTGCTGGTCGTCATCGTTACGATCTACATCTGGGGGGTCGACGGTGTCATCGGAACGCTCCTGAGGCTCTTCGTGCAGTAGAGGATCGACTACACATGCGATTGAAGAAGTGGTATGCCATTCAGACCTACGCCGGCTCCGAGCTGAAGGTCAAAGAAGACCTCAACGATCGGATCCTGAAGCGCGCGTGGGAAAGGGCGGTGGATTCGTTCACCGTCGACGGCGAGGAGACCTTCTTTCTCGTCCCGGTCGAAGAGGTGATCACCTCACGGAGTCGACGCGGGGCGGGGACGGAGTATCGGATTCCGTACGACTACGACCTCGTGGCGAAGCCGAACGAGCGTGTCCAGCGTGGGGAGGTCATCGCGCGCAAGCCCCCGCGTCACATGGAAGAGGATGCCAAGGTCACGGACGTCGAGTCGCTGCAGCGGGTGATCGTCGAGATGACCAACCGAAACGAGGAAGTCTACTTGATTCCGGCTGAGAAGCGGATCCGCCGCGACATTCGCCCTGGAGAGAAGATCCGTAACGGGGTCCCTCTGACGTCCGACAGCGACGAGCAGTACGTCGTCGTCAATCGCGGGACGATCGTCGGTCGCGACAAGGTCCGGCGGGTGACGTTCCAGCACGAGGACGAGAAGGAGAAGAGCCGGATCATCCCCGAGAAGTACCTTGTGAAGGCGCGCAAGGGGATCAAACTGACGGCCGGCGATCGAATTGAATCGGAAGATCAGATCGTCAGCCGCGCCTCGGGGCTCCTGAAGGTGAAGGAGTATAAGGACAAGCGGATCGTGACGATTCAGCGGATCGAGAAGCGCCGCCTCTTCCCCGGCTACGTCTTCGGCCGGATCGGTCTCGAGGACGAGGAGATGATGGAGCTGATCGACGGGATCAAGGGTGCGGTCCGCTATGTCGGATCTCGCTATAAACCGATGCCGATCGAGGGCCCGGAGATGAAGCTGATCAAGCGGAAGGCGGGACTCCTTGCAGTGCCGGTTGCCGCTGCTACGGCTGGCACATCGTCTGAACCCTCGAGCGAGCCGAGGATCGAGATCGACTTCACCGTTGGCGAGGTCGTCGAGATCGTCGAAGGGCCGTTCGCTGACTTCACAGGATCGGTCAAGGAGATCGACAAGGATGCCGAAGAAGTCACGGTGATGGTCAAGATCTTCGGACGCGAAACGCCGGTTCGGCTCGGGTTCGAGGGCATCGAGAAGCTCTAACGCTACGTAGAAAGGGGAGGAGGCGAAAGTGGCGAAGAACGTCATCGCGAAGATCAATCTGCAGATTCCCGCCGGCCAAGCGACGCCGGCGCCTCCGGTCGGACCCGCGCTCGGTGAGCACAGACTCAACATCATGGACTTCTGCAAGAAGTTCAACGACGCGACGAAGGCCGAGACCCCCGGGACGATCATCCCGGTTGTCATTTCGGTGCACATGAGGGGGACGTTTGACTTCATCCTCAAGCAGCCTCCGGCCGCCGAGCTGATCAAGATGGCAGCGGGGATCGCGTCCGGATCTCCGGAACCGAATCGGATGAAGGTTGCTCGAATCACCCGAGAGCAGGTCCGTCGGATCGCCGAACGCAAGCTGCCCGATCTGAACACGTACAAGATGGAATCGGCGATGAAGATCATCGAAGGGACAGCGCGAAACATGGGAGTCGAGGTGGTGGAAGCGTGAGACGTAGCAGGCGGTACCAAGGACTCGCGACGCTTGTCCCGCCCGAGGCCTCGTTCAGTATCGATGAGGCCATCGAGAAGCTGAAAGCCAGCGCGACGGCCAAGTTCGATGAGACGACCGAGCTGACTCTGAGTCTCGGCATCCGACCAAGCCAGGTCGTCGTCCGCGGAACGTGCAACCTTCCCAACGGGACCGGGAAGTTCGTCAGGGTGCTCGCGTTCGCCAAAGGCGAGAGCGTTAGCGAGGCCGAGCAAGCCGGTGCAGACTTCGTCGGTGGTGAAGACCTGGCCAAGAAGATCCAGGAAGGCTGGTTTGAGTTCGACAAGGTCGTCGCGACGCCCGACATGATGCCCGTCGTCGGGAAGCTCGGGAAGGTTCTCGGACCGCGCGGCCTGATGCCCAGTCCGAAGACGGGGACCGTCACCAAGAACGTCGGACAGGTCATCGGCGAGCTGAAGTCCGGGCTGATCGAGTTCCGGACGGACCGGTACGGCGTGATCCACACGATCTTCGGGAAGGCGTCGTTCGAGCCGAGTGCGCTGAAGGAGAACCTCCTCGCCGTGCTGCGGAGCGTGGCCGAGCGAAAGCCGGAAGATGGGCTCAAGGGGCGGTACATGAAGAAGGCGAGCATCGCCTCGACGATGGGGCCGGGGATCATCCTCGACTCCGCCGAGATCCAGTCCATCGCGGAAGCGGCGAGCTAGGAGAGCGGGATGCCGACACAGACGAAGATAGACGAAGTTGCCCGTCTAAAGGAGAGATTCGAGAACGCTATCTCGCTGGTCCTTGCTGACTACCGCGGACTGACGGCCAACGAGATGGTCGAGTTGCGCGAGAAATTCAGCAAGCAGGGGCTCGAGTATCGCGTGGTAAAGGACACCCTCGCGAGGATCGCTGCGAGCGAAGCGGGGATCGAGGGGCTCGCGAGCCTGTTCTACGGTCCGATCAGCATCGCCTTCGGGTATGAAGACCCGGCGATCCCGTTCAAACTGAGCGAGGAGTGTCGGAAGACGTACGCGCCCAACTACGCGCTGAAGGGTGGGGTGTTCGAAGGGGAGCTCGTCCACGAAGGGGAAGTGGGTAGATATGCCGCGCTGCCGTCGCGCGAGGAGCTTCTGGCGAAGCTGGCGATGCTCCTGTCGGGCCCGATGCGGGCAATGGCGTTCATGCTGCAGGCCAAGATCCGCGAGCTGGCCTGCGTGATCAGTGAAGTGCGAAAACAACGCGAACAGCAGAAAGAGGAGGAGTAGCGAATGGCCAAGGAAGATATCCTTCAGCAGATAGAGGAGATGTCGGTGAAGGACCTCGCCGAGCTTGTCGAGATGATCGAAGAGCGGTTTAACGTCTCGGCGGCCATGGTCGCGCCGGTCGCTGTTGCAGCCGCGCCGGCGGCGGGCGGGGCGGAGGGCGAAGCCGATGGTGGTGCGGCGGACACGCTCAAGGTCGTCATGACGAGCGCCGGTCAGAAGAAGATCCAGGTGATCAAAGAGATCAAGGAGATCACCGGCAAGGGCCTCAAGGAGTGCAAGGAGCTAGCGGACAACCTTCCGGCCGCGATCAAGGAAGATGTGGGGCCGGACGAGGCAACGAGCATCAAGGAGAAGCTGGAGGCGGCCGGAGCTGAGATCGAACTGCAGTAGCCGCCGGGCCACCACCCGGTCGGAGAGCATGCTGCTGTTGTGCGCCTGCCTTAGGGCGAGTTGTGCCGTCTTGAGGCAGAGCGTTCTTTTCGAGGGGAGATCATGAAACACCGAGAACGAAGGTCCTACGGACAGATCCAGGAGATCCTACCCCCGCCGTACTTCCTCGCTGACGTCCGCACCTCTTTCGGTGATTTCGTTGAGAACGGCATCAGCCGTGCCTTCGCGGACATCACACCGATCGAGGGGCACGGGAAGGACGGTCTGGTCCTGGAGTTCATCGATCCGTACCTCGGGGAGGCGCGGAACTCGGAGCTTGAGTGCAAGGACAAGGACCTCACCTTCGCGCGGCCACTACGCGTGACCACCCGCCTGCTCCAGGAGGGCAAGCTTCTGCAGGAGACGGAGCTGTACATCGGCGACTTCGCGATGATGACAAGTCGCGGAACGTTCATCATCAATGGCTCCGAGAACGCGTTGGTGAATGAGTTGACGCGCGCCCCGGGAGCGTACTTCACGCGAGAAGACGTCCACCAATACAAGGGGCATATCCTCCCCGAGCTCGGCGCCTGGCTGGAGATCCTTCTTGATACCCGCCGCATGACGCTGCGTGCGAATCTCGATCGCAAGGGGAAGGTGAGCGTCACAACGCTTCTCAAGGCGTTGGGCTTCGACGAGGACCGGGTCCGAAGCTACTTCTCCTTCGAGATTTCCCCGGTGACGGCGGAGAGGCTCGAGCCCTACGTCGGGTACCTGTCAGTCGATGAGATCCTCCCGAAGAAGGCCGAGGAGCCGATTCTGCTAGCCGGCCAGACGCTGCAGGAGTCGCAGCTCCCCGCCCTCGAAGAAGCGAAGCTAGGGTCGATCCGTCTGGTCGACAAGTACGTTCAGAAGGCGCTGGAGGAGGATCAGACGACGACGCAGGAGGAGGCTCTCCGGGCTGTCTACCGGCGGCTGCGGCCGTCGGATCGATCGTCCCCGGCTCAGATGGGGGAGTATCTCGAGAATCTCTACTTCCACCCGACCAGCTACCAGCTGTCCGAGGTGGGCCGGTTCAAGGTGAACCGGAAACTTGGGATGCAGCTGAAGCAGCCGGTTCTGTATCTTGCCGACATCGTTCGGACGATCCGGGTTCTGCTGGAGGTGCCGGGCAACGACGCGCTTCTCGACGAGAAGGATCACCTGGCGAACAAGCGGGTTCGCCTGCCCGGTGAGCTTGCCGAGAACGCGCTCCGAACCGGTTTGGTACGGATGGCACGGATCGCGCGGGACAAGCTGTCGAAGTACGCGCTCGACGACAAGGACACGATTCGGCGGCTCATCTCGACGCGAACCGTACAAGGCGCGATCAACCAGCTGTTCTATACGGGACGGTTCTCGCAGTTCCTCGAGCAGACGAATCCGCTCACCGAGCTGACACACAAGCGTCGGCTGAACGCGCTGGGCGGGGGGTTAACGAAGCGGCGTGCGAAGATCGAGGTTCGGGACGTGCACTCGTCTCACTACGCGCGGATCTGCCCGATTGAGACGCCCGAAGGGCAGAATATCGGGTTGATCACGTCGCTCGCCTGCTACGCGGGCGTCAACGACTACGGGTTCCTGATTGCGCCCTATCGAAGGGTCGTGAACGGGAGGGTGACCGACGAGATCGCGTATTTGATGGCCGACGATGAGGAGCGGCACACGCTCGCGCCGGCCACCACGCCGGTCGGCAAGAACGGACGGCTTCTCGGCGAGCGGGTCGAGGTTCGAACCGGCCGGGAAGAGGTGCGGCTCGTTCCGCCGAAGGAAGTCGACTTCATGGGTGTGTCTCCGAAGGCGCTCGTCGGCGTCTCCTCGGCGCTGATCCCGTTTCTCGAGCACGACGACTCCAATCGCGCGCTGATGGGGGCGAACATGCAGCGGCAAGCGGTCCCGCTGTTGCGGCCCGAGGCGCCGCTCGTTGGGACCGGCCTGGAGCGGCAGGCGGCGATGGACTCCGGGATGCTCGTCGTCTCGGAGGGGGACGGCGTCGTCGACGAGATTGATGCTCGACAGATCGTCGTGAAGAAGGGGAGGAAGAAGACGAGCTATCCACTCGTCAACTTCGATCGCTCGAACCAGGACACGATTCTCCATCAGCGGCCGATGGTCGACGAAGGTGAGAAGGTGGTGACGGGAGACCTCCTCGCCGACGGCCCGTCGAGCGAACTCGGCGAGCTGGCTCTCGGACGGAACCTTCTCGTAGCGGTGATGCCGTACGAGGGGTACAACTACGAGGACGCGATTGTCATCAGCGACCGTCTCGTTCGGGAGAACCTGCTCGACTCTATCCACGTCGAGGAGTTCGAGGTCAAAGCCGAGGAGACGAAGCTCGGTCCGGAGGAGATCACGGCTGACATCCCGAACATCTCCAAAGAGGACCTGAGAAACCTCGATGAGGACGGGATCGTCCGCGAAGGAACCGTCGTGCGAACGGGTGACATCCTCGTTGGGAAGATCACGCCGCGGGGGGAGTCGGAGCCGACGCCGGAGGAGAAGATCTTCCGATCGATTTTCGGGGAACGCGCGCGGAACGTGCGAAACACGTCGCTACGGATGCGCCCGGTCGCCGGCACAGCGAAGGTGATCAGGGTCAAGAAGTTCTCCCGTGACCAGGGAGACGAACTCGATGCCGGCGTGAACGAGTTGGTGAAGGTGTTCGTCGCGCAGCGGAAGACGATCTCGATCGGTGACAAGCTCGCCGGGCGGCACGGGAACAAGGGAGTCATCTCGACGGTCCGACCGATGGCCGAGATGCCGTTTCTCCCGGACGGGACGCCGGTCGATGTCATCCTGAACCCGATGGGCGTCCCATCTCGCATGAACCTGGGACAGATCTTCGAGGCGAACCTCGGGTGGCTGGCCCACCTGAGGGGCGAGCTGGTCGCGTCGCCGATCTTCGACGGTGCACAGGAGGAGGCGATCCTCAGTGAGCTGCATGACGAGCGGGAGAAGGCCGGTCTTGGCGAAGGGGACGACTACGACGGGAAGGTTGTTCTCCGCGACGGCCGAACGGGTCTTCCGTTTGCAAGGCCGATCACCGTCGGATACATGTACATACTCAAACTCGAGCACATCGCTGACGAGAAGATTCACGCTCGTTCCACTGGTCCGTACGCGCTGATCACCCAGCAGCCACTCGGCGGGAAGGCCCAATTCGGTGGGCAGCGGCTCGGTGAGATGGAGGTCTGGGCGCTGGAGGCGTACGGTGCAAGCGCGCTCTTGCAGGAAATGCTGACGGTGAAGTCCGACGACACACGCGGACGGATCCAGCTGTACAAGGCGATTCTCAAGGGAGAGGAATTCCCCGAGCCTGGATTGCCTGAATCGTTCAAGGTCCTGCTGCGAGAGCTGCGTAGCCTCGGGCTGTATCCCCGGGTGTACGATCGAAGCGACCATGAAGTCGACATCACCTAGCGAGGAAGAGGGCGAAGAACGGTCGGCCGGCTTCGTCCTCTTCCGTCGCTTTCGAGGGCACCGGCTCTACCTGGTTCTTCGGCACCGCGACGGCGGGCACTGGGCGTTCCCGAAGGGACGGATCGAGGCCGGCGAGGACGAGCTGGTCGCGGCAAGCCGCGAGGTCGGTGAGGAAACCGGGATCGAAGAACTGAAGACGATTCCGGGGTTCCGGGCGCAAAGCGTCTACCGGTTCGTCCGTGGGGAGCGATCGATCTCGAAGATGGTTGTCTACTTCCTCGCTGAGACGCAGCAAGAGCACGTTCGGCTGTCGGAGGAGCACGGCGATTCAGCCTGGCTTCGGATGGCCGAAGCTCGGCGGAGGCTCACCCATGCGGAGAGCCGGCGTCTCCTCGACGAGGTGGAGGCCTGCCTAGAGGGGATTCCTCGGGAGGGATGAGAGTGGAAAGCGCGAGCGCGTTCGCTGAGCGGCGGAAGCGGTCGAACGAGATCGTCCTGCGGCACGCGGAGCTTCCGATCAAACGGTTCTTCGCCCTCGATCGGGACGTGTACGAGGACGGCGCGTTGACCAAGAAGACGAAGGAGCTGCTCGGGCTGGTCGCATCGGCGGTGCTGCGCTGCAACGACTGCATCGGCTATCACGTGTCGGAGGCGACGGCGGCCGGCGCGACCGAGAAGGAGATCGCGGAAACGCTGGCGATCGCGCTTGTCGTTGGGGGGTCGATCACCATTCCGCATCTGCGGCACGCCTTCGAGTTCCTCGAATCGATCGAGACGGGCGAATAACGAGAGCGTGGTGGCGGCCGATGCCGTCGCCCGAGATGCCGGGACACCGGCGGGGAAACGAGGAGGGACGTCCGATGGGAAAACTGGCGTTCATTGATCGCGCTCTGGGCGATCTGCGTGAGAAGGGGCTGTACAACACGATCCGGACGATCGAAAGCGCATCTGACGCGTGGGTGACGATCGACGGGCGGCGCGTACTGAACATGTGCTCCAACAACTACCTCGGGTTCGCCAACGACGAGCGGCTTCGGACCGCGGCGAAGAGCGCAATCGATGCGTATGGCGTCGGTCCCGGTGCGGTCCGCTCGATCGCGGGAACGATGAGCCTCCACATCGAACTCGAGCGGCGGATCGCCGAGTTCAAAGGGACCGAGGCGGCTCTGTCCGTTCAATCGGGGTTGAACACGAACCTCGCGACGATCCCGCTGCTGATGGGCAAAGAGGACGCGATCTTCACCGACGAGCTGAACCACGCGTCGATCATCGACGGAGTGCGGCTGACGAAGGCTCAACGCGTGATCTTCCCACATCGTGACGTCGGGGCGCTCGCCGAGAAGCTGGAAGAGCACAAAGAGATCGAGAAGAAGTTGATCATCACCGACGGGGTCTTCTCGATGGACGGAGATCTTGCGCCGCTGCCGGGGATTGTCGAGGCGGCTGAGGAGTATGGCGCGATAGTGATGGTCGACGACGCGCACGGCGAAGGCGTTCTGGGAAGCCACGGGCGCGGGATCGTCGATCACTTCGACCTTCACGGCCGGGTTGACATCGAGTGCGGTACGATGTCGAAGGCGTTCGGCGTGATGGGGGGCTACATCGCGGGGAGCGCGAAGCTGGTCGAGTACCTTCGCCAGCAGGCGCGTCCGTTCCTGTTTTCGTCCGCGGCGACTCCGCCGGACGTCGCCGCGTGCATCGAGGCGATCGCCATCCTCGAGAACGACGACACGCCGGTCCGGACCCTCTGGGAAAACGCGGAGTACTTCAAGACCGCGCTCCAGGAGCTGGGCTTCGACACCGGCGAGAGCGAAACGCCGATTACCCCGGTACTGCTCGGCGAGGCCGAGACGGCGTGGGACTTCTCGAAGCGGTTGTTTGCCGAGGACATCTTCGGAACCGCGATTGCGTTCCCGACGGTCCCACGAGGCAAGGCGAGGATTCGCGTCATGCTCTCGGCGGCGCATAGCCGCGAGGATCTCGACTTCGCGATCGAGAAGTTCGCGCGGGTCGGACGCGAGCTTGGAGTCGTCTCGTGACCGGGAAGGAGGCGATCCGAACCGATTGCGCACCGGAAGCCGTCGGGCCGTACTCGCAAGGCATTCGTGCGGGGGGGCTCGTGTTCACCTCGGGGCAGCTCCCGGTGGCGAATGGCGGGTTGATCGTTGACGATATCGACTACGCGACACGGTGCGCGCTAGCGAACGTCGAGGCCGTCCTCGGTGCTGGCGGGGCATCGCTTGCAGACGTCGTTAAGGTGACGATCTTCCTCACTGACATGGACGACTTCGCCGCGGTGAACGCCGTGTACGCGGAGAGCTTTGCCGAGCCGTTCCCAGCTCGTTCGTGCGTTCAGGTCGCCCGATTGCCGCTGGGCGCACCGATCGAGATCGAGGCCATCGCCGCTGTCATCGGATGAGCGGGCTTGGCTTGTCGCTGACTCCGCGGCGACCGGGGATCTTCGATGCGCACTGCGACACGGTGCTGAAGGTCCTCGATCACGGGGTGGACTTCGTACGTGGGGAGGGGGAGGCGCACGTCACGCTTCCCGCGATGAAGGATGCCGGGGTTCGGGCTCAGATTTTCGCCTGCTTCGTCCTCAGCGAGCGTTGCCCGGGACAGGAGGCAGAGCGCGCTGAGGCGATGATCGAGACGCTCGCGTCGATGGCCGAGGAGAGCGCCGGCGAGCTGCGCGTCGTCCAGACGCGTCGGGATTTAGACGCTGCGTTCGACGGCGGGCCGATCGCTGCGATCCTCGGTCTGGAAGGGGCCGATCCACTTGAGGGGCGGGCCGAGCGATTGCGGCACTTCGTCGATCGTGGGGTGCGCGATCTCATCTTCGCGTGGAAGGACAATCCGTTCAGCGGGACTGCGTTCGGTGAGGACACTCCACTGACCGCGGAGGGCGAACGGCTGCTCGGACTGGCGGAGGAGCTTAGTGTGATGGTCGATGTCTCTCACCTCTCCGATCGAGCCTTCGAGGACGTCTGCCGGATGGCGACGAGGCCGTTTATCGCCAGCCATTCGGACTGCCGTGCACTGTGTCCGAGCCTTCGCAACCTGACCGATCCGATGATCCGACAGCTGGCCGACCGCGGCGGTGTGATGGGGATCAACCTTGCCCCTTTGTTCCTCGATCCCGAGGTGCATTCGCGCATGACGCCGCTGTTCGACGCGGCCCAGAAGTCGGGTGTCTCCGACGAAGAACGAACTAGACTCCAGGAGCGGGCGATGGCGATTCCCCGACCGTCCCTCGATTGGGTGGCGCAGCACGTCCTGCACGCGATCGACATCGGCGGTGAGAACTGCGTTGGATTTGGCGGGGATCTCGACGGAATCACTCAGACACCGGAGGGGATCGACGGCGTGGCTGACTACAGATCATTTGCGCCGCTGCTGCGCGATGCGGGATTGAGCAAACGGCAAATTGAGAAGGTCTGTCATCGGAACTTCGTCCGCGTGTTCGACGAGATTCTCCCGTAGGCTAGGATCGGGAATTCCGCCACGCGGCGTAGAGCGGAACGAGCGCGTTCGCATAGCGCTCGCTGAGCACGATTGGATCGACCGATTCCGGTTCGTTGCGCATCGTGGCGTAGGGGACCTCGATCCCCCGGATCTCGATCGATCCGTGCTTCTTGCCAGCGATAGCGCTCCAGTCGTCGATTCCGTACGTCCGCTCCATCTCCTCGCGCGGAACGGAGTGCGTCAGGATCCCGTCGCGCTGCCTCTCGTCGTACCGGGCGATGTTCCGGCGCCACGATTCCTCGAACGATACGGAGACGTACAGGATCGCTGCTTGCTCGAGGATTGCGGGAGCAAGCCGGCCCAGGGCGTCGGCGTAGCCCGTCGCTCCGCCGCGGGAGAACTCGACGATCAGGGTCCGGTGGTCTAGGTGCCCGGGCTCGCTGAGGATCGTGGCGACCCGCCGGTTGATCTTCTCGATCAGGAAGCTCCAGATGCCGTCGTCGGTCACGGCGTAGTTGCCGTTGCATCGCTTGGAGTGGAGACGCGATCGCCCGAGCTGCTCCCAGACGTCGTCCTCCTCGAATCGCTCCCATAGGATCGGGAAGTCGTCGACGACGCGAAACGGGGCGATCCGGAAGCGCGACGCGCGGTCCCCAGCGGTACAGCCCTCCATGAAATCGATGAACTCGCTCTTTCCGCTGGCCGGGCGGCCGAGGAGGAACAGGACGTCAAACGTTTCGTCGGCTGCGCCGCGAGGGACGCCGTAGGAGAGGCCGAGGACCTCCATCAGATCTGACACCGCCTCGTGGGCCGGCCGATCCGCGTCGATTCGGATGAGGCGGGAGCCGCGGTCCGCGTGCCATCGATCGAGTTCGGCGATCATTCGCTCGAGGACGGAGATGCCCACTTCGAATCCTGGGGTGCCGCGCGCTCGCTGTCGCTCGACCGAGCTTGCGATGGGGATCTCCAGCCGAACAAACGCATCCGGTGAAGACTCTTGAACCCCCTTGTAGGCTTCGACGAAGCCGGTATCGCCGAGGGCAAGCGAATAGGCTCGGTGGACGCCGAGGTGGGACTCTTCGAGGCAGAGGAGTCCCCGATCCAGGATCTCGCGAACCCGCTGCTTCCGTTCGGGCAGCGCGGCCTCGATCGCGGCGGTGAGGGCCTCGCGCTGGTGGAGCAGATCAAGCCCGTCGCGCTCGACGACGTGCTTGACGAGTTCAGGAAGGACGCGGACGCTCTCGGGGTGGAAGCGCTCCAGCAACGCGAGGACCTCGCTCTTCCCAACAGCGGGGAGACCTTCGACGACGACGTGGTTCATGATCCACCTCTCTGGGATCGATTGTACGCGCCTCGAGCCGCTGTTGGCCACCAGACGCCGGGTCACAAGACAAAGGCCTCCTCGACTTCGCCGGGAGCGCCGGTATAATGGTCCACTTCGAAAGGAGCCTGTGGAATTGAAAAACCTGATCATTGTGGAATCGCCGACCAAGGCGCGCACGATCGGGCAGTACCTGGGCAGCAATTATCGTGTCCTCTCGTCGCAGGGACACGTGAGGGATCTGCCGAAGAACGACCTCGGGGTGGATGTCGACAAGCAGTTCGCGCCGAAGTTTGAGACGAAGCGAGGCAAGGTCATCACCCAGCTGCGCGACGCGGCCAAGAGTGCAGAGCGTGTTTATCTCGCGACCGACCACGACCGTGAAGGGGAGGCGATCGCGTTCGACCTGTTCACGATCCTGAACCGCGTCGTGAAAGACGAGGAGGCGTTCGCTCGACCCGTATTCAATGAGATCACGAAACCGGTCATCCTCGACGCGCTGAAATCGCCGGGCGCGATCGATCTGAAGAAGGTCGACGCGCAGCGGACGCGCCGGATTCTTGATCGGCTGATGGGATACCTCGTCAGCCCCTTGTTGTCGCGCACGATCGCGGGTAATCGCTTCGCCGGGCTCTCCGCCGGGCGCGTGCAGTCTGTCGCGCTTCGTTTCCTCTGCGATCGGGAGGCCGAGATCACGTCGTTCGTTCCGGAGGAGTACTGGGAGATCGATGCCCACCTGACAAACGGCGAGCCGTTTACAGCTTCGGTGGCGAAGCGGGATGGCGAGAAACTCTCCATAGCGAATGAGGTTTCCGCGGAAGCGGTCGCCGATGAGATTCGTGCTGCCGGCGAGATTCGCGTGGCTCTGGTGGAAGAAAAGGAGCGACGGCGAAACCCTCCGGCGCCGTTCATCACGAGCACCCTGCAGCAGGCGGCGTCGTCGCAGCTCGGCTTTGGCCCGAAGCGTACGATGAGGATCGCCCAGGAGCTGTACGAAGGGATCGCGCTGCCCGAGGGGACCGATGGGTTGATCACGTACATGCGAACCGACTCGGTTCGCGTGTCGGAGGCCGCAGTCGACCAGGCTCGACGGGCGATCGAGGCGACGTACGGAGAAGAGTACCTATCCCCCAAACCCCGGACGTACAAGAACAAGCGGCGCTCGCAGGACGCGCACGAGGCGATCCGCCCGACCGATGAGGCGCGAACGCCCGAATCGATCACGGCACACCTCTCGACCGACCAACGGAAGCTCTACGCGTTGATCTACGGGCGATTCCTTGCCACGCAAATGGCAGCGGCTGTACATCGGCAGAAGAAGATCGTCCTGGAGGCCGGTGCATACACTCTCGAGGCGGCCGGGAGCGCCCTTCAGTTCGACGGATTCCTCCGTGCCCTTCCTGAGCAACGAACGAAGGAGAAGCCGATCCCGTCGGATGTCAGCGAGGGGGATCGCGTCGCCCTCGCTGATCTCGAGCTGAGGCAGAAGTTCACCGAACCGCCACGGCGCTACAGCGAGGCCGGCCTGATCAACCTCTTGGAGAGCGAGGGAATCGGTCGACCGAGCACCTACGCGGCGATTGTCTCGGTGATCCAGGATCGGGGCTACGCCATCAAAGACGGAGGGAGCCTGCGGCCAACCCTGCTCGGCCAGATGGTCGTCGACTTCCTTCGCCAACACTTCGCGGAGACTGTGAACCCGCGGTTCACGGCTCACCTCGAGGAAGATCTCGACAACATCGAAGAGGGTGGCATGTCTCGCGTGGAAGCGTTGAAGGAGTTCTACGGCCCATTCTCTGAGCGCCTGGCCACGCTGGAGGGGGAGATCGAAGAAGGTGCGAATCGAATCTTCCGGGTGCCCTCCGACGTCACGTGTGACGCGTGCGGAGCGCCGATGGAGCTACGTTACTGGAAGGGCTCCTTCTTCCTCGGATGCACCACCTACCCGACGTGCCGGAACACAGTGAACCTGGCACCGGACCTACCCGTCCACTATGGGGCCGAGGGGATCGAGGTCCGGGAGGCCCTCGCGGCGGCGACCGAAGCGAACGCGGAGCGGATTCCCTGCGCTGCGTGCGGCGGCGAAATGGAGATGAGGACTGGGCGTTTCGGACGGTACTTCAAGTGCACCAATCCCGACTGCGCGCAGACGGCGTCCGTCTCCACCGGCGTGATCTGCCCGAGTTGCCACGAAGGGGAGGTCGTCGAGAAGTACTCCGCGAAGCGTCGCCGGACCTTCTACAGCTGCAATCGGTATCCCGAGTGCCGCTTCGCCGTCAGCGATCGACCGGTCAAGCTGTGCCCGGAGTGTGGCTCCGGCGTCCTGGTCGAGAAGAAGGGCGAGGAGCTTCGCTGCACAAACAAGGAATGCGGGCACCGGGAGCCGCTGCCGGACGCTACGCCGCCTCGGACAGAAGCTTGAACCACTCGAGACGCCGCTTGAGCGAGGAGTCCTGGAGTTTGGCGAGTGCCTCCTTCTGGATTTGGCGGACCCGCTCGCGGCTGATGCCGAACTCGATCCCGACCTCGTCCAGTGTCTTCGGCTGATAGTCGTTCAATCCGTAGCGGAGTTCGAGGATCCGACGCTCACGATCGGTGAGTCGCTCATCGAGCGCTCGCTCGAGTTCCTGCACGAGAAGGTGCTCGAACGTCTCCCGTTCGGGAGATTCGACCGACGCGTCCTCGATGAAATCTCCCAGGACCGAGCCGTCGTCGTCGTGGCCGATCGGCATGTCGAGGGAGGTCATGCTCTGGGCGGTCTTCTTCGCCTTGATGATGTTCTCGACGGTCGTGTCCAGCTCCGCTGCGAGGTTCTCGGGAGTCGGCAACTCGCCGGTCTCCTTCAGGTAGTTCCGTTCGACCTGGTAGATCTTCCGGATGAGCTCGTTGATGTGGGTCGGCACGCGGATCGTCCGCGATCGATTCGTGATCGCTCGGAGGATCGCCTGTCGGATCCACCAGGTGGCGTAGGTGGAGAACTTGTATCCTTTCGTGTAATCGAACTTCTCGATTGCCTTCATCAGACCGAGGTTGCCTTCTTGGATCAGGTCGAGGAATGGCAATCCGCATCCGCGGTACTTCTTGGCGATCGACACGACAAGCCGAAGGTTGGCCTCCGCCAGCTCTTCTTTCGCTTGCTTGTCTCCGTTCTCGATCCGTTTCGACAGGCGAACCTCGTCTTCGCGTGTGAGGAGGGGCACGCGGCTGATCTCGCCAAAATAGGTCCGGATCGGGTTGTCAGCCCGGGAGGAGCGTGCAGCCGTCTTGCGCTCCTCCTCTGGCTTCACGCTCAGGTTCTTGCTCAGGTTGATCGTTGCTTTGGACTCTTTCATCCACTCTCCCGGGACGTAGTCGCCCCTGATAATCAGACAGAATCGGACGCCCCTCGGGCCCCCGATCCTCTAACGGTCCCTTGTAATCGCCTTCTTCTCGCGCTTCCGTCGCTGCGCCTTCACGCAAAAGCCCAGTATAGCACAACTGCGAACTGAAATGAAGAGGGTACTTGAGGTAGCCTGTCGGAAGGGCACGGCGCCTCGCAGGCTGCGCTAGATCCGCGGCAGGAAGGCGATCAGTGCGGCGACCGCTAGACCCACGAGAATCCAGAGCGTCGCGCCGTCGGCGTAGAGCGTCGGCGGCCTGGCACGGCCCAACGCGACATTCACGCCGAGAGAGAGCTCGGGGGTGAGGGTCCACGTCACCGGAAGCGGCTCAATCGATCGCACCTGGAGCACAAGAGCGAGGGACTCAAGGATCCAAGCCTGGCAGCCGGCTTTCAGATTCAGATGGGAAACACCAATCCATGCCGAGCCGACATGATGCCAGCGAGCGGTGAGGCCGCCCCCGCCGAAGAAGCTGGCCGCTCCAAGCCAACCCTTGACGAGCAGTGAGACGCTCCCCTCGTATAGGTCGGGGAACGAGGCAGGGTAAGTCCCGATGTCGAAGGCGACCGTCAGATTGCGGGAGAGGAACGCCTCTGCGGTGAGGACCGAGAACGATCCGGACCAGTCGACTGGGAGTGCGTACGGCACGCCGACGGCGAAGCCGAATCCGAACGGAGCCTGTCCATGCTCCGCCGCGCACGGCACGGAGACGAGCCCGATGAAGACGACGAGCAGCAAGATGCGACTCCGCATACCGTTCCCACCTCTCCAGTTGAATGCTACGCTCCGCATCCCCGCGGAGGGGAGGCCGCTCGACCCCTGTGCAGGGGAGGCGTGTCCCCACGGCCGATCGGCTAGCTTGCGGTCCGAGAGCGTTCGGATACCCTGTCGCGTGTTCGTGTACACGCGCAGGAGGGCTCCACGTGAGGATCCGCGACTTCAAGACGGAGGACTACGATGATCTTGTCGCGCTGTGGGAGACAGCTGGGCTCCCGCACCGTCCTAGCGGGCGGGACAGCCGCCATCGGATCGCGCGCGAGACCGCGGGAGACCGCGCGGTCTTCCTCGTGGCGGAGGAAGCGAGCAGGCCGATCGGCGCCGTTCTCGGAACGCACGACGGCCGCAAGGGCTGGATCAACCGGCTGGCCGTTCTTCCGAAGCATCGCGGCCGCGGCATCGGCCGGGCGTTGGTCGCCGAGGTCGAACGCCGACTGCTCGAAGGCGGAATCGAGATCGTGACTTGCCTGATCGAGGACTGGAACGAGAACTCGATGGCCTTCTTCGAACGAATTGGGTACGTTGCGCACCCCGAGGTCATCTACTACTCGAAGCGACGGTCTCTCGACACCTGATGCACGCGTCCCGGTCAGGGCGTCGGTTCGACCTCGATGTTCGGAAGGACGATCGTCTCCGTTTGCCCGGTTGTGGAGGTCTTCCCGCGTTCGTCCCGAACGTACAGCAGGAGGGTGTACTCGCCCTCTGTCGGGTAGCGGACGCGGAGGATCGAAACCGAAACGGACTTCGAGTGCTCGAGTGGCGTCAAGATATCCACATCGTCACCGAACGTCCAGAGGTACTCGGTGATCGTGTCTTCGTCAGGGTCTGACGAGGACGATGCGTCGAGGTCGACGACAAGCGGGTCCTCAGTCACGTTGCAGAGCACCACAAAAGACGCGGTCGGCGGGCGATTGAGCAGAGAGCAACCCGCGGCGAACGCGAGGGTCCCGAGCAGCGCAGCGAGAGCGACGGTCCATCTCGCTCTGTCCATGTTTGCCTCCTTCGAGACAGCATAGCGGAAACGAAGCGGAGCTGTCGAGGCCCGAGCGAGGTGATCCGCCGCCACGGGGCCTCGTAGAGCGCCCGCGCCACGAGATCGCTCGCCATCAGCAGGCTAGATGCCAATGGATAGCACTCGTCGTGGCTTCGCGATGGCGTCAGGGGAGGCAGGACTGCAGAGCTCTCGTCGCGAGATTCCCGATCACCCGAGTGCGGTACTCGGCTGTCGACCGGACGTCGCTGATCGGTGAAACGGCGGCCATTGCCAGGTGAGCCGCCTCGTCGGCGTCCGCTTCGGTCGACGATGTGCCCCGTAGCCGCTCCTCAACGGCGCGGAGGCGGATCGGTATCGGCGCGACTGACCCGGCGGCGATCCGAGCGTCGGCGACCAGGCCGTCTTCGACCAGGATCAACGCGCCGAGCGACGCGATGGCAATTGTCAGGGCGCGGCGTCTGCCGACCTTGTGGTAGAACGTTCGGTACTCCGTTTTGGGGATCGGCATCCGTATCGTCCGGACGAACTCACCCGACCCGAGCGCGGTCTCCCCGGGCCCGAGAAAGAATCCGTCGAGCGGCACGGTCCTCTCGCCTTCGCGCCCGACGAGGTCGAGCTCGGCGTCGTATAGCAGAAGCGGGACGGCGCCGTCCGCAGCGGGTGAGGCGTTGACGAGGTTCCCGCCGAGGGTTCCTCGGTTGCGGATCTGGACCGAGCCGAGGCTGCGCAGGGCGGTGGCGAGCAGCGGGAGCGTGACGCAAACCGTCGGCGAGGCGAGAATCTCGCCCTCTGTGATGGCCGCGCCGATCTCGATCGACGATTCGGTTTGCCGGATCCCCTGCAGTGTCGGGATTCGGCTGACGTCGAGCAGCAGATCCGGATGCACTAGCCCGTTGCGCATCCTTACGAGCAGGTCGGTACCGCCCGACAGAATCGCCGCGTTCGGCTCGGTCAGCGCGGCGAGGAGTTCAGCCTCGTCGGTTACGCGCTGATAGCGCATGCGCGATCTCCCTTCCACTCAGCGAGGTCTGACGGTCGGTCGACATCATACACACAGCCCGGATCGTCGACGGCGACCGTCGTGAGATCCTTGCGGCGGCCCTCGATGTACGTTCTCCCCCCGACATCGCCGGATAACGTCTCGCGGAGCCCCCGGATATGCACACGGTGGAAGAAGACAGGGAACCCGCGGCGATTGCCGAAGAGCGGTGCGGCGATCACCGCGCCCCGATCCGCGGCGCGTAGCACGGCGCGGATCGTCTTGGCCTGGACGAACGGCATATCGGCGTGGAAGACGAGGACGCCGTCGGCGGCGTCCGGCAGCGCATCGAGTCCCAGGCGCAGCGAGTGGCTCATCCCGACCTCCGGAACGTCGTTGTCGACGACGACACACTCTCTCAGATCGATTGCCTCCTTGATCTGCGCCGCGGACGGCGATCCGAGAACGACGATCGGTCGGGCGATGCCGGCCTCGCGGATCCGCCGGACAATCACCTCAAGCGCCGGCTCGCCCTCGATGGGAGTCAGCGGTTTGACCACGCCCATCCGGGTCGCCAGGCCGGCTGCAAGGACGATCGCCTCGGTCACGCCGCCTCCCTCATCCGCTGGGCAGCAAGCCGGACCGCCTCGATGATTTTTGCGTACCCCGTGCAGCGACACAGATTCCCCTCGAGCGCGAAGCGGATCTCGTCATCGGTTGGGTCGGGGGTGTCTCGAAGGAGCGCGTGGATCGACATAATGAACCCGGGAGTGCAGAAGCCGCACTGAACCCCGCCCGCGTCGACGAACGCTTGCTGGATCGGATGGAGCCGATCCCCGTCGGCGAGCCCCTCGATCGTCAGGATCTCCGCGCCGTCGATCTGAGGCGCGAGGACGAGACAGGAGTTGACGGGGCGGCCGCCAATCAGGACGGTGCACGCGCCGCATTCCCCCTCGCCGCAGCCTTCCTTCGTCCCGGTCAAGTGGAGGTCTTCACGCAGCAGATCGAGCAAACGCGTCTCGGTGTCGACCTCTCGCTCGAAGGGTTTCCCGTTAACGACAAAGCGAATCCTCATCTGTGCTCCTCGACGGCCCCCAGGCAGGGCTCGATGACGATCGGCTCACCGACCGTCTTCCTCGCGGAGGCGACGTCCTTCAAGCCACTTCCCGTGATCATGACCGCCGCTGACTTCCCGGCCAAGTCGCCCGTCTCGGCAAGCCGGCGAAGTCCGGCGAAGGCCGCCGCGCCGGCCGGCTCGGAGAACACGCCGGTTCGCCGGGCGAGGATCGCGATCGAGTCAAGGATGGCGGCGTCCGACACGGTGACAAACCGGCCACCGTTCGCGTGAACGTACGTGACGGCCTTGACGATGTCGCGAGGGGATCCGACGCAGATGCTGTCAGCGACCGTCGATGCCACGATGTCCTCGAACTCGACCCGGCCTCCGTTGTAGTCGGCGAACGCGCCCGCGATCGGTGCGGCACCCTCGGCTTGGACGCCAATCACGGTGGGTGCTCGCTCGATCAGGCCGAGCAGCTCGAGCTCGGCGAACCCCTTACAGATCCCACTGATCACCGAGCCGTCGCCAACGCTGACGAAGACGAGGTCAGGCGGACTCCAATGGAGCTGCTCGGCCAGCTCCAGAGCGCCGGTCTTTTTCCCCTCGACGAGATACGGGTTCACCGCGGCCGACCGGTTGTACCACCCAAACGCCTCGGACGCCTCGGCGGCGAGATCGTAGGCGACGTCGTAGGAGCCCTTGACCAAGAAGACCCGCGCGCCGTAGACGAGAAGCTGCGCGACCTTCGCTTCGGGGGCCGTCTGCGGAACGAAGATGATTGTCTCCAGCTCCGTGGCGGCGGCGAAGCCGGCGAGCGAGCTGGCGGCGTTCCCGGTTGACGCGCACGTCACGACCGGTCTGCCCATTTCCTGGGCCTTGATGACGACGACCGAGCTGGCCCGGTCCTTGTACGACGCCGTCGGGTTCTGTCCGTCGTCCTTGACGATCAGCTCCTTCAAACCGAGTTCGGATGCCAGTTCGGCGAAGCGATAGACCGGCGTCCACCCGACGCGAAGCGGCTGGATGTGCCTCTCGTCCTGGATCGGCAGCAACGGGAGGTATCGCCACATCGAGGCGATTTCGGTCTGCGCGAACGTCTCCCGTGTCAGCTCACGCTGCAGTTGGTCGTAGTCGTAGAGGACCTCGAGTGTCCCGCGCCGCGGGCCGCACGCCGGGCACGTGTAGTCGATCCGGTCCGGCTCGTAGTCGGTCCCGCAGCTCACACAGCGGAGCGTCGCGATCCGACCCATCAGGCGCCCCCGCGGCTCGGTTCCGTTGTGATCGGCACGTACGATGCCGTCTCGGTGATCCCCACGAGGAGGACGGCCATCTCGACAGCCGGTCGGAGCGAGATCGGCCCGTCGAACGAGGCCTTCAGCTCGGTTGCCGCGACGGCGCAATCAGGCGTAAGCTGGACTCGCACGGCTTCCGATTCATAGACAAAGCCGGACGAAGTCCGCCCGAGCCGCGCTTTGCATCCGCCTTCACGGCGGGAGATAGCGTCTTTCTCGACGTACCACGCGTTGTCGCTCTCGGCTTCGAAATCGTCACGCCGAAGGAAGAGACGGGGCTTGTCGGCGTACGGCCTTCCGCCGTCGTGGGTGCAGAAGGTCGAGCAGTTGCCGCATTCGTTGCAAAGGTCGTCGATGTGGAGGATCTGCCGTTCCTGGGAGATCGTCACGTGCTCCTCGCCGTTTGCCTTCAGTTCGCTGCCCTCGGCGGTGAGGATCGGTAGTCGCACGTCGATTATTGGAACGCGAATCGCGAGGTTGGCGCGATTGGGGCAGACCTCGACGCATCGATCGCAGAGGATCTGGCACTGCAGACAGCGCGCGGCTTCCGCGCGCGCTTCGTCCTCGGCAAGCGTCCCTTCAACCAGATCGAAGCCGGCTCGCTCCTCGACGGGGAGGAAGCTCGGCAACCGTTGCGCTGTCTTGCGCGACCTCGCGACCTTCAGTTGACGAATCTCCTCCTCCGAGACGCCTCGCTCGGGGGGTAACGGGGCAGCGAACGCGATCCCGAACTGCTCGCAGATCGCCTCGGCGGCGCGGCGCCCATCGGCACACGCCTCGATGATAATCGCCGGGCCGCGGGTAATGTCCCCGCCGCCGTAGACACGCCCGTTCTCCGTCCGCCCTGTCGCTTCGTCGATGTGGATCCGTCCGTCGTCGAGGACCACGACGCCGCTTCCGGCGAGGAACTCGGTGGCGGGCTTCTGCCCGGTGGCGAAGAGGATCGCGCTTGCCGGAAGCTCGAACTCGCTCCCGTCGATCCGCACGGGGCGTCTCCGTCCGTCCTCGTCGGGTTCGCCGAGCTCGTTGCGGGCGCAGACGAGGCCGACGACGCGGCCGTCCTTGGCTCGCACACGAACCGGTGATACGAGTTCTAGAAGCTCGTTTCCCTCGGCGAGGAAATCGTGGATTTCATCAACCTCGGCCGGCATCTCCGAGCGGCCGCGGCGGTAGATGACGGTTGCCGGTTGGCCGGTTAGCCGCTGCGCGGTCCGGGCAGCGTCCATCGCCGTGTTCCCACCGCCGACGACGGTTACGCGTTCGCCGAGATCAGGGGCATCCCCGTGCGCGACGCGGTCGAGAAAGCCGAGGGCGCCGAACACGCCTTGCGCTTCGCTCCCGTCGATTGCGAGACCCGCGTCCTCCGAGAAGCCACACGCGAGGTAGACAGCGTCGAATCCACCCTCGACACCGTTGAGCCCCTCAGCGAGGAGCTCTTCCGGGGATGTATCGATCGGGTGATTGCACTCGATCTTCACCCCGAGTCCCTCGATTCGCGCGATATCAGCGCGGACGATCTCCTCTGGAAGCCGGAACGACGGCGCGATCGCGAGCATCCCGCCCGGGCGGTCCTTCGCCTCGAAGATAGCGACACGGATCCCGCTCGCGGCGAGGAAGAACGCTGCCGCGAGCCCGGATGGCCCGCTGCCGACGACGGCGACGCTTCGGTCGACCCTCGGCGCGGTCGAGAGGTTCACACTGCCTCGCTCGACGGCAAATCGCTTCAGCCGCCGGATGGCGACCGGTTCATCGTAGACGTTGCGTGTGCAGCCGGTCTGACAGAGGTGGGTGCAGACGTAGCCGGTTACGCCCGGGAGTGGATTGCGGTGGAGGATCGTGGCGAGGGCGGAGTCGTCGGCACCATCGGCGAGCCAATGGGCGTATTCGGGGACGTCCTGGCAAACGGCGCACTGGGCAACGCACGGCGCTTCGATGCAGTCGAACGCCTGCAGCTTCGATTGGACCTTGGGGAGCCCATGAGGATGGTAGGCCTTCTTGTACCGCGGATCATCGAGCGCGGTCCGGGCGATCTCGGCGAGTCTCTCTCGGCGACCTGAGGCGAACGCACTTAGCTCCGAAGCCCCGCGCTCGCCGAGAGCCGCTTCGATCCGTTCGAGGTACTGTGCCAGGCGGGCGTAACCTCCTGGCTTCAGCAGATCGGAAGCGACCGTCACCGGCAGCGCCCCGGCGGAAAGCAGATCGGGGAGGTTGAGGGCGTCGGCGCCGGCCGAGTAGGAGACGTTCAAATCGCCATCTAGGTCTTCGACTAGGCGATGGAACAGGTTGATCGTGACCGGGTACAGCGCCCGGCCGGACATGTACATTTCGTCGCCGGGAAGAACGTCCCTGTGATTGGCCATCGCCAGGGTGTTGGAGAGCTTAACGCCGAACGTCAATCCGCGGTCGCCTGCGGCCGCCTGCAGCGATCGGATCAGGTCGAGCGCCCGGTCGTAGCTCAGGTCGTGCTCGAAGACGGCGTCGGGGATGTCGATCGACCGGTATCCGAGCTTCTCGTGGAGGATGTGCAGGACGGCATCCTTTCCAAGGAGAGTCGGGTTCAGCTTGACCGTGGTGTGAAGGCCTCGTTCCTCGATCAGGTAGCGGGCGATCTTCTCGATCTCGTTGGACGGGCAACCATGCATTGTGGAGAGCGTCACGCTGTCGATAACGCGGGGTGGGATCTCGATGTCGCCGAACCGAGGATAGCGCTCTCGAAGTACTTCGCCCAACCGCTCGAGCGCGCCGGTCGCATCCTGCAGATGGTCCATAAAGCGCTGCATGGGCGAACTCAGGATCCCCTCGAGGTTGTAGCCGACGCTCATGTTGAAGATCGTGCCAAAGGTTGTGTGTTCGAACCTGAGGACCCGCCTCAGCACGTGGATCAACATCCACGCCTTGACGTACTCGTCGAGTGATTCGTGCAGTCGCAGCTCTTGGGACCACTCGACATTGTACCCCTCGTCCTCCATGTCGATGCACGGCCGCGGAATGTCCAAGTCGTCCATGATCTGAACGGTCTTCAGCTCGATGAATCGCCCCCCACACAACCATGCAGTCAGGATGTTCTGCGTCAGCTGGGTGTGCGGTCCGGCGGCCGGGCCGATCGGCGCGGCGAGTCGGTGTCCGAACAGCGTGCTCGTGTACGGCGCGTCGTCACGCGGCACGAAGAAAAGCTCCTTCGGCACGCCGAAGATCGATCTCTTCGTCTCCAGCTCCTTCAGAATCCACTCGAGGAGATCCTCGAACGGTAGGGTTCGCATGCGGTCGGTCATCGGAGTCCTTTCCTATCCAAGGCGGTCCCAAAGCCGCTGCGCCTGCTCGCGTGCGTGCGTGTAGGCAGATTCCTCGTCAATCTCGGCAAACGCCCCGTCGTTCAGTATCCGTTTCCCGCCGACGAACAGATCCGCAACGCGGAGGCTGTGAACGGCGGTCCCGAACAGCAGATGGCCGAGGACATTCCCCGACCGAAGCGGCGTCGGCGGGCTGTAGTCCAATAGGGCAATGTCGGCCGGCCTCCCGGGTGCGATGCTGCCAAGCTTGACACCGAGAAGCCGTTCGGCGATTCCGGGGTTGTTCCGGAACAAGAGAGCGTCGAGCGCATCGAACGGGCCGCAAAGCGGATCGGCGTTGCCGTGCTTCTGCAGGATTCCGGCGGTGAACAACTCGGCGAGCATGTTGGCGCCGAGTCCATCGGTTCCGAGCCCGGTCAGGATGCCACGCTCGAGGAACCCGGGCATGTCGAACAGGCCAACGGCGTTATTCATGTTCGAGCGAGGATTGTGGACGACGATGGCGTTTCGCTCGGCGAGGAGCTCCTTCTCGGCCTCGTCGATGTGGAGGCAGTGGGCGAGGATCGACGTTGGACGAAGGAGACCGAACCGATCGAGCCGCTCAGCGATCCGCACGCCGTGCGTTTTCCGGCACAGCACCTCGTCTTCGGGGCCCTCGGCGACGTGGATGTGAACACCGATGTCTTGGGGGATCACCGAGGCGACGCGCTCGAGCGTCTCGTCTTCCACCGTGAACGACGCGTGGAGCCCGAACTGGGCGGAGCAAAACGGGTCCGCCTTGCCGATCGCGCCAAGGAACCGCAGGTTCTCCTCGATTCCCTGTCCGCTTCGCTCGGGACCGTCTCGATCGGACAGCTCGTAGCAGAAGGTCCCACGGAGGCCGAGCCGATCGCAGACCTCCGCCTTGACGAGATCGAGCGAGCCGGGGATGGTGTTTGGACTGGCGTGATGATCGATCAGCGTGGTCACACCACAACGAGCCGCCTCCATCGCCCCGACGAGGGCGCTCGCGCGGATCGATTCGGGATCGAGCGCCTTGTCAAGCTTCCACCACAGCTGCTCGAGGATCTGGGTGAACGATGTCGGATGGAAGGGAGTGACGGACATCCCGCGTGCGAGACTGCTGTACAGGTGTGTATGAGCGTTGATTAGGCCGGGGACGGCCAGTTTGCCGTTCCCGTCGATCCGCTCGGCCAGTGGGCCGACGTCGAGGGAGGACTCGTCCTTGGCAGGGATGATGGCCTGGATCCTCGTATCCCGGATCAGGACAGCGGCGTGATCGATGATCTCATTTCCGGTCCAGACTGTAACAGGCGTGATGATCAGATCCATGAACCCTCCCGTCGCGCAAACGTCCTCTTGTTGAATTCGGCCGGTTCGATACTGTAGGATAGCCCTTGTCGGACTGCCTGACAACATTGCGGGAACGCAGTTGGTGCCGCCTGTTGCGGGAGGCGGAACCTTGAAAGCGAGTCCGCGTGAAATTGGTAGATGTGGTTGGATTGCAGCGTAAGGCTGAACGGAGGATTTCCTGACGGCACCGAAGCTCGATCCCTCTGAAGTGCCTGCGATCGAGATGCGGGGAATCGTCAAGCGATTCCCCGGCGTCATCGCGAATGACGAAGTTGATCTCGTCGTGCGACAGGGCGAGATTCACTGCCTTCTCGGCGAGAACGGCGCCGGGAAGACCACGTTGATGCGGATTCTCTACGGTCTCTATCAACCGGACGAGGGAGAGATCCTCCTCAACGGCGAGGCGATTCGCGTCGCGTCTCCCAAGGCGGCGCTGGCCCACCGAATCGGGATGGTCCACCAGCACTTCCATCTCGTCCCGACCCTGTCGGTCGAGGAGAACGTCGTCCTTGGGCTCTCCGAGGGGACCGGGCCGTTTCTTCGACTCCGCAGAACGCGCGAGAAGCTCAATCGACTCGCCGGGGAATACGGTCTGCAGGTCGATTCGCAGGCCAAGATCTGGCAACTGTCGGTCGGTCAGCAGCAGCGGGTCGAGATCCTCAAGGCCCTCTATCGTGAGGCCGACATCCTGATCATGGATGAGCCGACGAGCGTCCTGACGCCGCAGGAAGTCGACGCCCTGTTCGGCACGCTGCGCACGCTGGTCGACGACGGTCTGACGATCGTGTTCATCACCCACAAACTGAACGAGGTTATGGAAGTGAGCGACCGCGTCACCGTGCTTCGAAAGGGCAAGGTCGTGGCCACCGTCGAAACCGCGACGTCGAGCAAGGCCGAACTGGCGCGGCTGATGGTCGGACGCGAGGTCGTCTTCCGGATCGAGAAGGCGACGGCCGAGCGAGGGGAGAAGATCCTCGAGGTCAAGGACCTGCACGCGAACAACGATCGCGGCCTTCCGGCGCTCCGCGGCGTGACGTTCGACCTGTACGAGGGAGAGATCCTCGGCGTTGCCGGCGTATCGGGAAACGGCCAGCACGAACTGTCGGAAGTGCTCACCGGCCTGAGGAAGGCGACCCGTGGAACCGCGTATCTGGAGACGAACGATCTCGCGAAATGCTCGGCGCGGGAGATCGCCGACTTCGGTGTGGCTCACGTTCCGACCGAACGGATCCGTGCGGGCACGGTTCCGAACATGACGATCCGGGAGAACCTCATCCTCAAGAGCTATCGAGCGCGCCCGTTCTGCCGCTGGGTCTTCCTCGATCAGAATGCAGCGACGGAGAACGCGTGCCATGCGATGCGCGAGTACGAGATCTCGGCACCGCACGACGGGACTGCGGCGAAGAATCTATCCGGCGGGAACATTCAGCGACTGGTCCTGGCGCGCGAACTGAGCGGGAGCCCCCGCTTCATCGTCGCGGCCCATCCGACGTACGGACTCGACGTCGGCGCGACCGAGCAGGTCCGGCAGGTGCTGCTCGATCAGCGCGCTCAGGGAGCCGGAGTCCTGGTCATCTCGGAGGATCTCGACGAGATTCTGCAGCTGTCGGACCGGATCTTGGTCCTGTTTGGCGGCGAGGTGATGGGCATCATGCAAACGGCAGAAGCCGAGCTGGAAGAGATCGGCTTGATGATGGCCGGCTCACATCGCCGCGAGGTTGCGGTATGACACGAGCGAACTGGATCCGTATCGAGCGGCGGCCGACGTTGTCACCGTGGGTCGTCCTCGGCGTGTCGGTCGCGGCGATCGCCGCCGCGCTGATCGCGGCCGGAATCTTCTTCAAGGCCTACGGCGTGTCGCCGTGGCGAGCCTATCATCTAATCATCACCGGCGCTCTGGGGAGCAAGGTCGGCATTGCGGAGACCGCACGGCGCACCATTCCACTGTTGCTCATCGGGGTTGGCCTGACGGTCGCATTCCGGGCACTGTTCTGGAACATCGGTGCGGAGGGACAGTTGCTCGTTGGAGCGATCGCCGCCACCGGTGTGGCGCTGTTCGTGCCGATGCCCGAATTCCTGCGGCTCCCGGTGATGTTCGTTGCGGGTTTCGTCGGAGGCGCGATGTGGGGCCTTGTTCCCGCGGTTCTCAAGGTGAAGTTCGGCATCAACGACGTCATCTCGACCCTGATGCTCAATTACGTCGCCGGGTTCATCGTGCAATGGCTGATTCTTGGCCCGTGGAAGGGGCCGACGGCGCGTGGATTCGCCTACACCGACAAGTTTCCGGCGTCGGCAATGATCCCACGGATTCCCGGAACGACCGTCCACTGGCCGACGCTGATCCTCGGTGTCCTCGCCGCGGTGATCGCCTACGTCTGGGTCGCCCGGACACGGCAGGGGTTCGAGATCCGCGTCGTGGGGGAGAACCCCCATGCCGCTCAGTACGCCGGGATCAGCCAAACGAAGGTCGTTCTCGCCGTGATGCTCGTCTCGGGCGGGCTGGCCGGGCTCGCCGGAGTGGGCGAGGTGGCCGGGGTACAGCGGATGCTCCTCGATCCGGCGAAGCTCTCGCTCGGCTACGGCTACACGGCGATCATTGTGGCGTGGTTGGCTCGCCGCAACCCACTGGCGGTGATTGTCACGTCGGCCCTGTTCGGCGTCATCATGGCCGGAGGCGATGTGATCAAGGTTTCCCTCGGTCTCCCGTTTCAATTGGTGAACGTCTTCAACGGGCTGATTCTCTTCTTCTTGATCGGGAGCGAGATGTTCATGCGGTATAGAGTGTCGTTCGCTTGGAGGAAGCGCTGATGGAGTGGCAAACGTGGTTGGTGTCGACGGTGAGCTTCATGCTGGTGCACGGCACGCCACTGTTGCTCGCGACGCTCGGCGAGATCTACGCTGAGCGCTCCGGCGTGCTTAATCTCGGGATCGAAGGAATGATGATCATGGGAGCCTATGCCGGGTTCGTCACCGCGTATCTGACGAGGAGCCCGTGGATCGGCCTCGGTGTGGCGGCCGCCGTCGGGTGCGGGTTCTCGCTGATTCATGCGTTCGCCAGCATCACCCTTCGGGCGAACCAGGTCGTCTCCGGCCTCGCGCTGACGCTTCTGGGACTCGGGCTCTCGGGCGTCCTCGGGCGGCCCTGGGGTGGGATGCCCCTTCCGAATTCCATGCCGAAGATTATGGTCCCCGTCCTCGCCGACATCCCGATCCTCGGCCCGATGTTGTTCGACGGCCACACGCTCGTCGAGTACATCGCGATCCTTTTGGTTCCACTGATGTGGTTCATCCTCTTCCGGACCAAAATCGGAATCTCGATCCGATCGGTCGGTGAGGACCCGGCGACCGCGGACTCGCTCGGGGTGAACGTCAAGCGCGTGCGCTACCTCTGCGTCGCCGTCGGCGGGATACTGGCCGGGATCGCCGGCGGCTACTTGGCGGTCTCGTATCGCCCCGCCTGGACGGAGGGGATGACCGGCGGGATGGGCTGGATCGTCATCGCTCTGACGATCTTCGCCTTCTGGAATCCGGTGATCGGACTGGCCGGAGCCTACCTGTTTGCTGCGCTCTATCACTTGTCGTTCCGCCTGCAGCCGTGGGTCTCACCTGAACTCCTGCAGGCGCTGCCCTACGTTTTCGCGATTGTCGTTCTGGTATTCGTTTCACGTGGTTCACTACAGAGAAGAATGGGGGCACCCGCGGCGTTGACTATTCCCTATACGCGGGGCGAGGACTAGCGAAGGAGGAGGTGGATCCCGCACAAGTCGGTGCTCGGTCGGAGGTATCAGAAGCGAGTGCAGCTCCAAGGAGGTCAAGGTGAACAAGCGACTACTGGGCATCATCGGATTGGTCTTGATTCTCGCGGTCGGCGGACTGCTGGCCGCGGCGGAGGAGTACGTCCCGGGGACACCGCTGAAGGTGGGCTTTGTCTACGTCGGGCCCGTCACCGACTACGGATGGACCGCGGCGCACGATCAGGCACGCCAGATCTGCGTGGACGCGTTCCCGTGGCTCGAGACCGTGATCGTGGAGACGGTCGAAGAAGGGGCCGAGGGCGCGGTCATCGACCGCCTGATCCTCGAGGAGGATTGCGACGTCATCATTACCTGCAGCTTCGGATTCATCTGGGGTACGCAGGAGGCGGCAGTGCGGTATCCGGACAAGATCTTCTTCCATTGCTCCGGGTTCCTGCGCGAGCCGAACATGGCGACGTACATGGCCGACTTCTATCAAATCTACTACCTCAACGGCCTGATCGCCGGCGCACTGACCGAGACGAACAAGCTTGGCTACATCGGGGCGGTGCCGATTCCGGAGGTGAAGCGCCACATCAGCGCGTTCGCGCTCGGCGCACGAGCGGTGAATCCCGACGCGGAAGTCCACGTTCGTTGGATCAATGCCTGGGTCGACGAAGTCGGCGCTGCCGCCGCCACGAGGGCACTGATCGCCGAGGGCTGCGACGGGTTCGCGTTCACCGAGGACACGGCAACCGTCGTGCAAGTCGCGGCCGAGGGTGGGTTCTTCTCGTTTGGCCACTACTCGCCGATGTACGTCTTCAGCCCGGAGTACTGCGTCTCGGGGCAGATCGCGCATTGGGAAGCCATCTACCTCGACTTCATCGAGAAGGTCTACACGGGGGAATACGACGCTCACAACCTCAAGAGCGTCGACTACTGGTGGCTGCTGCAGGAAGGGGGCGTCGAGGCGGGCTGCGATCCCGGAATGGTCATCAACCCGGCGTGGGTAGATAGACTGCAGGGGATCATGGTCGACGATCCGGTGCTCGGAACGCTCAGCGTCTACGATCTGGTCATGACGCGGCTCCAGCAGATGTCCGATCCGGGTCTCTCGTTCGATCCGTTCCAGGGCCCGATCTACGACCGCACAGGGACGCTCCGGGTTCTGCCGAACTGCATCCTGTCGTTCGACGGGTTGACGACCATGCAATGGGCGGCCGATGGCGTTGTCGGGCCATGGCCGGATGAGCCGTAGGAGACGCTAGCTTGCAGGCGGCCGCCCGTCTCGGGTGGCCGCCTGTTCTACAAGGGATCGATACAGGAGACCATGACGGTGTTCAAGCGGAGGCCGCTTCACGAGATGACGCGGGATCTGTCGCTGGTCGCGCTCGGCGAACGGCCGGCCGATCTGGTGATCCGGAATGGCCGCTGGGTCAACGTTCATTCCGGCGAGATGATCGACGGCTCGAGTGTCGCCGTCGTCCGAGGCCGGATCGCCGCATGCGGCCCGGAGATCGAACCGAAGATCGGGCCGGAGACGACGGTCATCGACGCAGGGGGGCGCTACCTCGTTCCCGGACTTCTCGATGCGCACGTCCACGTCGAGAGCTCGATGCTGACGGTCGGGCAGTTCGCGGCGGCCGTCCTGCCCCACGGGACGACCGGTGCGTTCATCGACCCGCACGAAATTGCCAACGTCCTCGGCCTCACCGGCGTGCGGCTGATGGTCGACGAAGCGCAGACAACACCGATGCGGATCTACGTTCAGGTCCCGTCGTGCGTCCCGGCCGCTCCGGGTCTGGAAACCTCGGGAGCCGAGTTCGGCCCGGACGAGGTCGCCGAAGCGATGACTTGGGACGGCGTGATCGGCCTCGGCGAAGTCATGAACTACCTCGGCGTCGCGCTTGGCAACGAGACGGTTCACGCGA
>Ga0272444_10000705_pt1 | contig 34403 bp, 18 predicted proteins | sample SSMForm13_FD_201033 | JGI IMG/M metagenome (GOLD analysis project Ga0272444, IMG submission 201033) | Marine sediment archaeal communities from Little Sippewissett salt marsh, Falmouth, MA, United States - SSM-Form-13 | ecosystem: Environmental > Aquatic > Marine > Wetlands > Sediment ...
TTATCATCCTCGGTCTCGACTACGGCAGAGTCCCATGGATAGCCCTCGGGCTGGCGAGTCTGTTCGGCACCTACGGGCTGTTGCGCAAAATCTCGCCGGCAGGCTCATCGACAGGGCTGTTCTACGATATGGCGATTCTCAGCCCATTCTTCATCGCATTCATCCTTCTTGTAGGAATAAAGGGGGAAGGGCATTTCGCGGCAGGGGATTTGTCGAGGACTCTCATGCTTGCTGGAGCCGGAGTCGTTACAGCCGTGCCGCTTTTGCTTTTCGCATACGGCGCAAGGCAGATAAAATACTCGACCCTGGGATTTTTGCAATACATCGCCCCTACAGGCCAGTTAATGATAGGCGTTTTAGTCTATAAGGAGGCTTTCGGCACGACCCACGCGGTCGCTTTCGGTTTGATATGGCTTGCCCTCGCGATTTTCACGGCATCGAACATACGAAAATATCGACGGAACCGAACAGCGGAAGCTTTGATGAAGGGATAAACCTTGCCGGAATCCCATCGACAGGCTTATGCCTCTAAACGGCCTTTTTCTTTCCCCTCGAAAGGTTCATTATCACACCAACAGCGCCATACAAAAATATGACCGGTGCGATTGCCAGCAAAAGCTGATAAATTATCGGACCCCCCCAGCCATATCTCATTCTGGATTGATTATACCCCATGACCGCATGCAGGGTCACAGTCAAAAGCCCGTAAATGGCCGAAAACAGCGGCATTAATATCCCGCCCGCGCCGGTTATCATGAAATATTTCCGCAGTTTTTTGACCGGCTCTTTCCTCGTGAAAAAGATAAGGGCAACGCTGAACAGAAAAACCCCTAAACCAAAGGAGATTCTCAGCCATGAAGGTTGACTGAACAATCGTCCTGTCATATACGAACGCGAGTTAATCACGATGCTATTCGGGACATAGTGCGCGATGTAAAGGAGAAAAAAAGCTATCAATACAAAGAAAACGATCCTTCCAGATGATGCCCCGCCGGGATTTTTCTCAATGGGTGTTGTCTGGTCGCTCAATGTTTCCTATCCCTCCGAGTTGTTTCTTTCACACAAAAAATATACCGCCGATGATTAAATAATCAACAACTATTTGACGCAAGTCCACATAAATTTGAACAAACAGCGCGGGAAACCTAACTACCCCTCATCCTCCGGTGATTTAGGCTTCTTCTTCGTCCAGATGCCGCGTTTATACATCATGCCAAGGGAAAGCAGGCGCTTGTCCTCGACTCCCCAATGGGCGGTGGCTCGAAGATAAATATTCCGCAATATTCTCTCCCCCTTTTTTCGCAGACGGCGCAGTTCGGCGGTTTTGGCGCGAGACTCGGCGCGTTCGCGGGAAATCGTATCCATCGCCGGACGGAGTTTGTCCATCGCTGTCTGAAGTCGGTCGAAGGGGGCGTCCGGAACGGCGAAATCAGGCTGTTCTGCTGGCAAAGCAGTGTGCCCCTCCAAAATATTTTCCGCCATCGCCACATATTCCTCACGCCGTGTCGGCACCTTTTTGTCCAGCACGAACCGCTCACGGATATAAATGCGCACCTCTTCAGCCTCTCCAGCCGACAATCCACGTAAAACCTTCCTGCAGGAATAGATTTCTTTCAGCAATTCAAGGCTATATTCCTTAATCGACACGTAAACGCCCGACATTTCAGCGTCCTCCATGTTCGTAGCGTCGTCCACATCGACGTAATTATCCACGAAAGCCGAAATCTCAGCCACCTCCACGTCGCTTAACCCTATCTCACTCTGATATTTAACAATTCCACTCTTCATATCAAGTAATCGAACGACAAATTCACCTTTACTATCCAATGTAAAAGCATTATTTTTAATCATTCTAAACCTCTATTTTTAATTTCTAAACATTTAAATGATAAATTAACCAATTCTATTATCCTACATAATAATGATATTTTTGAAAATATCAATAAAATAAATGAGAATAAATCTATTATAATTAATTTAAAAAATATGAAGAATACAATAATTAATAGGATATAAAATAATAATATTAATATATATGAAATAATATCTAAATCATAAGATAGAAAAGTTAAAACAATAAATCAAATATATAAATTATGAATTATAAAAGCTATGATTAATAATAGTAAACAAACTGACGCGGTCGCGACCGATACGAAGAAGCCCATAGCAAGGGCATTTTAGGGATTATTTGATTTGAACATGGAGTTTTCTTCTGTCATTTCGAGGGAAGCGAGAAATCCTTTTATCATTCTATGAGATTTCTCGTCGTTTCACTCCTCGAAATGACATGTTGAGGACGTTACTTGAGATAAACGACGCGTTTCGCGACGGATTCGCCATCGAAGCGTGCACGAATCAGATAGACGCCGGAAGGTAGGGACGGCGCGGGCGACCATGTAAAGTGGCGGGTTGTAGGGGAGGGGCTTGTCCCCTCCCGTTCGTTGACATCGGAATCCGCGCCACGGGCGGGCACAAGACCCGCCCCTACGGGCACTTCGACAAGCTCAGTGACCGTCTCCACCCTCCGCCCGTTCACATCATAAATCTCCACGCAGGCGGGCGTAAAACCCGCCCCTACGCCGTCGATGGTGATGGTTACCGCTGAATTGAAGGGGTTCGGGTGTGCCGAAATGGCGAATGCCGCCGGTTTTGCCGGTGGATTCTCGTTAATTGCTAACCGAGTCGTATCGAACTCGTAGAATTCAAATGCGACAAAGCTCGCACCGGTAATTCTGTAAAGATACTTCCCACATACTTCCATCCACTGAGGAGCGCCAACTGCATAACCCACCAGAGAATCGTTGTCGGGGTAACCCTTCATGTCCTTTATCCACGCGCCGGCATAGAGGTAGTCGTTCTCGTAAATCATGCAGTATTTGTCCAGATACGTATTTGGCCCCAGTTGCCCGACATAAACCGGTGCTATGGGGTCGGATATGTTATATACATCCGCAACAACCATCTCCTCATAGTTAGCGGCAACGAACATAAGTGTGTCGTGGATAACAGCAGGGCATTCAATTAAGGGGCCATATGCTTCCTCCGTTATAAGAGCACAAGTTGTATCATAAACTGGATTATATGGATCAGCAATATTCAGAATCCTAACATAATATGTTGGATTATACATAGGCCCTGTTCCTGAAGTATCGGTAAAAGTTCCCGCATAAAGGAAGCTATCTTTTAGAACATAATAGCTACCAGTTGCATTGGCTACGCTTGTGCAGAATGTATCAATGTTTGTAGGATCTGATAAATCGAAAATCGCAAGCCCCCATGGATCAACAAAACCCAAATTGAAATACAATGTATCTACTAACTGACCATAAGTCGGATTGCTGAGATATGGCGATGAATAGCTTGAGATAACAGATGGAGGAGATAGGTTAATGTTGATAATTCGAAAATAGTAATTAGCTCCGTCAAACGACCATGCAATTAACATGGAGTCATCGATTACACCTGCAATGCCTATCAGGGTAGTATCAATCGTAAAGAAATTTGTGTCGATGGCCTCCGGGTCGGAGGCGTCGATTTGTATGAGTGTATCAGTCCCTGAATAGCATGTCCACAAGGTAGTATCCGGGGCCATCGCCAAACCCGCGAGGTAATCGTCCCCGTGAAACTGGAAGATACAGCGCATGTTCAGGCTGTCGAGTGTTTGCCCCTGCTGGCCGCCGGCAAGAAAAATAATTCCGATTAAACAAATAGCTTTCGTTTTCATAATGTCTCCTTTCGGCTACTTCAAATATACCACCCTCCGCGACATTTCGCAACCGCTTTGGTCGCTGAGCCTGTCGAAGCGCGCCCGGACGAGATACACCCCGGAAGGGAGGGATTCGTGGGGACGCCAAATGACTTTGCCTGCATTGTCATTGCGAGGGCTTTGCCCGAAGCAATCTTTTTCGCATCCATAGGAGATTGCTTCGTCGGGTTGCACCCTCCTCGCAATGACAGGTTGGTCGTAATTGCCGATGACAGAAACCCTCCGCCCATTAACATCATAAATCTCCACGCAGGCGGGCGTAAAACCCGCCCCTACGCCGTCGATGGTGATGGTTACCGCGGAATTGAAGGGGTTCGGGTGTGCGGAAATAGCTGGCGATTCCGGCATAGGAATTCCTTCAGCAATATCGTCGGTTCCTAAAAGCAATATTCGATCGAATAATTCCTGGTTGTTATAATACGGCCATAATGAGTCAATGTCTGAATCTCTCATTAGCAAATTGGAGTCTGAAAACAGCAGGATTTGGCCGTCTAAGTATGGTATTTGTAACGCTATCGGCGAATTGCCAACCCAGCAAGTATCGACCCAAAAGGAATCGGTGTATGCCGAATCCCCAAGAGATAACATAACGTTACTATTGACACCTGGTTCGAGATAAGAACCAACAAACATCGCGTATGATTCAAAGCTTTCCGTTAATCCACTAACCGTATGGGCATCTACCGTGAAATATGTATCGAATGGGCCTATAGTCCGAGATGTATCATAAACCATACAAATTATCTTAATACTATCCAGTAGCTCGAAACCCGCCGGGCCAAGAATATTATTTAGGTTACTATTCATGCGGTAAAAACCACCGTGTTCGCCGAGAAGAACGAGTGTGCCTTTATCGCTGACCCAATCCACCAACCACGCTATTTGGGCTGAGGGAAGCAGATCTCTCGGATAAAGGGGGATAATTACGTCCGGTGTGCTTGTGTATGGAAATCCTTGCCATTCGAGATCTATACCGAGAGAATCGGCTCTTTCGTTTATATAAACACAATAATCCGCGAGGTCAATTATCGGTGCGCAAGTATTTGTTGTATCGATAATTACTAAAGCGAAGCCTGTAGTAATGAAGGTGAATAGAAGAACTATTAAAAAAACAAGTTTCATCGTGATCTCCTTTTTGTCCGCGGCGTTTACACTTGTTCGAGTTTTATTTCCTTTGCTGATTACTTTAAATAGACAACCCTCTGCGACATTTCGCAACCGCCCGCCGAAGCCCGCACGAGATAAACCCCGGAGGGGAGGGATTTGTCTGGCGACCAGACGATTTCGTTAATATTGTCATTGCGAGGGCTTTGCCCGAAGCAATCTTTTTCGCATCCGTAGGAGATTGCTTCGTCGGGTTGCCCCCTCCTCGCAATGACATCTACCCTCCGCCCGTTCACATCATAAATCTCCACGCAGGCGGGCGTAAAACCCGCCCCTGCGCCGTCGAGGGTGATGTTTACTGCGGAATTGAAGGGGTTGGGGTAGCTGTATATCGCAAAATCCCCCGGCAGAAGGGGTTCGTCGATACCGTAGGTGCTGTCTATCTCGACTCGAACATCCAATGTGCATGCTGGATTGGCCGATGAAACATAAAGGGTGGTCTCCTCGGGCACAATCGTGAAACTGTCCTTGGCCATCAGGAAAAATACGCTCTCCTCGACCGCGAGCATACATACCAGAAAACCAGTCTCATCAGTCCAGCCGGCGTTGGAAGGCACTTCTCCCGCCGGGCCGAAATTGACGAAAACCGATTCCACCGGCGCTCCGAGGCTGTCGGTGGCGCGGATTGCTACATGCATCTGGTAGTTGACAACGGGAGAATCCGGGTTCAGGCTGTAAATCGCCGTATTTGGTATTCGGCTCGATTCGTCGAAACCGAACCAACATGAATCGGGCAGATAATAATTGTAGAAATTCGCCGCGAAAAGGCCTCCCGGCAAACTATATAGGCAGGATAGAAAAATCGCCGTGTTAATCGACGCGAGATGGTCGAGCATGTCCTCGTTCCAGTCCGAAACATAGCTTCTCATAAATGCCGGATCCGGCCGGAAGCCCGTTTCGGTCATATTCCCCGCCTGATAAAAATCCTCGCTCCAATGGCTTGCGGGAACCAGCAGGATATCCGGGTTGTAATAATCGAGATGGGGATAGACATCCCACAAATCCCGAGTCTCATTGTTGATTGCGATGAGATACGTGTAATCGCTTCCGTCGCGGGTGTATATTGTGTCGAGGCGAATGGTCGGGTCGATAGCGTAATCAGTTTTTGCGTTATGAGCCTTGCGTCTGACGCGCTGAATTAGCCCGTCGGGGCCGATAATCGGGATAGATTCGTAGCATCGCATATTCTCGTCGATTTCCCATAGGGTGCCGGGGATTATGGTCGTGCCGTATCTTTCGGCCAAATACTGCGCGCCCTCGATGGTAGATTTCACGCACCAGCTTCGGGAAAAACCGTCTGACCTCGGCAGAATTACCCCGGCAGAGTCCTCAAAGATTATCCGCGCACGGTTTGTGTCCCCGCCCAGAACCTCCGCCGGCCCGAGGATAAGATCCACCGTGGTGTCGTGGACGAAAACGGCGTCGATGGCCTCCATCAGGCCGAGGGTGTAATCCGGGCCTTCGACGTTCAAAACTGCGACTTTGATATCCGCGGAAACTGTTACCGCGATAATTATCATCGAGAGGAAAATTAGCTTTTTCATGATATTCACCCTATTCCAGAATTGTTATGGTTGCGGTTTCTCCGCCGGAGCGAATTGTGTATTCACCAGGAGGATTCGCGCCGTTCTCGCCGGCCTCCCATACGACGAAATCTCCCTCGGAGCGTAGAATCGTAATCAAATCGCCCTCCGGTCCGAAAATTTCGATTGCCCCTGTTGTTCCATGAATGAACACCGGCCCGAAATTGGATATACGCGGAAGGGGGGTGAGGCGGTCGTATGCCGGTTCGGGAGCTGGTTTTGCCCGCACGACCGGCAGTGTGTCGCTTATTCCGGGGATATTGCAGTCGATGAGTACCCAATCGGGTCGTTCGTCAATGTAGGCAAGGGGTTCGTATGCGATGGGATCGCGATCATCCCCGTAGTTGTCGATGCCCATAGCCGTCCACTCGGTTCCGTAAATGTCCGCGGAGATGAGGACGGCGTCGCTGGTTACCCAGCCGTCGGTGTAAATGCTCCATACTCCCGAAAGGGAAACCGGTTCGGGGTTCCATATCCATTTTTGCGTGCGGTGAGTCCATTCGGGGTAGCCTGCGGTTGACCATGTGCCGTGGGGGAGAAGCCATAGGGGACTCGGAGGATCGATGGGGTCGAGGAGGGGGGCGAGGGCGGAATTCTCGTAGCATATCGTAGTCATCACCGCGATTGTGTCGCCGGATTTGAGGGCGACTGTGTCGGGATGTATGGTAGTATCCCGAGCCGGAACATGGGTGCTGTGTAAGCATTTGCGTCGAAGCCTGTCTAATCTTCCGTTCGGGTGGAAAATGGGAGTTGTGTTATAATTGATCCCCGAAATTACTTCCCCACAGGAGGACGCCCAAATGTAGCAGGTCTCCGAAATGGCCATATATCGAAGAGAATCGAGGTATGTGGCGGCGTCCATATCGTAGCTGTTCAATGAATCCACGGGATACGTTCGAAATCCCACACTGTCGTTTTCCCATTCGAAATAAACAGCCGGATGACCCCATGAGGTGCCGTCGCGACCGCCGAAAGCGAATTCGGGAAAAAGGATGATGTCTATTCCCCCGTCTGCTTCCTCGAGGGCATCCATGCCCTTGTTGAAAGAAAGCCTCGAAGCATTGTTCCGGTCATAGCTGGTATAACCCCGAATCACAAGCACACGGACGGGCGCGCTTATCGCTGTTAAAACGATGAGCGATAGGATAATAATTGCTTTTTTCATTTTGAAACCCCTTTGTTGTTATTAAATAATAATAGAAACTGTAATCGAACGCAAGGAATATCCATTCAAAAAGCAACGTCCATCCTTGACAATCAAGATACTGCGTTTATATTTAACGGATTAAAATATGTCAAACCGCGAATGGAGCGAAATGAAGTTTCTTGCTTACTCGATTATAAGCCTTACCCTTGCGGGATTTGCCCTTGCAATAGTCCCCACGGGAGTTCCGAATAACGGTTGGGATACCCCCGTTTACTCCGACACACCCCCTTCCGGAGATTCCCAAAACGCTCTTTTCGAGCTAATCGAAGAGACCGGAGTTTTATGGACAGGCAGATGGAACCAATCGACAGGCCTTCCCCACACTCTTTTTTCCAATGGCTATCCTTTTCCGGTGAGTGGAGAAGCGGATTTCCAGAGCAAATGCCTCGATTTTGTCGATAGCCATCCTGCTATTTTCGGCAGTGTCGGTTCGAACGAACTGGAACCGCTGTCGATTACCCATCGCAATGAGGTCTGGTATGCCATTTTCGCGCAGTTTAAGGACGGCATCCGCGTCGAGGGTGCACGGGTGGATTTTCGAGTTAAGCACGGCAATATGGTTATGCTTGGCGCGAGGGTTATTCCAAACCTTGAGACTATCGGGATCCCCGGTATCACTGAACTTCGCGCGGTCACCATCGCTCAGAATAATTTCGAATTTCAAACCCACACCGCGGAACTGATTTACCTCGCCCACGCCGAGGGCCGTCCAGTTTGGAAAATCAATGGGCAGAATTCCTCCCCGGTTCGTAATTGGGCGATTTATATCGACGCCGAAACGGGGGAAATTCTATACTCCTTCGATGAAACTAAAACCCTCGTCAGCGGAACCGTTACTGCGGATATCCACAATATGTATGGCACCGACACCCCCGAGAGCCGCGCCCAGAGATATATCTACGTCGGTATCGGCGGCTACACTGCCGACACCTCGGACGAAGCGGGCAGTTACGAAATCGAAATCGACCCCGGAACAGGATGGGACATCTCGGGCAGACTCGAGGGACTTTTCGCCAAAGCAATTCCAGTGGGTGTTATGCCTGCGGAAATTTTCACTCCCGCGGACAGCTCTATTGTGGATCTATACTTCTCGCATCCCACAGTGGATTTGGACGAAACCGACGCCTATTACCATATCAATGCAGTTCACGCATGGGTGAAAACCCTCGAACCCGAATTCACCGGCATGGATTATCAGGTGCCGGTTTATGTCCGCGAAACAAGCTCCCCAGCGCCTAATAACGCATGGTGGGACGGACACGCTGTCCATATGGGCGCCGGCGCTAGCGGATACGATAACTGGGGCTATTACGCCGATGTCTATTACCACGAATACGGCCATGGAATAACCGACAGACAGTATCCCCCCGGGACACTCCCATACACCGGCCAGTCTGGAGCAATCGACGAGGCGTGCTCGGATTACACAGGTTGCACAATCACCGACGATTCCCAAATGGGCGAGGGCGGCCTAATTCCCGGCGGCGGAATTATTCGTGATATGGATAACAGCTACGTTTTCCCCGATGACTGGGCCGACGAAGTCCACGCCGACGGCAGAATCATAGGCGGAGCTTTCTGGGACCTGCGTGAGGCGGTAGGGTCAAGTATTGCCGACACCCTAATCTATTTCGCCAAATACGGCGCCCCGGAAGAGTTCGAAGCCTTCCTCGACGAAGTCCTAATAGTCGATGACGACGACGGCAATCTCCTCAACGGCACGCCCCACTTCTTCGAGATTTTCACCGCTTTCCAGAACCATGGCATAGGCCAATTCAAAGTCTCGATATATCACCGTCCCCTCGCCGATTCCGAAAATCTGGACGGCCCCTACATCGCCAAATGTTTCGTGGCGAGCACCCTTCCGCCGGCGGAATCGAATATCAAACTGACATATTCCAACAACGGCGGAATCGACTGGAACGATGTCTTTATGACATCCACCGCCCTCGACAGGGAGTTCTCCTGCGAAATCCCCGGCACTGGAAGCTCAGCCGAGTTCTGGTATTACATCACCGCCTGCGACACAGTAGGAATCTGCGGCACCGAACCAGATTCCGCGCCGCTGGCATATTACAGCTTTTTCGTCGGTACCGATACTCTGCCGCCGATTATCGTCCATACACCTCTTACGCCTGTAGCCGTGAGCGGTGCGCCCTATCGCGTTGCCTTCACCGCAAAAGACAACCTTGCCCTCGACAAAATTTACCTCATCTGGAACATAAACGGCGCCGATGACGACACCATCGAGGTTACCGCGGACAGCCTGGGCAACTGCATAGCTTTCATTAACCCAACATCCCTCTCGGTGGGTGATTCCATCGGATATTGTATCGCCGCGATAGATTCCGCCGCCTCGCCAAATACAACTCATCATCCGGAAACAGGCTATCATTGGGTCGATGTCGTCCGCGCTTTATGGTTCGATTTCGAGTCCACCGACGGCGACTTTTCGGAAACCGAAGGCTGGGAATGGGGAATCCCCGCGACCGAGATAGGCGCTTTTTCCGGCGATAAATGCTGGGCGACCGGACTGCATCACAATTATGTTTCCAACGCTAACTACGTCCTCGAAACGGAGCCCTTCGACCTCTCCGATTGGAACTCCGCCGCCCTCGAGTTTCAGACCTATTACGATTCGGAGCACCTTTACGACGGCGGCAACGTATGGGTTAGTTCCGACGGCGGAATGCGCTGGCATGTCCTGACACCTCTCGGCGGCTATCCCACCATGTGGGTCGATGCCCTCCGTGAACCGGGATGGGCCGGCAATTCCGGCGGATGGAAGAAAAAGACCTTCGACCTGACGCCATATATGGGCACATCCTACGGCCATCTCCGTTTCAGATTCGTGTTCAAATCCAATGGCGAATACAACCTGCCCGGATGGTTTATCGACGATTTCGCCCTTCTCGAACGGCAGATTATTCTCCCGCCGGCGAGGCTGATTGCCGAATCCGCCCACGACGGCATTGTGCCTATTCACTGGAAGAAGCCCGACCCCGCGGTCGCGGAGGAAACAAGAAGTCCCCTTGGGTTGCTCGGATATAACGTTTACCGCGCCGACAGTATGGGGCATTATTCCACACCCCCCATAAATTCCGCTCCCATCGCCGACACGATTTATTACGACACAGATGTCGTTAACGAAATTACAAATTATTATAAAATTACGGCCGTATATGACGAAGGCGAAAGCGAGCCTACTTCCGAAGTCTCCGCAACACCCTTCAACGCCAGAATGTCAGTGTGGCCGGAAAGCCTTTACATCGAAGTAACTCAAGGCCCCGATCTTTTCGATACAACTATTACAATCACCAATGTGGGCGACGGCTGGCTGGAGTTCGATGTAATCGAGCTGACCTACAGACCCGACATTTACCGATCCCGCCCCGAGCCGGCGGGTAATCCCGCTGAAATCCTCGATGTTCTTCGCAGAATGTGGGACGCGGGGCTTATCAATCCTCCGGCATCGCGGCCTATGGTTCCGCCGTCTGGGGATGCATGGCGTTTTATCCATAGAGATCCCAGCGAATTTTGGGTAAGCAGGGATATTCGAGATTTGTATGCTCAGCACAACACATCCAATTTCTGGATGAAGCTGGATTCTTACGGCCCTCTGGGCGAACCCGGAGATGAATACGCCGTCGTGTTCGCCTTCGATACGGATCTGGATCCATCGACAGGAAGCCCCGAGTTTTTCGGGGTCGAATATGTCGTGGCCACCGGCGAACTCGGTTTTCCCGTGGACGGCGTGATTCTTAAATACGATCCCACAACCGAATTCGGGTTCGACATCGCCGGATTCCCCCATTGGGTAGTCAACACCTTCGATTCCGTAGGTATCGGCATAGCCAAAACTGACATCGAAGACCCGCCTTCTGCAAATATAAGAGCCGCAATTATAAGCAACTTGATGACGACACCTATTCCGGAAGATGTAGCTCCTGATCTCTCAGATCCTCCCATTATGTATGTTCTCGCCGACGCCTGGTGGTTATCACAGGATCCCGTTTCCGGCGAGGCTACTTCGGGAAGCCCCGCCGAGGTTACGGTAACCGTCGAAGTGCCCTATATGGCGGTTGGGGAATACAACGCATGGCTAAAAATTGAATCCAATGACAACGCAGATCCGGACCGAGTCATTCCTGTTGTCTGCAAAATCAATGCGGTGGGTGTCGATGAGGTCGAAAAGCCGGTGAGATTGAGTCTGGAAAACCCCATGCCAAACCCATTTAATTCGGCGTGTAAGCTTATTTTTTCAACTCCCGGCGGGCCGACGGCTATCGAGGTTTACGATATCGCCGGAAGAAAGATAAGAACCCTCTACGAAGGCGATTTGCCTTCGGGACGCTATTCCACAATTTTCGACGGTAAGGATTCCGCCCTGCGCGAACTTCCTACAGGAGTCTATTTCGCGAAACTTACCCACGAAGAGGGCGATATCGTGAAGAAGATTCTTCTCGTAAAATAAAAACTATGAGCAAATTAGACAAAATAAAAGCCGCGAAGCGATTCGCAAATATGATAACCATCGAACCAATAATGGGCAAAGCCGAACTGGGCGATTTCGTTCAGGTGCCTTTTTACATTTACAAATACGACGACAACTGGGTAGCCCCCCTTCGCGCCGAACAATATAAAGAACTCGACCGCACTCGAAACCCCTTCTATGACCACGCCGAAGCCGAATTCTGGGTCGCCCGGCGGGGGAGGACGCCTGTTGGCAGAATCGCCGCAATTGTCGATGAGATGTGGGAGGAAATTCACGGCGAAAAGGCCGCATATTTCGGATACTTCGAGTGCGAAAACGACCAGCCCATGGCAAACGCCCTTTTCGACGCCGCAGTCAACTGGGCGCTCAGGCAGGGATGCACCCGCATTTTCGGCCCTATGTCCCCTAACCAAAACGGTATCGCGGGCATGCTGATCGACGGGTTCGACGATCCCCCAATGGTGATGATGGCCTACAACCCGCCCCATTACGCCGAACTCGTCGAAAACTACGGTTTCACTAAATGGAAAGACCTCTACGCCTGGAAAATCACCGGAGATGAAGTCCCCGATCGCCTCGCGAATGTGGTGGGCAAGCTGGAAAAACGCGGCAGATTCACCGTCCGCAAACTCGATATGTCCGACTGGACCAACGAAGTCGCCCGAGCGCGGGAAATGTTCAACAGCTACGAGCAGGTGAACAACATCTACACCCCCCTTACCGAAGCGGAATTCGACAACCTCGCATCCGACTTGAAAATGATAGTCGATCCCGACCTGACATTTTTCGCAGAGGTCGAGGGCAAAACAGTAGGTTTTTCCATCGCTATTCCCGATGCCAACATCGCAATCAAAGCCGCTAACGGCAGGCTTTTTCCTATCGGGATAATCAAACTTCTTCTGGCCAAGAAGAACATCGACCGCCTTCGAGTGATGGCAATGGGCGTTATCGAGGGCTACCACGGCAGGGGAATCGACCTCGTTTTCTATTATAACACATACGTTAACGGTCTCGCGAAAGGCTACCATATGGCCGAGATGTCATGGGTGGACGAGGACAACGACCCAATGAATAACACCGCCAAAAAAATGGGCGCTGAGTTATACAAAACCTACAGAATCTACGAATCTAAAATATAATGCGGGTTTTAGTTACAGGTGGCACAGGGTTTATCGGTTCCCATATAGTCGAGAGACTTCTCGATTACGGGCACAGTGTCGTCGTGGCAAAGCGTCCATCCTCCAGTCTGAAATGGCTTCCCGTCGATAAGATAGATTTAGTCGATGCCCCCGCGGAGAATCTCGAATCGTTGAAAAAAATCCTGCCCGATATCGACGCAGTTATCCATGTCGCCGGAATCACCCGCGCCAACAGCAGGAACGATTTCTTCCGCGTGAATGCCTCCGCTGTTACCGAACTCCTGGGACTTTGCGATAAACACGCGCCGAAGATGAAGAGGTTCATTCTCATATCCAGTCTATCCGCCGCGGGATGTTCCCAAAACGGATGTCCCATCGACGAAACCCAACACGAATGCCCATACACCCCCTACGGTGAAAGCAAACGCGCCGGCGAAATAGCGGCCCTCGAATACAGAGACCGTTTCGATATCGCAATTCTTAGACCCCCTGCGGTTTACGGCCCCCGCGAGACGGGTGTATATGCCTATTTCAAACTTATCAATCGCGGTTTCCTTCCCTTCATCGACAGCCGAAAAAAGAAACTCTCGGTAATCTACGTGAAAGACCTCGCGAAAGCCACGGTGATGCTTCTCGAAGCAGACTACAAATCCGGCAACGCATACTTCATCACCGACGGCGAACAGCACACATGGGAAGAGTTCGGGAATAAAATTGCGCAAGTGCTGAACAAGAAGCCATTACGCCTCACAATCCCATCTTTCCTTGCTTGGCCTGTGGCCGCAATCGCGGAAGGCATGGCCAGAATATCTGGCAAACCCGCTCTGCTCTCTTTCGACCGAATTCGCATGTTCAAAGCCGAATGGCTATGCGACAGTACTCTTTTGGAATGCGATATCGGGTTCGAACCTGATTATGGAATCGAAAGAGGAATCGAAGAGGCCGCCGAATGGTATCGCAGTAAGGGATGGCTATGAGAAGCGAGAGAATAAAAAGCATCATACTTGTCCTGCTTCTGCTCGATGTTGCAATAATGTCATTTCTTCTATGGCAAAATTCTATCGAGCGAAAACAGCTCAATAAGGACTGGGCGCGGTTATACTCCGAGGCGAAAAATCACCGTGCCATAACCGATTCGCTTAAATCCGCTACCGATTCCCTGAGTTTCATTGCCCGCAGTCTCGAAGTCCAGCTCGATGCCTTAGACCACGACGATTATTATCTCGTGGTCGATACAGAAACGCGGACATTTCAGTTACGCAAGGGCAAGCTCGTTATTCGCGAAGGATTATGTGGAGTGGGCAAAGGATTCACCGCCCATGGCGCTCGAAGCTGGAATTTCGAGACTCCAAAAGGCGAACGCAAAGTAATCAACAAGAACGAAAACCCGGCATGGAACCGCCCAAGTTGGCATTGGCAGGAGCAGGGAAAAGCCGTCCCCGAGGATTTCATAACCTTTAGCCCAAATATGCCCGAACACGAGCGGCAGGAGGCATATCGAATATTATCCGCCCGGGAAAAAGACCTCGTCCGTTCCGTGCCGGGGGCATTGGGAAGATACAGTCTCGGTTTGGGTGACGGCTACTACATCCATTACGGCACCGGCCTCGGAGAAGCCCAGTCCCACGGATGTATCCGTCTATCCTCGGAAGACCTCGAAGCCATCTACCGCGTGCTCTCGGTGGGGGACGCCGTTTATATATACTGACCTATCAGAAATGAAATTTCGCGCCTATGCGTCGATTTCGAAAAGAACGCAGGTGTTTCTACCTCGGTCTTTCGCTGAATAGAGAGCTTTGTCGGCCATTCGAATGAGTTTTATAGGGGCAGAAAGAATGTCAGGCTTAGTGCCGGCCACACCGAGGCTGATAGTAACAAAACCAGAAACCGGGTTCTTATCGTGGGTTATGTTGAGTTTCTCTATTGCTTGTCTCGCCTTCTCAGCTAATTCCATCGCGTCTTCCGGGGTCGTTTCCGGTTGAATAATCGCGAACTCTTCTCCGCCGTATCTCGAAACAAGGTATCGGGGACTTTCGTAGACAGAACAAAAAGCCGCGGCTACCATAATCAAACATTCATCTCCACGAATATGGCCGTAGGTATCGTTAAACAACTTGAACATGTCCACATCGGCGAGGGTGAGGGCCAGAGGCGTCTGCTCAGCGATAGATTTCCTCCACTCGCTTGCCAGGTATCTATCGAATAATCTTCTGTTCGATATTCTCGTGAGACCGTCCAGATTTGCAAGACGGCTTAGCTCGGAATTTGCACGGCTGAGCTCTTCTGTCCTTTCGGAAACCATTTGCTCCAAATCGAGGGAATAAACCTCCAGCCGCTTTCTGGTCTCCTCCAGTTCGGAAATCACCGACTCCAGATGATACTCCCGCGCCTCCACCTTGACCATCATCATCCCGAAAGCCTCCGCCAACTGCACAAGCTCCTTTGGGAACCGGTTTTCCGACATAATCGAAAATAGTTTGCGCACGTCGGAACTCTCGTATTGCCCCTGAGCGATATGCTTGCACAGAGCTTCGAGCTGTTTTAACAGGAGTCTTGTTTGTTCGACATCGATCATAAAAATAAGATACATCCTTTTGCTTTAGATTCAAGATTTTTTGATTTGCGATTCAATATATCTTCGGACACTCCGCGAAACCGGTCTTTTCCAGAACTTTTCTCGGAGTTTACCGATCATTTTCTCAAAAAAAATGAGAATTTAGCCTAAATGTTCATTTTTTTACTTGCCGATAGGAGATCATTCCTTTTTATTATATATTGTTGTCCTGAAAAAAAGGAGAAATCATGAGAAGAAATGCGGTAACTCTAACACTTATAAGCTTAGTGTTGGTTTGTTCTATGGCCTATGCCGTCGTCCCACGCCTGATAAGCTATCAGGGTAAGCTTACAACAATGGACGGCGTCGGCTACAACGGCGAATACGATATCGTCATGCGGCTGTTCGAGGTCGAAACCGGAGGCATCGCCAGATGGGGGGAGTTCCATTACGATGTTCCCGTAACCAACGGCCTGTTCGAAATAGTCCTCGGGTCGAATACGCCATTAAACCTTCCCTTCGACCGCCAATACTGGCTCGAAATTCAGGTTCACGGAAATGTAATGGTTCCGAGGATCAAACTGGGCGCGTCGCCATATGCCCTCCATGCCGCAGTTGCCGACAGCGTAGTCGGCGGCGTTATCGGAGGGGTGGGAGACACTCTCATCGCCCACTGGGACAGCCTTCGCGGCGCGCCATGGGAAGTCAATGGCACCCATATGCACTCCACCCTCTCCGGCAATGTCGGAATCGGATACGATCCGCCCACCCAGAAACTCGATGTTCACGGCAACACCAAGACCCACGAAATCCACCTCGCCGCGCCCGGAACTACCGGTTGGCAGAATCAAATCGCATGGTTCGCCAATGACCGCACAACTATTAATCACGTCCTCTACATGGATGCTTCCGACGGCGATAAACTAAAGCTGGACATGGGCTACGGCGGTTCGGGCGCAGAACGGGTATTCGAGTTCAACAATGGCCGCGTCGGCTTCGGCACCAACGAACCCGATGCCCGATTGCACATCCACAACGGCACCGACGCCGATACCCTCGGCGGCGGTTATATCGTCCTAGGCGATGTTAGCGGTGAAAATATCGTCATCGATAACAACGAAATAATGGCGCGAAACGACAGCTCGACCTCGACCCTCTTCATTCAGCACGACGGCGGAAACACCGATTTCGGCGATAACGTCATCCTGCGCGGAGGAATCAGCGACGGCGCTTCCTACGGCAACATCGATCAGGTCATCGTTGCCGACGGCGCCGGCGGATGGAGCTGGGAAAATTCTCCTCATGTCGAGTTCATCAACGATCTCGACGACGTCGATACAGCCGGTGTCGTGGACGGTCAGGTTCTCAAATGGGTCGCTGTAGCCAACCAATGGCGTCCGGCCAACGATGTCGGCGGCGCAACCGGAGCTGATAACTGGGGAACTCAGGTTGTCATGACAGATTCATCCCTCCTCGGCGACGGCACTCACGCAGAACCCCTCGGCATAGACTGGGACACCCTCGGCGCTCATATCAACCGATACATCGACCTAAACGATATTCATAATGTCAATGATATCGGAGTCGAGGACGGCGAAATCCTCACATGGGTTGCCTCCGCCAACGAGTGGCGCCCAATGGAACTCGATTCCGGCGGCCTCGGCGATAACTGGGGAACTCAGGTAGCCCAAACCGAAACCTCCATCCACGGCGACGGAACTCCGGGCGACCCCCTGACCGTCAACTGGGACACCCTGCAGGCTTACCCCGACACCATGATGGTCCTCAACGACCTCAAAGACGTCAAAACCGACAGCCTGAATTACGATTTCAAACTCGCATGGGACCACGACAGCTCCCGATGGGTCGGCAAATTCGACAACGACGGCGACATGGCTAACGAACTCATCGACTCCCTCATCTGGGAACCGGTCGATAGCGCGGTCGATACCAATTGGCGCACCCTACGTATTATCGAACATTCGGTCAACTGGGATATCGAAATTCCTGTGAACAAAGACAGCCTCGAAGACAACAGCATCTTCGAACTGCATGACGTCGATACGTCCAATCTCGCGGAAGGCACCGTAATGCGCTGGACCTTCATCGAAACCACCTTCGTAGGCGGCGACACCACCCTTGTTTACAAATGGGTTCCTATCGAAGTCAGCGAAATCTTCGCCGAACACAAAATCAGCGACCTTATGGATGTCAACGACAGCATCCCAATCGATAAACATGTCCTCCAATGGAACGCCGCTACGGAAACATGGGGGCCGGGAATCGATCCCTCCGAATTCATCAATGTCTGGCAGGATCATCATACTTATGTCGCCCCCCTCGCTGACAGCTGTGTCGATTTCCGCATCTACGATTTCGACTCCAGCATGGCAGTTTCCGTTATCGAAACCACCGGAACCGCAACCGACACATGGTTCGGTCTCTACCTCGACCGAAGAGGCGTCGCGGCCTCCGACGGCTACGGCATCTACTCCCACGCCGGCACCGACGGCGGAATCGCCCCGGGAAGCGAATTCTACGGTGTCAAAGGCGTGGCAAACGGCGGCCACCGTGTTTACGGCCTATACGGCGACGGCGACTACCCGGCAATGGGAGGTGTTGGCTACGGCGTTTATGGAAGAGGTAAAAATTACGGCGTCGTCGGTTATTCCGAAGATAACTACGGGGTTTACGCCCATACGGCAACAGGCATGGCGGGTTATTTCAGCGATTACGTTGGGATTAACTCGAATCATAAGAACGCCAAGTTCGAGGTTTACACCGACCAGGACGGTAACCACGTGCCCACCGCGATTTTCCGTATGCACGACTCCGGCTTCGACGACACCACCTATTTCCACCAGAAATGGGGCGGAGGCGGAGCCCACGAAAGAGCGCTTATTCATGCCAAACACAACGGCGAAACCAAATTCATGGCCCGCACCGATGGCAACGCTTATGTTGCAGGAGAACTCTATGTAGGCCAAGAGGCATCCGAAGCCAAATTGCAGGTTACCGCCAAAGGCAACTACGCTGTCAGCGAAGACGCAACCCATCCGTTCGAGATTTGGGACGGCGACCACACGCTCTACATGGGCGCCGACAGCACTAACCACCTTTCCTATATCCAATCTGTAGGAGTAGGGGGCTTCACCGATTTAATCCTCAACGAACGCGGCGGCAATGTCGCCGTTGGAACGAATAACGCCGATGGCAATCAACTTCACATCGTCGGAACAGACAACAACGGCACTACCGCAACCGTCAAGATTAGCGACGGTTCACAGCACATGCTTCTCGACGGCAACGAGATAGACGCCAACGGGACTCTTTATCTTCAAACTAACAGCCTTCAAGACGTCGAAGTAAGTAATACTCTGAATGTCGAAGGCGCTTTCCATATCGTTGGCGATAAACCAATTCATATTCATCGATTCGAATTCACTTGCAGTGGTTGCAATCATCCTACAGGGTATTATTCATCCGAATGGACCGCCGTGATAGTAGGCACGGATATCCACGGCGATATCGATGAAACCGACAGACATTCCCCTCTTCTAAAATGGTTAATGACCGATATAGGAGGAGAATGGTATATCGAGGTCGCTATGGCGCACGACCACGACGCCTCCGATTGGTATATCGATGTGATGTTCATCAGAAACCAGATGGCCACCGACTATCGATAGGTATCCCGCAGGGGGAGGGCCGTCGCGCCCTCCCGCGCGGGGGTAACAATATGATAAGACCTGCACCAAATACCACCAATGTCGAACCGAAGCTCTGTCCTTCCGGACGAGTCCTCGGGAATCCGGCCTTGATTATCAAAAAAGGGAAGTTAGGCCTTAAAACTTATCGCACCGTTATCGATTATAATCGTATCGATATGAATATTAAACGCAATGCGTTCAAATCAAAACGTTTCAGCCTTTCAAATAAGCGCATCCATAGAGATTCAATCGGAGACGGCTTATTATTTAATAGAAATGGCTTCAAATATAATCGCGACAACACTAATTTTAAACGCGTCAGCCTTAATTATAATTTATTTTTGATAATGTCACGCTTTAATATGGGCTTGTATTCTTTTATGTTGAGGATGTTCCTTTTCGAATCGGCGTTGACCATTTTATTATCGTGGCCAAACCTGCTTAGAGTAGGAAGGGATAAATTTTGATTAAGAACAACCGCATAAGTCAGGACGACGATGGCACAAGGATGCTGAGATTATCTCTTGTGGCCGAGAATGTTGACGAGTTTTCCGCGGAGTTAGGTTTCGCGCCCGATAAGTTGGACTGGGCTTTGAACGCCAGTGACACCTGGGCTGACGCGAGATCGTCCGCAAATACAAAGAAAGGTTCCATCGATGAGGCTTATCAGGAGTTTCAGCTCAAGGTGGACGAGGCGGTGAAGTATTACGCGAAATGCCGTGGGCTTCTATCCGCCATTATCAAGGCCGAAGGAGGGGATGCCGAACTTTTGCGGTCTTACGGATTCATCGGAAGAACCCCGCGTCGTTTCAAACAGCTATCGAACGCAATCGAACAGTGGAAGGAGACCCACGACGATATGGTGAGCGCCGGAGACACGCGGGTCGTTATCGACGATTATATGAATCATCTGCTGAGTTTGCGCGAGGCGATGATCGAACGGCATCAGGAAGCTCTGGCCGCGAGACGTCGTTCGGCGGAGGCTTTCAAAAAGAAGAGAGAAATTTTCGACAAAGACACGACGATGCTCCAGTTTTTGTTTTCGCTCTGCAAAATGACATTGGGCCCCGACAGTTCGAAACTTGAGCTTCTCGGGTTCAAGACACGTTCCGGAGTCTGGTCGGAGAAAACTAAGACTGTGGAGGAAACAGAATGAGAAAAATATCTTTACCTATTATAATCGCGGTATTCGCGGTTAGTCTGTTCAACGGATGCGCGGCGACCGACGAGCTTTCGTATCACCTTTCGGAATCTTATACCGATGAGCCTTTCGGAACATATGTCGCCGAATTGCCGTCGGCATCGGGGATGGGGCGGCTTATCGTGCTTCACCTTTTCGAGAACGGCAATGCGATACGCACCAGCGTATATGTCGGAGAGCCGAAGGGCGATTATATCGAAGAGGGAAAATGGACGGTGGAAAAGGGCGAGGTGAAGGTTATCCTCGCGAACACCGCAGTTCCGCCGAAGGAAGTATATCTTTCTTTTAAATATGACAGCGAGGGCTTGCGTTCAACAGCATACGATGAAACACCTATGGGCAAGGATACGGTATTTTTCACGAGGATACAGAAATCATTTTGATGGTTAAAAACTCCGTTTAAGGCGGTTTGATATGAGATATTTCATAGTTATTGCGACAATGACAATTATGGCGGCGGTGGTTTTCGGTCAGGCGCCGTTTGCGGGTTCGGACGAAACTCCATGGAATTCCGGCGCGGATGAGATGCCTGTTATTTCCTGGCACGACGCGGCTTTCGGCGCGGGGGAGATGGTCATCCTCTCCGCGATTTACGATTCCGAAGGCGATCTTGTCGAGAGCCGGATTATTCCGCTGGTTCGCGCCGACAACGGTTACGCGCCGCTGGATGAACTCGGTTTCGGCATGGTCAGTTCCGCCGAACGCAAAGTATGGCGGGGCTTCGACGAACACGGCTCAGTGGGAATCGCGCCATTTGCGAACAATCCTCCGGCATCCTACGATTTCTGCGCAGTGATGAAGTCTCTTAAAGCCTGTCCGAACTTGAATATTCGCGAAGGCGAGAATGTCCGGTCGATAAATCTTGCCTATATCGAAAGCGGGGAGACGAAACTTGTCGCCCACACGGAAATCGAACTTCGGCAGGTGTTTCAGGGGGAGACTCGGTCTCTCGAAAACGGCGCTCTTCTCGATAATTACTTCCGTTCTGACCTCAGCGCAATGCTGATTTCGAGCCATTTCGGCCTCGATTCGTCGGGAAGTTTTTTCCTGTTCGACGAGGCTCAGTTATGGGCGCGGTCGTCCAATGGCCTCTTCGTTGCGAATGGTGAAGCCGGAGGGAGACGCTGGGTCGGCTACAATCATAACCTCGACATGACCGCCGCGGTGAATGAGGCATATTACGACGGCAACCTCTGGCATGCCACTGTCTATGCTTCCCCGAGGACGGGGATTTCCGCGAGAATCGCGAACATCAACGGTCTGGACTTTGGTATCGATAACACAATCTGGTTCGGCAAATCTGTTTTCGAGAACAGTTCTCCGGTGGCATCGACGGAGCCGTATGCTTTCGATATCGAATCCCGTTCGACTGGAATGGACCTTTCGCAATATCATTTCCCGCGCACGCCTTTGCGGAATTACGAGGAAGCGAGAATAAGCCCCGAGGCGAAAATAATCCTCGGCCTCGACCCTTACAAGACGGACACCGACGGCGACGGCATCTCCGATTATCTGGAAATCCTCATGTTCTCCGATCCCACCGACCCTTACACGGAAAAGGAAGATTTCAACGACTTCGAGTTATATTTCGAGATGGGGATGTATCCGCCGCTTACAACCCGTAAGCAGACCCCGGAAGAGCTAAAAGCACCGCCGCCAAAGATTTATGCAGACGACCATAATCCCTCATCCACCATTCGCCCGATAAGCACCAAGCGTGGTTCTCCCATGCAGTTGAAGTTCGAGAGCCTCGTGTATGAGGGCAGAATCGAGGATGCGGAAGATGTTCGCGACAGGTTCGAGCTTCAGTATGTCTTCGTGCAATACGGCGAAGCGGCCATGCTCAATTACGCCGCAAATAGGAGCGCATTCCAGATAATGCGAAGAACCGAGGAATGGGATACGACCCTCTACGGCTCCGCGGATATAGATGAAGACGGTATCCCGGACGGATTGGAAAACGCCGGCAGGCTTTTCGGCGGGGAGAACTATCCCCATTACGGAATTCATTATTGGGAAGAGGACCTTCGCCTGCGGATGGCTTATATCCTCGGTGCGGAAATCGACGGACTGAATATCCGCGAGTTTATCGACACTACCCATTGGGGAGATTTGGGGATTGTCTATATCAAGACCTCGGCGGAAACCCTCGGCGGAGCCAATGGATACGACACGGACAACGACGGCCTCGACGACTATGCGGAATATCTATGGTGCAGTTGTCCATTGCTGAAAAACTCCGATCCGACATCGAGTCCGCCCAACGATTTCGAGTATGTTCAGCATCACTTTTTGCCTCCACGACTCGACTGGGTGGCGTGGTTTCAGGATTGGGATCAGGACTCGATTCCCAATGGCGCGGAGCTTTATTATATCCCCGAGTTGGGTTATGGAATCCTCGATCCTTACTGCAAAAGCTCGGATTGGGATCAATATTCCGACCGTTTAGAATGGATGAGCTGGCAGTTTAAGAATTGTCCCACCTGTCCTTATCCGCTGGACGACCCGCTTCCGCTGGTTATTCGCAACGGCTGTCACCCGCTTATTCCGGCCTATCCGGAAACCAACATTGATAACTTCAATAATTATATTACGGTTCCCTATGGCACTGTGATAAAATCATCCAGGGGAATGTCAGGCGAGGGCACAACGGAAGCAAAGGTCTCCTGTGAAGCCGGCGCGGAAATAGGCACTAAATGGACTGGTAATCCCCTCGAGGAAGAAGGTCCATATGTGAAGCTTTTTGCCGGCGCAAAAATCGAGGGCGCGACTGAATGGAGTGTATCAAATGAATGGGAATGGTCGGCGGAAGAAGATTTCGACTATGCCGACACTTATGTCTGGAACTGGTTAAGACTTAAAAATTGTGGGACCGAACCTTTCGATAGAAATGTAATGGGGGATGACTATCATATAATGCATTTCGATGTATATTGGCCTGGTGATCCCTCAAGAGTATATGCTCCAAATGAAGAGGTTACGGGAATGGACGGACTTGTCCCTTATACTGGAGGGACGTTGGGGCTACCAGATTCGATCGATTTCCTCATTAAACACCAGCTTCGAGATTTGATTGGATTGGGAGGAGATATCGAACTCCCTGAACTCGACTCGCTATCTACAATATATTCCCAATTAGATCATTGGCGTTTCGGTGAAGCCGCATTGTTAATTACGGCAATACCAACCTGTGGTATTGGCGCCATTGGTTTCTTTGCGCTAATGGGAGGGAGTTATCATCGAGGGTTAAACAACGCCGAGGCCTATGAGGATGTGGATGATATTTACGGCTCTTTCGTTAATGCCGAGCTGGGAAGCGAGAGCATGATTATCCAGCGTAGATCGGCGGATTTCTTGAACATGGGCGACGGCACCTTCTCCTGCGACAACCTATGCGACTGGACCTCCATTCAAGCGGCGCATAGGAGCTATGTTACCATAATGTGCGTTTATCCCGAGGAGAGCGAATATGCGAATATGGTGCGGGAATCCCCTATTAAGGACACTCCAACCGCCGAAGATTCTTTCTACACTCTGAAAGAATTCATCGATAAATACGCCAGCGGCTCCCATGGCCCCCCGAAAATCGAACATTTCACATGGAGCGACGATGACGCCGAGACCCTTATTCAAGTCGGATGTCTGCCGAATGTCGCGTTAAACGGCACATGGATACCGCCCTCCGGCTCGACATGCGATACAATCAAATACGCCGCCCAGTGGGTGACACTTTCTAGCGTAGATACTGTTGCCGAACCTTCTCGAATAGACGACTTATGCAGTCTCAGCGATTCTCTAATCCTCTGCGGAAACACAAAGCTCAGACCCGGGGATATTTTCATTTTCAATTACATTCGCGATTCCGACAACGATACTCTCGAAGACAATATGGAGATTATCTTCGGAACAAATCCCCACAAAGCGGATTCCGACGGCGACGGCCTCTTCGACGGCTATGAAATTAAACTCGGTCTGGATCCTCTTAATCCAAACTCTGACAATAGCCTATACGAAGCCTCCGACGGCCCGGAAATGGCGTGGCTTTTAACTACGGACACCCTGCGACTTCCCGTGGAAACCTTTGACGGCGACACTGTCTATCCGCCACGAGCAAGCTGGGACAGCACTCTTGCCCATAGTCCCCGTATAACATTAGATCATCGGGATTTCGTGCCATGGTCATACAACGACGGCGCTTACAACTCTAAAGACGATGACCAATATATAGATGCGAACCTAAACGGCCTCGCAGACTGGGTCGAACACTACTTCCGTGACCCGAACAACTATTGGAACGGCAGGTTCAGAATCACATGGGACGGCGAACAGACCCGCACGAATCCATTCGGCTACTCCAATAAAATCAAAGAATCCCGTTTCGTCCGCAGGGATTCGACAATAACCCATCTTTCCGATACCACCACTCTCTACGGCGGCAACCGGGTTTTCGAAATAGCTTGCTGGGACATGACCGGCGAGGGCGCGGGAATGTGGGATCATGCCTATGCCTACTTCAAGCTCTTTAACTGCGAAATCGAGGTCAACGAATATCTCGAAATATCCTACGACCTTTGGCCAAGAACCGCCAACGGTAAGCATATCTGTATCGATCTGCTCTTCTCAGATCATACCCGCGCAATTACAGATTCGACATTCAAAGACGACAACGGCGCACGGATGCATCCCGCATGGCGGCCATCGGCGGTCTCGGTGGATACCTTCCATCGTGTCCACGCCTCCCTCGCGCCTTTCGACGGCAAGACAATAATCGGAATTATGGTAGGTTACGAGGATAACCCCAACGACATGCACGGCCTTGTCCACGCATATCTCGACAATCTGACAATCACGAACAAAAACCTCGTCCTCGAATTCGAGCCGGATCAGGCTCCGGAAGAGGGATTCAATGTCGATGCTATCGTTGGCGAAGCTGTCGGTTTCAGAGCATGGGAAGACGCCGACGGATTGCCCTCCTGTTCGCTGGCTATGTTGTCCAGCCCCGATCCTCGGGACACGACGGATATACCCATCGACACAATGCTATACGGTCCGCGGGGTATGGTGTATGAAATCAATGGTTACGCGGATCCCATGATGATCGATAGTTCCCAGTTCGGCGAATATCATTTCATGTTCTCCCTCCTGCCGGAAAACCTCGATTACTCCATCGAGCCATGGACGATTCTCGGCTACTATATATGGCACGACCACGCCCCGAATCTCTACCATGAACGCCACGACCTGCCCGATCTCGTTCCGCCCAAAGTTGTTATCGATTTCGAGATATATAATCCCTTCACTCGCGAAACCGCATATATGCTCGATTATCTCTGGGAGAATGGCGAAGACATAAAGGACCAATGGGGGAATTCCTATTATCCATGGGAACGAAACGAAATCGATCCGGAAGATGATTTGACATATCGCCCCGTTTCCGGCGATTTCTGGCGCTATATCGATATTCAACTGCCGGATATCTTAACCGACTGGTTGATAAAGGATATCCTTATTCGATACTCCTCTGACTTGCCCCTGATGGGCAACCTAAGGAGCTATATCGATAATGTCGCGATTTTCCAGCGCCGCGACAACGTATATGCCGACACCTTCGGGGTTTATATCAATTTCGGAGATATGTTGGCCGACGACGTCGATAACAACGTCGATACAATAGTCGATTGGGAAGAGATTCATATTCACAAGATTCCCGAATCCCATCTCACCCAGGATTTCGTTGCGAAAACCTACGCATCCCTTCTGCTTTCGAACGATATCGGCCCATGGACTTTCTCCGTCGATACGGTCAGCGGGGACACAAGCTGGCATTGGTTCGAAATCGACCATGCCACGGGCGACACAAGCTATAGCTGGTTTGCGGAATTCGCTATGCACCTCGCCGATTCATCATTCAAACTGGCAAATACATGGATATCCTACGAGGACAGCCTGACCACGATAATCGACGTCGATAGCTTCTCGACAAGTGATTTCAACGACGATGATTCCCTGCATAATTTCGGTTTCACGAGCAATATCCCGGAGGATATCAACAACATTTATTATCCGAAAATCCTCTGTCAGAGGGTATTTGCCGCCCACGAATTCGAAGGTGTCCTCCAAATAGAGTCCTTCTCCGAGGGATTCCTTTACGAATTTATGGACAGCACTAAGCTCTTCGACGTCCGTCAGCTCAACCCATGTTCATTGTGCACGAAGCGTTGCCTCTTCATGGTTTTCGAGGCATGGGTGAATGAAGGCGGAATTATGCTCGGTTACAAACTCGAAGGTTTGGACGAGATTATCTGGTTCGATGAGATAAACTCACCGGTTCCCACGGAATATCGTTGCGCCGTTCCGGACACATTCGCAGAAACCGACTCTTCCGACATAGTCGAATCTGTGTGGATTAAAACGATGCCGGGAACTCATGCGTATCTGGATAATTTCATGCTTAGACGAGCCTTCTACGCCTCCTTCGAGCCGAACGATCCGCCCACTTTCCTGCCCGACGACCTGAAAATGACAGAAAATATCGCGACGGACACCTGCGATATCTTCACTTCAGATGTATCCTGGCCTACTCCAACGGATGGCGAGCATTATCTCTACATCCACGGCGAGGTGAACGGTTTTTCGCCCGGGCGTTTTAAATACGATATCTGGGAGTTGCCTCCCTTCGAAGAGCTCGAACTTACTGAGCAAAGTAAGCTGAGTTTCAATATATTCTACTATCTCGATTTTCCCGCGGAATTCGGCAATGCCATCATCGACCTGCGCCTGATTAGTTTCGACGATACCGACACTTCGTGGCTCTCGGAATATTTCCTTCCGGACGAAAACGGCGAAATCTATCATCCGCAAATGCGCGTAGATCCTCTCAACAGATGGGTCAACGTGGAAGTGCCCATGGGAACACTGCCCGACATACGTAAGGTCGATAGGATTCAGGTTCATTTCAATAAACCATCGGTTGTTTCGCCGGGAGAATTCCATATATTCATCGATGAGATACTCATAACGATATAAACTGGAGCTATCATGAGAATATCAATAATAATAATCTTCTCTGCCCTTGTCCTCGCGCCCCTTTTCGCCCTCGATGAATCCCCGATGTCCGCCAATAGCTGGCTCGAAAGGGATGATTACGGCGATATTTACGCGATTATCGAATTGAATCTGACCAAAGTTTCCGCCGAGGGGACTAAGACCATAGCATTCCTATGGCCTGCGGATAAATATGATTTCGCCGACTATGTCGGCTCCGGCGAGATTCACGTCGCCGACGACAACCTCGCTATTTACTTTCGAGGGGAGGGCGATCTTCATACCCTCCGCTTCCGGGCAAGGCATAGCGAAAAAACGCAAGCAAAGTTTTCGGCCTCTCTAATATTCTCAGCCCCGGAGACCACACCCGGCAAACCGGAAATAGAGATATTCAAAGAAAAGATCGAACTGCACGGAACCCCGCCCGTCGATGGCGGAGCTGTGGTTCCGAAAAAATTTAGCCTTGCATGCTCGCCGAACCCCTTCAATTCGGCAGTCTCGATAAACTATTCCATCGTCGAAGAAGGAGCCATCGACCTGGCGGTTTACGACATCCTCGGACGCGAAATAGCAACCCTCGACCGGGGTTTAAAATCAGCGGGAATGCACACAGCAATATGGCATGGAGATAATTCCGCGGGCACGCAGGTATCGTCGGGCATATACTTCGTGAAATTGGTCGCGAATGACGACACGAAAATTACCCGAATTCAACTCGTGAAATAATTTTCATCGAAAAATCGTAAGAAACAAAAAGGACGCCCTATGTTGCGTCCTTTTTTTGTTGCTGATAACAAGCATCCGGGGTGTTGCCTGCAATAGGCCATCATTACCTCATCGAACTCGGGAATTGGTTTTTAGAATTTCCTTGAATAATCCAGCTTATAATATATATTAATTAATTAAGGTGTTCTACTCAGGTGGCGGTCGTGGTTTTTGAACAAAGAAAAATCGAGTGTTATGCGACGAGAGGCGTAATCATAGGCTTTTTGCTTATTTGTGCCTCTACCTTCGCAGTTTTCGACGGCCCTACGGATTGGAGCGCAAGCGCTGGAGTGGCGTCTTCCGCAGTTAGTTCGGGGGCGAAATCCTTCTGGGGGAACCCGGCAGGTATCCTGGACGTCCATTCCGAAGGCGCTTCAGCGGGATGGCGCAGAGAATGGGAACTGGACGAGCTATCCACCGGAAATATCGCAGGCGTGATGTCCCGCGAATGGGGGAGCGCCGCGATAGGCGGTTCTTTCACAGGAAAATCCGATTTCTATACCGAGAGCCTCATCGGCGCCGCCTACGCCAGGCGAATCTGGAAAATCGACATGGGTGTCCGCGCCAAATTCGGCATGGCCAAAACAGAGGAGTGGAGTGCAAGCACCTTCATTCTCGGTGCGGGCGCGATTTATCCCGCAGGAAAAGTCGTGGCTATAGGACTTTGGGCGGACAATATCACCATGTCCAAAATCGACGGCAACGAAATCCCCATTCGAAGCGCTATCGGCGTTAAATATTACCCCACCGGCTGGATTAATCTCCACGCCGACTATTACTTCGAGGGGGACGAGAAGCCCACCATGCGTTTCGGCCAGGAGACGATCATCGCGGATTTGGTTTCGATAAGAGGCGGAGTCCATTTCCGTCCGAATACATATCATTTCGGTTTGGGATTCTTATATGGAGGCTTCGAGCTGTCGTGGAACTACATAGCCCACCCCGAACTCGGCGGGTCGATGCTGGTCGGCCTCGAATACGAAAGGTGAGACTTGGATAATATCGAAAGACATAACGAATACGAGCGGATGATACTTAAACCCTACGCCACCCGGAATTCCGAAAGCAGGGGGAGGAAACACTCCGAACCGCCACACAGCTACCGCCCCCCCTTCGAACGGGACAGGGAGCGGATTATCCACTCCTCGTCATTCCGCCGTTTGACATACAAAACACAGGTTTTCGTGAACAACGAGGGCGACCATTTCCGCACGCGTCTGACCCACACGCTGGAAACCGCCACAATAGCCCGTGCGATAGCCTTCGCTCTCGGCCTGAACACCGACCTCACCGAAGCGATAAGCCTCGCCCACGATCTTGGACACACACCCTTCGGCCACACCGGCGAAGAGGTTCTCAACGACCTCATGGCCGACGCCGGAGGCTTCGAGCACAACCGCCAGAGCCTTCGCGTGGTCGATTGCCTCGAAATCCGCTACCCCGAATTCGAAGGACTCAACCTCACCTTCGAGACCCGCGAGGGAATTCAAAAACACGTTACTCGATACGACTCCGCGCCGGAAAACGACGAATTCTCCGGCAGATGGCCTTCCCTCGAAGCCCAGGTGGTCTGCATCGCCGACGAAATCGCATATATGTGCCACGACATCGACGACGGCATCTACTCCGGTCTTCTCGATTTCGACGAGGCTGAAAAACAGTTGCCCCTGTGGGGAGAGCTTATAGCCACAGTCCGAAAAGAACATCCGGATATCGGCGACGAACTTCTGCGCAAAGAGGCGGTGCGCAAGCTCATCAATATCGAGGTAACCGACACCATCGAACAATCCGACAGGATTCTTTCCGATACCGCGCCCAAAAACCCCGATGAAGTCCGCGGCCTCGATGGCAAACTCATCGCACATTCCGAAAAGATAGTCGTATGGAATGAACTTCTGGGCAAGTATCTATTCGACAATCTCTATCGCCATTACAAGGTTCTTCGAATGAGCACCAAGGCCAAGATGATTATCGAGGGACTGTTCGAATACTATCTCGAAGACTCCCGCCAGCTCCCCATGGGAAGCCAGAAACGCCTTCGGGACGAGCCGGAGAAGATCGTCATAGCCGACTACATCGCCGGAATGACCGATAGATACGCAATGAACGAATACAAAAAATTCACCGACCCTTTTGAGAAATTTCTTTAGATGAAACATTTAATAAAAAATAGCAAAAGAACACAGGAGGAAGAATGAGAAGATTACTCATCATCGCTATTCTGCTAGCATTAGTCTATTCGGGGTTCGCCATGAACGCCGAACAAACGGTTTATCAGGCACTCACTAATGACTTTGCCGAGGGCAGGATATCCGTAGATACCTATGTGGAAAACCTCGTTTACAGCGTCAAAGCGCCGGAACAAATGAGCGCTGAATATCGCACGCTGAACACCGGCAGAAGCGGAACATTACCGCTTCTGGAAGCCTACAATCTGATGGATGAACTTACCGATGACACCATCGAGCGTCTTCGTCCGATGATGGCTCGTCCGTGGGGGCTTTCCGAATCCTACACGACAACCCATTTCAAATTCCATTATACACTGTCTGGCAGTGATGCTACAACTACCAGCTTTGTTTCCCAAATGGCGTCCGCTTTCGAGAACTCATGGGATCATATCGTTGACTTGGGATTCTCTGTTCCGCCTTCCGACGGTTCCGGCGGCGGAGATTCAAGATACGATGTTTACATCCGCAATCTTTCTCCCGGAATCCTCGGATACTGCGAACCGGAAGCCAACGTCCCCGGAACAGCATGGAACGACGCTACGAGTTTTATAAACATGCGCAACAGCTATTCCGGCTACGGAAGCCCCGTAACACAGCTTATGCAGTCAACTGCAGTTCATGAGATGTTCCACGGGTTCCAGATGGGCTACAACGCAAGCGCATCACCTTGGTTCTTCGAGGTTTCTTCCGTCTGGATCGAAGATGACATGTATCCTTCATATAACGATGAACACTCTTTCCTTTCGGTCTTTTTCAACAACCCGGACGTTACGATAACAACATACGATGGTTCCCACGAATATGGAAGCTACCTCCTCGCTACATATATGGAGAGCGAATTTGGAACAGGAACCATGCAAGAAGTATGGGATCAGTGCAAATGGGTTAGCGTCCTGGCCGCCATTCAGGCTGTAGCCGCCGACCATGGCTCATCTCGCAATAATGTATTCAAAGAATTCTACCAGTGGAACCTTTTCACCGGAAGCCGTTCAGCACTGGGGCATTATCCGGAACGCTCTCTTTTCCCGGATATTCGCATAGAGGATGTTATTTATTCGAGCGATTACCCCGTTACAGGCGGAGGAAGCTCAAACTGGCCCGATCATCTTGCGTCGAATTACTTCAATTTCCAGATTCCAGCCGGCGCATCCGGCCCCTTCTCGATTACCTTTGACGGTCAGGACGGCGGCGTTTGGTCGGCACAGCTCATCTTCCCCGGAACTTCGAGTTATGCCGTTATGGATATCCCCCTCGATGGCTACGGCTACGGCTACGTTACCATCGACGACTCGGTTTATTCCGATTTCTCGAATATCTACATGGTTGTCGGCCAGCTCTCGACATCGGGCACCAACTGGACTTTCGCATACTCAGCGGTGTTCGATACAATCGTGCCGACTTACAACCCACCGCGTAACCTCGTCGCGACAAGCGGTGTTTCCGGAAACGTTCCGCTGACATGGGACCCGCCCATCGGCGGCGGAACCGGCGGCGAAGAGGAAATTTTCTACGACGACGGTATCGGCGTGGGTTACTATCCCTGTACCGCTTTCGGCTCGACTAACATTACGGAATACGTCAAGTTCACATCTACAACCCCATGCACCCTCATGACAGTCAAACTGATGGCTTATGATCCCGACGGCACCTACGGCAACGTGGGTATTCGCGTTTGGGGCGAGTCCGGCAGTGATTCTCCCGGTCTAGAAGAGGGCACGGCACGCTCCTTCCTTCCCACCGGCGGGACTTGGGACGAATACGACATATCAGGCGATGCCATAGCCTTCCCCGCTGGCGATTTCTTCCTCGGTATCGACAGAAGCGCCGACGGCACCACCGGCCTTCTTGTAGATGATACTTCTACCGTCGGCAGAAGCTTTGCAATCGTCGATGACTCCCTGCTTTACAGCTTGCCCGGCGATGTTCTTCTTCGAGCTGTAGTCAAAGTGGCCGGAAGCTACTATTCCTTCTCGCCAGAAAGCGGCCTCAGACCACTGGAGCCATACGGTGATTACACCTACGCCGGAACACCCGAACCGGCTGTTCTCGATGAACCCATCGAAGACGGAACCGCCAGCTCACGGCCGACCGAAACCCCGACTAACTACAAAGTTTACAGAAGCACTTCCCCCGGTGGCCCGTGGACAAGTCCTATAGCATATCCGACCGACGAGTCATACGACGACGGATCCGTAACCGACGGAAATAATTACTATTACGTCGTTACCGCCCAATATTCCGGCGGAGAATCCGGGCCTTCGAATCAGGCCAGCGCGACCCCCGGTGGCGGTGGGGGAGGAGGCGACGATGATTACGAACTAATCATCAACGCCGACACTTCCGCTACGAGCCTCGGCCTATGGTATGCCGACGGCTGGGCGGAAGTCCTCAGCGTGGACAGACCGGCAAAGCTTATCAGCCTTGTTTACGGAATTTACACTCAGGGACTCGGAGCTTACCGTCCAGGTCTGCACCACTGGCAGGACAACAGAATCGTCGGCGATCTCCTTCCTCGAGTCGAAGAGGAATGCGGATTCAGCGCTTCCGATACTGGATGGACATATTACATCTACGATCTCGAATACTATAACCAGTATGTCAACGGCGATTTCGTCGTGTCCATGAAGCAGGTTACCGGACGCGAATTCATCGTCCACCAGCCGATTGCCGCAACCGAAAACGAATTCCTCTATAACGACAGCCTCGACTTCTGGTATCATCCAGATACAGGCGTGTTCTACATCGGTGCCATAGTCGAATATGTCGATTCCACGGAAAGATACTCCATCTCCGGAAATGTTTCCCTCGCGGGTGGAACCGGTGGAAGCTCCACGCCAACCGATCTTTCGGGAAGCCTTGTGAGCATTCAGAGCCTCGGAATCGTCGAAACCACCGATGCTTCCGGCTACTTCATGATAGACTCCCTCCAGCCGGGCAATTACATGGTTACCGCGAGCAGAATCTGGTATGATCCGGCGGCCGCTCTCGTATCCGTGGGAAGCGATGTTTATCAGAACTTCAATCTGATTCCATTTAACCTGCCGATCAATCCGCCGAGATTCCTTTCGGCAAGAAGCTTCCAGGACGGCGCGGTAACATTGAACTGGCTCGGTCCCGTCGGAAGCCCCGGCACTAATCAATGGCTCGCCGACTGGGAACCGGACTCAATGTATTGGTATCGTTCCAGGCTCAGCGCTGGTTCGGTGGAATGCCATAAGTTCGATATCTGGGCGCCATGCACCCTTAAGAGCGTCAGAATAGCATTCTACGATTCCGTGGGCATCTACGACAATATAGAATTCAACATCTGGGGAGACGACGGCTCCGGTTATCCTAATTTCGCCGATACCCTCGTATCGCCCCTGATAATATCCCCGACACCCTATAGTCCCACCGCTGGAATCCAGTTCTCCAACATCAACCTCGACAGCCTCGGAAGAAGCCTCCAGCTTTATCCGGGGGACAAAATCCACGTCGGCGTGAAGCATATCACAACTCATCCGAGTATCATTCAGGATAACACCATGCCTACGATAACCCC
>Ga0272444_10000707_pt1 | contig 34398 bp, 29 predicted proteins | sample SSMForm13_FD_201033 | JGI IMG/M metagenome (GOLD analysis project Ga0272444, IMG submission 201033) | Marine sediment archaeal communities from Little Sippewissett salt marsh, Falmouth, MA, United States - SSM-Form-13 | ecosystem: Environmental > Aquatic > Marine > Wetlands > Sediment ...
TCCGTGCGGCCGGGATCGATCACGAAGTCCTGACGTACCGCTACGACAGGATGGGCGCGCGGCTTGCCGCCGACGCGATCGGCCTTCCCCACGACGTGGTTCTGAAGAGCCTCGTCTTCCGAGCCGATGGGTCCTTCCTGTTCGTTCTCCTGAGCGGCAGCGCCAACGTCAGCACGCGAAAGGTCGGCCGGCTGACCGGCCACAAGCACGTCGAAGCCGCGTCGCCACGCGACGCCGAGCGCGTGACCGGCTATCGCGTCGGTGGGATCAGCCCGCTCGGGTCGCGGCGCCACCTGCAAGTGATCCTCGACGAGACGACCGCCGCGAGCGAGCACCTGGTGATCAACGCGGGGTCACGAGGCGTCCTCGTTCGTCTGACGACGGCTGATCTCATCCGAATCACGAAGGCGATCGTCTCCGACGTTCGAACCCGCTGACCCTCCGCTCACGGAGCACAGCGCCTCATCTGAGAAGGTCGGCAGCGAGGACATCCAACATCCGGACCGGCTAACGACCCGGCCCCGACGCTACGAAAGGGCTTCCAGCTCGTCGATCATCCCAGCGAGGACGTCGAATCCCCCTTGCCAGAACTCGCGCGTCCGGATGTCGATCCCCGCTTCCTCGAGAATCGCCGACGGCGCCTTCGATCCGCCGTAGGCCAGGATCTTGAGGTAGTTCGGGACGAACGCCTCGCCTTCGACCTTGTACCGCTGGAAGAGCCCGAGGACGAGCAGGAGCCCGAACGTGTATGCGTAGCAGTAGAAGGGCGTCGCGTAGATGTGCGGGATGCTGACCCACTCTGACTTGAACTCGTCCGCCAGCTCGAGGCTGTCGCCGAACTGCTCGCGGAGGTTCTCCATGTACGCCGCCGAGAGCTGATCGGCTGTCGCCTCTTCCTCGGAGATCATCCGATGCGCCTCTCGCTCGAATAGAACGAAAAACGCCTGGCGAAGGACCATCGCGTAGCTGTCGTCGACGTATTTCGCGAGGAGCGTGCGGCGGAACACGGGATCGGGATTCCGCTCCAGCATCGCCTCAAGGAGAAGCATCTCCGCGAAGTTCGACGCCGTCTCCGCCAGGGGCAGAGAGGAGTGGACCGTCAAAATCGAGTGATCGGCCGCCATCATCGCGTGCACCGCGTGGCCGAGCTCGTGTGCCAAAGTCGCCACGTCGTCTGCCCTGTCGTTGTAGTTGACGAGGACCCACGGTGTCTTGTCGGGAACAACGCCGTAGCAGAACGCACCGGTGTCCTTGCCAGGCCTGGGGCTCGAATCGAGATGTCCCTCGGCGAGAACCCGCTCCGCCAACGAGGCGACCTCGGGCGAGAAACCCCGTAGGCACTGAAGCACGAGGTCGACGCCCTCGACGAACGGGTACTCCACCGCTGCCTCGTCAAGGGGCGCGTAGATGTCGAACCGCCGCAGCTTGGGAAGGCCCAGCCAACCTGCCTTCAGGCGGAAGAAGCGTTGATAGAGCTCGACGTTCTCCCGACACGTATCGAGGAGCAAGTCGACGGCCTCGTCCGGGATGTCGTTGGCCAGATTGCGAACGGAAATCGGCGACGAGATGCCTCGGAGCCCGACATTCTCGGCGTGCCAGTCGCCGGCGACGTACTTGTAGATCTGGGAGAGCTCGCCGCTACGGGCTTCGTAAACACCGAGGAGTGCGCGGTAGGCGGCTTCGCGCCGAACTGGAGACGCATCGCGGGCGTAGACCATCACTTCCGACCGCGTTAGCCTCTTCGTCTCGCCGTCGATCTCGACGTCGTAGGTGAACGCGTTGGTGATCATCTCGTAGAGCGTGACCAGGCCCTCGACGCCGTTGACGTTCTTGACGTTGATCACCTTCTCCTCGGGCTCGGTCAACGTGTAGGGCGCGAACTTGCGCAGCGTCTCAAGGTAGTAGGTGACGTCACCGCCGACGGCGAGGAGCCGGAGAGCGTTCTCTTCGTCGAGCGTCTTCCACCACAGGTCGAAGAACAGGGCGCGGTTCTGAGCGCCGGCGAGCGCCTTGTCGACGCGGCCACGAAGGGCGAGCGCATCTTGGTCGCCAGTCTGCTCCGTGAACTGCAAAGCCGAGTATCCGTACAGCTTCTGGCTGACGTAAGCGACCTTCTCGACCAACCGGAGGATCTCGACAAACGCTGCCTCCGCGATCGACGGAGTCAGGTCCTCCCGCTTCGACTCGAGGGCGGCGACCGCCGCTTCGACGTCATCGAATGCGCGCTCCATCTCCGGTCCCGTACGCGCGGCGATCAGATCATCGAGCGTCCAGCGTCCCTTCTCGTATGTACGTTCTGCCATCGGATCCTCCAGTCTCTACGCTCCGCCTTCGATCCCCTCGGCCAACGATCCATCGAGTCCGAGATCCGCGGCGACCGCCTGCATCCCCTCGATCACTTCGCCGATCAGATCGGAGACCTCGACGCCGAGCATCCCGGCCCCCTTCTCGATGATCTCGCGATTTGCCCCGGCAGCGAAGCTTCGATCCTTCCACTTCTTCTTCACCGACTTGACCTTCAGGTCCATCAGGCTTTTCGACGGACGAACGAGGACGACGGCCGTCACCAGGCCGGTCAGCTCATCGATCGCGTAGAGAGCCTTCTCCATCACGTGGGTCGGCTCGACGTCGGTACAGATCTCCCATCCGTGCGAGACGACGGCGTGGATGTACTCCTCGGGCCAATCGCGTTCGCGCAGGATCTCCTCGGCCTTGTGACAGTGTTGATCGGGGTACCGTTCGTAGTCGAGATCGTGAACGAGGCCGATCACACCCCACTTCTCCTCGTCCTCGCCACGGACCTTCGCCATGTGGCGCATGACGCCCTCCACCGCAAGGGCATGTTTGATCAGGTTCTCGCTGTGGTTGAACTCTCGAAGGAGGGCGAATGCCTCCTCGCGGTCCGGTCGATCCATCGCGCGACCACCTCCGTGCCATCCAGGTCTCGGATCATCAACTCTACTCGTCCCGACGGCCCTCTGCCATGCGCAAGCAGGGCGGACTTCCGCCACGGCCATCTCCAGCATTCCAAGTGATCGTCCTGACGCGATCACGTAGAATCGATGCGTAACGGAGCGAGGGGGTTCGCGTGGGCTTCGAGATCGGAACGTTCCTGCCACTCTTCTTCTCCGCCGTCGCGATCGGCTTCGTCGCGAGCTTACTCGGCCTCGGCGGTGGCGTCTTCATGACCCCGCTCCTTCTTCTGAGTGGGTTCGTCGCGACGCAACAGGAGGCCGCGGGCACGGGCATCGCCGCGGTTCTGTTCACGGGAATCTCCGCTTCCATCGCCTACTACAAGCGCCGCGCCATCAACGCGCGCATCGGCCTGTTCTTCATGCCATCGGCCCTCGCCGGCGTCTTCCTGGGTGGTTACATCGCCGGGTCCGTCCGGTCATCGTGGCTAACGATCGCCTTCGGCATCTTCCTCCTCTACCCGATGACGATGATGCTCCTCGGCAAGACGCCAAAGGAGCTTCTTCCGATTGCGAAGGGGGAAGCCTCGGGCCTCAAGTTCTACGTGCTAATTGTCGTCCTCGGACTCGTCGCCGGGACCGCCACCAAGGTGTTCGGCATCGGCGGCGGGACGGTCTTCGTGCCGTCGCTCATCATGTTCCTCGGCTTCGACATCGTCGCTGCCGTGGCGACCAGTCTGTTCGTCATGATCCCAACTGCACTCGCCAGCTCGGTGACGAGCTGGTTCGCGGGCACCCTGCACCCGGAACTCGCCGTTCCGCTCATTCTCGGGATCATCATCGGGGCACAGATCGGCCCCCGCGTCGGCGCGCGCGTCCCGAAGAAACGGCTCCGCCAGCTATTCGCCCTCGTCCTCCTCTACGCCGCGGTCAACATGATCCTCAACGGGCTTCGGTAGAGGCTTCCCACTCAACTTCGAAGACTGATCTCCTCTTCGTGCCAACCAGAGACCGGTTTCGGCACGCGCCGCTTGACATCCCTGGGAGCCCCCTCTACACTGCCCGTTGGCAGTCGATATGCCAGACTGCCAGTTCGAGGTGAGACCCATGATCCGATTCGACAAGATGACGGCCGGCGCACAGGAGCTCTTCCGTGAGGCCCAGGACGTTCTCACGCGCCACAAGCACAACCAGCTCGATGTCGAACACATCGCGACGGTCCTGGTCACCAAGGAGGGCGTCGGGCGAGAAATCCTCCAGGAGATGGGCGTCGACCTCGATGCGCTCAGCCAGGATCTCGACACGCTTCTTCGCGGCAAGCCGGCGGTCACGGGCCAGGTTGCCGGCCAGATCTACATCACGCCACGCCTCGACGCGGTCGTCCAGGGCGCCCAGATGGAGGCCGACCGGCTCCACGACGACTACATCGGAACCGATCACGTCCTCCTCGCGATGAGCCGTTCGACCGACCCTCAGCTCCGCCGTGTTCTCGGCCGCCATCAGATCACACCGGAGGCGATCTACTCGTCCCTGCGTGAGGTTCGCGGCGAGCAACGCCTGACCGATCAGGAGTCGGAGGAACGCTATCAGATCCTGAAGAAGTACTCGACCAACCTGACCGAGATGGCGCATCGGGGCGAGCTCGATCCGGTCATCGGTCGCGAGGAAGAGATCCGCCGGATGGAGCAGATCCTCTCCCGCCGTCGGAAGAACAACCCTGTTCTGATCGGGGAGCCGGGCGTCGGGAAGACGGCCGTCGTCGAGGGGCTCGCCCAGCGAATGGCGTCCGGGGACGTCGCGGAAACGTTGAAGGGCAAGGAGCTCGTCTGCCTCGACATCGCAGCGATGGTCGCCGGATCGAAGTTCCGCGGTGAATTCGAGGACCGTCTGAAGGCGGTCATCAAGGAGATCGAAGCCCATGCGGGCCAGACAATCCTCTTCGTCGACGAGATGCACACGCTCGTCGGCGCGGGAGCGGCGGAGGGAGCGATCGACGCGTCGAACATGCTGAAAGACCCGCTATCGCGCGGGAAGTTCCAACTGATCGGAGCGACCACGCTCGACGAGTACCGCCAACGCATCGAGAAGGACTCAGCGCTCGAACGGCGTTTCCAGCGGATCTACGTTCGCGAGCCGTCGATCGAGGAGACGATCGAGATCCTCGAGGGCCTGCGCGAGACGCTCCAGGAACACCATCAGATCACGATCGAAGATGAAGCGATCCACGCCGCCGCTCGGCTCTCCGAACGCTACATCGCCGACCGGTTTCTTCCCGACAAGGCGATCGACCTCGTCGACGAGGCGGCGAGTCGGCTCCGCGTCGACGGGAGCGGCAAGACGGTGACCGACAGCGAGATTGCGTCTCTCGTCTCGCAATGGACGGGAATCCCGGCCGAGCGGATGCTCGAGGAGGAGCGTTCGCGGCTGGCGAACATGGAGGAGGCGCTCCACGCGCGGATCATCGATCAGGACGAGGGTGTTCGCGCCGTCTCCGAGGCCGTCCGGTACTCGCGCGCCGGCCTGGCCGATCCAAGACGCCCCGTCGGCACGTTCCTCTTCCTCGGACCGACCGGCGTCGGCAAGACTGAACTTGCCAAGGCGCTCGCTGCGTTCCTGTTTGGGTCGGACCACGCCATTCTGCGGATCGACATGTCCGAGTACATGGAGCGGCACGCGATCGCGCGGTTGATCGGCTCGCCGCCCGGCTACGTCGGCTATGAGGAGGGCGGCCAGCTGACCGAGGCAGTCCGGCGCAGGCCGTACCAGGTGATCCTGTTCGACGAGATTGAGAAGGCCCACCCTCAGGTGATGAACCTCTTGCTGCAGCTCCTCGACGAGGGCCGCTTGACCGACGGACACGGGCGGACGGTCGACTTCCGGCACACGATCCTGATCATGACCTCCAATGTCGGAAGCGAGATCTTCCAGAGTGAACGGAGCGAAGAGGCGATCCATCGCGACGTTCGCGCCGAGCTTCGTGACACGTTCCGGCCCGAGTTCCTCAATCGGATCGACGAGACGATCATCTTCCACCCCCTCTCGGAAGAGGCGATCGAGCGGATCGTCGATCTGAGGATTCGAGACGTGAACGACCGGCTCGCCGAGCAGTCGATCGCGCTCTCACTGACCGACGGAGCGAAGCGGGTTCTCGCCAAAGAGGGCTTCGACCCGCACTACGGTGCACGTCCACTCGCTCGGGCGATGAAGCGTCTCGTCGAGAATCCCCTCGCCGCCAAGATCGTCGCCGGGGAGATCGAGGAGGGCGACACCGTCACCGTAGATGCCGCGGCGATGTCGGACGCTCTCATCCTCCGGGTCACCGGTGACTAGGCGGCGACGAGCGACAGGAGCGCCATCCGGACCGGCACACCATTCGCCGCCTGGCGGAAGTAGGCCGCGCCGGGCAGCGCATCGACGTCGGTTGCAATCTCGTTGACCCGCGGAAGCGGATGCATCACCGTGATCGTCTCCTTCGCCGGGTCGAGCGCGTCCCGCGTCAGCACGAACGCATCCTTCAGTCGGTCGTACTCGGCGACGTCCTCGAATCGCTCGCGTTGGATCCTCGTCATGTAGACGACGTCAGCAACGGGGATCGTTCCTGCGAGATCGGACGTCTCGGTCACCGAGACGCCCTTCGCTCGGAGCCTCCCGACGATCTCGGCCGGCATTCGAAGCGCGTCCGGTGCGACGAACTGGAAGCGGACGTCGTAGTTGGCGAGAAGATCGGCGAGCGAGTGAACGGTCCGGCCATGTTTCAAGTCGCCGACGAGGGCGATCGTCAGCCCGTCGACGCGCCTCTGCTCTTCGAGAATCGTGTACAGATCGAGGAGCGATTGGGTCGGATGCTGACCGGCGCCGTCCCCGGCGTTGAGCACCGGGAGATCGGTCGCTCGGGCCGCCTGTTCGGCCGATCCGATCTCAGGGTGACGGAGGACGATGACGTCGGCGTACCCCTCGACCGTCTTGATCGTGTCGTAGAGGCTCTCGCCCTTCGCCGCCGACGTGCTCTTCGCCTCGGCGACGCTGATGACGCAACCGCCGAGTCGCTCCATCGCCGCCTCGAACGACAAGCGCGTCCGCGTGCTCGGCTCGAAGAAGAGGGTCGACAGGATCTTGCCCCGCATTCGATCGACGACCTCGCCCCGCTCGAGCGCCGCCGCGTAGCCGCGCGCGGTCTCCATGATCAGATCGATCTCGTCGCCGCCGAATTGATCGGCTCGAAGTACATCCTTGTTCGCCAGTTTCGCCATGCCTCGCCCTCCTGTCGCTGCTCCCGGATTGGCCTTGACGGATCAGTCCGTCACGGGCACATCGCCGCCCGCGTTCGTTCGAAGGTACCGCCCCCGTCCCGGTCGGCCCATCAGCTCGCCCTCTTCGACGAGGACTTCGCCTCGCTGCATCGTGAGGACCGGCCGCCCACGGATCGCACACCCTTCGTACGGCGTATAGGTGGCGTTCGAGTGCAAGGTCGCACCCTCGACCGTCCATTCGATCTCCGGGTCGACGATCACGAGGTCGGCGTCGCTTCCCGGCTGAAGCGCCCCCTTCTGCGGGTAGAGGCCGAAGATCCTCGCCGGATTCTCGCAGGTCACCCGGACAAGTCGCGGGAGCGTGATCCGTTCGTCGATCAGGCATGCGTGGACGAGCAGCGGGAGCATCGTCTCGATCTGTGGAGAACCGTACGGCGCGGCGGAGAAGCCGTCGCCGATCGCCTTCGCCTTCGGCGCGTGGTCGCTCGCGACGGTGTCGATCGATCCATCGGAAACGCCTCGCCAGAGCGCCTCCTGGTCCTCACTCGATCGCAGTGGCGGCCCAATCTTGAGGAGCGGCCCAAGACGCAACAGATCGTCGTTCGTCAGCGTCAGGTACTGCGGGCAGGTCTCCGCGCAAACGCGGAAGCCGCGCCGCTTGGCGGCGTCGATCTCATCGAGCGCAAGTCCAGCGCTGACATGTGGAATGTAGAGCGGACAACCAGCGACCTGTGCCATCGCGATCGCCCGATGGACCGCTTCCGCCTCGAGGAACGCAGGACGCGTGTCGACGAAGGCGCCCTTGGGATCGCGTCCCTCTTCGAGAAACTTGTCTTGCAGGAAATCGGTGGCGAGGCCGTTCTCGGCATGAACCATCGCCATCCCGCCGATGCGCCCGAGGATGTCGAGCGTCCGCATCAGCTGGTAGTCGTCGGTCATCCAGCCGAGCTTGGCATAGGTCATGAACATCTTGAACGACGTGACGCCCTCGGAGATCGCCGCGGGGATCTCGTCAGCCTGAGCCTTCGCGTCGAAGATTCCACCATGAAGCGCGAAGTCGAGGATCGAGCCGGACTCGCCCTCCTCGCGAAATTGCCGAACCGCCTCCAGCAGTCCGCTTCCCGGCTTCGCGTAGGCGAAGTGGATCAGGGTCGTGATCCCGCCGTGAGCGGCACCGATCGAACAAGCCTTGAGGTCGTCGAGGTAGACCGGGTGAACGTGGACGTCGATCGCCCCCGGCAAAACGTATCGGCCTCCGGCGTCGATGGTCCGATCGGCCGAAACGTCCAAATCTGGGGCAATGCGTGAGATCGATGATCCTTCGACGAGCACATCGGCACGCGTCGTGCCGGAGCCTGTGACAACGGTGCCGCCCGCGATCAGGACCTTCAACACGAACCCCCCTTCCGAGGCCTCTTGATGTCGATTCTATCCTCGCCAACCACCGGCACAACCGAGCCACGCGGCGGATGCTCGGCCGCTCGCCGACCGGTATGATCGGCGTCGTCGGTGCTTCCTACTCTAAGGAGAGCCATGAAAGATGCGACCCTCTGCTTCATCCTGCGCGGCGACCCGACGCGAGAAATCCTCCTCGGCGTGAAGAAACGCGGATTCGGCGAGGGAAAACTCAACGGCTTCGGGGGGAAGATCCTCCCCGGCGAGCCCCTTCGTATCGCGACGGTCCGAGAAGTCGAAGAGGAGACGCGGCTCGTTCTCTCGCCCGATGCCCTCCGCCCGGCAGGCACGGTCATCTTCCTCTTCCCGTTCGAGCCGGCGTTCGATCATCACGTCCACATCTTCACGGCGTCCAAGCCTCGCGGTGAGCCTCAGGAGACTGCGGAAATGGCGCCAGCGTGGTTCCCGATCGATCGGATCCCCTACGACCGGATGTGGGCCGACGACCCGCACTGGATGCCACTCGTGCTCGACGGGAAGAGAATCGACGCGGTCTTCACGTTCGCCGCGGACAACGAGAGTCTCCATTCGTGGTCGATCTGCCAGGAAGACTGACCGCTCCGAGACAGTCGGAGCACGTGAACACGCACGGTCCGTCGAAGTGCAGCATGGTCCCGGCTAGAGGCTTTGCTCCGCAGTGGGGAACGCGAAGGACCCGTCACGGAATAGGCGAAGGCAGGCATCGACGGCATTCGGATCGAAGCGCGTTCCCTTTCCCGTCTCGATCTCTTCGAGCGCCTTCTCGATCCCGAGCGCCGGCCGATACGGACGATGAGAGGCCATCGCCTCGACCGTGTCGGCGACCGCCAGGATTCGCGCCTCGAGGCAGATCTCGTCCCCCGCGATTCCATGCGGATACCCGGATCCGTCGATGCGTTCGTGATGCTGAAGGACGATTACTTCGAGCGGCCACGGGAACGTCGCTCGCCTGATGATGTCGTAGGCGACCTGGGAATGAGACCGCATCAGGGACATTTCCGCCTCGTTCAGCTCACTGGGCTTGCTCAGAATCTCCGCCGGAACCGCCATCTTCCCGATGTCGTGCATCAGACCGGCCGCCCGGATTCCTTCGACCACCGTTTCCTCAAGCTCGAGTTCATGCGCAATCGCCACCGCGAGCGCGGTCACGCGGCGCTGATGGCCAGCGGTGTACGGATCGCGCATCTCGGTCGTCAGTCCGATCGCCTCGATCGTCCCGTCGAGAGCCTCCCGGAACGCACGCTCGGCCAGGACGGTCGCCGTGATGTCCGACTTGGAGACGAAGACCCTGTCATAGGCCCCCTCGTGTCCGGGTGGTACGCTCCATCGGATGACAACGTGTTTCTCTTCCCCGCCGATCGTCCGATCGACCGTCGTCCCTTCAAACGACGCCCGCCCCTCCCAGATGGCCAAGATCTGATCGGCGAAGTCACGTCTCGAACGGTCGGTGAGTACCTCTCCGAGGCTGGCAACCAGCTCCGCCTTCGTTGACGCGCCGTGCATTTCGAGCGTCGCCGCGTTCACGTCGACGACGCGGATTCGATCGACACAGTCGTCGATCAGCTCGGGATGCTCTTCGAGGTGGCGAGCAAGATCAACGACACCCTCGGCACGTATCTCATCGAGATAGGCCTTGACTCCCGAGTGATCCTCTTGCCACAACGAGATCGGTGAGTCCTCGAACAGCATGCGATACCGGGATTCGCTCTCCACAAGCGCCTCCGCGGCTCGCCTTCGCTCGGTGATGTCTTTGACGAACTCAATCACACGCTGGACTTGGCCTTGCTCATCCTTGATCGGAAACGTCGACAGCTCGATCCACCCACTCGGATCCGCGGCCGACGGGTACGGAACGATCTCCTCCTGTGGTTCCCCCGTCTCGAAGGTTCGCATCGTCGGGCACCAAGAGCAGGGTGTCTCGCGCTGCTGGTAGACGCGATAACACTTTTGCCCAGCGAGGGGCCCCTGCTCGGCGTACGTCTCCTCCATCCAGCGATTCGTCCTGACCACGTTCAGATCGGCATCCAGAACGCTGATGCCGGCACGAATCGCATCGAAGACGCTCCCAAGGAACTCCTCGCTCTCCCTCAACGCGGATTCGGCTCGCCTCCTCTCTGTGACGTCAGTGGCGAGATTGAGCGTCGCCGGTCGACCTTCCCAGTCGATGAGGACCGGCCGGATCTCGACCCACTTCGTCTCACCGTCGCCATCGAGGATCCGAAACTCGTACGCGGAAGGCTCATCGATCCCTGCAAGGCGGCTTTCGAAGCGCTCGATCACCATCTGGCGGTCTTCCGGATGGATCAGCTCCGGAAACGGCATCGACAGGAGCTGCTCCTCCGTGTAGCCGGTGATGGCGAGCGTCTTCGGATTCGTGAACTTGAGCATGCCCTCCTGTGCGACGAATACGGCCTCATTGGCGTTCTCGACGAGGGTCCTGTACTCCTCCTCACGTGTGCTGAGCTCACGAGCCTTTCGTTCGACTTCCTCTTCAAGGTGGTCGCGATATCGGACGTTCTCCTCGGCCAGATGTCTCCGCTCGTCGGCGAGCCGCTTGACGCGAAGCGCGCTCTCGATGTCCGACTGGATCTCATCGCGAGAGACCGGCTTGGAGAGATAGTCGAATGCACCCTGGCGAACGGCATCGGCCGCGGTATCCACGGTCGGCTCGCCGGTGATCATGATCACTTGAGCGTCCGGCGCAATCCGGTGAATCCGCTCGAGCAAGGCCATCCCGTCGACGCGAGGAAGAACGATGTCGCTCACAATGACATCGGGCAACGATCGTGCCACGATTTCGAGCGCCTCTTCCGCTTCCGACGCAACAAAGACCTCGTGGCCGATCTCTCTCGCGAACTCACCCAAGGTCTCGCGAATGCTTCGCTCGTCATCGACAATCAAGACCTTGGCCATCGCCTACGTCTCCCCTTCCTCGTTCGCGATCTGCCAGCCGTTGTCAATCGGTAGATCAAGGGTGAAGCGCGTGAAGGCCCCCTCTTCGCTCTCGACCGACAGTCGTCCACCGTGGTCGCGGACGATCCCGTAGCTTACGGAGAGGCCGAGGCCAGTCCCCTGATCCCTGGACTTCGTGGTGAAGAACGGGTCGAAGACACGGTCGATCACATCGGCGGAAACCCCGACCCCGTGATCCTCCACCGCGGTTCGGACCCAAGACTGACCGCCTTCTTCCCACTTCATGGATCGAATTCGTACAACCTTGTCATCGTCGTGCTTCGGGTATCGATCGTTCAAGGCATCTCGTGCGTTGGTTAGAAGATTCAGGAAGACCTGTTGCATCTGCTGACTCCGGCATTTGATCGACGGAAGATCCTCCGGGACGTCGATCGCCACCACGATCTGATCCTTCTTGAGGAGCGCGCCGACGAGCGTCATCGCCGCCGACACGATGTCCACCAGGCGCGCAGGGCTGTGGGCCTCCTTGTCGTGGCGAGAGAAAGAGAGAAGATTCCGGACGATCTTTGCGACCCGTCCCCCTTCGGACATGATCGCTTCAGCAAACTCCCTGAGGCGATCGTCATCGACCCTTCGGCTGATTAGCTCGGCGTAGTTGATCATCCCGGTCAGCGGATTGTTGATCTCGTGCGCAGCGCCCGAGGCGAGTGTCCCGATGGACTCGAGCCTCTGAGTCTGCCGAAGCTGCGCCTCCAAGCTGCGGCGCTCCTCTTCCGCCGCTCGATGCGCGGTGATGTCTTCAACGGTCCCTTCGTAGAAGAGGACGTTGCCTTCTTCGTCCCGCACAGCGACGGCGTTCTCCCGAACGACGAGCCGCCTGCCGTCCTTCCTCGTCCAGATCGACTCCAAGCCTTCGAGCCTCCCGTCACGCTCGATCTGCTCTTTGAACCGAACCCTCGGCGTCTCCGGCTCGTACCCGTCTTCCTCGAGGTTCCTCTTGACGAGGTCCTCGAACGATTCATACCCCAACATCCTCACCAAGGCCGGATTCGCCGCGAGGATCCCCCCGTCTGGCGTCGTCTGGTAGATGCCGAGCGCTGCATTCTCGAACAGCGACCGGTGCTGCTCCTCACTGACCCTCAGAGCCTCCTCGGCTCGCTTCGCTTCCGTGACATCAATCACAATGCCACGCAGGCCCGCGAAGCAGCCGTCCTTCATAAGCGGGTGACTCGTTGCCCGAATCCAACGCTCGTTCCCGTCTCTCGCCGTCACTCGGTACTCCTGCACGTGTGTGCCGGACGACCGGTTGAAGGCTTCTTCCATGTCGTGCGGTGTCGGAAGATCGGCGGAGAGCCCAAGCGCCCTGTACTCCTGCCCAATCAATTGCTCAGGCCGGTACCCGATCAGCTGCTCGATCGCCGGGCCAACGAACGTGATGATCCCATCCCGATCGACCGTGAAGATGACTTCGTGGATCTCTTCGACGAGAGCCCGGTACTTCGCTTCGCTCTCTCGGAGGTTCTCCTCTGCCCGTCTCTGTGCGGTGGTGTCTTCAAAGGCGGCAACCACACGTCGCCCCGGGATGGGGAACGCTCGAACGTGGAACGCGAATCGAATTCCTTCCTCGTCAGGGACTGCGACCTCCGCGTCGTAGACGTTGCCGGATTCGAGGACCTCCCGAAAGGCCGCGACAACCCTCGGGACCATCGGCGGGGGGAAGGCTTCACTCAGCCGCTTCCCCGAGAGGGATTCCCCTTCCGCTGCGATCAGCTGCGTCGCGGAAGGATTCCCCGTGACGATGAAGAACCCGTCCGGAGGACGATCTTCGAGGATGAGAAGCCCCGTCGGAATCGATCGGACGATGTCGTCCGCCGTTTCACGGGCGGCCTGTGCCTCTTTCCAGTCAGTGATGTCTCGTGCGACCCCCTCGATGGCAACGAGGTTCCCTTCCTCATCACGGATCGACACGTGCCGATCCTCCGTCCAAACGACGTGCCCGTCCTTGTGGACCCAGCGCGTGTCATGCGGCAGCCCGTCAATGGACTTGCCCCGCAGCGTGCCCTCGAGGTGTTGCCGATCGTCCGGATGAACGATCTTCAGGCTCAACAGCGGATCTGCGTAGTACTCCTCCGGGGTATAGCCGACAACGTCGAAGATCGCGGGGCTGATGTAGTCGAACCCGGGCGTCGGACTGACCCGCTGTCGGTAGATGACGTCCGGCGCGTTCTCGAGAATCCGGCGGAACCGGGCTTCGCTCTCCGCCAACGAGCCGTGGGCCACGATCCGCTCCGTCTCGTCGATGCAAACGCCGATCCATCGTCGAGGGCGCGCCAAGTTGATCAGCACAGGAACCCCACGATCGATCCAGTGTCGCCAGCTCCCGTCTTTGCGCCGTATCCGGTATTCCTCATAGATCGGCTCGGTCGCCGTCCGATGCCGGTCGACAGCCCCTGCCAGTCTCTCCCTGTCCTCCGGATGGATGAGGCTAACCCAGCCTTCGATCGTCCGGCGCACCTCGCCCGGTTCGAAGCCCAACGCCCGATCGATGTCTCCGTGCCAAAGGAGCTCATCGGTCTCGACATCCCACTCGTAAATCAGGTCACTTGCCACCTCCGCGGCGAGCCGGAAGCGCTCCTCGGCGCGCTTGAGGAGGCCCACGTCCTCAAACGAGACCACGACGCGATCATCGGGAATGCGGAAGGCGCGAATGCGGTAGTGCCCCTCGGTCTGGTCGTCGGCGTAGGCGAGGTCCTCCGTTCGATACGGAACCCCGCTTGAGAAGGCCTCGAGGCAACCGGCCTTGACCTCGGCGCCCATCACGCCTGTCCAGACCTCCTCAAACTCGAGCCCTCTTGCGGCCTCGAGCCTGACATCGGTCAGACGCTCAGCCTCCGGGTTGGCATCGACCAGCACAAGCCGATCGGGTGACACGACCTGGTAGATGAACATCCCAGCGGGAATCATGCGAACGATGTCGTCCGCCATCTGGCGCGTCTGCTCAACCTGCAGGCGGAGCGTTAACTCGGTGACCGTACCAACAAGCGCCGGTTCCCCGTCGAACTCGATGGGCCGAGCCAGGACCTCACACTGGATGTTCGAGCCATCCTTCTTGCGACCTGTGAAGGTCAGCGGGGGCTTCACACCGGGGTGATCGAGCGTCTTCCGGATGTAGTCCAGCACCCCGCGATGCCCGTCGGACTGCGCTAGATCAAGGACGCCAAGTCGGTCGATCAGCTCGCTGGATTCATAACCGAAGATCTCCTCGAGCGCAGGATTCGCGTATCTGAACTTCATGTCCTGGAGGATGAATACGCCAATCGGCGACGCCTCGGAGAGGAGGCGGAACTGCGCCTCGCTCGCTTCAAGGGCGGCCAGCGTTTCGCGGAGCCTCTCCTCCGCTTCGCGACGTCGCACCACCTCGCGGTCAAGGTCGTCGCGGGAGGCTGTGATCCGCTGAAGGTCCTCGGCCATCTCATCGAATGCGCGCGCGAGGTCGCCGAGTTCGTCTACCCGCGACGAGCCGATCCGATGTCCGAACTCGCCTCGGCCGATCTTCGCCGCACTCGCAGCGATCCGCCGGAGCGGATGCGTCATGCCACGCGCGAGAGCGATCCCGAAGAACGAGAAGACGGCGATCGCTCCCCCCAAGAGAGCCAACCCGAGCACCCTGGCTTGATGAATCGCCGCGAACGCCTCACTCACATCGATCTCTGCGATCAGTGCCATCTGGTGATCGGGAAGCCAACGGAAGGAACCGAGAACAGAGACGCCCCTGTAGTCGTCGTATCGCGCGACGCCAGCCTCACCGGCAAGCGCTCGCTCGACCCCGTCGCTCTTCACCGGCCGCTGAAGCGCGTCCCCCTCTCCGAACCGCGGCTCTGTCGCGAAGAGTCCGGAGCGACTGACGAAGTACACATCTTCGGTTTCGTGCGCATCCGACGAACGAGAAATGATCTCCTGAATTACCCCCAGGTCGACGCGTCCGACGAGGACTCCAGATGCCGCCTCCCCAAAACGCCCGATCGGTGTGGCAACGTGCATCGCCGTCCGCCCAAGCGCCGGCGAGAACATCACTTGCCCGACGTAGGTCGCAGCACGCCCCTCTTCGTATTGCGCCTCCTCGATTTGGGATGTACCTACCTGGGCGACGTCCGTCGAGAGGAGTGCTTCCCCGGACTCCGCGTCGACGATCACAAAGGCCTCGAACAGACCCTCAACCTGCAAGTGCGGCCGAAGATGCATGTCCCGAAGCCGAGCGGGAACGGAGGGGTCAGCCGGAGCCTCCTCCTTCGCCTGCGCGACCAGCGCCGCCGTCAAGTCGACGACGAGCGGACGCTGTGCGATGCTTTCGATCATCCCCTCCACACTTCGCACCCATCGGTCGAAGTCGGCCGCCCGCATCTCGGTGATCGCAAACAGGTGGCTCTCCACTCCCTGTCGAATCGTCTTCTCGGCGCTGACCGTTGTGACATACGTGACAAACGCCACGGGAAGGGTGCTGAGAACGAAGAAGGCTACCGCCAACTGAACCGAGCGCTTCATAGAATCGGCGAGAGAGTCCCTCGGACGAAACCGGACCCTCCGTCGGCGACCTGGGCGCCCCCCAGCCACTCGATGCGACCGGTCACACGCTCCCTGCGCTGAGGCGCAAGGGACCTCCGGAGAGCGAGCATCTCACAATCAAGATGGGAACTGAATCGCGTCAAGGGATTGCCTCCTGCCACAACTATATCCGGGTCCTCCCGCAGATAGAAGGCCGAGCAATCGAGTCGCCCCCTGCGGCGCATCATCCGGCAAAGCGCGTGGCCGGCGGGTATTCCCCGAGCGAGACGCCAACGAGCCGGGAGGAGGGTGCGAACGTCATCGCCGCTTTCTACCCCGGCAGCCTTCCTTGCTCCGTGCACCTGCCCCCAGCTTTGTCGCGATACATGTCCAGATCGGCGGCCTCGATGAGCTGATCGAGGCTCGGAGCCGCCTTCGGGTCGAAAGGAGCGATCCCGATGGAGACGGAGAGCTCCACCGACTTCCTGAATCGCGCACCTTCTTCAGCAAGCCTTTCGCGGAGTCGAGCGACAAGCGACGGAATGCCCGGCGGACGAGCCTCGACCGCAAGGGCAACGAACTCGTCCCCCGACAGCCGCGCCACAATGTCCGAGTCGCGTACCGCTGCGTCGAATGCCCGCGCAACGGCGCAGAGTGCCCGATCGCCTTCGGGGTGTCCGTGGGCATCATTGATCGCCTTCAGCTTGTCTACGTCAGCCAGCAGAAGCACCGACTCCCGGCCGTTCCGCTTCGCCAAGCGGAGGCTCTGGTCAGCCAGAAGGCGAAACCCTCGACGGTTGTAGAGACCGGTCAGCGGATCACGCAGAGACCGCTCTTCAAGTTCTCGCTGGAGGGCATGCCGTTCCGCCGCGAAGCAAACGGCGTGATCGAGGAGGTTCCCGTCGAGTTGCCCCTTGACCAAGTAGTCCAGCGCGCCGTTACGGAGCGCCTCTCGCGCCATCTCGATGTCACTCTCTCCGGAGAGAACGATGATCGGGATCTCCGGCGCCTGCGCGCGAAGACGATGAAACCCCTCCAGCCCGACGCTGTCGGGGAGACGAAGGTCGAGCAGAATCAGGTCGGCCTTTCCCGCATCCAGAATCGGCACGGTGTCGGCAATGTGCTGGACGCACGTCACGGTGCAACTCCGCTCGCTTCCCGTGAGAATGCTCTCGACGAGGGCGGCGTCCGCGGGGCTGTCTTCCACGTGGAGGACTCTGGTTGACATGACGGCTGCGGGATCCCGCCGCCTCCCGATCAGCCTGAAGGATTCGCTGTGGCACAGGCAAGGCGGCACCACCGCACCCGAATCACCTCCCCGGGTCGAGGTCGAGCCCTTGAGGGGAACTCCCCTGGCACGGGCTGCTGACTCGTCGGCTGTGTCCTCCACTATAGCGCTGAACCTACATCCAATGAAGGTCGACCCGTCAGGCCCATGGATTTCGGTTGGCTCGCCTGGTCGATCGCACATGCCTTCGATACGCTTTGCGCATGCAAAACGTTGAGCGAAGCCCCGCGAGCCAAGCCGTCGACCCCATCCAACTGGAGGAGTGGGCACTGAATGCCTGGCCGGCCCTCGAGCAGATCCTCTACGACGGATGGATCCTGCGGTTCGCAGAGGGACACACGAAACGTTCGAACTCGGTCAATCCGACCTACCGATCGACCCTCGACCTCGACGAGAAGATCGCGTCTTGCGAGCACGCGTTCGCAGCGCGCGGGCTCCCGACGATCTTCCGCCTGACGCCGTTCTCGCAGCCGCCGTCACTCGACGAGGTCCTCTCCGATCGCGGGTACGTGGCGGTCGATCGAACCTTCGTCATGACGCGGTCGCTTGACAGCGCGTCGGACACCGAGGCCGCCGACTCCGTCCGGCGCGTCGACCTCGCGTCCTGGCTCGATGCGTTTGAATCCTTCGGTCTGCTGCCTCCCGAGGAGATGACAACGCGCCGCCGGCTCCTCAAGCGCATCCCGACGGAGTCAATCCCCTTGGTCACCGAGGTTGGCGGCCAGTCGGTCGGCGTCAACCTTGGAATTCGGGAGGGCGAAGCGATCGGCCTGTTCGCGCTGTTCGTGAAGCCGTACGCACGTCAGAGCGGGCTCGGGACGGCGTTGGTCGAGGAGACCCTCCGCCGCGGCGCGGAGTGCGGAGCGACGATTGCCTACCTCCAAGTCGAAGAAGAGAATCACCCGGCGAGAGCCCTCTACGAGAGGCTCGGCTTCGTCGAAGCCTACCCCTACTGGTACCGGATCGGAGGACCATGAGCGAAATGCAGCAGCTGTTCGACAGCTGGGCCGAAAACTACGACCGACAGGTGGCCAAGGAGGAGTTTCCCCTTCTCGGATACGAGGAGACGCTGAGCACGATCTTGCGGCTCGCCGATGTCGGGTCCGGTCAGCGGATTCTCGACGTGGGAACTGGAACCGGGAACCTACTCGAGCGCATCCGGACCCGAGGCTGCGAGTTCTGGGGCATCGACTTCTCTCCGAAGATGCTCGAGATAGCACAAGAGAAGCTTCCGTCCGCCCACTTCGTGTGCGCTGACCTGACACCCGGCATCCCGCAGGAGGTCGCAGGATCGTTCGATGTGATCCTGTCCGCCTACACATTTCACGAGTTCGACACTCCAACGAAGCTCAAACTGGTTGCCGGACTGGTCGACCGGCTTCGAGACGGCGGACGCCTGCTGATCGGCGACGTCGCCTTCGAAACGGCAGCCGGCCTTGCCGCCGCTCGGAAGGAGTATGCCAAGTGGTGGGAAGAGGAGGACTACTGGATCGCCGAGAGGGATCTCCCAGAGCTGATCGATCGCGGCTACGAGGCATCCTTCCACCGGATCTCCTTCTGCGGAGGCATCTTCCGCATCAACCGTCGGAGTTCGGGCACCCCTTCCTGAGTCGGCCGGTTGCGGCTTGACCGGGAGACCTCTCACCTCTAGCCTCGCTCCGAGACGCACGACCAAGCCCTTCCTATGGAGGAGTCCGATGCGACGTTCGAGTTCGATCCACCGGCTCGCCGCCCTGTCTCTTCTCCTCATCGGATTCGTTGCGCTCTCGGCTCCGAAGGAGGCCGAACTCGAAACGACGATCACGCACGTGATCTCGGATGGGATCGGTCGGATTGCCGTCTCGATCCGGACGCCCGACGAGCCTCGGTATCCCGAAGGGGCGCCGATCGTCGTCAACATCTCCGGCTTCTTCACCGGATCCTCCGGATTCGGGTACGCGCTCGACCCTGACCCCCTCGGCGCGATCTACGTCACCTACCTGTGGCCGGGGAAGAGCGACGCGCGGACCGGCGCGTCGAGCGAGGGAACCTTCGACTACGGCGGCGGCGATTGCCTGCGCGCGCTGCGAGACGTGATCCGATTCGCAATGGGGGATGTCCCTGACGCCGAAGGACGGATGCTGGATGAGCTCGTCGATCTCCCCGTTCTCTACGACGTTGCCGGCCTCTACGCTTTCTCGCACTCAGGGATCGTCGCGACCAACGTCCTCGCCCACCATGGAGAGGAGCTTCAGGGGGTCCGGTTCTTCGTCGGGCGGGAGAACCCGACGATCGATCCGATGTATCCTCTCGAGCCCGGCCATTGGGATGACGTAGAATCCGGTCGACCGATCCATAATCCGTTCTACGACCCGAGCGGCTACACGCCGACATCGATCACGATCGACTACTCGAGCGTTTACTGGTCAGCCGAGCACGGCCGCCCCGTGTTCTCCGTCGCAGGAGGCGCAGACTACATCTGCTCGTTCAAGCATCCGCAGATGTGGGGGAAGGACTACTGGTCGACTGCTCTGCTCCAAGCGCTCCTCGACAATGGCGCGCTCACGCGCGAGACGTGGCCGGCGACGCTCGCCACCCCCGAAGAAGCGGCAGAGCACTGGCCGTTCCGAACGACGGTCGGGAACTACCCGCAGCTTGGCGAGGTGCTTCCGAACCTCAAGGTGATGCTCGTCTTCGCCTCCGAAGATCACGTCCAGACAGCAATCGACAAGCCGCACATCCACCAGGCCTACGACGGATTCCGGAAGACGGCCGGCCTGTGGTGTCGGATGAATCCGGATCGGGCGTACGTCGAGGCCCTAGCAGGCGCCGGCACCGGCGAGGCGATCCCCGACAATCCGGCGAACCACGAGCCGGCGACGTGGATGGCGATCCGCAGTTGGGGCTACCGCGCACCGCGGCAGGCCAACGTGAACGTCTTCGTCCCGCTTGCCTCGGTCGCCGAGATGTGCGACCGCCTGTACTACGACGTCTGGGACGTCGACCTCGGAGGTGTCCTCCATGATTTCTGACAGGATACGCCCGTGAGCGAAGGCTCCAGCATCGTCCGCTTTCCCGACGGCACCGTCGTCCTCGCTTCGTCCCTCGCCGCCCGCAGCGAGGATCCCGACACGCGAGACTTCGGGCTGTACTTAGATCCCGCCTGGGCGCCGACGTGGGACGCCGACGTCATCGACTGGCCCGACTTCGGCCTACCGTCCGACCCCGAGACCGCAGCCGCGCAGATCTGCTCCACGTTTCAGCGCGCACGAAGCGGGGAGTGCGTTGAGGTCGGCTGCGTCGGCGGACTCGGACGGACCGGAACGGTGCTCGCCTGCATGGCGATCCTGTCCGGCGTTCCGGTCGAGGAAGCGGTGGCCTGGGTTCGCGTGAACTACGATCGGCGCGCGGTCGAGACATCCGATCAAGAAGCGTGGGTCCTCTGGTTCGCGGGTCATGCCGCCGCGGCTGGAAGAGCTGAGAACTAGCGGCGTTCGGTCCGGTAGTCTGGTCCTTCCATCCGGACGCGCTCGCACGATTCGGTCCAGCGCGAGATCGCTCTCCAGCCATACTTCTCGACAATCTCGCGATCCTCGAGGTTCGTCGCGACGGCAATCGGTCGCCGATCGCGATAGCGCCAGTCGACGATCCGGTCGAGTTCTTCGCGGACGAAGTCGGTCGCGCGCTCGGCGCCGAGGTCGTCGATCACGAGCAAATCGCACATCCGGCAACGTCGCGACAGCTCGAGTTCGCCCGCCTTGATCTCAGAACGAAGCTCGCTGACGAGATCGAGCATCGGCCAGAACTCGACCTCGGGGTCATGAGAGCGTTCGCGCGGGTCGAGCAAGACAGGCGGCGCATCCTCGATCCCCTCGCCTTGACGCTCGACCAATTCGCGGATGTGAGGGACCTCAACGAGGTCGGCCTCCTCTTCCTTCGGGACCCTGTGCTCGACGAAGGCTCGCAGCAAACCGATCAAGAGATGCGTCTTCCCGACTCCGACTGGTCCGAGGAGGAAGACACCCTCCGCGTCACCACGTGCGACCTTCTGGCAGGCCTCGTGCGCGGCCGCGTTGAATCGCGTCACCTTGAAGTTGTCGAGAGAGCAGTGCTCGAACCTGGATCCGATCAGTGCACCGCGAATCACGCGCGCCCTCCTTTCACGTGAGCGCTGTACGCGTCGATGCGGCGGTCGCCCGCGCCTTGCCTCGCAGCACCGCCGAGGAGCGACGGCCGTCCGTCGGCGTTCCACTTGCGCGCCCGGACGAGATACTCAGGGAAGTTCTCCTTTCCGAAGAGCGTCTTCGGACGGACGAACGTCTCCATCTTCGGATCCCCCCACCACATCGCGTGACAGAAATCGATCACGAGCAGGAGGTCTTGAAGCGTCGCGCCGTCCTGAATCCGCGCCTTGATCGACTTCGCCGACGTGAACCGCGCCGCTCCGGTTCGCTCGGTCACCGCGTTGAGATGCTCCAGCGTCGCTCGAACGATCGCGTCTTCTTCGGAGATCTCCGACGCTTCGACCTCTCGAGGCTCTGCCAACTCGCCGAACAGATCGAGTTGCGCGGGCGTCTTCTCTTCCTGTTGAGATCTAGTTCGCATGGGCATCCCCGGCCGGCCGATCGATTCGCAACGCTCGGTCACTGTGCGCCACGTTGTACACCGTTTCATCCGCCGACCTCAAGTGGAGATGAAGCGCCGGTCGAACGGCGACCTGAAGAGACGAGACCTGCCGTCGGACACCCCTGCGGATCGCGGGGCAAATCCCGCCAGGCGTTCCACGAAGCGCGGCGGCGAGATCGGCTCGCTTCAGATGGGCGAGGATCTAGGCCAACAGGGGATACGGTACGGACGCGGCTTCGGCGATCGTCTTCGTCGGTTCGACCTCAGGCGTCGAGACGGAGTCCGAGCCAATGCCACGTCGAGATCGTCTCGAATCCCCGATCCTCGAAGGCTCGAATCACGATCCGATTCGACGCGCGCGTCTCGGCCAGGACGGGAAGAGCCGCGAAGCCGGCCAGGCCGCGAAGACCCTTGTCGACGAGCGCGGCGGCGAGGGCCGGCGCGTGCTCCGGGTCGACGCAGACTCTGAGATCGTGGTTTCCCTCCCCGGCAGCGTCCGCGTCGACCGCGAGCGTTGCGACGAGCCGATCACGATCCTCGACGAGGAAGTGATCGATGCGGCGACCGGAGAGTCGTATCACCGCCGGCGCCAAGAACCGGGCAAACGCAGGACGCCTGTACTGAAAGGGAGAGACGGGCAGAATCCGCTGCACGGCCTCCGGCGTCTCCCGCAGCGCAAGACCGAAGCGGGCCTCCCAGGAGCCGAACCACTCTGTTGGTGTCGCCTCCCGGACCGCGTATCCGTTCATCCTCGGTGCGATCGTCCCGCGGACTTCGTCGAGTTTCAGGTGGGCCGTGCTGTCGTAGTGAACGAAGCCGAGATCGCAGTAGAGGGCGTAGGCCGGCGCGTTCTCCGCGCGGACCTTCAGCGTGCAGACCGCTCCGCTTCGGTCCCGAATCGAGTCAATCGCCTGCTCGACGAGTCTTCGCGCCAGGCCGCGTCTTCGGTAGTCGGGATGCGTCGCTACGGTCTCGATCGACCAACGATCTCCAGCCAATCCCACACGCGCAAGGAGAACGACGGAGACGATCCTTCCCTCGTCTTCCCAAACGAACCCCTTACTCGCGTCCCGCAGTCCCGGAAAGACCTTTCCCAACAGAGTGACAGCGGCGACCACGCGCCGTTCCCTGTCCATTCCAGCCTTTGCGCTCCGTCCGATTCGAGCGTAATCCTCAGCATAGGCGACCTCCCCCAAGTCGTATAGGTTCTCCAAATCCTTCCGCGCGTTGTACTCTCGCAGAACCGGGTGATTCATCTTTGAGCGCACCTCCCTGAAGGCTTTAGGAGACCTTTCGGCCCCAATACTAGTATTAGGCAAGCCTAATGTCAAGCATTAGGTCCGCCTTGCAGGTGAACCCAGTGCGGGTGGATTGAACCTCTTCCGCCTTCTGCCTATACTAAAGGTCGAACTGCATGCCTTAGGAGGTCGGTATGGCGCTGCGAGCACAACTCAAGCTCATCTTGATGGCGGACGAGGTCGTCATCGCCGAGACGGACGATCCGCAGGTCTGGCAGGCCGCGTTCCAGGCGATTCAGGGGGACGCCTCGACCCTCTCTCGGAAGGATGAACCGGAGATCGAATGGGTTCCGGAGGAGGAGCGCGTCGCGATCCGAGCCTTTGCCAAGGAGATCCGCGTCGAGGTGGCCGATCTGATGTCCGCCTGTCATCCGCGTCCGATCCCGCCGTACATCTTCCTCAGCAAGCATCACTGGGAGGCGTTCAAGCGGAATACGCCGGAGCGCGGTCGCAACGCCGTCAGCAATGCCGTGCTTGCCCTGACGCTTCTCTTGCTCTGGGCGGAGAAGGCGCGCATCGAACGCATCACGGTCCGCGACGGCTACGCGGTTCTCCGGGCGATCTCGGCACGCGACGAGCACGCGAGCCGCGCGATTGAGAACTGCCCTTGGCTTCAGACAGGGATGGGAAGAGTCCAGATCAACCCGGAGTACATCTCCAAGGCGACCGCCGTCGGGCGGGCGTTCTGTCTCAAGCAGGCGCCCGTGACCGATGAAACGGACGAGGAGAGCGAATAGAGCGCGAGAGGCTTCTTCGGGGACCGGCCGTTCAGCGATCGCCCCCGTTGCTCAGCGACGGGGGCTTCCCCTAGGATCAGAGCCTAACCTCGTTCAAGGAGGAGACATGGGAACGCCCGGATTCGACCTCTCGGAGGCGCACGAGCACTTCTCTGCCGATTGCTTCAACAACACGTGGGGACTGATCGACAAACCCGATCGATCGAAAGAAGAGGACGAGCAGATGCTCCTCCTGGCGATGTCGTCGGTCTGGCATTGGACCCAACGTGAGGATCATACATCGTCGAACCTCTCCGTCGGCTTCTGGCAGGTCTCGCGCGTCCACGCTCTCCTCGAACGCGGCGACGAGGCGCGCCGCTACGGGCAGATGGCCCTCGAAGCCGGCGAACGCGGCGGGAGCGATCCGTTCACGATCGGATACGCGTTCGAAGCACTCGCCCGGGCCGAAGCGGTCGCTGGCGACAAGACCCAGATGGCCGAGTACCTCACGGAGGCGATGAAGGCGGCCGAACGTGTCGAAGATGAAGAGCCAAAATCGTGGCTCCTAGACGATCTGAAGACGATCGGGTGACGGTTCTGCGAAACAATCCGATCCACAGGCCGACGAATCCCTGACCGGCCTGCGGTCCCGCACTCAAGGAGGCGTCGCATGTCGAAGTGGCTCGTCCCGATAGTCGTCGTCGGTGTCCTCGCCGGAGTCTTGCTCGGTCTCTCGATCTGGAGGCGCAACCTCGGGCCCGGAGCCATTTCGATGCCGGAAGCATCTGATGAAGGCGAACCGGCCGTTGCGATCTCTCCCGAGCCTGAGGCAACGGAGATGGACACCGCGTTCCCCCCTGAGTGGATCGCGCTCTCGGTCGGCCGATTCCTCGAACGAGCGAGCGGCGCCCTCGTCGCCCGCAGCCCGGAGACGGTCACGCATCTCGGCATCGGCGCGATGCTCGGCATCGGCAACAGCCAGCTGACGCCGCTCGATCCTGCGTACACGCTCGAGACACAGGGCCTCGAAGCGGCCGTCCTGGAGCACCTGCAATCCTACGATCTCTCGCAGGTCTCCGCTTCCGAGCGATTGGACGCACGCGTCTACGGATGGTATCTTGAGAGTGCGGTCGACGGACACCGATTCGCCGACCATGGCTACACCGTGCATCCCTTTGTCACGAGCTATCCCCAGTCGCTCGAGCGCTTCCTCGTCGCCATCCATCCGCTTCGAAGCGATCGCGACGCGGTCGACTACATCGAGCGCCTCTCTCAGGTCGGCGATCGCTTCGATGAGTTGATCGCGGGGGGAGAGCGAAGCGAAGCGATCGGTGCAATCCCTCCCCGCTTCATTCTCGAACAGGTCCTCGACGAGCTCTGCGAGGCCGCGACGTCGGTGCCGACGGCTTCCTCACTCTACGCGGCATTCGCGGAGAGAACCCGAGATCTTCAGTGGGCGTCTGCGCGCCGGGACGCGCTCCTCGAACGTGTCGAGAACGAAGTGGCAGACTCGGTCCTTCCATCCTACAGAAGACTCGTCGCTCACGTCGAACGACTCGCTGAACGAGCGAGTGACGAGGGCGGCGTCTGGAGACACGAGGACGGAGAGGCATACTACGCGCATCTCCTTCGAACCTACACGACGACCGATCTAACGGCAGAAGAGATCCATCGCATCGGCCTTGCCGAAGTCACCAGAATCCGCACGCGAATCGCCGACCTCGCATCGAGCCTCGGGCTCGACCCCGACCTCTCCCTCGTCGACCTCTACGTCCACTTGGCAGACCAAGAAGGGACCGTCACCGGCGAGGAGACACGAGCAATGTGCGAGGGTCTACTAGACGAGATCAGCCGAAGGGTCGCCCCGGCCTTCCTCCGTAAGCCTGACCCCAAGGGACTCGTCGTCGTCGCCGGATCGGAGGACGCCTTCTACACGCCCGGATCGCTCGACGGCTCCCGTCCCGGGCTCTTCTACGCCCCGACCGCGGTCGAGACGCCGCGGCACGAAATTCCGACGCTCACCTATCATGAGGCGATCCCGGGGCACTACTTCCAGCACTCGGTCGCGGCCGGAGCCAACATCGCCATCTACCGAACAGGCCTCTCGTTCACCGCGTACGCAGAAGGCTGGGCGCTCTACGCCGAACGCCTCGCGTGGGAGCTCGGTGCGTACGAGGACGACGTTCCGGGGAATCTCGGCCGCCTGCAAGCCGAGATCTTCCGCGCGGCCCGCCTCGTCGTCGACACCGGGATCCACGCGATGCGATGGACCTACGAGCAGGCCGTCGAGTACATGATCGAGAACACGGGCCTCGAGGAAGACTTCATCCGACGGGAGGTCGTTCGCTACATCGTGCTTCCCGGCCAGGCGACGGCCTACAAGGTCGGCATGCTCAAGATCCTCGAGCTGCGACGACGGGCTGAGACGATGCTCGGATCGGCATTCGATCTCGCCGAGTTCCACGATCGGCTGTTGAGAGAGGGGAGCGTTCCCCTCGGCATTCTCGAAGAACTCGTCGACGCCTACATCGCGGAACGTCAGGCGAAGACATGAGGCGGAGTCGCACGCAGGCATGGTCGGCGGGAGCCCTCGCGCTCGCAGCCATCGCCACCGCAGTCTGGCTTTCGGGTGCGCAGCCCCAGGCAGACCACCGCGTCCTCCGAAACATCGAGTACGCGAATGTCGACGGCGTCTCCTTGCAGCTTGATCTGTACCTGCCGAGAAGCCCGAATGCACCCGTCCCGCTCATCCTCTGGGTCCACGGCGGCGCGTGGCGAGCCGGCGACAAGGCGCCGACTCGCGCCCCTGGGACGCTCGGGGACGCGTACGCCGTCGCCAGCGTCAACTACCGCCTGAGCGATGAGGCGCTCTTCCCCGCACAGATCCACGACGTGAAGGCGGCCGTCCGCTTCCTTCGGGGAAACGCCGATCGGTTCGGGCTCGATCCAGATCGGTTCGGCGCGTGGGGTTCTTCCGCCGGAGGACACCTCGTTGCCCTCCTCGGCACATCCTGCGGTGTGCCAGAACTGGAAGGGAATCTGGGAGATCACCTCGACCAGTCTTCGTGCGTCCAGGCGGTCTGTGACTTCTACGGGCCCAGCAACTTTGCGACGCTTCTCGAGCAACGCGGCGAGGAGACTCGACGACCGATGCCCGAGGATCAGCTGATCGGAGGCTCGGTCGAGGAGAACGTTGAACTCGCGACGTTGGCGAGCCCGGCCGCCTACATCGATCCGACCGATCCTCCGTTCCTGATCATGCACGGGAGCGACGATCCGACGGTTCCTGTCGAACAGTCGATCGCGTTTCACGGAGCCCTTCTCCTGGCCGGCATCGAGTCGACGCTCGTCCTCATCGAGGGAGCCGCTCACGGCTTCCCGTCAACCGAGTTCGGCCCGGTTCGGCCGTTCTTCGATCGGCATCTCCTTGACGGTTCCTCGAGCCCGATCGGCTGAGGGAGAGGCTACGAGGAATCACTCCCGCCGGAAGATCCGAGGATCCGATCGAGCACGTCGGACACGCACTCAGCCGTCATCCCCCTTTGCCGCCAGGGACGCCTGATGATCGAGGATGATGGCCGCTGCAAGCTGCGCCGCCTGAGAACAGACGCCGGCACAGGCGGTGGGACCGCCCGCTTCCAGCCACTCCGCCGCCTTGTCCGGATCGTCACAGCACCACCCCATGACAGCTTCCTGAACCTCGAAGCAATTGGTGCTTCCATAGATCTCGCGCATCCGATCGGCGAACTCCTTGGCTTTGGCATTGGCCAGCTCGTAGGAGGCGAGATCACGGAAGTCCTCGGCGCCGAGCAACTCGCCAATGGCCATCAGTCCCCCGAGCACCGTTCCACACGTCTGCCCTGTGCCGCAGATTCCTCCTGCCAGCACGGCGCTTGCTCGAAGGGTCGCGGCATCCTCTTTGCGCAGGTGCGTCTGGATCGCCCACAACACCGAGCGACAGCAGTTGCCGTAGACGCCAAGGCTCGTGAACGCCGACTGGGCGATCGCATCCAGGATCTTCTCGCGCGTCGCGGGGACGAACGGGAGCGCGTCATACTCGGCAATACGTTCGGGCGCCCACGCTTGTACCAGCTTCGCCTTCTGTCCGTCACTGCCCAACTCTGCCTCCTCCGGGTACTAACGATGATCCCGGCTTGACCTCACGCAGAGACCCGGAGCGTGGTCACGCCGGGAACCGACGATTAGGCTACGTTGCCGAGGAAGATCGGGCCCTCCGGTCCCCGGACCACGCGCTTCGGGAATCCTTCCGTCTCGATGTCGCCGTAGTTGTGCCCGGCGTGGGCCGGATAGACGCAGAAGGAGATCAGCGGATCATCGCCCACGTTGATCGACCTGTGAGCCCAAAGCGGTGGCGCGTAGACCATTCGGCCAGCTTCCATCGGCTCCGCCGCCCACTGTCCGTCCGATGTCTTCATCACGAGGAACCCGCTCCCCTTCACACACAGGTACGTTTCCGCCGTGTCAGCGACCGTGTGGTAGTGCCCCTTCGTCATGAAGAATTCCTCCCCGACAGATCCCGGCTCAAGCACGCTCATACAGAAGAGAAGGTGTCCTTCAGTCTCGGGGATCGCTTTCTCGTAGACGCGGTAGTGAACCGGATCGCCTGATGCGATCAGCGCTTCCATTGCGTCTGCATCCGAGTAGTAGCCGCGAAGATCGGACGCGTGTCGAACGACAACGTTGTCCGCGTCTTCCATCACACCTGTCGCGAAATCGATCGCCACTCCGAAGGGCACGTCGTACGATGCCATGATCTACCCGCCTCCTGTCGATTCGGATCGAGTTTGCGCCGCGACCTCGGAGAGCCGATCGAAGCTCGGCCCCGACGTTGCGATGTCAATGTCGAAGACCTCACTGATCACTCGCGTCCACCCGTGGATGAAGTAGATCCACCCGTCCTCGATCTCGAGACTCCTGTCGTCCCGCTGGACCCTGGCTTGCGCGAGGAACCCAAGATCGCCTCGGTAGTTGAAATCCCAAATCCTCCCTCCTTGCGGGAACGCGGCATCATCCGTCAGCGGAGAGCCAGGGCGGTCCTTGCCGAGTCCAGTCGCATTGGCAACGAGGGATCCGGGCGGCATGTCGGCGCAAACGCGATCGTTCTCCTCCGGCACCGCTGCCAGGACGTATTCGACCGGCACGTCTACGCCAAGTTCATCGTGAACGCGCCGCATCTCGTCGAGCCGCCCAGGGCTTCGATTCGTGACGACGATCCTCCGTGGATGCGGCATCCGCGCTTTGGCTCGCTCCAGTAGATTGACCGACAACGCGAGGGACGATCCCCCTGCGCCCAAGATGAGCGCCCCCCCTCCCGCGGCCCAATGGGACTCGGGGACAAGCGCGTCCAGCGCGAGGCCGCTCGTGATCGGATCCATCGCCTTCCCGATCAGATGCCCGTCCTGCTTCGAGATGCAGCTGATCTCGCCGAGTCGTGCGGCGTACGGTCCGAGGTCGTCAAAGAGGTCTCGCGCCGCCTCGAGAAGATCGAGCTTGTGCGTCGTGACGAGCGCCCCCATCGAGAGCGGATCCGCCTTGATGTGCTCGACGATTCCGCGATACCGCTCGGGCCGATCGTGAAGCGCGAAATCGACGCCCACGATCTCCGCGTCAAGCCCGAGTTCCTCGGCCCATCGCGGGAAGACCCGCATGATCGACGACTTCCCTGTCGTCACCCCGATGAAGTAGAGCGTCGACACGTCTCGCCGGCTCGGAAGGGGGCCCATCATGAGCCCCCGACCGTGCGCGATTCGACTAGTCGTCCCATGTCGGACCGAAGTCCGGCTCGATCATCCGCTCCGCTCGGGCGAGTCCGTGAATGGCTGCCATGTCCTCGGACGAGAGCTCGAAGTCGAAGATCTCGAAGTTCTCCTTGGCATGATCGTAGCTTGAGGCCTTCGGAATCGCGCCGACTCCCGGTTGCTGCATGAACCATCGCAGAGCGACTTGCGCCGCCGTCTTCCCGTACTTGCCCCCAATCCCCGCCATCGTCTCGTCAGCGTGACACTTGCCGATGCCGAGCGGAGCGTACGCCATCACGAGTGCATCGTGCTTCCGCGCGGCGTCGATCACCTTCGTTTGCGCAAGATACGGGTGGTACTCAACCTGATTGCAGACCACCGGCGCCGCCTTCGCGGCACGTTCGAACAATGCGACCGGGAAGTTGCTCACGCCGAGGTGACGAACCACGCCAGCGTCAACCTCTTTCGTCATCATCGCCAGGATCTCCTCGACCTCGAACGCCGGATTCGGCCAATGGATGAGCCATAGATCGACGTAGTCAATGCCCAAGTCCCGAAGGCTCTGCGCAAGGCTCTTGCGGAGCCCGTCGGGAGACATGTCGTCCATCCACGCCTTGGTCGTGATGAACAGGTCCTTGCGGTCGATGCCGACCGCCCGGATTCCATCTCCGACGGCCTTCTCGTTCTCGTAAATCTCGGCCGTGTCCAGGTGTCGGTACCCGACCTTGAGGGCATTCTCGACCGCCTGGGTGCACTCGTCGCCCTTCATCCGGAACGTACCGAACCCCAGCGCGGGGATCTTCGCTCCGCGTGCGTCTTCGTACTTCATGGAGACCTTCCTTTCCCTATGGTTCCGTGTTTCCCTTGAACGCTTGTGTGTAATCCGCGTAGAACGTCTCGGCGGCGTCCTCCACCGCCGGGTTCGAACAGATCTTCGAGACCACGTTCGATTGAATCGCCGCATAGTGGGCGCCAACCTTCCACGCCAGCATCAGTTCCTCCGGCGTGCGAACGCTGGCCGCGATCACCTCAGCACCAAGCTCATGTTGCTCTACAAGCTCAACGATGTCACTCACGACTTGGCAGCCGTCTCCACCGACGTCGTAGATCCGTGCCATGTAGGGTGCGAGATACGAAGCACCGGCCCGAGCCGCCAAGAGCGCCTCGTTCGCCGCACAGATCGCAGTCGCCGTGATCTTCACACCTTCAGAAGCCAACGCGTAAGTCGCCTCGATCCCATCAGCGGTCACCGGGATCTTCACGACGACACGGGCCGGATCGATCGCCGAGAGCCCTCGCCCCTCCTGGATCATCGCATCGGCGGTCAGACCGGAGACCTGGATGAAGACCGGATCTTCCACAATGTCGAGCAGGGTCCGCACAAGCTGCGGAGATGGCCTTCCACCCTGCGCCACGAGACTCGGATTGCTCGCGACGCCGACGAACACTCCCATGCGGTAGAACCTGCGGATCTCGTCCGGGTCGGCCGAGATCAGAATCAGCTTCATGTTTCCTGCCCGGCATGCGCCTCGATGGAGGCCAGAACGACGCCCATGTGCGCCAGAGCCGGCCCTCCGTCCATGATCACCGCGACGAACGCCGCTTCTTTGATCTCATCCGCTGTGCCGCCCGCAGCGAGGGCGGAGCGCACGTGATACGAGATGCATCGCTCGCATCCCTTGACCAGGGAGATCGCAATGGCGATCAGCTCCTTGTGCTTCCTGGAAACGGCTCCTTCGGCATGGGCCGCCGCCGTGAAGCGACGCCAGGCCGACAGCGTCTCACCATACGAAGACTTCGATAGGCACTTCATCGTCTCGGCAAGTTCGTCGACGACCTGTCGCATGCTCTCGACGTTGCTCACGACCTTCCTCCTTCTGCATCGGACACAAGGCCCAATCGGCGAAGCGCCCCGGAGGCCACAGAGATGGCAATGCGGTCGACGCCAGCGTTGAGCAAGTCCTCGACCAGATCGAGTCCCACGATTCCGCCGGCCGCCTTGAGCCGCAAGGCATCGCCGGAGAGCTCGCGGAGAGACCGAACGACCTCGACACTTGCGAGCCCCTCGGCATCCGGGTCGGTGGAGACGAGGCGAAAACCGACCGTGTTCACGACGTACTCGAATCCTTCATTCGCTGCGATTGCGCACGTTTCACGGATGCTCGATGCGGTGAGTCGTCCCGTCTCCAGCACCAGTTTCAACCGGGCCGCTCCTGCCGCATGGCGCAACTCGGCGAGTTCCGCCCGCACGGCGCTCCAGCGTTCGGCAAGAATCGCCCCGAAGTGCGGCACCAGATCGAGTTCGCGAGCGCCGTGCTCCACGGCTGCCGCCGCTTCCCGTGCTTTGACGACCGCCGCTTGCGTGCCGAACGGGTAGCTGATGACCGTCCCGACCGAGGGGCCGCCTCCACTTGCGCAGGCCACCGCTTGACGGACAAGGGCTGACGGAACCACCACCACACCGAGTCGATACAGGATCGCTTCGGCGCACATCGTTTCAACGTCGCGGCTGGAGATAGTCTTGCGAAGATCCGTGTACTCGATCGCGCGGGCGAAGCGGTCGGCATGTCCTTCCGTCGGCTTCTGCAAAGTCATCGTAGCTGCTCCTTCGCCTCGTCAAGGATCCGGAAGATCGGGCTCGCATGAATGTTGTCCGTTCCCGCTGCGAAGTACTCGATGGCATGATCGAGCGTCCGCACGCCGCCGGACACGTCGATCTGGAATGTCTCGCCGAAAATGCGCCGGATGAACACGACGTCCTCGAGACACGTGTTCCAGCCGTATCCCGAGGATGTCTTGATCCCCTGCACGCCACCTTCCGCGTACGCTTCGAGCGTTCGCGCGAGCTCGTCGCGCGTCAGAATAGCGGTTTCCGGGATGACCATCACCCAGATCTCGCCGGCCGCCGCATCGATCATCGCCTTGGCGTCATCTCGGACGGCGCCGAAATCGCCTGACCGGATGGCGCTGAAGTGTCCTCCGATGTCGATCTCCTCCGCGCCCAGCCTGACGCCTTCGCGGATCGCCGCCACCTTCGCGTCAATCGACCAGTTGCCGACCGGATAGGCCGCCTCCACTCCGACACGTATGCCAAGCGGCGAAAGGATTTCCTTTGCCATTTCAACCCACGGCTGATCGGCGAAGATCGCGTCGATCGGCGAGTACTCGGCGAAGCGGCCAAGGAAACTGCGCGCTTCATCCTCGGTGGCGGCCGGAGAGAAAGTTGCCGTCATCATCCGCTTGGCGAACGCGTCGGCCGTGGACGGAGCGCTTCGAGGCTTTCGATTCCCTGTCATGTTCTTCCTTCCTGGAAACGGACTGCGTCTGCCGGCTGTCAGGATGCCATTTCGCGCTGCATGGCGGCGAGGTCTCCGAAAACCGGTTCCAGCGCTCCGTAGGTCTGGTTGAACAGACCGAACAGCCGATCGTAGTCCGGCTTCCGAGACGCGACGGGCTGATCCGTTCCGGCCACCGGAGAGAGGGTTGCGGCGACGCTGAAGTCGTCGAACAGCCCGACACCGACCCCGGCACACACGGCGGCCCCGAGCGAGGTCGCGAATTCGCCGCTCTCGAGGCGATCGATCGGAATCCCGAGCATGTCGGCAAGAGCCTGACACAAGACGGGGTTGCGAATCCCCCCGCCGATCATCCTCAACGAACCGAGCTGCGCCCCCTGCTCGGTCAGCGCTTCGAAGATGCTGCGCAGGTTGAACGCCACACCCTCCAACACGGCGCGAACGAGGTCTCCCACCCCGTGGCTCCGGGCCAGACCGACGAAGGCGCCGCGCGCATCTTCGTTCCAGTGCGGGCTCCGCTCGCCGATCAGGTAGGGGAGGAAGAGCACGCCATTCGCGCCGGCGGGGGCCGCCGCCGCCCACCGGTTGAGGAACGCGTAGGCCTCATCGGTCGTCTTCCCAAGCTCGTCAGGGAAGAGCACCTCGCGAATCCAATCGTACGATCCGCCTGCGCTCTGCATCGTCCCGACCGGCATGTAGAGGGTCGGTTCGAGATGGCAGAGATTGAACGTCCTCATGCCAGGATCGAAGACCGGCTCGCTCGTCGCAATGGCGATCCATGACGAGGATCCGAAGTAATTGTATCCCTCGTTCGCACGGATAACGCCCGCCCCGACGGTCGCGCACGCTCCATCACCTCCTCCGAGAACGACGGGAACACCCTCGAGGTCGACGCCGTCTGTCTTCCTCACCGGCCCGATGACTGTTGAGGATGGTAAGGCATCCGGGAACAGGTCTTCGGGGATTCCGGCAGCCGACAAGAGACGGTCGCTCCACACCTTCCGCGAAAGGTCGTACGCGTTGGTCGCCGAGGCATCCGAGTAATCGGTCGCGAAGCGCCCGGTGAGGCGGGCCACGATGTAGTCCTTCGACTGAAGAACGAAGCGCGTTCTCTTGTAGATCTCCGGCTCGTTGTCCCGGATCCACATGATCTTCTCGAGGGTGTAGTTGGGGTTGGGGCGCGTGCCGGTAATGCGATAGATCTCCTCGGCCGTCATGGTGGAGAGAAGGGCCGTCACCTGATCGGTCGACCGTGTGTCCGCCCAGATGATCGCGCGCCGAAGCGCGTTCCCCTGATCATCGACGGGCACACATCCCATCATGTGACCGCTGAAACTCATCGCGGCGATCGCGGACTTCGTGATCCCGGCCTGTTCCATGACCGC
>Ga0272444_10000712_pt1 | contig 34310 bp, 32 predicted proteins | sample SSMForm13_FD_201033 | JGI IMG/M metagenome (GOLD analysis project Ga0272444, IMG submission 201033) | Marine sediment archaeal communities from Little Sippewissett salt marsh, Falmouth, MA, United States - SSM-Form-13 | ecosystem: Environmental > Aquatic > Marine > Wetlands > Sediment ...
GCTGGGCGTCAAGCTATCCTGACTGCTTCTTTTTTCCCAACTCCGCGCTTTTGTGCGACGCCGCTTCCACGGCATCCATTACCGTCGAGCGGAAAATGCCTTTTTCCAAAGCGCGCATGCCGGCAAACGTCGTGCCGCCCGGCGTAGCGACCAGATCTTTCAGCTCGCTGGCGTGGCGTCCGGTTTCCAGAAACATCTTGGCCGCGCCGTAAACCGTCTGCGCCGCCAGCAGGTTGCTGACCTTGCGCGACAAACCCAATTGTACGCCGGCGTCGGAAAGCGCTTCGATCATCATGAACACGAAGGCGGGGCCGGAGCCGCTCAGGCCGGTGACCACGTCCATCAATTCTTCGCCCTGCACCACGACCGTGCGGCCAGTCGTTTCGAAAATACCCCGCGCCAGCGTGAGGTCTTCCTCGGTGGCGTGCAGGCCCGGATAAAGCGCGGCCGCGCCGCGAAGCACCAATGCCGGTGCGTTGGGCATCACGCGGATGATGCGCACTTCGGTGCCCGGGAAGAAGGAAGCAATGTGGCCGGTGGTGATGCCGGCGGCGATCGACACCAGCAGAATTTTTTCGTTGACCACTTCCACCAGTTCCAACAGAACCTTGTCGATGTATTGCGGCTTAACCGCAAGCACGAGGATGTCGCATCGCTTGGCCATTTCGACGTTGTTCTTGCCGACTTCGACGCCGTAGTTGTCGGTGATGAACGCGCGGCGGTCGGGCAGAATTTCCGTCGCCAGCAAGTGGGCGCGGTCGGACGTTTCGGCGGCAAGCAATCCGCGCAGCAACACTTCACCCATGTTGCCGACGCCGACGATGCCGATTGTTTTATCGGTAAACATCGAATCCTCCTTCGTTATCGCTCGAAGATACCCCATTGAGGTGGTAAGCGGTCAAGGGCGGGAATTTACATCGAAAGGGTCAGCGTTGTCGAGCGGGGCTCGACGGCGATCAGCGGCAGCACCGCGCCCGGCACCTGCACCGGCGAAACCGGCGAACCGTCGTCGGCTTCGAGCCCATCGACATAATGGAACTTGATGATCACGCGGCCGTCGTCGCCGGGAACCAGATCGCTCAGGTGTATCCGCCCATGGGCCAGTTCGATGCGCCCCGCGCCGTGGGCGAAGTAGTCGCCGGTCGGGTTGTAGCGGAAGGCATGATGCGGCCCGACCTGCCAGACCAATTCGGCTTCCGGCAATTTTTCGGCCAGCGTCTGCAGGGCCGGCTTGCTGTGGGCGATGATTAAATCCACGTTGTAAGCGTTTAGGTAGGTTTGCAACTGTTCGCGGGAGAACGATTCGATCGGCCGAGTTCCGAGGTAGCCGGCGGCGAAGTTGGCTTCGTTGAAAAAAAGAAAGAGATTCGGGTAATGGCCGCCGAGAAAAACGGCGCCGGTGCTCGACGGCAGAATCAGATGCCCGTAGAGCGTTTTATCGTTCGGCAGCGGATCGCGTTTGGCGCGGAACAGGTTGTAACCTTCGAAGGTGATGCGACCTCCGGATCGTTCGGTGTCGAGGATTGTATCGGATAGTTGATGCCATAGACGGCCCTCGTCGGGTGGATGGTGGCGATCGGCGTTGATCAACGGCGTCAGCGGCGGCAGCAGTGCGGGCAAGGCGGCCAGCGCCAGCACGGTGACGGTGACGGCGGCGCGGCGGCGTGCCGAAGTCAGCCGCGATACCAACGATTGCACCGCCCAGCAGGCCGCGGGCAGAGCCAACACTTCGGCATGATTGACGTAAACGCTCGGATCGATTTTGTGCAGTAGGGGAACCCGTCCGCCGAAATAGGCAAGCAGGTAAACAATGCCCCAGGCGCTGCCCCAGGCGACGGTTTTCCTTCTGTCTTTGCGGTAGCCGAGAATCAGGCCGTACACCATCAACCCGTAGAGAGCGATACGAAAGACCAGGCTGGACCACCCGGTTGGGCGATGGAACGAACCGATCTGCGCCCCGGGGTCGATTAGATCTTTGACAAACGCCAGCAGATCCGGATTGTGCCAATGTGAAAACGTCGTGTTGAAATTCGCCAGATCGAAGTACATCAACATCGGCACGATCCAGAAACTGTTAACCAGCAACGTCACCGCGGCAACCGCGGACAATTGCAGGTAACGCGCCGGCCGGGCGTGCCGCAGATAGACGATCGCCATCACCAACGCGGGCAACGCGAGGGTGAAAACGCTGATCCGATGCACCAGCAAAGCCAACGGCGCCAGCACGTAAAGCAGAATCAAATCGCGCCGTCGGCCGTGTTCGAGATAATCGGCCAGAACGCTCAGGGCAAACAACGACAGAAAAGTGATGAAAGATGCCCCGATCATGCCCGAATGAAAAAGCTTGGAAAGCAAACCGGCGCGGAACAGGCAAATGCCGAGCCAAGCGAAAAGCAACGCCGCCGGCGGCCGGGAAAGAAAGACGGCGTGACGGCGACCGGTCGCCAGCAACAGCACCGGGATCAGCAGCAGCATGATCAGGATATACAGATTGAGCGCTGTCGCCGTCGAAAGAAACGGCGTTATCAAGGTAAATAAAACCATGTGGATGCAGCCGTTCCAGATCAGCGGATCCGCCATCCCGCCCAGCAGAAACGGATCGTATCCCCAGAGAGAACGGTTGTCGCGCCAAAAGCTGCGGCCGTTTTCAATGAGATAAGACATCGGCCCGTGATCGATATCCAGGCGAAGACGGCCGTCAATCAGGGAACGTAGAGGATACAAATCGTCGCCGGCAAGCAGAACCATGGCCGTCATCAGCAGAAGAATAATCGCCGATGTTTTCAGCCACGACATCAAAAAGACCTTCGCGTGATAATTCCGAATACAAACTTTTTCAGGAAGTAGTTAAAGTCGCGCCATAACGTGCCGCGCCGCCAGCCGACGCGAACCCGGTCGATCAGGTAGCCGGGCCGTAAGTAGAAGCGGAAATAGAAACGATAGTAGGCGCGCAAAATGTCCTTTGTAGAAAGATGGGGATGATCAAAAGGCAGGCACGAAGCGTTGTGATAAGGATGAAAATGATACTCGGACCAATCTTCGGATAAAATACGCCCTTCCTGTTTCCAGCTTTCGTAAAGCGGCGTGCCCGGACAGGGAGAGAGCACACTCACGCGGGCGAAATCAACCGGTAGCGAGCGGGCAAGATTGATGGAATCTTCCATGGCTTCATTGGTTTCTTCCGGTAAGCCAAAGATAAACAAGGCGATCGTTTCGATGTCATGCTTGCGGGTGAGGCGGAAGGCCTCGCGAATCTGCGCCAGGGTTACGCGTTTGCCGATGCTGTCGAGTACGCGTTGATTGCCCGATTCGACGCCGAAACGAACGCGATAGCACCCGGCCTTGGCCGCCAGGGCGAGAAACTCGTCGTCGACGCGATCGATGCGGATGCCGTTGTACAACTCCCAGGGGAAACGGCGATCCAGCGCTAAAATGCGATGGCAGATTTCCTTCGCGCGCGACAAATCGGTGGAGAAGGCGTCGTCCTGGAAATGGATTTCCTCGAATCCCCAATCCAATAGTTGATTGACTTCGGCAATGACGTAATCCGGACTCTTGGGACGCCAGAGATGACTGAACACCAGCCGGCTGGCGCAAAAGATACAACTGAACGGACAACCGCGACTGCTTTCGCTCATGGCGATCCGCGATTTTTTCCAGAGCAGGGTAGGCACGTCGTAACGGTCGAGTTCGAAAAAATTGTAAGCCGGCAGATTGAGTTCATCCAGGTTTTTCAGCAATTCGCGCGGCGGGGTTCGTTTCAATTCGTCGCCGTCGCGATACAACAGCCCATGAATTTCGGACAAGTCGCCACCGGCGAGAATCTCGCGCAACGTTTGTTCGCCTTCGCCGATGACGATCACGTCGAATTCGGTGTCGTTCAGCATTTGTTCCGGCATGGCGCTCGGATGTACGCCGCCGGCCAGCAGCAGCGCATCGGGTGATACTCGCTTGATCTCCTGCGCCAATTTCTGCACTTCCGGGAACATCATGGTTAATACGCTGATGCCGATGACTTCCGGTTGAAAGCGGCGCAGTTGATTATGCAATTGCGTCAGCGGTTCTTGTTCGCGGCGCAGATCGAGAATGTTTATTTCGTGGCCGTCGAGGGCCGCCGCGCCGGCGAGCATGGATAGCGTCAGCGAGGGGCAAAAAGGCGCGGAAACCAGCGATTCGCGGTAGACGTCAATATTCGGTTGTGGATCGATCAACAACAGACGCATGGTCTATCCCGGCGTTCGGTTCGCGCTATTTCGGGTCATATTAATCGAAGATGAGCAAGAAAACAAAAGCTTAACGATGTTTGCCGACCCAAATGCCGGCCATGCGTGCAGTGAAGTTGGAAACGGTCATCGCCGCCGAAGGCAGATCGAGCGAACGCAAATCGCGACGCAGCGCGGGGACCAGCGAGTCGATCGTCGTGTTGGCCAGCAGCTTGGTCGGTTGGTCATGGCAGCGTAGCGCGCGCGAGGCTTCGCGGGCGTGTTGGTAAGCCTGATGCAAAACGCCGAGCGTGCCGTCGCTGCGGGCGTGATTGACGATGGCGCTGGGGCGATAGGCCAGCCGCCAGCCCTCTTTGCGCAACCGCACGGAAACGTCGACGTCTTCGCCGCAACAGCTGAAACGGCCGGCGAATCCGCCGATCGAGCGCAGCGCCCGGGTGCGGAAGGCGCTGCACAGTCCCATGATCATCCAGTCGTCGTCGAGCGAACGGTCGCCGTGCGACTGCGGCGTGTAACGTGCGCGCCAGCGATCGGCCATCGTCGCGTCGCCCACTTCGGCCCCGCGGCCGCCGACTGCGGCGATCTTGGTATCGGCAAACGGGGCCAGCAGATTGGCCGCGCAACCGGGCTGCGGAATCGCATCGGCGTCGAAGTAGATGATGAATTGGGTTTTGCAGGCCAACAATAATGAGTTGCGAGCGCCAGCCAGGCCGCAGTTGTGCGGATGGAAAATGATACGCGCGCCGGCGTTGCTGGCCACCAGGGCGCTTTCGTCGCTGCTGCCGTCGTCGCAGACCAAAATGGCTTCGGGGGGAGGATCTTGTTGCAGGGCGGCTTCGATGACGTGATTAATCGTCGCTTCGCCGTTCAATACTGGGATGGCAACCGTGTACTTCATTCCCCCATCCCCCAATAACATGCTTTTCCAGATCTTCTTTTATCGATTGCCTATAGTTTACCTCATTTTGCCGGGCGAGCCAACGATTTTCGTCTTCGGACAGATTATTTAATCGATTGGCCCAGGCTTGCGCATCGTCGACCGGAAGGGCTTTCGCGCCGCACAAATCGACGGTTTCGGCCAGTCCGCCGATGTCGGACACCACCGCCGGCAAGCCGCGCGCCGCCGCTTCCAATACGGCCAACGGCAGGTTCTCGCGCCACCGGCTCGGTGCGGCGAGCACGTCGATGTTTTCGAGTACCCGGTCAAGCTGATTGTGATCGAATCCGCCGGCGAAGGTGACCGGTGCACCCTCGGCCAGGCGGCGCAGGCGCTGTTCGTAATCTGCTTCGCCCTCGCCGTAAATCGTGACGGCAAACCCTTGTCCGATCTTCGCCGCTTCGATCAATGTCTCCACGCCTTTTTCCGGAGCCAGCCGCCCGGTGTAGCCAACCGCCAGCGGGCGATGCGGCCGCTCGCGTGTCAGGCGCTTTGCCGGCGGCAGGCCGTAAGGCAGGTGCACCAGGTTCGCCGCGGCGAAGCCGTGCCGCCGGTGGGCGTCCAGCACGAACCGGCTGGGCACGAAAACCGCTTTCATTTGTCGGTAGACCCGGCGCAGCAGGGCGTTGCGGCGCATGAAGCCGAGCGCGTGGGCCGGTTGCAGAGCGCGTCCCGGCCATTGGTTGTATTGTTCTTTTCCGCAACCGCGGCAGCGCAGACCGCCCAGCGGACCGGGGCAGGCGCGGTCGTCGGGAAGCTGCCAGGTGATGCGGTGGCAAAAGGCCCAGTAGTCGTGCAGCGTCGCCGTCACCGGAATGCCGTGCGCGGTCGCCCAGTCGACCACCCGCGCGCTGGTCATCAGCAGGTGGTGGATGTGCAAGTGCTCGGGTTGCCATTGGGCGAGCAGTTCGGTGATCGCGCGATAGGCGCGGGGGTTGTCGTAAGTTTCGCACAGACGAAAGCGGGCGTGCGGATCGGCCAGCGCATCCTGGTCGAGAATCGCGTAGGCGATGCCGTCATCAGTCGTTTGCCGCAGCGCTTGTCCTTGCCCGTCGCCGCGTGCGACGACCAGCACGTCGTGTCCTTGCTCGACGGCGACCTGCGCCAGAGCGCGGGCGTAGACTTCGCTGCCGCCGAAGCGTTGGCGTGGATCGTGGTGAATCAAGTAGGCGATGCGCATGAAGTCAGCAAATCACAGGCGAGGGGGTTAGACAAGTCAGCCGCGGTGCGCGCTCAACCAGCTTTTGGCCTGGCGCACGTAGGGCCGGGCGGCGCGCAGGTTGTGGCGCGGTAGGTCGCGTGCTTCGCGGACGGCGCGTTCGAGTTGTTCGCGGGCAGAAACTTCGTCGCCGGTTTCCGCCAGCAGCAGGCCGTAACGGACGCGGGCTTCGGTGAAAGTCGATTGCTTCAACACCTGTGCGAAAGCGGCCAGCGCCTGATCTTTGTGACCGGCCTGAGCCAGAACGCGGGCGTAGGCGAGGTAGGCTTCGCCGAATTTATACCGCGGGTCCTGCTCGACGATCGGCCCCAGCAATTTCACCGTTTCTTCGGGTTTGCCGAGCTTTTCCAACGTCAGCGCCAGCCAGTAGCGCGGCTCGACCTCGTCTTGGATCTGTTCGGTCGCCCGCCGCAGCATCGGCTCGGCCTTGGCGTAATCGCCTCGCCGGTAAAGCAACTCGCCCAACTCCGCGTAATCGTAGGGCAGGGCGGTTTCTTCGATCTTATGCTGTAACTCGCGAATGCGCTTGCGCTGGTCCATCGTCAAAGCCACGCGGCCTTCCACCACGTTGCCGCCGGCGCCGACCAGGGGCGCGAGCACGTTGACCGCGAAGTAGACGATCGGCCCGATTGTCGGCAGAAAGATGATCACGAAGAACCAGTAAAACTGCGGACGGGTGATGAAGTAGTGAATCAGCGCCCCGACGGTCAACAGGGGTACGATGTAATACGATATTGTGCCGAGCAATCCGGACAACATAAACGGCTTGCCTCCTTGTGATTGCCAAACCTAGCAAACCGGAAACATTTTCGCAAAAGCGCGGGCGAGACGGGTCAATCAGTAATACGGGCTTCGCCGCCGCGAACCAAAGCCAGCCGCAGCAGGATCGGACCGATGATCTGGTTGACGGCGATGGTGGCGATGATCAGCGTCTGCAGTTGCCCGCCGATGCCCGGTACGGTACGGGCGATGATCGAAGCCAATCCCAGCGTTACGCCGGCCTGACCGATGAATCCCATCCAAAGCAGCCGCCGTTCGTTGTTGTTGCCACCGGTCAATCGGCTGCCCAACCAGGTGCCGATGAAGGTGAACAAGAGGCGGGAAACAATCAGCACCAGCGCGATCGCCCACATTGATTGCAACGCCGGTACGTTGATTTTGGCGCCGGCGACAGTGAAAAAGACGATGTAGACCGGCAGGCTGTAGCGCTCGATCGCTTTGATCAGCCGGTTGCCGTAGTCGGTGAAATTTTCCACGAAAAAGCCGGCGGACATGCAGATCAAAATGCCGGAGAGAGCGGCGCGCCCGGCCAGGTACATCGCCAGGAAACTAAGCGTCAGCACCAACACCGGCAGGTCGCGGCCGATCAAGCGGATGTAAAAACTGAGCAGCCAACCCAATAAAATGCCGATGGCCAGCGACCCGACGACTTCCCAGAGCACGTGCAGCAAAACTCCCGTATCCGCGCCGCCGGCCGGGTCGAGCAGAATGCGGGCGGTGATCAGGCCGACGGAAAACAGCATTAAAACAACGACGTCTTTGACCACCGTCACCGCAAGCATCAGTTGCGCCATCGGACCGCGCGCGCCCATTTCGGTAATAACCGCGACGGTCGTCGCCGGTGATTTGGCCACCGCAGCCATGCCCAGCAGCAGGGCGGTGGCCAGCACGATGCGATGCGGTTGGCCGTCGAGAAAAGGCAAAAGCGACGAGGCCAGCATGATCACGCCGCCGACGCCGACCAGCACGACGACTGCCTGCGCGACGGTGATCGCACCGATCGATTTGATCCGGCGCATGACGTCTTTGACGCGCAATTCACCGCCGGCGGTGAAGGCGATCAAACCCAGCGCCAGGCCGTCGATCAGACTGAGTTGATCGAGGGCGCGTTCCGAAAAAATGGTCAGGTTGGGGCTGAGATGGCCGATCACATGTTGGCCGAAAACGAGCCCGGCCAGCAGATAACCGGTGATCATCGGCATGCGCAGCCGCGCCGTCATCCGCCCGACGATCCAGGCGCCGATGAGTACGAAGCCGAGCACCATCACCGCTTCGTCGCCGAAGGGATGCGGCAGGCCGGTCTGCACGACGTTGACCACGAAGACCAGGAACGTCAGCACGACGATAATCAACACGTGCCTCATCGTCGACCTCCCCGCCCGGCGCCGAAGGGAATCGTCGCCAACACCGGCCCGAGAACCTCATTGATCAACACGCCGAAAATCAACGCCGTCAGCACCAGCGAGCTGACGTTCGAAGTAAAGACCCGCGCGTAATTAACCGCCAGCGCAATGGCGATGCCGCCCTGTCCCAACAGGCCGAGGCCGCCCAGGCGTTCACGGCCGACCGGCGCGCCGAGCAATCGATAGCCGACGCCGACGCCGACGACTTTGCCCAACGTGCGTGCGCCGACGTACAGCAGCACCAGCGGCAGCAGGTACATGGTGTCGAACGACCACAGGCAACCGACCAGCACGAGAAAGAGGACGTAGATTGTGGTTTCCGAAGAAGCCAGGACCTCATACACGGTTTCTTTTTGGCCGGAGATGTTGGCGAAGGTCACCCCGGCGATGGCGCCTACGAAGATCGGCGACAAGTTCAAGTAAGACGCCAATCCGGATGCAAGACTGATGACGCCGAACACCGCCACCCACACCGCCTGTTCGCCGCGGGCCAACACCAGCAGCGATTTCAGCAACAGGCCGAACAGCACGCCGAGCATCACCGTCATGCCCAACCAGGCCACGCCGGGCCAGAAAGCCGCGTCGGCACCGAAGCTTCCGGGGAAAAAGGAAAAGAAAACGCCGAACAGCAGCAGGCCCGGCAAATCGTCGATCACTGCGATAATGCGCAGGCTCTGCGCAATCTCGCCGACGAAACGCGGCCGGCCGCCGAGCTGGAAAACCGTGTTGGGCGCGGTGCCCCCGGCGCAGGCGGCCAGCGCGATCGTCGCGGCCAGCGCGGCAGGCAATTGGGCCGTCGTTGGCATCCAGGTGTGAAAAAACCAATAAGTGGCGAAAAAAACCAATCCCACGGTCAGCGCCGCCTGGCCCATCGCCGCCATCCAAATGCGGCTGGTCAACCGCCGCATCCGCCGCCATTCCAGGTGAACACCGAACAGAAAACCGATCCAACCCAGGCTGATGACGATAATCGGTCCGAGTTTTTCCAACGCGTCGTCGCCGATCAGATTAACGCCCGCCGGCCCGATGGCTACGCCGACGCCGATGAAAATCAACGCGTTGTCAAACAGCCGCCGCACGGGTGTCGGCAGCTTCCAACGCGAGCGAATCGAATGCGATCCCAGCAACGCAAGGATGAGCAAGGAAATGAGGGCGAGGATAATCTTCAAACGACTCTCCTCGGTCGAGGTGATTTCATCGGCCGCCGGGGTGGCGGAAATGAGTGACTGGCAGCGCGAACACCACACCGCGTGGTCCGGATGCCTGGGCGAACATCACTTCTTCGACCAGCGGCAGCGCTTCGTCGAGCGCCGCTTCGTCAAGCACAGTGAACAGAGTGGTGTTGTACGGATTGGCGCCGCCCCACAAATGACGAAACCCCGCAAAGATTGGCAGTTCCTCGCGCACGAGTTTGCCCATGCCCTGGCTTTCGATTACCGTCGCCGTGGTGATGCCCGCTTCCATCAAGGCGGTCAGCACCTCGCGCACCGTTTCCTGGTCGTTGATGACCGCGATCATCATATACATCTTGGCGGCGTGATCAGTGATGGCGTTGCTCCACTTCAAATACGGCGTCCATCGCCTGCTCGGGCGAGCGGGCCGCGCGCAGATCCTTGTCGAATTTTTCGTCTTTGATCATCCGCACGATTTTGCTGAGGATCTGAATGTGACTGGCGTCGTCGCGTTGAGGGCCGAGCAGCAGGAAGATCAGGTCGACCGGGTGTTCGTCGGGGCGTTCGTCCGGCGTGCAATATTCGACCGCTTGTTGCAGGCGGCAGATGACGACCATCGGTTTAGGCAGCTTGTCGAAATAGGCGTGCGGAATCGCGGCGCCCAATCCGACGGCAGTGCTGCACAGTTTTTCGCGCTCTTTGATGACCTCGACCAGCCGCTGACGGTCGTCCTGTTCGATCAGTCCGTTTTGCGCCAGTTGCGCGGTGATGTTGTCCAAGACGACATCGATTTTTTCGCCGGCGACGTCCAGCAAGACGCCGTCAGGTCGGATCAGTTCGGAAAGCTTGATCATTATATGTTCTCCCAACTCCTTGGCGCTTAGAATAGCGGGGCGAAGCCGGTGCGGGCAAGCCGGGTGTTTATTGCAACAGGCCGCGCAGGCGGTGGCAGACCTCGGCGACGTCATCCGACGACATATGCGAATAAAGCGGCAGCGCCAGGGCGGTTTGCGAGGCGCGCTCGGTGACCGGCAGCGGCGGCTGGGGCGCCGGGTAGACGGCGTAAGTCGCCTGGCGATGCAGCGGCGGATAGAAGTAACGCTTGGTCTGTACCTTGGCTTCGGCCATCGCGCGCCAGATGGCGTCGCGGTCGTGGCGTTCGGGATCGAGGAAACTGACGACGTAATTGTGACTCGAGCGCCAGCCTTCCGGAATCTGCTGCCAGGATAGTCCGGACAGGTCGCTCAGCGCCTGGCGGTATTGTTCGACCAAAGCGGAACGCGCCTGAATCAACTCGTCGATGCGTTTGAGGTTCTCCGCGCCGACAATGCTGTGGAATTCGCTGATCCGCGCCGAAAGGCCGAACGATTCGATGTCGTCGCCGGTGCTGGTTTTGCCGTAGTCGCGCATATTGCGCACGCGTCGCGCCAATTCGGCATCGTCGGTGGCGACCAACCCGCCTTCCACCGCGGTGACCACCTTGGTCGGTGAAAGCGAAAAAATTTCCGCGCGGCACAAGCCGCCGCCGATGCGCCCCTTGTAGGTGGCGCCGATCGCCTGCGCGCTGTCGCACAGCAGCGGCAGCCCGGCGCGGTCGGCCACGGCCTGCAGGGCATCCATGTCGGGGTACAGCCCGAAGGTGTTGGTGGCGAAAATCGCGCTGGTCTGATCGGTGATGCGCTGTTCGACGTCGGCGGGGTCGAGCGTATACGGACCGGGCATGACGTCGGCGAATACCGGCGTCAGTCCGTTCCAGACGACCGCGTGGCCGGTGCTGGTCCAGGTGAAGCTGGGCAGAATGACCTCGCCGGTCAATTCCAGTGCGCGCACCACCAGCATCAATCCGCTGGTGCAACTGCTGACCGCGACGACGTGTGTCACGCCCATCAACTCGGCGGCGATCTGCTCGAAGCGTTGAGTATGCGGGCCGACGGTGAGCCGTCCGCTGCGCCACACTTCGGCGAACAACGGCTCCACCTGTTCCCAGGGTACGAGGGTCGGTTGGGTCAAATCGATCGGGCGGTCGCTCATGGCTCATCCTTTCGCAACACGTAGAATGTTTCGCCGCTTTCCGAGTCTTTGTCGAGCCCCTCTTCAAATTCATAGCGCCGCTGCATCTCGACCACGCGCCAACCGGCGGCGCGGGCGTCGGCCATCAGCGCCGGCGTGCGGTACCAATGGAAGACCGGTCGCGCGCCGCGTTGCGCTTTGCCGCCGATGCGTCGCACGAGGGCGTCGTCGGGCTCGAGGTCGCGCGGGTTGTATATTTTCCGCCCGGCGTTAATCAGGGCGAAGTACAAGCGATAAAGCGCGTGGCGTTCGACGGCGTTGGTGCTGATGATCGCCGCGCCCTGGCTGATGCGGCCGATTTCGCGCAGCGCCTGGATGCGCTTTTCACGCGGGCGGATGTGGCCGAGCAATTGGCCGACCATGATCACGTGGTCGAATTGCGCGTCAGCAAAGGGTAGGGCGGTGGCGTCGGCGGGTTGCGTGGTGATGCTCAAGCCGCGTTCGGCGGCGCCCTGTTTAACGCGCTCGACGAAAGCGGCGTCGTTGTCGATGGCGGTGACGGCAAAACCCATTTCCGCCAGAGCAAAGGCCTCGCGTCCGCCGCCGCAGCCGACGTCGAGCACCGACGAGCCGGCCACGAAATGTACGCCGACCAGGTGCGCTTCGGTCGGATACAGACCCTGCGCGACCGTGCGTTCGCCCCACTTGGCGCGTTCGTCCGGGTGGTCGTAGAAATCGCGCATGTCGCCGCTCATCGCCTGCTCCGGTAGGGTGGGAAGAAATCGCCGTCGCCTGTCACGTCGTTTTCGCGCGCGACGGCGGTCAACTCGTCGACGATTGCCTCATCGTGCACGGCCCGGCCGATGTGGAAATCGGCGCGGTGTGGCGAAAAGCGCGCCTTGAACGCGAACAGCGAATCTTCGCCGCGGTAGCCGCCGCCCAGGTGGAACCGTTTGCAACCCGCCTGTTGGCCGCGTTGAGCGGTTTCCGACAGCAGCAGATTGACCGACCGTGTTTCCGCCATCGCTTCGGCCGAGCAACTCAAATGATAGTGCAGCAGGTCGCCGCCGCGCAGACAGAGCGCATAGCTGCAATCGACGTCGTCGACGTGCGCGCGCATCAACCAGAAGTCATCGCTTAGGCCGTCGGACAACGTGGCGAAGTAGTCGTCGTCGAAAAAATAGTAGTCATCCGCTTCGCGCTGCGCCATCGTGGCGCGGTACATTGCGCCGAAGGCGGGCAGGTAATCGACGCCGACCCGCTCGATGACCACGCCCTGCCGTCGCGCGTAATTGGCGTCGCGCCGCCGCGACTTGCCCAAGTTGTTTTCCACGTCGCCGGCCAGATCCATCCACACCGTGCGTCCGGCCCGGCGCACCTCGAAGGCGTCGACCCAGGCGGCGTGATTGGCCAGCAACGGATGAAAACGAACAAACTCGGCAACGATGTTCTGCTCCCGCGCGATCTTGTTCCAGGCCGCCCAGATTTTCGTGGCGTGTTTTGGATCGCTGCACAATGGGCCGCTGTAGCCGTAAGGCGAAATGGCGTCGAAGCGGTCGCCGTGCGGATGCGCAAAGGGCAGCGCCGACAACGGACGCAGCAGGGTGACGTGTACCGCCGCCGTGTTGCCGTCGTCGTAGACGAACAAATGCGGATCGCCTTCGCCGCGGTCGCGCAACGGGCGCAGGTATCCCGTACGGTAATACACGTCATTGACCCCGGCGCGGGCCAGTGCCGCACGCCAGGCGTCGGTTTGATCAAGCGTCAGCAGCGTCGTTGTCATCGTCAAACATGTTAAAGCGGTCGCCGGCCCCGGCGTCGGGCTCGTAGAGTCCTTCGCGACGCAGCACGACCGGAATGGTTTTCAACATGATTTTTATGTCACCCCACCACGACCACGTCGCGGCGTATTTGACATCTTTGGCCAGCTTTTCGTCCCAGTTTAATAAATTGCGCCCGCTGACCTGCGCCAGCCCGGTCAAACCGGGTTTGACGCGCAGACGTTGTTTTTGCGTGTCGTTGTATTGCACAACATGCTCGCTCAGCGCCGGTCGCGGCCCGACCAGCGACATCTGCCCGAACAGCACGTTGAACAGTTGCGGCATTTCGTCAAGGGACCATTCGCGCAACCACGCGCCGACGGAGGTGATGCGCGGATCACCTTCGCCGACGTTGAGGCCGTCACCAAGCTTGTCCGCCCCGACGACCATCGTGCGGAATTTCCACAGGGCGAACGGTTTGCCGTCGCGGCCGATGCGTTGTTGTCTGTAAAAGACCGGGCCGGGCGAATCCTTTTTGATCGCCAATGCGATGCCGATCAGCAACGGCGAAGCGACGAGCAGCGCCGCCGTGGAAAGCAGCAGGTCGGTCAGGCGCTTGAACATGCCCTCGAGTCCGCAAACGCTTTTGGATGCCGCATTCGTGAGGATCTGCAACACCTGATCGGCAAGCTTGTCGCGGTCGAAACGCTTGGCCAGGGCACGCGCCTGTTTCGCCATCGCTTTGCGTTTTTTCGCATCGCCGCCCAGGTCGGCCAGCATCGCCGCGGCTTTGTTCGCGCTGCGCGGCAGCAGAAGCCCCGCGTTATTTTCGCGCAGCAGCTCGGCGGTCCAACCGTCGGTGTTGACCGCCACCGGCAGACCGGCGACGAGGCAGTCGAAAAATTTGTTCGGGCTGTTGGTCGCCAGCACCGGTTTATCGGCAAACGAAACGATTCCGATGTCGGCGGCTTTGATCACCCGCGCCGCTTTTTTGCGTGAGACCGGACCGGCCAAAACGACGTTGCCGATTTTCTCGTCGCGCGCGCGTCGTTCGAGCCGCCCGCGTTCGCTGCCTTCGCCGAGTAGCAACAAGCGAAAGCGATCCTTGCCGGTGGCCTGCCATTGCGCGGCGAGATCGAGCAGCCAGTCGCCGTCGTTAGACGGGCCGAGGTTGCCCGCGTGAATGACCACGATGGCATCGTCCGGCAAACCCAATTCTTCGCGAACGCCCGCGGGGTCGGCCTTGTCGAATAAATCGAAGTCGCAGGCGTTGGGCACCATGCTGACCTGCGCCGGCGCTTTGCCCGCTTCGACTACGCCTGTGACCATGCCGGGACTTAGCGCGACGACGTGCGAAGAAAGGCGATAGAAAAAGCGCTCGGCCAATCGCGCCGCACGTTGCGCCCACGGATTGCTCAGCATGCCCAATTCGATCGGCGCCCGCGGCCAGAGGTCGCGCACTTCGAAGACGAACGGCGTGCCGCGAACCAATCGTACTTTGCTGCCGGGAACGCCGACGGTCAAAGGCGTCGAACTGGCGAAGACCACGTCGTGCCGCGCGCCGAAAACGCCCAGCATCGTGGCCCAGAACATGAATGAAAAGAACGCGCGCAGCCGTGCCCAGACGTTCATCTGTTGCGCGTAGGAAATGCGCACCGAAACGACGTCGATGCCGTCGACGACCAGGCGGCGGATCAGCTTTTTCTGCGGCGGCCGACTGAGAGATGAATAACGGCTGGCCAACGCAAGCACGGTGACCTGGTGCCCTTGGGCGACCCAGCGGCGGGCGAACTCGTAGCCGCGCGTACCGCTGATGCCGTTGCGGTCGGAGAAGTATTGGTCGACGTACAGAATCCTCATCGTTTCATCAACTCGTCGATCGCCGCCGTGACCCGCGTCGGCGACAGGTGAGTCAGGCAGTGGTTGTATTCGTAGGGGCAGCCGGCGTAGCGACCCAGCCCGTAGCAGGGCGCGCAGGTGCGTTCGGTGACGACCGCGCGACCGTGCGGACCGAAGGGACGTGTGCGATGTACCTGGCTCGGGCCGAACACGGCAACCGTCGGTACACCGCAGGCGGCGGCGAGGTTCATCAAACCCGAGTCGTTGCTGATAAACAGATCGCAGCAGCCAAGCAGTCCCCAGGCGTCGGCGAGGTCGCCCCAGCCGTCGAGCGCATGCACCGGCGTTTTACACAAGCGCTTCACCTTCAATCCGGAACCCGGTTCGCCCGGTCCGTCGAAAACCAACGCGGGCAGACCGTATTGCTCGTACACCGCAGCGGCCGTCGCGGAGAAATATTTTTCCGGCCAGCGTTTCTCGATCCAGCGCCCGTCGCAGCCGGTGTGCAGGCCGACGTAACGCGCCTGCGGATCAAGCCCGTTTTTTGCCAGGTAATCGCGTGCGCGTTGCTGCAACTCGTCGGGAACGGACAACGTGGGCCACAGTTCGGCGGCGCGATGCTCCAGACCGAGCGATTCGGCCAGCTGCAGGTTTTGTTCGAGGTCGTGACCTTTTCGCAGCGGTTCGAACGACTGCGTCAGGTGACGATACCCGCGACCGATTTCGTCGTAGCGGTGGCCGATGCGCTGCGGGATGCCCGCCAGCCGAGCCAGCAGGTAAGCGCGTTTGCCGGAAGGGAAGCTGAACACGGCGCGATCAAAGCGGTGATGGCGCAACTCGCCAAGCAACCGCCAACGCCCGGCGAAACCGCTGTACTGCGCGTCACCGGCGGCGATGAAATCGTCGATCATCGGCGCGCGCTCGACCAACGGGCGCAGGCGCGGCGACAGCGCGAGCAGGGTCGTATGGTCGCCCGCACGGTGCAACGCCTCGACCAGCGGCAGCGCCAGCAAAGCGTTGCCGATTCCCTGCAGACTGATCACCAGCGTGTTAGCCATCGGTCATCTCGCAATACAACGCGTGCAATTGCCGGGTCATCGCGGAGAACGAAAACCGTTCGGCCCGTTTGCGTCCGCGTGCTTGCAGCTGTTCGTGCAACGTGTCGTCGTTGGTAACGCGGACGATGGCGTCGGTCAACTCCGCTTGTTTGTCGGGCTTGACCACCAGCCCGGCGTCGCCGACCACTTCGGGCAGGCTGGTTGCGTTGGAAACAATCGGCACCGTGCCGCAGGCCATCGCCTCGGCCGGCGGCAGACCGAAGCCTTCGTCGAAACTGGGCAGCACCAACGCGCGCGCGCCGCGATACAGATGCAGCAGGTCGTCGTCGCTGACGCGGCCCAACATTTTGACGCCGGACCCGGCCGGATCATCCAGCAACGTTCTTGCGGTGTCGGACAAGTTGGCCGGATCGCCGACGAGCGCCAGTTGCATGCCGTCGGGCAAGGCGCGGTCGTTGCACGCGGACAAAAAGGCTTTGATCAATCCCTCTTCGTTTTTCTGACGGCCGAATTCGCCGACGAACAGCAGATAGCGTCCGTCGTGCAGGCCATGGCGGGTCAGCACCGAGGAATCAGACGGACCGGGCGTGAAGCGCGGATCGACGCCGGGGTAGATCACGCGGATGCGCGCCGGGTCGATATGCAGACGACGATGTATTAATTCGGCGCTGAAGTGGCTGATCGTGTGAATCATGTCCGCCTTTTTCGCCGACGAGTAACGCAGCCGCGTGCGCAACACCGTGCGCAGATCCCGCCCGACGGTTTCGCTGAATTGCAGGTTGCGCCGCGCGAGGTCGTACAGCGAAAACAACACGCGCGTGTGTTCGTCGTACAGCGGCGTCATTTCCAAGGTGCAGTGCACGAGATCGGTTTTGAAATGCGCGACCCGCTTTCGCAGAAAACTGCGCCGCGCCGCCTCTTGGGCGACCGGCCCGAGCAAGCCCCACGGCCGGATGCGTTGGTAGCGGAAGTTTTCGGGCAGGCCGGGGCGGAAGCGCTCGGCGAATCCGAACACGAGGTACGCGTTTTCGCGGTCGATGGCGGCCAGGTTGTCGACGAGGTGGTAGACGAGGCGCCCCGCGCCGGTGAGCGCGTCCGGGTGATAGCAGGTGGCGTCGATGACGAAGCGCTTCATCGGCCCACCAACCCTTCGACCGCAGCGACGACGCGCGCGGGCGTAATGCCGCGCAGGCACGGGTGCCCCGCCACCGGGCAGCGTTCGCGGTGGCAGGGGGCGCAATCGACCGGCTCGGCCAGCGCGGTTGCCGGGTCGGGCGCCCAGCGCACGGTCGAGTTGGCGCCGCTCATCAACGACAACACCGGCGTGCCGACCGCCTTGGCGATGTGGCCGGGTCCGGAATCGACTCCGATCAACAAATCGCCCTGCGCGATAACGGCGGCGGTTTCGTCGAGGTCAAAGCGGCCCGACCAATCGGCGACGTGTTTGTTATCGTCGGCGATGGCGCGGTTGATTTCACCGTCAGCCGCTTCGCCGAGCAGCGCCAGTCGCACCGGCGATTGTTTTTGCAGTACGGCGATCAACTCGCGCCAATGTGCGAGAGGCCAGCATTTGGCCGACGTGCGCGCGGCGACGTGCAGCGCAATTTTCGGTCCGTCGCCTTCGAGTTGCGCCCAAGCGGCGGCAGCTTTTTTGCGGGCCGATGTCGTCGGCTGCAACGGCGGCGGTTTAACCGGATCCAGCTTGAGCGTCGCCTGCAACAGCGCCACATGATTGTCGGCCTCGCCGGCGTCTTCGCGCGGCGGCGGTCCGGCGTGAGCGGCCAGGCCGGCCAGGCCGCGGTGATCGTACGTGACCAACCGGCGCGCGCCGAGGGCGAGGCAGAACAGGATGTCGCGGAAATCGTGGCGCAGATTGACGATCAAATCCGGCGAGAAGTCGCGCAGACTGCGACGGTAGTCGCGCAACGAACCCGCACCGCCGAGAAAGGGACTATCCCACGGGAGGGCTGCGAAACCGTCGGCGGCAAGCAACGGCGCGGCAGCCGGGTGGCAGGCGACACGGATCAGCGCGTCGGGCCACGCTTGGTGCAGGGTGTGCAAGGCCGGTCGGGCCAGCACGGCGTCGCCCAGGTGGTCGGGCTTATGCACCCAGATGCGCTTCATGGCGACGGCTCCGTCTGAGACGAATCGGTTTGTCCGCTCTCGGCTGGAGCCTGCAGGCGCAGGCGGTAAATCGCGGTGCTCATCGCAAACAGCGACCAGATCAAATAGGAACTATGGTGTGGCTTGAACAGAAAAGAATCGAAGCCGCCGCTACCGAGGAAAAACAGGAACGCCAGAAAGATACCGCGGCTGAGCAAACGCAACTCCGGATCGACGACCAGCATCATGTTGTCGCGCATCCGTTTCCAGAGGCGTACGAGAACCAGCAGAAAGACCGAGAAGCCGACGAAGCCGGTGCCGGTCAGCACGTCGACGTACATGTTGTGAGGGCTTCCGTACATCGGTTGGATGCCTTCGAGGATCGAGTAACGGCCGTAGACGAAGGCGTAGTTGTTGAAGCCGACACCGAGAATCGGATGCTCGAGAATCAGGTTGATTGAACTGGCCCAGCGCACCAGTCGCGATTCGGCACTCGAACTGGAGTAATAAAGGAACTCCATGATCTTTTTATCGACGTCGAATTCGCCGAACAATTCGGTGGTCGACAACGCGACCATGCCGATGATCAATAGAATCGACAACGCCACCCGCCGCCAGTCGATCTGCCCGTGCAGCATCAACACCGTCATTCCGAACAAAATGCCGACCCAGGTGCCGCGGTTGAAGGTCAGAAAAACGCAACTGAAGATGAGCAAGACGTAAAAGGCGCCGCCGAGCCGTTGCAGGCGCTGCCGGAACATAGGCAGAAAATGAAAGGCCAGCGAAAGGATAATGGCATAGTAGATGCCCGTGAAACTGGTCGATCCGGCGATGCTGATCATCCGAAGGATTTTGGTTTTTAAAAAGATGTACGCGGGCTGCATCGTCAGCAGCCAATACCAGAACGGCGAACGCGTCAGGTAAATATAATAGCTGACCGCCATCATCCAGGCGGCGCAAATCAAAAGCCATTTGACCAGCGTCAGCACCTGTTTCTTGCTGTCGAGCGCGTCGATCATCGCCAGGTAAAACAGGTTGAGCAGCGTCAGGCGCATCAACTCTTTGATGTTGAAGGTCAGGTTCCAGGGGCTGACGACCAGCACCTTGGTCAAACAGAGAATGGCGATGCCGTTGAAGATCAATAGCGGCACGATAATTTTATCGTCACGCGGGATGACGTATTGGCGGCGCAGGATGCAGCGGCTGAGGTAACCGCCGAAAATGAGCAGTACGAAGGCGTCTTCCACGGTAATCGCCCACGGACCGGGGATGTCCAGGCCGATGTTCGGCACGACCAGAATCAGCGGGAACAGGTATGCCAGCGAATGCTTGCGGAAAAACGCGAGCAGGAAAAACAGGAAACCGAGCAACGTCAGCGGAATGCCGAAGCGCATGCCGGCGATGGATTTGCCGACGATCCAGGCGACGACGAACACGCCGATCACCCAGGCGTACTTCTGCGTATCGCGGGTGGTCACGATGCGGCGGATGAGCTGATCAACCATCGTCGACATCGCTGTGCTCCAAAGTCATCACCAGTGCCCGCTCCAGCCGTGCGGCGAGAGCTTCGTCGGTATATCGTTCCGCGGCGCGCCGGAGTCCGACCTCGCCTAACTTGTTTCGTACCTCCGCGTCGCTTAGTTGCTGCAAACAGGACACCAGGCCGGAGACGTCGTTTTGCGTAAACAACAACCCGGCATCGCCGACCACTTCGGGAATCGCTCCGCAGCGCGAACCGGCGATCGGCACGCCCGCCGCCATCGCCCAGGTCAGGATATGACCAAACTGCTCGCACCAGCCGGGGACGCTGCGGCTGGGGCTGACCAATGCGTCGGCATCGGCGAACAACCGCGGTACGTTGTCGTGCGGCGTCGCCCCGGTAAAAATCACGCGCTTGCCGAGGCCGAGTGCTTCGGCCTGTGTCGTCAGCATCTGGCGCTCGTCGCCGTCACCGACTATCGTTGCGCGCCAATTGCGGCAGTTCGGGTGCGCCAACGCATCCAGCAAAAGGTCGGCGCCCTTTTTACGGTCGAGTCGCCCGATAAACAGCGCGTGCAGAGTTTTCCGCCGCGTCTTTTTCCGCGGTGGGATCATCGCCGGGTCGACGCCGACTTGCGGAATGACGGTGACCGGCCCGCGATAACCCGCCTTGCGCGCGGTGTCGGCAGCACCATGGCTGCCGGCCAGCAAGCGCCGCGCCGCTGCGTACACCGGCAGACAAGCCAGGCGCGAGCGCCCGCTGATCGTCAAGTTCTCCCAGGCGAAAACCGCCAGCGGGATGCCGAGCGTCGTGGCCAGGTACGCCGCCTGCAATGCGGCCAGCCCGCCGGGCTCGGTTTCGGCCAACAGCACGTCGGGCCGTTGTTGGCGCAGCGTGTCGCGCAACAGGCGATGCGGATAAATAAAACGCCGCACGCGACCGTTGCCGGGGCAGGCGAACAATTCGTAGGACAATTTTTTTTCGGGGTCGAAACGGTGCGCGCCGAAATCGGGCTCATGCCATATGTCGGGCGACAGCAGCAGCACATCGTGACCGCGTCGTTGCAGCGCATGCAGCTTGCCGCGGTTCGCGCCGACGACGTAGGTATGACCGAGCACCGCCAAGCGCATCAGCCCACCCCCAACTCGCCGTACAACGCGCGGTAGCGGTCGGCCATGACCTGCCAAGTGAATTGCTCGCGCACGCAAAGGGCGACTTTTTCGGTGAAATGCTTTTTCGCTTTCGCGCCTTCGTCGACTGCGCGCAGCAGCACATCCGTTAAGGCTTGCGCGGAAACGTCGGCGGCGAGGTAGCGGTCGTCGACTGCGCGCATCAGTTCCGGCAGCGATCCGGCGGGCGTCGCCGCGACCGGCGTGCCGCAGGCGGCCGCTTCCAGCACGATCAGGCCGAAGTTTTCTTCCGCGCGCGTCGGCACGATAAACAGGTCGGCCAGGCGATACAGATCGGGCACTTCGTCGTCGGGCACGTAGCCGAGAAAGCGTATGCGATCGGCGATACCCAATTCGTTCGCCTGCCGTTCCAGCTTTTCGCGAGCAGGGCCGCTGCCGGCGATCAGCAGATGCAAACGCGGATGTTGTTTGCTCGCCTGCGCCGTCGCTTCGAGCAGCAAGTCGATGCCCATCCGCTCGACCAATCGCCGCAGGGTCAGCACAACGAAAGCGTTATCGGGCAGGCCGTGTTTTTTGCGCAATGCTTTTGGAGGAGATTGCGGAAAAAAGCGATCCGGGTCGACACCGCCGGGAACCAGCGTGGCACCGGGCGCGCGATGCGGCGCGAGGCGTTCGATCCAACTGCGCGAGAATTCCGACAACACGGCAACGCGGTGTGCGCGATTGAGCAACCGCTGCTGCAATCGCCGTTGCAGGGCGATCTGCGCGTGGAGGTAGGCGCGGTACAGCGGTGATTTCTGTTTTTGCAGCGCGGCGGCTTCAACGGCGAACTCGGCGTGCCAGGGACCGTAAAATGTAGCGACGAACGGAACACGGTTTTGGAAAAAGTCGAGCGGCCCTTGCGCCGATAGCGTCAGGTGCGCGTGCACCAGGTCGGGTGGTTGGGTTTGCGCGGCGATGCGACTCCAGCGACGGCTCGAGCGCCAGGTGGTGAAGTAAACCCAGGGCGTCGGTCGTTTGGCTTGTTGATAGCGCAGAATCCGCACCGGTCCGGGCAGCGCGCCGATCGGTCCCGCGCCGTCGGTCGATTTGGTCAGTACCGTCACGTGCCAACCGGCGGCGGCCTGCGCGGCGGCGAGGTGGGCGATCACCCGCTCGACCCCGCCGTGTTCGGGCCAGAAGGCGTCGGTCACATGCAGCACGGAAACGCTCACACCCACCACTCCCGGCACGTGTTGCAGGGATCCAGCCAAGCCCACTTGCCTTCCAGGTGCAGACGCCGGATGCCGTTCCAGCGCTTCGAGGTCCACAGGTCGACCAGGCGGTCGTCGTGCGCGTTGCCGAGGGCAAGCTTGTACAGCACGTCTTTGCAGCAGACGGTGACCAGGCCGTCCCAGCCGATCGACATGTCTTTCCACAACTGGCGGCAGGCGAAGCGTTCGGCGGGTTCGCGGCGCACCTGGCCGTCGACGCGGCGGTCATCGACCTGTCCGCCGAAGGTGTCGGCTTCTTTGATCAGAATACGGTCATTGCCGCCCAGCTCCGGCACCCAGCGGCGGCAGAAATCCTCGATCTCGTTTTCCGTTTCGCGCATCAGCAGAATCTGCAACTCCACCGCCGGCAGCTTCGCACCGTGCTTGCGCTTGGCCGCCAGCAGGCGGGCGACGTTGGCCTCGACCGTTTCGTAGGGTTCCCCCGGACGCACGGCTTCGTAGGTGTCTTTGTTGATGCCGTCGACCGAGAGAATAATCTGATCGAACGATTGCCCGTCCAACATCTGCGCTACGGCGTCATCATCCAGCAGCGTGGCGTTGGTGCTGGTGTAAACGTGCACCAGGCCGGCCTGCTTGGCCGCGCGGGCAAAGTCGAACAACTCCTTGTGCAGAAACGGTTCGCCCAGGCCCATCAGCGCCACCGATTCGATCAGCTGTTTGTGCTCGGCCAGTTGGGCGAGGATCTTGTCGAACAATTCGCGCGGCATAAAACCGACGTGGCGGTCCATCGTCGTGCGCGGGCACATCACGCATTTGAGGTTGCAGGCGTTGGTCACCTCGAGGTGAATCGCCTGGGCAAAGTCCATCGTTTCGTACGGATGGAAGCGGCGGTGCCATTTGCGCCGGGCCGTGTCGGCCAACTCGCGCGGATTGCGACCGGCGGCCAATTTCGCGCGACGGATGACGCCGTACAAACCGGTGCCCGCTGTGTTGGAAAAAAGCACTACCTTGTCGCCGAACTGCCGCAGATCCATCGCCTACTCCTTGACCACGCGCAGGGCAATTTCAATGTCGCGGGCGGGGCACATCCAGGCAAGGTAGAACTCATAGAAATCGACGAAGCGGTTGGCCAGCCAGGCAATGCCGACGGCCTGGAAGAGGCGACTGAAAGTCAAGCGCCGCGACACGCGCGCGAAGCCGGGAGCATCAGGCAGGCGGTCGAAAATGAAGCGGTGCTGAAACAGCCAGTGCGAGGCGACGGCGGGTTTGTGCAGCGGACGCGGTTCGGAGCCGGTGAAAAAATCGAAGGCGCGCACGCTGAAGGTGCGCTGGTGCGTGGGATCGGCGTAAGCGCTACGGTTGGAAAAATGCGGCGTGGCGATTTCGATCATCGCGCCGTTTTTGGCGACGCGGTGCGCCTCGCGCAAAAAGGCGACCGGATCATCGACGTGCTCGATAACGTGCGAGGCGATTACGCGGTCGTAGGCGTCGTTTTCCAGAGGCCAGGGCAGAACGTTGAGATCGTGCACGAGGTCGACCCCGGCGAACGGGTGCACGTCGACTCCGAAAGCGCCGGATTGTTTGTTCGGGCCGCAGCCAAGATCGAGCACGTTCATCAGTTGTCGTCCTTTACCGCCAGCCGCGCGCGCAGAAAACGCACCTCGGCGAGGATACGCCTTCCCTGCGCGAGGGCCATAAGAACCGCGGTCAGCCCGCCGAATAAGCCGATCTTAGCCAGCAGGCGCAACGGTTCGCTTGCCACCGGCCAGCGCCACAAAATGGCGGCGCCGAGGCCCGCGGCGACCAGACAAACTGCGACCGGAACGGCGAAAATCCCCCAAAGATCAAGTGTAACATGCTCGCCTAGATCCTTGTAGGCCAGCGCCACGCCCAGCAGCATGACCAGCCCGGCGCTGATCGCCGCGCCCTTGGCGGCAAACAGCCAGACCAGCGGCGTGGCCAGCACGATCATCGCGATCGCCTGCATTACCTGGATACGGCCGATTTTGCGCGGTTGACCAACGGCGGTGAACAGTTCGCCGACGTCGTCGAAAATCGGGCGCAGCAATTCGTAAACCAGCAGCAGTTGCAGCAGCAGCGCCATCGGCCGCCAGACGTCGCCGAAGACGACGCCGACGAATTCCGGCGCGCACCAGGCCAGCCCGACCGCCGCCGGCGCGGACAGCAGCACGATCACGCGCATCACCGTGCCGAAGGCTTCGGACAACTTGGCGCGATCGTTCTGCACCTTGCTGTACAGCGGGAAAGCGACGCGGGCGACGATGTGCGTGACCATCGTCGTCGGCAGAACGGCCAGGGCGTAGGCGCGCGCGTAATAGCCCAACTCTTCGGCGGTGATCAACGTGCCGACGAGGAAATCGTCGAATTGCAGCACGGCGAAGGTGGCCAGCCCGCCGATCCACAGCGGTGCGCCGAAACGCAGGTACCAGCGGATCATCGCGAAGGTCGGGCGGGTTTTGGCGAAGCCGCCGTTGAGGTACCAGTAGCCGACCGCCGCGAGGGCCTGCGCGCCTGCCAGTCGCACCAGCAGCACCCAGACATCGGGCCGAACGAGTGCGGCGACAATGGCGATAGCATTGACGCCGACGTTGACGCCGAGGTTGAGCAATTGCAGGCGGCGGAAGTCGACTTCCTTTTCCAGCAGGATGCGCGGGGTGTGACCGGCGCTTTCAATTGCCGCGCCGACGGCGACGCCGACCAGCACCGCCGCGGTCAGCTTGTCGTAATGCGCGGCGACCAGCGGTTGGGCGAGCACCACGGCGACCAGCACGATCAACCCGGAAACGACGTGCATCAGCCAGTGCGTCGAGGCGGCGACGGGCAGGTCGTCTTGCCGGTGGATCAGCGCATGGTTGTAACCGAAAGCGACCAGTTTCCGCGCGAAGGTGCACAGCAGCACGGCCAGGGCCAGCACACCGAAAGCTTCCGGCGCAATCAACCGCATCAGGGCGATGTTGGCCAGGAAAGTGATGAGTTGGTTGGCGTAGGTGGTCCCCGCTACCCAGAGTGTGCTACCGGCGGCTTTACGGGCCAGACTCATGGGTTCTCCCGGCGAAAGCGGCGATAGTAGACGATGCGCCCGATGCCGTTGGCCCAGCCGCCCAGCAGGTTGATCCATGGCGCCAGCCAGGCGAGGCCGGTACGCACTTTCGTGCCGAATACGCGCAGGCGGCGCACGCGGGAGAAGTCGACGGCCAGCCATTTCAGCGGTGACAGTAAAAGCGCACGGGCCAGGGTGCCCGGCGTTTCTTTATTCAGGGTAAAGCGAATGGTGCTGCCGCGTTTAAACATCGTGCGTAAAAACGAGCCGAGGGTATCCACCTTCAGGTGCACGGTATGCGTGCGCGTGGTGCGCAGCAGGTTGAAACCGGCGTCGAGCAGGCGGCGGGTGAGGTCGGCGTCGGCGCCGTGAATGTAACCTTCATCGAAGCCGCCGACGGCGTCGAGCGCCTGTTTGCGGATCGCCATGTTGTTGCCGTTGAGGCAGACGCCGTCGTAGGGCGGGCGCAATTCGATGTCCGTTTCGAATTCTTCGACATAGCGCAACACCTTGGCCAGCTCGACGGCGGTGAAGCGGCTAGGGCGGAGGTTGCCCCCCACACCGTCGCGGTTGCGCAGGACGGCGAGGGTGGCGCCGATCCAGTTTTCCGGTACGAGGCAGTCGGCGTCGGTGAACAGCACTACATTGGCAGTGGCCGCGGCGATGCCGGCGTTGAGCGCGGCGGCGCGTCCGGCGTGGTCGCGGCGGATGACGGTCACCCCCTGCGCTTCGGCGACGGAAGCGGTGTCATCGGTGCTGCCGTCGTCGACGACGAGCAGTTGCACCTCGACCCCTTGCGGGCGCGCGGCGAGCAACGATTGCAGGGTTTGCCCGATGGTGCGGCCGGCCTGGTAAGCGGCGACCACCACGGATGCATCCGCCATCAAAAAATCTCCTTGTTCCTGCGACGTTGCCAGTTTGCGCTGAGGCGGGCGGCGGGTCAAGTTGGCCGCCGTTGACGGAGAGCCTTTTCGAGGTTAAACAAGCGTAAACGTTTTGTCTTGTGTGACAACCAAGGAGAAAACAAATGAAAAATACTGCTTGGCACTTCGCGCTGCTGCTGGTGGCGGCGCTTGCTTTTTCACTCGCATTTTCCGCTTGCGGCGATGACGACGATGACGACGACAGCACCGGCGATGACGGCCAGGATGCTTGCGAACGCATCGCCGAGTGCGAATTCGCCGATGCCCTCGGCATCGACTCGATGGACGAATGTCTGGCTTACGTTGACGGCTTGGACGCTATGGACCTCGACTGCATTCTGGCGGCCGGAAGCTGCGACGACGTCGGCGACTGCCTGGATGTGGATGACGACGACGATGACGACGACGATGACAATGATGTCGATGACGACGATGACGACGATGACGACGATGATGTCGACGGTTCGCCGAGCCTGACCGGCACCTACCTGTTCGTCGGCGCGGAAGATTTCGATTGGCTGATGGGCCAACAGTACAGCAACACCATCGGCATCGAGGAAATTGCCTACGTGCAGCCGGATTACAGCGACACCGTCGAATGCGACCTGACCGGCGGCGAAATGTGGTACAGCCTCGACGGCGGCGAAGCCACCAAGTACGGCCCGATCGGCCCGACCGCCGGTTGCTATTACGAAGATTACAACCTGGTCGGTTACGACCTGACCCAGATCGACGGCGCGCTCGACGAGACCAAGGCCGACCACGCCCTGGAAATGTGGTGGATCGACGCGTCGGATAACGAGAGCAATCACATCACCTACAATTACAAGGTGGAAGATTCGCCCTACGCTCACGGCGCGGTGATGGACGACTGGACGCTGATGGATCAGGACGGCAACGACGTGTCGCTCAGCGACTTCGAAGGCGAGATCGTTGTCATCGACGGTTTCACCGGCTGGTGCACTTACTGTGGGCAGGAAGCCAACCAACTCGCCGACTTGCAGGTCGAGTGGAACGACAACCTCGACCCGGTGCAGGCGGTCGGCATGATGGCCGAAGACGGCGGCGGCAGCACGAATGTCACCGAGGCGGTTCTCACCGCGTACCGCGAGGCGCATGATTGGGACACTGCCAAGGCACCCATTCCGGCGCTGGCCGATCCCGGCTTTGCCTTGCTTGATCCGTACATGATGGCCGCCGGCGTGCCTTATAACATGATTCTCGACAGCAACCACGTTATCCGCGCCAAGTGGCACGGCTACGGCTCGGGTATTGTGGATAGCGTTGTCGAAGATCTGTTGGCAGAGATGTCCGAGTAAGCGAAAAAAAATCAGACGAAGGGGCGTGCCGCGTGCGCGCCCTTTTTTATTGCGCTTGTTGCAAGCGGGGAATGATTGCCTGCGCGATCGTTTCGCCCATCAGCCGGTGCCCGACGGCGTTGGGGTGTCCGCCGACTTCATCCATCGAAAACCAGCATTGCTCGAATCGGCCGGAGGTGTGCAGCGCGGCGGGCAGGTCGATCATCAACGTGCCCGTTTTTTTGGCGACATCACGCATGACGTCATCCGGGTCGGGCGGCGACGTCCAATAGGCGGGCAGCAGAAAGACCGGCGTGATCTCGTGCTCGCGGGCGATGCGAACGTAGCGTTCCAGGTTTTCGCGGCGGTCGGCGGCGGGCACGCGCGGTTTCCAGACGCGATGCTTTTTCAACTCGCCTTCTTGACCAGCGACGTTTTTGCCGTAGCTTTTTAACGCCTTACCGCGGGCCAACGCGCGCAGCAGCTTGTACAGGTCGCTGTGGTTGAGCAGGCGCAGCAGTCCGCTGAAACGGTTACGCATGGCGAACAACTCTTTGTCGGTGTAGGCGAAGCCGTGCTTCAGGTTGGCGTAGTTACGCATGTAGCTGGCCAGGCCGTCGTTGGCGCCGGAAAACAGCCAGACCATATCCGGCTGCAGCTTAACGCCCTCGCGCTCGAAGTAGGTGACGCACTGGAACGAGGTGTACGCACCGACACCGGCGTTGATCGTTTCGATGTTCATCCCCGGCAATGCTTCGCGCAGCAGACGCCCGGCGACCTTGGTGTAGGTTTCTTCCAACGCCACGCCCGCGCCGAAACTGGTCGATTCGCCCAGCGACAAGATGCGGTAAACGCCCGGCGGTTTAGGCACGGTGATTTCGCCGTCGCGCAGGCTGAGCGAGTTGATGTGATAGAAGCGGCCGTCGCCTTCCATTTCCTGGTTGGGCACGAAACGCCAGAACAATTGCGGGTCATCGCGGATCGACGTTTCCAGCGATTCGGCCACGCCCGGCGAACCGGGGGCGGGGCGGCCGACGAGGTTGGCCAGGCGCACACCCGCTTCGGCCAGCGCGAAAAACAGCACGGTGGCGCTGAGCGCGAACAACTCGCGCCGGTGCTTGCGCGCCCATTGTTTGAGGCGTTTGCGCCGGCTCAGTGCCATCGGTAGTTGTCCTCGTCGAGCAGATCATCCAACTCGGCTTCGGCGTCGGCCCGGCTGCGCCGCACGCGGACGCCGTCGCCCAGCCGCTGGTATTGTTTCCGCCGCCGGAATTTGACGACCACGTATCCGACGATCAGCAGCAGCGCCATCGCAAACCAGAGAAAGCCTTCGTCGAACAACAGAATCCAGGTCTGCCGACGTCGCAGGTTGCTGCGCCAGGCGGCTTCCAACTCGAGCAAGTTGCGCTCGGTGACTTCGACCAACGCGTCGTGCAGCGGCATTCCGTTGCGTAATTTGATCAACACCGGCGTGAGGTAAAGATTCTGCCGCAGGTAAATGATGAAGCTGAGCGATTCGGTGTAGGCCAACCGCGCCCTTCCACCGCTTTTCGGCCAGTTGTTGCCGAGGTTGCTCAGCGGGATCAGGCGGCCCAGCAACACCGCCCAGGTCAGGTTGAGCGTGTCGCGCGTGCGCCATTGCCGGGCGACCAGTTGCGCCACGCCTTCCTGCAGCCAACGGGGCAAGCGTTGGCCGCGCGCGAGGATATGCAGCGTCACGTGAGCCAATTCGTGAGCGAAGACCTCGGCGGTGTCCGAACGCACCGATTCGCGGGTGACGCCCCGCGGGGAGAACATGATGATCGTGTTGCGGCTGACCAGCGCCGTGCCGATCGACCATTCGGGCACGTGACCGCGCGGTTGCAATTCGTTGTAGGTTTCGCGATCGGGCGCGAGGTAGACGGTCACTTTCACTTTGAAATCGAGGCCCAACTCCTCGACGACGTGCTCACGGATTTTCTCGGCGCGCTTGGCGAAGACCATCGCCCCGGGACCTTCCTCGGCGGGGAAGAAGATTGCGAAGTGGTCGGTGTCCATCCGTTGCCATTGCACTTCGGCCAGCGCCGCGGCCGGCAGCAGCGACAGCGCAACCGTAGCAATCAGAAGGAAACCGATTGGTGAAAAGCGGCTCATGTCAGCAGTTTGGCCTCTGCTTCGGCGGCGGACAACCCCCGCAGCTTGAGCGTTTTGTTGCGGTCGGTCTGCCCGGAGATCAACTCGATGTCGCTTTTGGCGATGCCCAGCGTTTTGGCCAGCAGTTTGACGAGCGCCGCGTTGGCTTTGCCTTTTTCCGGCGCGGCGGTCACCGACACCTTCAGCGCATCGCCATACGGTTGGCCGATGCGGTTCGCGGACGCTTTCGGGGCGATGCGTACTTTCAATAAGACGCCGTCGTCGGTGGGGGTGAGGATCACTTTTTGCCCAGCAGTGCTACCTTGTCGGCTTCGGCATCGCTGTGTGCGGCGCTTTCGCTGGTCGCTTCCAACAATTTGAGGTGCGAGTTGAGGATGGCCTGCAATTCGCTTTCGACCCGCACACGCTGGCGCTTGAGTTCCTGGACGTCTTCGGTGAGCTTGCGGATCTGCTCGTGGGCGTTGCCGATGATTTTATCGGCGTCGAGCCGCGCTTCGGCGGTGATGATTTCAGCTTCTTTTTGCGCGTTGGCCTTGATGTCCTCGACTACTTTCTGGGTGGAAATGATCGCGTCTTTCAGCGTGCGTTCGTGCTCGACCAACTCGGACAAGCGGTTTTTCGTCTTTTTCAGTTCGTCGCGCAATTCGCTGTTTTCACGCAGGACTTCTTCCATCTCCATACGGACCATTTCGAGGAAGCTGTCGACCTCGCCGGCATCGTAACGGCCGCGCGTTTTCTTGAACTGCTGCTGCTGGATATCCAGCGGCGTAATTTTCATGATCTTTTCCTCCGGCATTGAATCGGGCGCATTGTACCACAAAATCAATGGCTTGCAATAAATACTGTAAAGTTGCCGTTGAGGAATAGGCTTTTTCCTATTGTTTCCTTGCAGTTACGGTGATGCTTGTTATGTTGTATGCGAATGAAACGCAAGATTAGATTGAGGAAGGTACGGTAAATGAACATCGAATTCGATTTTACGGCTTATCTGGACGGTCTGGTCGCCTGGGCGATGACTTCGGGCTTGCGGATCGGTCTGATTGTGCTGATCGCCCTGCTGGGCGCGTGGGTGTTGAAGGTGGTGCTCAAGCGTTTTCGCGCGTTTTACCTCGGCCGCGACGCCAACCTCGAAAAAGAAAAACGCGCCGACACGATGATGCGCATCATTCGCAGCGTCGGGCTGGTGTTCATCGCCGTCACCGCGCTAATGATGATTCTGGCCGAGTTCGGCGTCGACCTCAAACCGATCATCGCTGCGGCCGGCATCGGCGGCATCGCCATCGGCTTCGGCGCGCAAAGCCTGGTCAAAGACGTGATCAGCGGCTTTTTCATTTTGCTGGAAAATCAGATTCGCGTCGGCGACGTCGTCGAAATCGGCTCCAGCGCCGGGCTGGTCGAAAAAGTGGGTCTGCGCGTGCTGGTGCTGCGCGATTTTGCCGGCAAAGTGCACATCATTCCCAACGGCACGATCGACAAGGTGATCAACCTGACCAAAGATTACTCGCGTTACATCTTCGACATCGGCGTGGCCTACCGCGAAGACGTGGACGAAGTGATGGGCATCATGCGCCGGGTGGGCGAGGAGTTGAAAAGCGACGCGAAATACGGCCCGCTGATTCTCGAGCCGCTGGAGGTGCTGGGTCTCGACCAGTTCGGCGACAGCGCCCTGATCATCAAGGCGCGCATCACCACCAAGCCGATCGAACAATGGACGGTCGCGCGCGAATTCAACCGCCGCTTGAAAAACGCCTTCGACGCCGCCGGCGTGGAGATTCCGTTCCCGCACACCACGCTCTACCTCGGCGAAGACAAGCAGGGCCAGGCGCCGCCGCTGCGCGTGGTGGTCAACAAAGACGGCGAAGTCAGCGGTTAGTCCCTACATACAATCCGCCCCATCTGTTATCATTTGGCGATCCGCAACGGCGAAGGAGGTTTCATGGCGACGCTGCACGTGCCCTATCGCGTGATCTTCGGCGATACCGACGCGCTCGGCATCGTTTATTACGCCAACTACTTGCGGCTGTGGGATCAAGCGCGGGCCGAGTGGTTCCGCGAGTATTCGCTTTCGCCGGTGACGATGTTCGAGGAAACCGAATACATCATCGTCGTGGTCGAGACGCACGTGCAGCACAAGCGGCCGGCGCGTTTCGACGAGATGCTGGACATCGAGATCTGGCTGAACAAGAAATGGGTGCGCGGCGCGTCGATCCGTTTTGAGTACCGCGTCTGGGGCGCCGACGGCGACCTGGTCGTGCGCGGTTACACGCGCCATGCGTTCACCAACCGCGCCGGCGTATTGAAGCGCCCGCCGCGGGATTACCTGGATTCACTGCGCGAACTTGCCGAGGAAAGGACCCATGACGAAAAAGAGTAAAGTTGCACTGTTGATTTTCATGTTGATGTTTGCCGGCTCGGCGCTGGCGGCCGGCGTGGTCGCCTTCACCGGGCAGCCGACGTGGTCGATGCAATCGAGTTGGAATCTCCACCCGATGGGCGACGAAAGCTACACCGAAAGCTGGCTGTTCGTTTCGCGCACCGACGAGGGCGGCTTCATCTTTTGCACGTTCATGATCAGCAACGCCGGTTTGGGCGATTTCAACCCCGGCGTCGCCATTACCTATTACACGCCGGAAGGCAAGATCTTTTCCAACGACTTCAAAATGGACGAAGAGCATTTGCACTACGCCCAGTCCGGCCTGAACCTGCGCGTCGACGACCTGCGTTTGTGGAAACAGGGCAACGTCGTGCGTATGGTGATTCCGCGCGGCAAGGTGCTGCTCGACCTCACCCTGCGGCCGACGGTGCAGCCCTGGCGGCAGGGCTCGGGCGTCCTCGAACTCGGCAACTCGGACGACACCTGGAACTGGGCGGTGTCGCTGCCGCGTGCGCGGATCAGCGGCACGGTCACCGCGGGCGGCAAGACGATCGACGCCGCCGGTTGGGGGTACCTCGATCACACCTGGTCGAACCAGGCGTTTTTCGATTTTTCCAGCAACTGGAACACGCTGCGGGTGCACGGCGCCAAGCGGACGTTCAACTTCTTGCAGATCGTCGCCTCGAAAAAACTCGGTCGGGCGACGGCGCGCAGTTTGATGATGGCCGAGGACGGCAAGCCGGTGCGCGCCACGAGCAAAGTGAAATACAAAGTTCTGTCGACGCTGAACCGCAACGGCTACACCCATCCGAAGGAATTTATCGTGCAGGGCAACGTGGGCGGCGTGCAGGTCACGCTCGAAGCGCGCAACGGGCGCTACGGCGAAGCGATCGACCCGTTGCGTTCGCTGTCGGGCATCGAGCGCACGGCGATTCGCGCGTTGGTGACCAAGCCACAGATGTACCGCGTCATCATGGACACCAAGGTGACGGTGGTGGAGAATGGCATGACCGAGACCGAAGATCTCGGCGCGATCGGAGCGATGCTCTATTTTGCACAGTAGGCGACCATGACCGACTGGCGACGAATCGACCCCTACCGCATTGAGTTGCCGAAAAGCGGCGCGATGCGTACGCGGGGGATCATCTACGCCGACAAGCACCTGGAAAGCGAATTGCTCGACGACAACGCCGCCAAGCAGGTGCGCAACGTCGCTTGCCTGCCCGGCATTATCGGTCCTTCGCTGGCCATGCCCGACGTACACTGGGGTTACGGCTTTCCCATCGGCGGCGTGGCGGCATTCGATTTCAACGAGGGTATCGTTTCGCCCGGCGGCGTCGGCTACGACATCAACTGCGGCGTGCGCCTGGCGGCGACGAATCTCGACGAGCCGGAAATCAAAAACAAGCTGAGCAAGATCGCCGATTACCTTTATTCCGGGCTGCCCGCGGGCCTGGGCAAAGGCGGCGACGTCAAGTTGAACAACAAGCGGCTCAAACAGGTCTTGCGCGACGGCGCACCCTGGGCGGTGGAGCAGGGTTACGGCGAACAGGCCGACCTGGCGCACATCGAAGACGGCGGCGCGCTGAACTTCGCCGACCCGGATGCAATCAGCCCGCGCGCACTCGAACGGGGCCGCGACCAGCTCGGCACCCTCGGCAGCGGCAACCACTTCGCCGAAGTGGCGGTGGTCGAAGAAGTCTTCGACGCGAAAGCCGCCGACGCTTTCGGCATGCGCGTTGGGCAGATCACGTTAATGATCCACTCCGGCAGCCGGGGACTCGGCCACCAGACCTGCGACGATCATCTCGGCGAAATGGCGCGTTACGTACGCGAAAAACAAATTGACCTGCCCGATCGCCAACTGGCCTGCGCCCACGCGCAAAGCCGCGAGGGTAAACGCTACCTCGGGGCGATGGCCGCTGCAGCCAACTACGCCTTCGCCAACCGGCAAATTCTGCTGGCCCGCGCCAACCGCGCGGTGCTGGCGGCGTTGTCGATTTCGCCGCGCGAGTTGGGATTGCGTACGGTGTACGACGTCGCGCACAACATCGCCAAAATCGAAACGCACGAGCACGCGGGTAAACGCCGCAAACTGGTGGTGCATCGCAAAGGCGCCACCCGCGCTTTCGGGCCGGGGCATCGCGACGTGCCCGACGATTACCGCAAAGTCGGCCAGCCGGTGCTGGTGCC